>Ga0209061_1002545_pt1 | contig 22680 bp, 18 predicted proteins | sample Coa_R1_10_FD_187157 | JGI IMG/M metagenome (GOLD analysis project Ga0209061, IMG submission 187157) | Surface soil microbial communities from Centralia Pennsylvania, which are recovering from an underground coalmine fire - Coalmine... | ecosystem: Environmental > Terrestrial > Soil >...
GGGCACGGCCGCAACCGCGCCCGCGGTCGCCAACGCCGTCTTCGCGGCGACCGGCGTGCGCGTGCGCGCGCTTCCGCTGAAGAACGCGAGGCTCGTGGGACCGGCATAGGTGCGCCGCCGAGGGCTAAACGCACGATCCGGACGAGGGGCCGCCTGCGACGGCGGCCCTTTGTCCTAAGCCGCGGGTTGTTTTGCTCCGTGGAGCGCCTGCCAGATGCGGGCGGGCGTCGCCGGCATCTCGATGTGACGGATGCCGTAGTCCGAGAGCGCATCGATGAGCGCATTCATCACCGTCGGCAGCCCGCCCGAACAGCCGGCCTCGCCGCAGCCCTTGGCGCCGACCGGATTCGTCCGGGTGGGCACGCCGCGGTCGAACACGGCGATGTTTGGCGCATCATGCGCGCGCGGCATGGCATAGTCCATGAACGAGCCGGTGAGAAACTGACCCTCCGCGTCATAGACCGCTCCTTCGAGCAGAGCCTGTCCGAGCCCCTGCACGACGCCGCCCTGAATCTGGCCTTCGACGAGCAGCGGGTTGAGCACCGTGCCGAAATCGTTGACTGCGGTATATTTCACGACCTGCGCGGCGCCGGTTTCGGGGTCGACCTCCACTTCCGCGACGTGAACGCCGTTGGGGAAGGTGCCGGGGACGGGGTCGGTCACGTGCGTGACGTCGAGCGAGGAGGGAACGCCCTCCGGCATCCTCGTCGTTCGCGCCCGTTGCGCCAGTTCCATGATCCCGATTCCCCGGTCGGTGCCGGCAATCACGAAGCGTCCGTCGGCAAATTCGATGTCTTCGGCCGAGGCCTCGAGCACATGAGCGGCAATCCGTCGGCCCTGCTCGATCACCTTCTCCGCCGCCTGGACGATCGCCGTGCCGCTCAACATGGCCGAGCGCGAGCCCCCCGTCCCGCCGCCGGTGACGAGCAGGTCGCTGTCGCCCTGGAGCAGCCGGATGCGGTCGAAGGGCACGCCGAGCCGTTCGGCCAGAAGCTGGGCGAAGGGCGTGGCGTGGCCCTGTCCGTAATCGAGCGTTCCGGTGATGATGGTGACCGTGCCGTCGTCCTCGAAGCGGATGCCGCCCATTTCGGTCGTGCCCGCGGCCGTCGTTTCCACATAACAGCCGACGCCGAGGCCGCGCAGTTTTCCGCGCTTCCTGCTTTCGCGTTTGCGCTGCCGAAAACCGGCGACATCGGCGCGCGCGAGCGCTTCCTCGAACAGGCCGGGGAAATCGCCGCAGTCATAAACCATTTCCGACGCGGTCTTGAACGGCATTTCCTCCGCGCGGATGAAATTGCGCCTGCGCAACTGGAAGCGGTCGATGCCGAGCTCGGCGGCCGCGTAATCCATGACGCGCTCCATCGTATAGGCGCCTTCCGGCCGTCCTGCGCCCCGATAGGCGGACACCAGCGTGGTGTTGGTGTAGACGCACTTGGTCGCCACTTCGAGGAGCGGCGTGCGATACATGCCCACGACGTTCTTGACGGAATTGAGCGTCGGCAGAAGCGGACCGAACTGCGCGCAATAGCCGCCGAGATTGCCGTAGCCGGACAGCCTGATCGCCTGAATCAGGCCCCGTGCGTCGAAAGCGACCTCGATCATCATGTCGTGGTCGCGACCGTGATGATCCGACACGAAGCTGCCTGAACGTTCGTCGGTCCATTTCACCGGCCGCCCGAGGAGCTTGGCGGCATGCAGGATGCAGACATATTCCGGATAGACCGCCGCCTTCATCCCGAACGAGCCGCCGACATTGCCGGTCAGGACGCGCACCTTGTCGGCCGGCGCGTTGAGAATGTCGCGCAGCATGTTCTTCAGGCCGAAAACGCCCTGACTGCAGGAATGCAGCGTCCATCTCTCCTCGCGCGGGTCGAATTCGCCGATCGCCGCGCGCGGCTCGATCGATGCGACGACGAGACGCTGATTGACCACGGGCAATCGGACGACATGCGCGGCCTTGGCGAATGCGTCCGCGACCTTGGCGCTGTCGCCGAAATGGTAGTCGAGCGCGATGTTGTACGGCACCTCGTCGTAAAGCAGCGGCGCGCCCGGCTGGGCGGCCTCGCGCGCGCTCGTCACCGCGGGCAGCGGTTCGATGTCGAGCGACACCGCCTCCGCCGCATCCTTGGCCCGCGCCGGCGTGTCGGCGACGACGCAGGCGACCGGATCGCCGACGAAGCGAACCTTGTCGACGGCAAGAGCAGGGCGGGGCACGTAGCGGATCGGCGTGCCGTCGCGACTCTTGAGCGGCAGCGTGCATTTGAGACCGCCATAGGCCTTGAGATCATGGCCGGTCAGTACCGTGCACACGCCGGGCATGGCGCGCGCCGCCCTGGTGTCGATCGCGCGGATGCGACCATGCGCGACGGTCGAACGCACCATCACCGCGTAGGCCTGGCCGGGCAGATTGATGTCGTCGGTATAGCGTCCTCGGCCGCGCAGCAGTCGCGGATCCTCGGTGCGCCGCACCGGCTGGCCCACCGCGAATTTCGTCACGGCCAAGGCGGCGTCTCGCGCTCTGTCGTCCATGGGAGATGTCGGAGGTTCATGCGGGTCGACGGGTGACATAGGGCAAGCCGCAGGCGCGCACAAGGTTGCGCAGCGCACCGACGCTGTTACACTTTCCGCGATCAGACGGAATGGCGGCTGCCGCGGCGGGTCGGGAACGGCGCGCGGCGGCGAGCGGCAGGACGGATTCGACATGGCGAGCGAGGCCGGGCGGCGCCCGGGCCTCGGCCCGGCGCCGCGTCCGGCGCGGCGCGGTTTCCGGGGCCGGCGGCCATCGAGCGAGGACGACGGCGGGCGCGGCGGGGCGACCTACGCGGCGCTCGATCTCGGAACCAATAATTGCCGGCTCCTCATCGCGCGTCCGACGCGCGAGGGTTTCCGCGTGGTCGACGCCTTCTCGCGCATCGTCCGCCTGGGCGAGGGCGTCGGCGCATCGGGCCGATTGAGCGATGCGGCGATCGAACGGACGATGGCGGCGCTCGTCGTCTGCCGCGCCAAGATGCGCAACCGGGGCGTCACGCGGGCCCGTCTGGTCGCGACCGAAGCCTGCCGCGCGGCGCAGAACGCGGGCGAGTTCTGTGCTCGCGTCGCCGAACAACTGGGCATGGAGCTCGAGATCATCGACCGTCGCACCGAGGCCGAGCTCGCTGCGACCGGGTGCGCGCCGCTCATCGATCCGCGGGCGGACGGCGTCATGCTGTTCGATATCGGCGGCGGCTCCTCCGAGCTCGTGCGGCTCAACCGACCCCGGTTCGCGCCCTTCGGACCGCCGCTGCCGCAGATCCGCGATTGGATTTCGCTGCCGCATGGCGTCGTCACGCTGGCGGAGCGCCACGGGGGGATCGATGTCAGCCGAGCGATCTACGAGCGCATGGTCGCCGAGGTGTCGGCAACGCTCGCCTCGTTCGCGCGCGCACACGCCGGCGACGGGCTCAACGGCATTCACATGCTGGGCACGTCGGGCACCGTCACGACCATTGCCGGCGTGCACCTGAACCTGAGGCGTTACGACCGGGATCGCGTTGACGGTTGCTGGATGACGGCGGACGACATCAGCGCGGTGGTCGAACGGCTGCTCGGCATGAGCTATCAGGATCGCGTCGCGAGTCCTTGCATCGGCGTCGAGCGCGCGGATCTCGTGCTTGCCGGATGCGCCATTCTTGAAGCGATCCGCCGCGCTTTTCCGTGCCGGCGCCTGCGCGTGGCGGATCGCGGGCTGCGCGAAGGCATGCTGGTGCAAATGATGCGCGACGACGGCGTGTGGGACGCGGACGGCAGCGCGGTATCCCTGTCATGAACCGGTCGGGCGGCGGAAGGCGCGGAAGCGGGCCGCGGCTGGCGCGCGGCAAATCCCGTTCGGCATCGTCGCGGCGCTGGCTCGAGCGGCAATGGAGCGATCCCTATGTGGCGCGCGCCAAGCGGGAAGGCTACCGCTCGCGGGCCGCCTACAAGCTCGCCGAGATCGACGACCGGGCGCGCATTCTGCGGCCGGGTGCCCGCGTGGTCGATCTCGGGGCGGCGCCGGGAGGATGGAGCCAGGTGGCCGCCGAGCGCGTGGCGGCACCGCGGCGCGGGAAGGTGATCGCCATCGATCGGGTGGCCATGGAACCTATCGCGGGCGTCGAGTTCGTGGCGCTCGATTTCCTCGATCCCGCGGCGCCCGACCGGCTCCGCGTGATGCTCGACGGCGCGGCGGATGTCGTGCTCTCGGACATGGCGCCCAATGCCACCGGACATGCCCGCACGGATCACCTGCGCATCATGACCTTGGTCGAGGCGGCCGCCGAATTTGCCCGTTCGGTGCTCGCGCCCGGCGGCGCGTTTCTCGCCAAAGTGCTGCAGGGCGGGACCGAAGCCGCGCTGCTCGCGGCGCTCAGGCGCGACTTCGCGAGCGTCAAGCACGTCAAGCCGCCGGCAAGCCGCCCGGACTCGGCCGAGCTCTACGTGCTCGCCACCGGCTTCCGTCGCGCGCCGGTCGTTGCGCATCCGGCAGAGCGAAAAACGGTCCGCCCCTAGGATTCCGGCGGAGGCCGTGCTAACCACCGGCGCCAACTCCGCAAGGCGAAGCAGATTCGTTCCCTGCCGTGGCGGCCGGGCCGATATCGCTTCCGTGACGGCCGGGAGATTGGCGATGACCGACACTGATCGTGCTAGCCCGCGCGAGGCGCTCACGTTCGACGACGTGCTGATCGAGCCCGCCTTGTCGGACGTCATGCCGGCCGATGTCGACATCCGCTCCCGCGTCACCAAGTCGATCACCGTCAATATCCCGATCATCGCCTCCGCCATGGACACCGTGACCGAGGCCGCCATGGCCATCGCCATGGCGCAGGCCGGCGGGATCGGCGTGCTCCATCGCAACATGGAACCCGAGGTGCAGGCGGCGCAGGTTCGTCAGGTCAAGAAATTCGAGTCGGGCATGGTGGTGAACCCGCTCACCATCGAGCCCGACGCGACGCTGCAGCAGGCGCTCGATCTGATGAAGGAACATCGGATTTCCGGCATCCCGGTGGTGGAGGGCGCCGGCAACGGCCCGGGCAGGCTGGTCGGCATCCTGACCAATCGCGACGTGCGCTTTGCCACCGACCCGCGCCAGCGCGTCGCGGAGCTGATGACCAAGGACAAACTCATCACGGTGCGCGAAGGGGTGAGTCAGGAAGAGGCCAAGAAGCTGCTGCATCAGCACCGGATCGAGAAGCTGCTCGTCGTCGACAGCCAGTACCGCTGCGTCGGCCTGATCACCGTCAAGGATATCGAGAAGGCGGTCGCCAATCCCCATGCGTGCAAGGACGAGCAGGGGCGGTTGCGCGTGGCCGCGGCCACGACCGTCGGCGACAAGGGTTACGCGCGCACCGAACAGTTGATCGCCGCCGGCGTCGACCTCATCGTGGTCGACACCGCACACGGCCATTCGCATTACGTGCTCGAGGCGGTGAGCCGCATCAAGCGGAAATCCAACAAGGTGCAGGTCATCGCCGGCAATGTCGCCACGGCGGAAGGGGCCAAAGCGCTGATCGATTCGGGCGCGGATGCCATCAAGGTCGGCATCGGCCCCGGCTCGATCTGCACGACCCGCATCGTCGCCGGCGTCGGCGTGCCGCAGCTCACCGCCATCATGGATTGCGTCGAGGCAGCGCAGTCCACCGGCACGCCGGTCATCGCCGACGGCGGCATCAAATTCTCGGGCGACCTCGCCAAGGCTCTCGCTGCCGGCGCCGACTGCGCGATGGTGGGTTCGCTGCTTGCCGGCACCGACGAAGCACCGGGCGAGGTGTTCCTCTATCAGGGGCGCTCGTACAAGACTTATCGCGGCATGGGCTCGGTCGGCGCCATGGCGCGCGGCTCGGCTGACCGCTATTTCCAGCAGGACATCAAGGACTCGCTCAAGCTCGTGCCGGAAGGCGTGGAAGGACAAGTACCCTACAAGGGCCCGGCGGCCACCGTCCTGCATCAGCTCACGGGCGGGCTGCGCGCCGCCATGGGCTATGTCGGCGCGCGCAACCTGGAGGAGATGCGGCACAAGGCCCGGTTCGTCCGCATCACCGCCGCGGGCTTGCGCGAGAGCCACGTGCACGACGTCATCATCACGCGGGAAAGCCCGAACTATCCGAGCAGGGATTAGCCAGCGCCATCACGCCGCCCCAAGCAGCGATCGCGGGACGCGTCGCCGCCGTGCCGGGCACGACGCATGCTCGCGCGGCCATAGCTCCGCCTTGCATGCGCGCAAGGCGCGCAACGCGCGTGCGGCGGTGGTCGCAGGGAAGGGTCAAGGATCGCGCGTTCAAAGGAGGATCATGCGATGTCGGTGCAAGCCGTTCTGATGCCGCTCTTCGTGCAGGTCGCGCTGACCTTCGGGCTGTGGTTCTGGATGGCCTACGAACGCGGCAGGCTGTTGCGCAGCGGCAAGGTGCAGCCGCACGAGATCGCCCTGCGCGAGCCGAACTGGCCGCCGCGCGCGCTGCAGATCGGCAATGCCGCGCACAACCAGCTCGAGACGCCGCTGCTCTTCTATCTGCTGACCACGCTTGCCATCATCACGCGGCAGGCGGATGCGGCCTTCGTCGGGCTCGCCTGGGTCTATGTCGTCCTGCGCGTGCTGCACGCCTATGTGCATGTGACGAGCAACCGCATCGCGGTACGCGGGCCCGCCTTCGCCGCCTCGCTGCTCGTCCTTTTCGTCATGTGGGTCGTCTTTGCCGTGCGCATTCTTGCGCGTCTGCCATGACGCCCGGCGCGCGTCTCGCCGCGGCGATCGAGATTTTCGAGATGATCGCGCGCGAGCGCCGGCCGGCAGCTGATGCGCTCAGGAGCTGGGGACTGGCGCACCGATTTGCCGGCGCGGGCGATCGCGCCGCGATTGCCGGACTCGTCTACGACGCGCTGCGGCATCGCGCGTCGAGCGCCTTCATCATGGGGAGCGACAGCGCGCGCGCGGTGCTCCTCGGCATGCTGCGACGCACGCGCGGGCTCGATACCGACGCCATTGCGCGGCTCGCGGACGGTTCGCGCCATGCGCCGGCGGCGCTGACGCCGGAGGAGCGTCGGCGGCTCGCAGCGGTCGACCTCGGCGCGGCACCCGCACCCGTCGCCGGCGACTATCCGGAATGGCTCGAGCCGCATTTCGCGCGGGCGTTCGGCGATGACCGCGTGCAGGAAGGCGCGGCGCTGGCCCAGCGCGCGCCGCTCGACCTGCGCGTCAACACGCTCAAAGGCGAGCGGTCCCAGGCGGCCGATTCGCTCGCGGACCTTTCGCCGCGGCCCACACGCTGGTCGCCCTGGGGCCTGCGGATCGTGCTCGATGCCGAAGCCAAGGCACCGCCGGTGCACGCCGAACCGGCCTTCCGCAAGGGTCTTGTCGAGGTGCAGGACGAGGGCTCGCAGCTTGCCGCGCTCTTTGCCGCGGCGAGGCCCGGCGAGCAGGTGGTCGATCTCTGCGCCGGCGCGGGCGGCAAGACGCTGGCGCTCGCCGCGATGATGCAGAACCGGGGGCAGATCTATGCCACCGACCTCGACAAGCGCCGGCTCGTGCCGATCCACGAGCGGGTGCAGCGCGCCGGCGCGCGCAACGTGCAGGTGCGCGTGCCGCGGCAGAACGGTCGCGAGCTTGACGATCTTGCCGGACGCGTCGATCTCGTGCTGATCGACGCCCCGTGCACCGGCACCGGCGCCTGGCGGCGCAATCCGGACGCGAAATGGCGCCTGCGCCCGGGGTCCTTGGCGCAGCGGCTCAAGGAGCAGCTTGCCATCCTCGAGCGCGCCGCGCCCCTGCTCAAGCCGGGCGGGCGGATCGCTTACGTCACCTGTTCGGTGTTGGGCGAGGAAAACGAGCAACAGGTGCGCGCATTCCTCGCGCGCCATCCCGACTTCGCAATCATCGCGCCGGCGACCGTTGCTGGCGCGCTGGGCAGCGCCGCCGCCTCCTTCCTCGAGGCCGCGCGCGTGGGCGCGGAAGGCCTGCTGATGACGCCGCGCGCGACCGGGACCGACGGCTTTTACGTTTCGCTCATCAAACGACGCGCGGATTGACCGCAATTCCCCGATTGCGCCTCAATCCCGGCAAAAATTTTCCCTGAAGATCATGTGAGTTCCCGCACGACAAGGCGGAACGCGGGGGTTTCATCCATGCTGGCGGCGCGGCGTGATCCGGTGTTGGATCATGGAACGCACGATCATCCGCCGCCCTATGCCCGCGCCGCTGCGCCGCGTCTGCAGCGCGTGCTGGGCCTGCTGCAGATGGCGGGCACCGTCGTCGGCATCCCGGTGGCGCTGACCAGCGCCTATTCCGTCTACCACGCCAACTTCTCGACCGAGGCGGTGTGCCAGAGCCTGCGCAGCAACATCGTCGCGATGCTCGACAAGAGCGCCGACGCCGCAACGCTGCGCGCGCTGGTACGCCGCGACGTGGTCAGCTTCGAACGCCAGTGCGCGAGCGTCGATCCGGAGGCGGTCGCCGCCTTCAAGTCGCTGCTCGCCGAGAAGCCCGCTCCCCGGGAGGCGGCTGCGAAGGCGCCGGTGCGGAACCTCGCGCGCGAGGCGGATGCGCATCCCGCCGCGGCCCGGCCGCCGGTCGCAGGCAAGACGGCGCCGCCGAGGGAGGTGACGCCGCACGATGCGCGCATGTCGGATGCCAAGTGGCTCGAGGCGGTGCGTGCCGCGCTGCTCGCGCACCGTTCCGAGGAACCTGCGCGCCTTGAGCTCGGCACGCCGCCGCATGCGCTCGCCCCGCCGCCGGCAGCGCGCGGGATGCGTCCTGTCGCGGCGGCTGGGCCGGACGGTCCTGCGGCCGCCCCGCCGCTGCCGCCGCCGACCGCCATCGCGGCGGAGCCCGCGCCGGCGACCGAGGCGGATCACCCGATCCCGCCGGCTTCCATCCCGGATGCGCCGGTCGCGCAGGTCGGAGAGCCGCGCCGCCTCTCGCGCTGGGATGCGATCATGTCGCGCATCCCGCTCGTCAATCGCCTCTGGAGCGAGGAGCGCCGCGTGGAGTGAGACGAGACGGGCGGCTCGCGGCCTACCAATCCGCCACTGCCCTCGTATCCGCCTCGACCTGCCACGGCCCCTTGCGGCCGCTCAGGCGCACGGCCTCCGCAAGGCGCGCGAGAAACTCGCGGCGCGGAATGTCGCGAAAGCCCATGTCGCGGCAGGTCGGCGTCATCACCTTGCCGTCGTTGAACGCAAAACCCCAGCGCGCGAGGTGGAAATTGAGCACGGTAAAGCCGATCTTGGAGGCGTTCGGCTCGCGCGAGAACTGCGATTCGGTGGCGAAGGCGCCGCCGACCGCGAGCCCGTAGCCGCCGCCCACGAGCGCGCCGCGTTCGTTCCACACTTCAAATGAGTGCGCATGGCCGGCATCGAACAGCGCGGCATAGGCGTGCATGACGCGCGGCGTGATCCAGGTAAGGTTGAGCCGCGCGCGGCGGCGCGCGCAGTTGACGATCACGCCTTCGAAATCGCGGTCGAAGGTGACGCTGTAGCGTCCTTGCCGCAGGTGTCGGCGCAGCCGCCTCGCGATGTGCCGTTCATGAAAGAGAAGGATCGAGCGTTGCGGCGGCGACCACCATTTCATGGGCCCGGCATGGGCGAGCGGATAGAGCCCGCGCCGGTAGGCGGCGAGAATCGTGGCGGCGCTGAACTCGTGGGCAATTCCGGCGAGCCCGGGAGGATTGTCGAGCGCCTGCTCGGGGTCGGGCAGGGCGTAATCGGGGGCCAAGATCTCGCGCAGGCACAGGCTCAGCATGTTCGGCATGCCCGCAATTCGCTTCGGCATCAGGTTCCAGATCAACGCCGTCGCCCATCGTTCGACGGTGGCGAGGGGGGATTCGCGGAACAGCGCGGCGCGGCGCAGCGTGCGCTCCGGGGCGGACAGGAAGAGGCGTTCGACCGCCGAGGCCATCGTCGCTCCTTTCGGTTGTGCACAGGCCGACGCGGACCGCTGTTCTAAGCATGGCCGCGACTAACATCGCGTTACCCGTCCCCGCCGGCTGCCGCCGGGCTTGACCCGGCCCTCGGTTGCCCGCAAAAAGCCGGCCCCAACGGCCTTGCGTGCCCGATTCCTCCGCGCCGTTCGGGCCCGGCCGCCGTCGCATGCACGAGAAGGTCCTCATCATCGATTTCGGCTCGCAGGTCACCCAGCTCATCGCACGGCGGGTGCGCGAGGAAAGGGTCTATTGCGAGATCGTCCCCTTTCAGAAGGCGGAAGCCGCCTTCCGGGCCGCCAAGCCGAAGGCGGTGATCCTCTCGGGCGGCCCCGCATCCGTGCACGAGAAGGACGCGCCGCTTGCCCCGCAGGCCATCTACGACTCGGGCGTGCCGGTTCTCGGCATCTGCTACGGCGAACAGGCGATGGCGCAGCAGCTCGGCGGCAAAGTCGAGGGCGGGCATCATCGCGAATTCGGCCGCGCCGAGGTCAAGGTGACGGCGGACAGTCCGCTCTTCGACGGCGTCTGGCAAAAGGGCGGGACCTACCCGGTGTGGATGAGCCACGGCGACCGCGTGACGGTGCTGCCGGAAGGCTTCAAGGTTCTCGCCACCTCGCCCAATGCGCCGATCGCCGTCATCGCCGACGAGCGGCGCAGATTCTACGCCACGCAATTCCACCTCGAGGTTGCGCATACGCCGGACGGCGCCGCGTTGTTGCGCAACTTCGTGCGGAAGATCGCGGGCTGCCAGGGCGATTGGACCATGCGCGCCTTCAAGGAAGAGGCGATCGCGCGCATCCGTGCGCAGGTCGGCAGGGGTCGCGTGATCTGCGGACTCTCGGGGGGCGTTGATTCCGCCGTCACCGCCGTTCTCATCCACGAGGCGATCGGCGATCAGCTCACCTGCGTCTTCGTCGATCACGGGCTGCTGCGCCTCGGCGAAGCGGAGGACGTCGTGGCGCTGTTCCGCGGCCACTACAACATCCCCCTCGTTCACGTTCAGGCGCAGGAACGGTTCCTCGCCGCGCTTGCGGGCATCGAGGATCCCGAGATCAAACGCAAGACCATCGGCAAGCTGTTCGTCGAGGTCTTCGAGGGGGAGGCGAGCAGGCTCGGCGGCGCGGAGTTTTTGGCGCAGGGCACGCTCTATCCCGACGTCATCGAAAGCGTCTCGGTCGCCGGCGGTCCGTCGGTGACCATCAAGTCGCATCACAATGTCGGCGGCCTGCCCGAGCGCATGAACATGAAGCTCGTGGAGCCGCTGCGCGAATTGTTCAAGGACGAAGTGCGCGCGTTGGGGCGCGAGCTCGGCCTGCCCGAAGCTTTCGTCGGGCGTCATCCCTTCCCCGGTCCTGGGCTTGCGATCCGCTGCCCCGGCGCCGTCACGCGGGAGAAGCTCGAACTCCTGCGCCGCGCCGACGCCATCTTCATCGACGAAATCCGTCGCGCCGGCCTCTACGACCGCATCTGGCAGGCCTTCGCGGTCCTCCTTCCGGTGAAAACCGTGGGCGTGATGGGCGACTTCCGCACCTATGACTATGTGGTGGCCTTGCGCGCGGTGACCTCGAGCGACGGCATGACGGCCGACTTCTATCCGTTCGAGATGAGCTTTCTCGCCCGTGCCGCCACGCGCGTCGTCAACGAAGTCAGGGGCGTCAATCGCGTGGTCTACGACATCACCTCGAAGCCGCCGGGGACGATCGAGTGGGAGTGAGGGGGGCTATCGGCGGCGATAGCGTGCGTTGGACGAGCACGAAGCACGAGGCGACGCGTCGTCTTGCGTCCTGCCCCCGCCTGCTGTCGCAGATACTGATCCAGCGGCTCGACGCCGCCGGCGAAGCTCTCTCGATCGTGCCGGTCCGATAGGGGCTCGATGCGCAGGGCTGGCGCGGCGGCGGCCACTCAGGCACCGGTCCGCTTGAGGTATCGTTGCGCGGATGCCGGGCGTTGGGCTCCCGCGGATTGAGCTGCGCCTCGGCGAACGCCCCGCTGTCTCTGGCGCCTAGCCGGATCGTCTGCGTTTCCTCGCTCGCGCGCACGGCCGCCTCATGCACGCCGGCAATCACGAAATCCGTCAGCGTGCGCCACTGCAGCTCGGCGGCGCGCTGGAACAGCGCCTTCTGGTCGCGCGAGACGCGCGCTTCCAGCCGCTCGTCTCGCGCCTTGGACGCGGGTTTTCGGAGCATGGTATATACTTTGAGTTGTGCTCGGAACTTGGTTAGTATGTACGGCTAATAGACGGGCATTGGATGAGGCGTCACATGGGATAGCGAGCGGGGGGACAGCATGCCAAGTAGGATCACGGCAACTTTCGAGGTCGTGACCCCGCTGTTCCTCGGCGGAGCCGATCCAGCCAGCACGGTTGAACTGAGGCCGCCGAGCATCAAGGGCGCTTTGCGCTTCTGGTGGCGCGCTCTCGCTTGGAGCCGCCATAACGGTGATCTCGATGCGATCCGGAAGGAAGAGCAGGAGATTTTCGGGGCCGCTGGTGACGATCGGGATCGTCTGGGCCAAGCATCCTTCAGTTTGCGGGCGCGCTGGCTTTCGGAGCCAAGTCGACTTGCAGAGACAGGGCCACGCTCGCTCACATCAGGGAAGCCAGGGGCTTCCTATCTGAGTTATGGCATCATCAACCGTGGCCAGGGAAACTCGCCGAGGTCATGCTACCAACCGAGTGAGTATCTCGAACTCACGTTCCAAGCGCTAAGGCGCACGGAAAATAAATCCGGATTTCATCCTTCGCTGCTGGACGCGATAAAGCTATTTGGCTTGCTAGGTGGTCTTGGTGGACGATCGCGGCGCGGTTGGGGCAGCGTGGCTCTTATCAAGTTGGGCGGCGAAGGCAGTGCGCTTCAATGGCAAGCTCCGCAAAACTTGGACCAATACAGGGATGCATTGTCCTCGATCCTCAGTCGCACTGCTGATACGCCCGAGGCGCGTTATAGCGCGTTCGGCAAAGGTGCGCGGCTACTTATCTTCGGCGTCGGCGCCAATGCCCTGACCGTTCTGGATCAGTTGGGCCAAGCGTACCAGGCGTTTCGTCGGGAACGAGATAATCGAAGCTTCATCTTCGGGCTTCCGCATTCTCGATTCAGAGGAGACGCCGATCGCCGGGCAAGCCCTCTATTGTTCCATGCGCACAAATTGAGCGGCCAATACGCGGTGACTGCCACCTTCTTGCGCGCGCCATTTCTTGAACAACAGCCTTACTGGAAGGAATACAAGAAAATTGATCGCTTTCTCGACCAACTTCCGACAAGCCTAGCGACAAGAGGGCTCACGCAGGCATTTAGCATTTTACCCGGCGGGGCATCAGCATGACGGATCGGCTTCTGCATTTCACGCTCGGTCCCGTGCAGAGCTTCGTCGCGCAGGCGCGACGAACGCGCGACCTGTGGGTGGGCTCGTTTCTGCTGTCCTGGCTTGCGGGGCACGCGATGAGGGTGGTTACAGAGAACGGAGGGACGATCGTCGTTCCCGATATCTCCGACGACCCGCTCTTCCGGGCCATCACGGGAAGCGCCGGCCAGAATGGACCCGCCGTCGGGTCGCTCCCCAATCGGTTCAAGGCCAAGGTACCGGAGACATTCGACCCGACCCTCTGTCGTGCAGCTATTGACGAGGTGTGGCGCGGCCTCGCCAGTGGCGTTTGGCAGCGCTTCGTCGCGCGCGTTGCGAACCAAGGTAACGGGACCCAAGGCATCTGGGATCGACAAGTTACCAGGTTCTGGGAAACGGCTTGGGTCATCGGTCCAGATCCCGGCGAGGGCAAGGACCAAGCCTGGCTCGATCGACGAAAGAACTGGCGCACACATCGGCCGCCTGTCGAAGGCGGCGATCACTGCATGCTGATGGGCGACTGGCAGGAATTGTCCGGCTTCGTCCGCTCGCGCGAACGCAAGAAACAGGACGACTTCTGGCGCGCACTCAAAGTGCATGTGGACCAAGTGAGCCAAAATCCACTCCAGCTCGACGAGAACGAGCGGCTCTGCGCAATGGCGCTGATCAAGCGCCTCTTTCCGCATGTAGCGAAGGACGTGCTCGGCTGGATGCCGTCCTGGGACGGTCGGGAGCCCCTCCGATGGCCCTCGACGCCGCGATTGGCGGCCGCGGGTTGGCTGCGCCACGCCTGGACCAGCGCGCGTGCGGAAGCGGAAGCTTTCGCGAAGCTCGCCGAGCGTACGAGGGTTGGGCTGATGGAGCCTTCGCTTGGAGACGGCAACACGCTGTCGCAAGTGCCCGGAGCGCTTCTCCACCGCAGTGGTATCGAGAATGCCCGTCCCGATGAGCTTGCGGGAAGCGAAGGCGACGCAGAGGCAACAAGAGCAAAATTGCTTGAGGCCCACAAGGCTCTCGCTGACCAAGCCGGCGAGCCGTCTGCATTCTATGCCCTTTTGCTGATGGACGGAGACAGGGTTGGCGCTCTGCTGCACAGCCAGGAGTCCAACACAGCAACGGGACTTGCCGGGTTTTCGGCGCAGGTCGATGCAACCATCCGCCGACATGGCGGGAACACGATCTATGCGGGCGGCGACGACGTGCTCGCGCTGCTGCCGCTGGAGGGCGCGCTCCTGGCCGCGCTTGATCTGCGGCACGCCTATCGCGGTGCATTCTCCACGATCCCCAACGCGACGATCTCCGCGGCGCTGGTCTTCGCGCATTTTCATGTGCCGTTGCGCCGTGTGCTGCGCGAGGCGCACAGGCAACTCGACGACGTGGCCAAGGACGGCAACGGGCGGGACAGCCTTGCTGTCTGCGTGCTGACGCAAGGCGGCGTGACGCGGGAGTGGGTCTCGACGTGGCAAACGGACACGGCCGCACCCGTGAAGACGATGATCGACGCTGCGCGGGACATCGATGAGAAGACTTCCGGCCGGTTCTTCTATGCGGTCCGCGAGCAATTTGAGGAGGTGATCGCCGGCAATGTACTCGGCGACGACGACATCAAGGCTCTCCTCCTCGCCGAATATCGCCGCAGCGAAGCGGGCGCTGGCAGGGCGCACGACGACGTGGGTGCGCATATGGACCGATTGTTCGTGCTGGCAGAACGCCATGCCGCACCCGGTAGCCCGGGGATAAAGAAGGCGCCTTCCGCCTCCATGGACGGCCCGCTGATCGCCCGATTCCTGGCGCGCGAGACGAGGCACGCATGACCACGCTCGTGCTCCATCCGCTCGATACGTTCTTCTTTCGCGACGGACGTCCCTACAACCAGGATGATCCGGGGCAGGTGGAAGCCGCGAGCCTCTTTCCGCCATATCCGCCGACGGTCGTCGGCGCCGTCCGGGTAGCGGCGGCGCGCACGATGGGTTGGCCGAGCTCTGCGTGGGATACAGCCGCGCTCGGCGACGGCGTGGACTGGCAGGCCGGCGATGAAGCGCTTGGACCACTGCGCTTCATCGGGCCATACATCCTGCACAACGGTGAACCGCTATATCCCGCGCCGCTGAACCTTGTCGCCGGGAAAGGGGAGGGCGGCGCGGATTTCATCACCTATCTTCGGCCGTCCGGCGAGGCGTTCGATACGGACATTGGCGCGGTTCGCTTGCCCGCGCCGATCAAGGCGGGGCATGGCTTCAAAACCATCGAGAGATTTTGGCTCAGTGCAAAGGCCATGGCGCTGGCGCTCAGCGGCGCGGAGCTGACATCGGATAAGGTGGTGCCCACTTCGCTTCTGTCGCAAGCCGAGCCGCGCATCGGCATCCAGCGTGACACGGCACGTCGCACCACGGCCGAACGCGCGCTCTACGCGGCAGCGCATATGCGGCCGGCGGAGAATGTCGCGCTCGCCGTCGAGGTCGAGGGTCTTCCCCAAGTTGCTTTCGATGGAAACTTGGCGTCGCTCGGCGGCGAAGGCCGAAGCGTCTGGATCGAGCAACGAGACGGTAAGGTTCAGCTGCCGCACGCGCCCGATCTGGCGCCTGATAAGGACGGCGTGCTGCGCTACACCGTCATTCTTATCACGCCTGCGGATCTCGATGACGACTGGCCTGGGCCAAGTGAACGCCTCGCAGGATCAGCCGGCGAGGCATTGCCGGGCAGGATCGTGTCTGCCTGCACGGGCCGTGCGGTTATGGTCGGCGGATGGGATAGCGCGGCGCGCGGACCGCTGCCACTGCGGCCGCTGGTTCCGGCCGGCAGCGTATGGTTTCTCGAAGCGAAGCCTGAAGAGATTGAAACGGCGCGGTCGTGGCACGGCCGGGCCATCGGACGGTCGACCGGCTGGGGATTCGGCCACGTGCTGATCGGACGCTGGCCGGCGGCGGGGGAGAAGACATGACGACGGAAATCATTGGCCTTCTGGCCGAAACCTACATTCACCCTGGAACCGGTCAGGCGGCGGGGGCGATCGACCTGCCGGTCGCGCGCGAGCGGGTGACGCAATATCCTTTCATTCCTGGCTCCAGCATGAAAGGCGCGCTGCTTGACATGGCTCGCAGCAACGGCCTCGATAAGAACGAAGTGGACCGACTGTTCGGGCAGCAGGAGAACGCGGGGCAGCTCCTCATCTCCGATGCGCGGCTCTTGCTTCTGCCGGTGCGGAGCCTGACGAGTCCCTATGTCTGGCTCTCCTGCCCCTATCTGATCGAGCGCTACCGGCGCGACATGGAGCGGGCCGGGAAAGGCGGTGCGCTGCCGACGGTAGCGCCTTCGGCAGACGACAAGGTGCTGGCTATGGGTGCGGGCGATCTCTTCCTCGAGGAGAGGCTGTTTACAATAGAAGGTAAACCGTCCGACGCGCTGGCCAACGCGATCGGTGCGCTGATCCCCCACGACGATGCCCGCGGCCGGCTCAGCAGGCAGCTCGCCGTCGTCACGGACAAGGCTTTTGCCTGGTTCGCGCAATATGGGCTGCCGGTTCAAGCGCGTAATGTCCTCGACGAAGGGACCAAGACGAGCAGGAATCTCTGGTATGAGGAGGCGCTGCCCCCCGACACGCTGATGTATTTGGTCGTGGGTGAACGTGCCCACGGCGCCGCCGCAAAGATCGCCGCTTATCTCGCCGAGCGCCGCTATCTTCAGGCCGGTGGTAACGAGACGGTAGGCCAGGGCTGGTTTGCCATCCGCCGTGTCGACGGAGCGGCGTCATGACTGTGCAGACGCTCGAACAGAAGCGGGCGAAGCATGCGCTCGAACAAGTCAAGGCGCTCCAGAAGGACGAGCCGGGCAACTATCTCAGTTATGTGAACGCATTGCCTGCGGCCATCCTGATGAACGGCCTCGGCCAGGCGCTGGCGACGGAACGCGCCGCGAGCGATCAGGCGCACCACAGGCTCGCGCAGCACGTGTCAGAATGGCTGCTGAGCCCGGAGGCACACACGAGATACGCCGCATCGGTTTCGGATGAAGCAAAGCTCGACGCGGTACAGCGGTTGCTCGGCCGGATCGTTGCAGGAGATCAAGATGCCTACCTCTGGGCGCAGGCCGAGGCGATCGCCTATGTCACTTGGCTGAAGAAATTCGCTAACGCGTTCCTCAATTCGTCGGGGAGGGAATGATGGCTCCCCCGCCTCAGCGTCGGTTCCATCCAAGCCGTCGAGACCAACGCGACAGAAGCCAGAGTCGATCATCAGGATCGCATCAAAACGCGACGAGCGGCAGGAGGCCGTTGTATGTAGCCGCAGCGAGGGCAAAGCTGGTGTCAACGACTACTGGAAATGCTGGTCTCTGGTACGACAAGTTTTGTGATCGCTGGAAATCCGACTGGACCGGCTTTGCCGGCGACAGTGGCAAACGTGACTGGATTGAGACGATCGCCAATATAGGCGCCAGCAAGTCACAAAAGAAGGTCGGCGACAGCGCGCTCATGACGGAAGCCGTCAAGCGTCTCGAAGACCTCGTCGAGGCGCAGGCAGGCTGCAGTTTTCGGCGGACGACCGCTTGGCGCTTCGTCACTGGACTTGGGCGCAATCATCCGGTGGAGAACGGCTTTGCCTGGCGCCACGATCTCGGTACGCCGTATATCGCCGGCTCCAGCCTCAAGGGGCTCGTCCGCGCCTATGCGCGCGATTGGGATGGCCTTGATGGCGCGGACCTTTGCCGCATCTTCGGTCCGAAGCCGGAGGCCGGTCTGGCGATCGGTAGCGTCGTTTTCCTCGATGCCCTGCCGATCGCGCCGGTCGCCCTGGAGGCCGATATCATGACGCCGCACTACGGGCCCTGGTATCAGGAAGGCAAGATCCCCGGCGACTGGCATTCACCAACGCCGATCCCATTCCTCGCCGTCGCGCCCGGCCAAACATTTGTCTTTGCCGTGCTGCCGAGAAACCGATTGAACCAGCAAGATCAAGAGGACTGCAAAAAGGCTGCCTCACTTCTGAAAGAAGCGCTGGAAATGCTTGGCGCCGGCGCGAAGACCGCCGTCGGATACGGTCAGTTTGTCGATGAGCAAGCTAAAGAGAACGAGGTCCGATCCCACACGCCGACGAAAACAGCGTCCACACCGCGAGCCCGTGGTCCTGAGAATTGGTCGGGACGCGAGGCGATTGTCTATGGCGAGGTGGTTCGGATAGTCGAGGATCACGGCGCGCAGCTGTTGGTTCGATTCCCGGACGGCAGTGAAGAAAAAGTCGAGAAACGCGAGGCGAGACTGCGATGAGTACGTCAGCGCAGCCGGGAATCGCACGCCTTGTTACCTTTCTCGGTCGCGGCCACTTCGACAAGGAACAGGGGCGATACGTCTATGATCCGACCGAATACGAATTCTTGGAAAATGTATCGGCGAAAACTCCTTTCGTTTGCCGTGCGCTTGCTGAGCTACTTCGACCTTCGGAAATATCCGTTCTTGCGACCCAAGAGGCGGAAAGCGATCACGGAGCAGCTCTGAGAGAGGTGCTCCGCGCCGGCAACTATCCGGCGCCTCGTTTCGTCCGCATTCCCGCCGGACGCGCGCCGGCCGAACTCTGGCAGCAATTCGAGTTCATCAAAGAAGAGCTGCGCGGCGCCCAGGGCCCTGTGATGCTCGACATCACACACGGATTTCGATCCCAGCCATTCTTTGCCGCTGCAGTCGCGACGTTCGTCCATGCGGTCGACGAGAAGCCCCCAGAGCTCCGCGTATGCTACGCGGCCTACGATGCCAAGGAGGACCTGAAGACTGGCGTTGCGCCGATTTGGGAACTGACGGAATTCGTGACGCTGCTCGACTGGTCACGAGCGCTGGCGATGTTCCTCAAGACTGGACGGGCCGAGGAGGCGGGAAAGGCGACTGAACATCTCGGCCGTGACCTGAAAAAGACTTGGTTCCAGAGCGGCAAGCAGGGCGAAGAGCCAAACCTGAAGGAGTTGGGCGAAGCGCTGACCCAATTTGGCGCCGATCTGGAAACTCTCAGAACCGGCGATCTCCTTCTTGGCCGTGGATCAATGAATTCTTCCGCGTCCCGTCTCCTGAGTGCAACTCAGGAGGCAAAGGAGCACGTCGCGAAATACGCTCCGCCCTTGGCGGACATCCTCGACCGCGTTGTAGGCATGGCTAAGCCAATCGCGGGCGCGGGCAGCGACCTATCCGGTCCCGAGGGGCGCAAAGCAATCGTGAAGTTGGCCGAACTGTATCTGCGACTCGGTCGCTACCTTGAGGCTGCCGCGACCGCCCGCGAAGGCTGGGTCAATCTCTATGCACCAAAGACGGCCCTTGCTCCAGGTGCGCCTGATTTCGACAGCAAGGAGCGTGAACGCGCGGAAAAGCGAGCCCACGAGCACGACCCTGCCTTTCGGGAAGTCACCGATCGCCGCAATGATTTTCTCCATGCCCAATACAGGCCGAGCACGCAAAGGGCCGCAGATATTGCCGAGACCGTGAAGAGCCTTGTGGAGAAATTGAGAAACGCGTCCCGCGGCGCCTGCTTCGTCAACCTGTCCAATCATCCGAGCGCCAAGTGGGATGAAATGCAAACGAAGGCCGCGCGTGAGCTTGCAGAGCGCATTGAGGATATCGCGTTTCCCGCCGTTCCACCCGACGCCGATGAAGAGGCGATCTCCGCACTCGCAGAGGAGTGCGCCGCCAAGGTTCCGCCCGAAACGTCACATGCGCTCGTGCAGGGCGAGTTCACCTTTACGGTCGAGTTGGTTCGCCGGTTGCAGACGCGCGGCATCACCTGTCTTGCCGCAACGAGCAAACGGGAGGTCGCGGAGGACGGCGATGGACGGCGCATGTCAACCTTCAGGTTCGTGCGCTTTCGCGCCTATCCTGAGCTGAACACGGCACAACGCGAAAAATCAGGAACGATATGACAGCTCGAACGGATCCACCGATGCGCCAAGGATTTGTACCAATACGGGGTTGCTTCGGTGCATATGCAGTTGACACGTCAGGCCTGCTGCGGGTTGCCCACATTCGGCACAAAGATTTGAGCTGTTGCTGACGCTACCACCACAGGCAGGAAATGGGGGCTGCAGCCAGTCGCTCGCCGAAGGGGACGATCGTATCGCCGTCATAAAGGACAACACCGAAGGCGAAACGATCCTTTGCGGCTTCGGCGAGCTTCCTCAGACCGGACAGGTCGCCGGCGGTCACGGTTGCGCTCGCCTTGACTTCGATGCCCGCGATCGTGCCGTCATCGCGCTCGAGCACGATGTCGACCTCGTGTCCATCTTGGTCGCGGAAGTGGAAAGGTGTGAGGGGGATATCCGACCAGGCCATGAGCTTCATGATTTCGGCAAACACGAAGCTTTCGAGCAGCGCTCCGAACGCAGAGCGGTCCGCCTTGACGCGCGCAAGGCTCAGACCCCGGCTGGCTGCCAGAACTCCCGAGTCGAGGAAGTGCAGCTTGGGCGTTTTGATGACCCGCTTGATCGCATTGGTGTACCAGGGCTGGAGCGTCGCCACGAGGAAGACCTGCTCCAGGAGTCCGACATAGCGCTGGCTCGTCTTGTAGGTGACATCAATGCCACCAGCGAACGCGGAATAGTTGACCAGCTGTCCGGAGTGCTCGGCAAGGAGCCGCACGAACTTGGGCAGGTCGGTGAGCTTCTCGATTTCGGCGATGTCGCGCAGATCACGTGTGAGCACCGAGGTGAGATAGGATCGGATCCAGTCCTGCCGCCGTCGCTCGCTTGCGCGGCTCACGGCCTCCGGGTAGCCGCCGGCGAGGACGGTCCTGATCAGTTCGTCGCCAATGATCGGGTCCTTGGGTCTTTGCAGGTTGCCTGCGTAGAGACTCTCCAGGAACGATGGTTTACGACCGAGAATCTCAGCTTGCGCCAAGGGCAGCAGGTGGATCGTCTCCATTCTTCCGGCGAGGCTGTCGGCGACGCGTGGCAGCGTCAGCACATTGGCGGAGCCGGTCAGGAGGAAGCGGCCGGGGCGGCGATCTTCGTCAACCGACTTCTTGATGGCAAGAAGGAGCTCCGGCACACGCTGAATCTCGTCAATGATGGCACGGTCCAAGCCACGTATGAAGCCGCTGGGGTCAACGCGCGCGGCGCCCAGAACCGTTTGGTCGTCGAGCGTAAGGTAAGCTCGCCCCCGCTCACCCATGGCCCGTACCAGCGTGGTCTTGCCGGCGCGCCTGGGGCCGATCACGAGAGCGACAGGGGTGTCGGCCAGGGTTTCCCGTACCCGGTGCTCCATAAGGCGCTTGTACAAGAGCGTCTCCTTTCACCGGCAATTAGGAATAAGCAATCCGGCAATTAGGAGTCAACATGTCGGCGATTAGAAGCAAACGTTCGTCAGTCACGAATCGAGACCGACGGTTTAGTGGTGGCCCGACCCGGCAGGCGAAGCAGAGCGCAGGGAGCGCAAACGGCAATTCACGGGGAGCATGGGCCGTGCCCGCGGCTCCGCTGCGCTAAGACTCGGGTGCGGTTCATGCGCAGCGGGAAGGTCAGGGCGGTTGGTGGCCAGAGCACCCGTGGAAACCAGGATGGTTTGAAAGTGGCTCCGCATCGACACGCACATCCCGCGCGCCGCTGCTGAAGTGCTGCAAGCGATGATGGTTTTTTTGGCACAAGCCGCGTGACGCGTGGCGCGATCGACGAGGCGGAGAGTCGATCGATCGCCATCGATCGTCGCTGAAACCCCGTTCAATCGGAATTGCCCGATTTCTTGTTGAACATCAGCTCCAAAAAATTTTTATCGGTGTGCCGTTGGGATCGCATTGCGCAATCAAAAAAGTTGCGCCGGAAATCGACGCGTCAGCATGATCTAAAATGGATGAGCGGGAGTGAGGGGGCAACGTGGCATTCAGGCGCGCGATCCCCCGCGTCGCGAAGAGAACGAAAACAAGCAAGCGAACCACGGCCCCGGCCTCCCGCGCGGGCGGCAGCGTCCGGCGGGATGGAAAAACCGGATCAGGAGCGTCGCTGTCGCATGCCCAACCAAGGGTCCGACCAATCCGTCGATCGCCGCGACTCGCTCGACAATCACGACGTGTATGCCGCGCGAAAGGTCCGATCGCGCGGCTCGCGGCCGCTCCATCACCGTTCGGATCGATGATCCTTTCGCGTCCGATCGCTGGCCCTTCGTTTGGCCGGTCGGGCAGGGCAAACGCTGCGGATTCCGTGCCTGCGATCATAAATCACACGAAAGTTCAGCGCATCAACCACACAGCCGGAAATGGAAGCGCGCAGCAGGGCGTTCCCGCGGCGCAAGCCGGAGCCGGTTGCCGTCGGATTGACTCGGCGCCCCTGCTAGGCTGAATCGACATTAAGCGGGGAGCCATTGTAGGGCGCCTGCGAGATGAAGGGCGGCGAGAAAGTGGGCATCTCGTCGGTCATATCGGGTGGCGATGCGCCGGAAATGTTTGAGCTTGTTGAA
>Ga0209061_1002546_pt1 | contig 22637 bp, 15 predicted proteins | sample Coa_R1_10_FD_187157 | JGI IMG/M metagenome (GOLD analysis project Ga0209061, IMG submission 187157) | Surface soil microbial communities from Centralia Pennsylvania, which are recovering from an underground coalmine fire - Coalmine... | ecosystem: Environmental > Terrestrial > Soil >...
TTCGCGGAGAGTTCCTGAGGAGCTGGGTTTATTTCCTTCCTCCCTTATCCTCTTTTGCTTTGATGTCATGGCGTCAGCGGCGAATTGCTCTAACTAGCATATATTGTTACTTATCCAAAGAGCGATAATGCGCTCTTTTGCCCGTCTTGTAAGTGGTATTTCACTGATAATATCTGGCTCGTAAATTGGAGCATAATCTATCTTCCGTGCTTCTTTGTAAAACCTCTCAAGGGCCTCTGCGACATCTTGTTCTTCCCCTACCTTCAAGGGATCGAGTCGGTCAGGATAAATCGTGCGAATAACTTGGTAGAAGAGGAGTTTATTGAGTTGTAAATACCCAGATTGTTCAGCAATTAGACGATTGTTTGCATCATTAAGCTCAAGCCCTTGAGCTTCCAGCCAATCAGAATATCTCTCCTTGAATTTCCTCTCATGCAACCTTTCGGTCAGGGATGTCACGAAATCAGGCAATAAATCGTTGAACGCTTCGTGTAAGGTGTCCACAAGGGTATCGTCAAGTGCCTTGAGACGTATTGGTGTCTGACCTAGTGTCAGCTTTAGTATTTGTTCGGCCCAGCCAGCCGAGAGTTCGAACTCGAAAGAGGCTATTTCGCTCTCAAATGGAGATCTGTCACCTTTCTGGTAAAGGATGATACGCTTTGTGTTGCATGTAAGGTAAAAAGGAAAGGCGCCATAAACTGCGTATCTGACAGCCTGTTCTATCACTTCAGGGTCTCTTGGTTCAATATCTCGCTCTACTTTTCCGACTTTTTTCTTGAATTTCGCCTCGACGACAAAGAGTCGTTTTCCTGCCCTCTCGGCAAATAAGTCGGCTATCCCACCATCTACAGGCACGTCGAAATGAAAATCTAGGATGTCGGAGACGCCAAGCGCAATAGCTGCTTCTTTCATCTTTGGTAAGACGTACTGAGCGACAAAATCCCTTTCAGAACGCCATCTTTCCATCGTAGCGCTTTGTGGCATCTTTTTGTTATAGAATAAGATTTATTAAAATACTATCTGCCTTGAACTTGTTACGATTCACACCGGGGCCTAAAACTGAACACTCAAGAAAAACAAAATAATTTCCATTTATACCAAAAAGTATGGGCTCGGAGGGACTTGAACCCACGACCCCCGCCGTTTTCTTGAGGAGCTACCTGAAATCATTCCCCCAGTCAGAGCGGTGTCCTAACCAAGCTAGACGACGAGCCCGTTTCTTCAGAAGCCTTTGCATAAACCCTTGCTACCGAGTTCGTTTAAATGCTTTCTCAGTACGCGGCGACCCGCATTTCTCGTCAAGTCCCGTAGCCAAATGCAAGCGCGCCTCACGCGAAAAATGGAAATAACCTTCAGTGCGAAATGAATTCCATCGATGCGTCGGCGACTTGGCTAGATCAAAGAGAACTATCATCTACCTTGCCATAGCGGTAATAATAATCATCGTCGCCTCATCGCTTGGCTACTACTACCTGTATGCCGCGCGAGCAGGAACTATTGCCGTAATATACCAGAGCTCCCCCCAAACTGGAAGATTTGTATCAGTCTATCCCACGCAATCAAACGAGACTTCGCCCAACGCAATCGCAGTGGATTCGCACGGCAACGTGTGGTTTACTCTAGAGAACGAAAGCAAGCTTGCCGAGCTCATACCGAGCAACGGGACAATTCATGAGTACAATATACCTGGGGCGGGAAGCGGAGGGACTGTGACATGGGGAATTGCAGTAGAGAACTCGAAAAACCTCGTGTGGTTCACCGAGCAGGAATCAAATGCTGTGTGGAGCTTCGACATGACAAAGTACACATTTAAGAAGTACCCACTTCACACCACGAACGCCCTGCCATTTGACATCGCCCTTGACGCAAGCGGCAACGTGTGGTTTACCGAGCTGTACGCAAACAAGATCGGCGAAATAAGCTCCTCCGGACGCCTCACCGAAACGAGCATCCCCATGCCCGGAGACATCGAACCTGCAGGAATTGCCGTGGACAGCGCGGGAAAGGTTTGGTTTACTCTTGCTGGAGCGAACAGCATAGGTTCCTTCTACCAGGGGAGTTTTGAGTACTTCAACCTGTCTGGCCAGATTTACTCACCGGTTGGAATCGCGGTGGATAAAAATGAAAACGTCTGGATCACCCAGCATGGCCCGAGCCTCATCTCAGAGTTCAATCCCTCGACCAACTCATTCAGGTCAATATCGACGAGCGTCCCGCCTCCACCGCTGAACGCATCGCTACCATACTTTGTCTACGTCGATTCTCAGGGCAGGGTCTGGATCAACGAGCACTACGGGAACTCGATCGCCGTACTAGATCCAGAGACAGGTAACATGACTGAGTACAAAGTCCCGACCCACCACACCCTCGCAGGTGACATTAGCGGAATGCTCACGATGGAAATCTCGCCTTACAACGGTGATCCATGGTTTACAGAATTTTTCTCAGGAAGCGTTGGAACGGTGAACGCATCAGAGCCTCTCGGTTTGAGCCTGCAAATCAACAATCAATCATCCGGAGGAATTGAGCAGATTCACATTGCAAAAGGAGGGAGCGCGACACTTGGTCTCTCGGTAAATGCGAGTGAAACAAGCCCAATAGAGCTTCAGGGATTCACAGGAAATATAACCGGCGGCCTATCGTATGCATTTTCCCCAAGCGCAGGAGCAGGGAGCTTTCGAAGCAACCTGACAATCACCGCGAGCGACTCCAAATCAGGCGTGTACTTTGTGACGATAAGCGCGTCCACCAGTGATCTGGTTGTATCTCGAGTTGTTGAGGTAATCGTCTCCTAGCAGGTTCGATTCGCGCTACCTTCGTCTACTTTTCGTACTCAAATCAGGGTCAGATTAATTTTGTCAAGCTTAACAGACCTGATGAGGGAACACGGCAAGGCAAGGGGACCTTTGAAAATCGCGACGCTCGCAACAACACGATCGATGACGAGGAAATCGAACCAAGCTCGTCCTACAGATATAACAGCATCGGCATAGACCGACCGCCTGTCATGATAGCTATACGTCACCGGCTAGGATTGAAATGGTCGAAATTCATTGGAGCGATGGTGAGTAGCGTCTTCAACAAAATCGAGGGGTTACGTGCAGAATTTGAGCTGTCGAACAACAGTTGTTTTGTGACCGTGCGGGCTGACAAGAAAGAACGATAATCATCTCGGTAGATCAGCCCCGCTAGCTTGCTGCTGCTCTTTCTTCGTCTTCCTCTATAGATCGATGATTTTCTCCTTGTTCTCATTCAGATAGCGTTTGAACTCCTCCGTTTCGTATCTGCTGAACCTTATGTTCTCAGGATAAGGCAGAACTCTGACATCCTCGAAAGAGTCGCAATCGCTTCCTGTGGTGATGTAAGCAAGATACTTCACGCATGAATATGTTGAACCTTCAGGCTGGCTTCCCGAGAAGCAGATTCAGGTCGGAGAAGCCCGCTCTCTATTCAGCTTGTATTTCCTTGAGAGGCGACTTTGGCAAGAGCACCTCAATCAGCGTTCCCTTGGTGTAGTCTCCGTCGACCCTATCCTTGACCCTTAGTCTCCCGCGGTAGCGCTCGACGACAAGCGCGTGCACTATTGACATTCCAAGACCAGTACCTTTTGCCCCGTTGAGAAATCGTGTGAACAATCTTTGTTTGAGCTCATCAGAGATCCCCCTCGCGTTGTCGCTAATCGAAACCTTCACCCAAGCAGATGAAGTATCTTCCCACCGAGAGCCTTCCTCCCTTGGAGATGAGGTGTCTCCATTCTCCTCGCAGATCGTAGTCTCAATCATCACTTCGGTCCCGTCGCAGTGCCTGACCGAATTGGAATAGAGGTTCAAGAACACATCGCGCAAGAGCTCGTCGGCAATTGCGAAAAACCGTTGCGATTCCTGCCCCGCTGGTGGTCCTTCCATGCGCCTGTCCTGCACAGTTGAGGAAGGAAGGACTATCAAGCGATGATTGACCCTCTTATTCGCGAACGACCCGTCACTCTTTCCCACGAGGTTTATGGCGCTGTCGATAATACTCAGCAGGTCAACTGAATGGAGACTCGGTTTCCCCTCCGAAACAACTCTAGCCAGTTTCTTCGCCTTCTCCACGAGATCGTTCATCGCGTCCAGGGAAGAGATCTGAGTCATCAACATCTTCTTCGACACCTCACTTCCCTCCGCTTTCTCCACAAGCATCTCGGCGCAGAGCCGGATTACCTGGCAGTAGTTCCTGATGTCATGGGTCAGTATGTCCTGTAATAGTATGGCCTCCCTTCTGCTTTGCCTCTCCATTTCCAGAATCATCTCCAGTTCACTGGTTCGTTCTCTGACGAGCGCCTCGAGGTTCTTGGAATACGAATCGAGTTCCTGCTTGTCTCGCATTCGCTCGATAAGGTCCGCGGCCTGCCTCGCGAGCAAGTCTAGCAGACGAAGGTCGGATTCGGAAGGCACGTGCGGCTCTCGGAAGTGTGTTGAAATTACTCCTATCAATTCTCCGGACCTGCTGATGAGCGGGGTCGACTGACAGGCTCTGACCCCTGCATGAAGCATAACTTTGAGTGATGGAGTCCCGACGAATATCGGGCTCGTCGTTATGTCTTGGACTATCACCCGTTTCCCGGCTTCCTTCGCTGCTCCGCACGAAGCCCCGACTTCATTTTTGACAATTCTGAAGAAGTCGAGGAAGGGCAGTTCGAATCCGCGGTGCGCGACAATCCTGAGATTGCCATCTCCCTCAAGTATCTGCATGTTCCCCATGTCCGTGTGCATGAGTTCCACTGCGGCACCCACGAACTCGGAGAGCAGCCCCTCCATGTCCTGCTGTGCGACGAGGTGTACACTGAGTTCGTGGAGCCTCGACAATCCCGCAAGCTCGTGTGAAAGATTTTCGTTCGAGATAAGAGGCCACCAGGTTTGGGTTTTGTGCGTAGCTATGTCGTTAGGAATAACCTCGCTCGGATGAGATATCTTAGCTTCACACCCTCAAGAGGTTATGTTTCGCGTTTTAGGCGCATGCTATTTTCAATGTGAACCGCAATTAAAACCCCGCTATTAAAGAACACATAGACGTTTCTTCTATGCGGTCATAATCCGGTGGACGGCTGCCCTCACATTTCAGCCAGTTCGATTGAATCGAATATCCACGTGAGAATAGTCTTCTATTGAACTACAACCGAGCACCTGAAGGCTGACATCGCTCGCACCAGAAACACATTCGCTTGTATCTCGGCTTTAAGTACGCCTGTGCTCCATCCGGCTCCTGCACCTAGGTAGGCATGGACTGGAGGGGATTTGAACCCCTGACCTCCCGCGTTCTCTAAAACGCCTACGTACAGTTGGAGAATGGCATTTCGTGCGAGGCGGGCGTTACTACCGCTGAACTACCAGCCCTCAGTTCTTTTGAGAGAGAGCAGTTTCTCTCTCCCCCATTTGTTCCACTTTGCGCCCGAGGTTAAATGAATATTCCGATTGCGGAATAGAAAGACCGGTCCCGTCACATAGCTGGTCGTCGTGCACTCACGTGCTCCTCAACGCCTGCGCACATTCGCTTTTCAGAATTATCAGGTTGTTAACCTCGTTCGTTCATTATCTTTGGAGAGTGTACGGTCAGCGGCTTGTCGCATGGCCGCTCACAAGACTGGTTCACGTGTGGACCCTTCCGGTGAGGTACCTTAGTCGCCCATACATTGTGTATCGCGCAAAAACTCGAGTGCCGGTGCAAACGGCCAGGAAGAAATGAAATCACAATCAGAGGGTACCTATACGTCCTCTACTTCGATTCAGATTGGCCAAGCAGAAGCTTAAAAAAAGGAACAAAGAACTACCTTCCTCCCAAGCAAGCAAAGTTGCTCACTGACTGGGGCCGGTAGCTCAGCATGGACAGCCACTGATAAGTTCACTAATGGTGGTGCACTTAGAGCGCGTGACTGATAACTCTATAGTTAGAGATCACGAGGTCGCCGGTTCAAATCCGGTCCGGCCCATCCCGATTTTCAGTTCAAATCTAAGACTTATTAGGCTCGAAAAAGCAAATGCAAAGGCATTTGCCAACAAATTTCAAGGACTATTCCAAACAAGAGTACGGCGAATTCCTTCAAGATCCCAATGTCAAGCGCTGGTACAACAACCTCTCAAAGTCGAGTGTAATTGTCGCCGATATCTATCTGCGAAGACTTGGCAGCTTCTGCAAGAAACTGAGTGTTACTCCATCTCAATTCTCACGGTTTAGCCTCCGAAGAATGGAGGATATGGCCCAGGACTATATCGATGAATTTGAGAAAAGAAAGAACCCCGAAACCGGACGACAGTATGCACCGGGATATGTCGACTCTAATCTCAAAGCAATCAAAAGCTGGGCTGAATGGAACAGGAAAAAGTTTCAGCGAAGGATCAAGATCTCGAACGTAAGCAAAACGCCTACACTTGAAAATGAACGAATTCCAACACAAAAGGAGCTTGCCCGAGTTCTCTACGCTGAATCCACACCTCTTCGAACTCGAGTCAGCATAGCTCTGATGGCGTTTGCCGGTCCGAGACTTGAAGTTCAGGGTGATTATCTAGGGCTCGAAGGACTGAGAATCAAGGATTTTCCTGAGCTCAAATTGTCAAAGGACGAAGCGAAATTCGCAGTAGTCCCTACGATAATTATTGTTCGAGAGGAGTTAAGCAAGTCCAGACATCAATATTTCACATTCCTTGCGGATGAAGGCTGCGAAATTCTAAAGCAGTATCTGGAAAGAAGATTGTCCGAAGGCGAAGATCTTTCCGAAAACTCTCCGATAATTTCAAGCAGCAAATCGCAACAAAAGAAGATCAGCAGTGTAAAGATCCCTGACGCTTCTCCAGTCCTCCGCACCACAAAGATAGGGAACGACATTAGAACAGCCATGCGAGCAGTGGATCTTCCCTGGCGGCCATACGTATTCAGAAGTTACTTTGACACCAACCTTATGCTAGCAGAAAGCAAGGGGCTCGTAACTCATGCATATCAACAGTTTTGGATGGGGCATACTGGTGACATTGAAGCAAGGTATACCACGAGAAAACACACACTGCCTCAGGAAATGGTTGAGGATATGAGAAAATCGTACGAGAAGGTTGCAAACCAGTTCCTGGAAACTTCAACGAACAAGAAATCTCCCTCGGCTGACGAGATCAAAAGGATGCACCAAGAATCTTTACTTTCACTCGCTGGATGTACCAAGGAGCAGATAGACAAGATGGATCTTGAACACATGTCGAATGAAGAAGTTCAACGCAAGGCAAGGGAGATATTCTTTGGCATAAATACAAACAAGGGCCAAAGAGTTGCAGTTCAAGTTCCAGAAGTTGACGGGCTTCTCGCAAAGGGATACAAAGCGGAGCATAATCTCCCGGATGGCAGAGTCGTCATGATGCCCCCGTTCTAGTATTACGAATCAAAGCCAAAAGTAAGATTTATCGAGAGATTCAATACTTCCCTTCCAATGTAATTCGAAGCCGGTGCAATATCCCTGGTGAACTGTCTCAAAAGCGCACTTGAATCGAGTTTGGACATTTTCTACGAAGGCGATGGTAACAAAATAGCGAAAACTTTCTACATTCCCGTACTCAAGCAATCCTCGAGCTACAAGCGCGTTTCAGGATACTTCAGCCTCGATAGCTTGGTGGTTGTTGCAACCGGACTTGCGGGCTTGATTAAAAATGACGGAAAAATGAATCTCGTCCTTGGGGCACACGATGTCGGGAAAGATCTGAATGAAGCCTACCTCTTGAGTAGAGATAGGGCTCAAGATCTGCTCAAGGATATCGGAGAGAGAATTTCTTCAGGTCTTGAGAGGATCGAGGACATTCTAGTCAGAAGAAGAATTGAAGCTATTGCTTGGATGCTTGCAAATGGAACATTGGAAATCAGGGTGGCAATTCCCAAGAGAACGTACCTTGGTCTGGGCAATGGAATATTTCATGAAAAGGTTCTAGTGTTCGACGATCAAAACGGATGTACAGTTGCAGCAGCGGGGAGTGCGAACGAAACACTCGCAGCTTACAGTGTGAACGGTGAAAACCTCACTGTTCACATGTCTTGGAAGGAAGGTCATCAAGAGTATCTTGAGAGATACAAAAGCAAGTTTGAGAGCCTGTGGTCTGACACTCATCCAGATTACTATGTGCTTCCACTTCCCGAAGCTCTCGAAACCAAACTGAAGGAGAGGTTCTACCCAGATTCGAGGCCCGAGTTCGATCCTCTGGAGCAGAAGGAAGTCGTACAATTCGAACTGATGCCGGATCGGGACACATGCGCAAGGTTGGTGCCAGTGGCAAAACTAGTGAAGGAGCTGGGCCGGATCAGAGGCTTTGCCCAGCTAGGACTAGGTCCCGTCAGGCTGTATCCTCATCAGATCTTCACAGTTGATTTTGCGCTGGGCAGATTTCCTCACAGAGTCCTACTTGCAGATGAGGTCGGGCTGGGCAAGACACTGGAGGCTGGAGCGATAATCAAGAGACTCATAGACATGAAGGGAGTTCAAAGGATTCTGATACTCTCTCCAAGAAATGTGGCAAGACAATGGCTGGATGAACTCTGGATTCATTTTGGGTTGAGATTCTGGTTTTTCGAGCCCGCATCCAAGAGCTATATATCTGCGGATGGCTCTTCGACAGATCTTGGAAAGGAAAACCCCTTTGACAGAAACGGCATTGATTTCATGATATGTTCCTGGCACTATGCGCGGGGTACCAAGAGGAGGCCCTCGGAACTGATGCAGGCTACAAAGTACTTCGATCTTGTCATAGTGGACGAGGCACACAATGCGAGGATGAAGCGTGAATCAAGTGGTAAGGTCATTCCTACTAGGTTGAATGAGCTCTGCAACTGGCTGGGGGTAACAAGCCCAAACATGATACTCTTGACTGCAACGCCTGTTCAGCTTCGTTCAGTCGAAGCACTTGACCTGCTAAGGATACTTGGATTGGGAGGGCCTTGGGTTCATGAAAGCGATTTCGAAAAGTACTATGAAATAATAACTAAACAAAACGAGGAAATAGACAACGATGAGTGGCTCTTCGCATTCGAGTTGGCGGGTTGGATCGCGAAAAATTACCTTTCAGAGAAAGAAACATCGAAGATCCTCTCGAAGATCTTCAAAGACGAGGAATCTGCCTACAGTCTTTCGCAAGCAATTACTCGCGAGAGAATCACTTTGCAGAATATTCAGACGCTGAGCCGAAAGCATTCCCCTTCTTCTCTGAAACAGTTTCTTCTCGCCTTCAGCCCTGTTCAATGGTTTATGGTCAGGAATACGAGAGAGAATCTTGAAAAGCTTGGTTATGTGTTTCCAAATCGAGTTCTTGATGAAGTTCCCGTGGAACTAGAACGAAAACATTCAGAAATCCTAGATAAGCTTGATGAGTACCTGTCGAACCACTACGCAAAATACGAAAGATATCTCTCTCCTGAGAACAAGGGTGTCTTAGGATTTGTAAAGTCGGTATATCATCAAAGGTTCGTCAGCTCGTTTTCCTCAGCTTATCTTACTGTCAGAGACAGAAGGTTGTTTCTCGAAGCGCTGCTGGAAGGAGATAGAGATGCACTCCTTCGAGTAGCTTCCAAGCTTTTCGTTGAGGAAGAGTGGGAGGAAGACGAAGAACGACTCATTGAATCGATGGAAGAAGCTTTGGACAAAGGCGCAAGGAGCCTGATACTTTCGGAATTAAAGTTTCTCAGAGATCTAGAGTCGGCTCTCCAAAAGTATGATCCTCAGATCTTGAGTGGAGATGATCCGAAACTCAAAAAACTCGTCGAGGTAGTCGATGGCCTTGTCTCAAAAGGACACAAGGTCCTGACATTCAGCAAGTACACGGATACTGTGGACGCAGTTGTGAAATTCCTAGGCCGGAATAGCTCTAGCCTGACCAAAAGCGAAATTGGTATTTACACTGGCGAAGGAGGAAAAGTGTTCGATCTCGATCAAAATAGATACATTTTGGTGGGAAAGGAAGAAGTGAGAAGGGCATTAGAGACTGGGCCTCTCAAGATACTAATCTGCAGCGATGCCGCAAGCGAAGGCCTCAACTTGCAGTCGGCGAGCGCAGTGGTCAATGTTGACATGCCTTGGAACCCAGCAAGAGTCGAGCAAAGAGTGGGAAGAGCTGACAGGCTTGGCCAGAAAGCAGCAGAGGTTCTTGTGAAAAATGTATGGTATCCTGAATCAATTGAGGCGCAAATGTACAAGGCTCTTTTTGATAGGAAGGAGATCTACAAACTTGTGGTCGGACCTGCCCAAGAGATCTTCAGCGAGGCAATGCGCAGAGCATTGGATACCAATGCAACCGGAGCAGAACTTAGAAAAATAGTTTCGGACACCTTCGATACTCTGCACCGAATAAAGGAGGAAGTAACAAAGACCGCGGGGTCTCTTTCTGGGCAAGGATTTCAGGGCGGACATTACCAAGATAATGAAGTGATAGATAGAATCCTAAGTTTTGCGAAGAGTGCCTCAAAAGCACTTGGTTACTCAGTATCCACCAGGGATAACCTATTCAATATTGAAGATGAAGGTGTCCACCCGAAGCTACCCAAAGACCTAGCGCTGTGGAATTCTGCAAGCTTGGAAGAGGGTAGACCAAATGCCCTGACACCGGCCAATCCTATAGTGCAATTCCTAGCTGACAGAGTGATTGCGGAAGGGGCCGGAATCAGCAAAATGCAACACAGGAAAAGCGTGTATCTTATCAGCGGATTCGACGGGCTCGCAGAGATCGCCACGATAGAGGGCGATTCCAAGGTAGCCGAAGTCTTGCAAGCTCCAAAAGTGTTTGACCTTTTGGATGAGATGTTGCGGGAGGCGAGCTAGATGAATGAAATGAGTTGCGAGTGTACCAAACTCATTGATAATTTGATCACTAGAAACAGGAGAGATGCCAAGCAGGTCGGCTTTCAATTTAGGAACAGCCTCGATGCTTTCAAATCTGGAATCGTTGAAGGAGCTAAAGAGCTGATTGCCAGGCATCTGTATCGGTCCGGGGTGTACCAGGCAAGTCTTGACTCTAGCTTGAGCCGACATTTCGATCCATTGAAAATACTCTCCAGTTTAGAAAAAAGAGTCTCTAAATCGGAACCTGATATCTACAGCTTCTTTCTTCAAAACAAACAAAGAGTGGAAGAACAAAGTCAGGGTGTAGACATTGACAAACTTCTGAGAGGAGTCCTCAAAAACAAGGAGAGCTCAAAGGGGCTGCTTGAGGGCAATGTTCTTCGGGAATTAGCTCAGGTGAAACTGCTCATTGAACGAATGGAGAGGCTCGACAAGTATCTTGCTTCTTGGAGAGAATCGATACGAATGGAAGGAACTGTTGAAATGAAAGTGATAGTGGACATCCATTCGCCCTAAAAGGCATTTACAGATAATGAGTCAGGCTCTCCCCAGTTTTGCGCGTTGCTTCTGGATTATGACCTAGGCTCTCAATCAGAGCGTTAGCAGTCCTGCTCTCGTCGACCAGAGACTTTGCAGCACCTCCATTCATTCCCAGTTGGGCTATGACCCTAAGTACTCCTAGGAAACCAGAGTCCGAAGAGTCTCTTCCAGTTTCAACAAGGAGGTTTTTCACGGCTTGCAATCCCATCTTCTCATAGACCACCAAGGCCGCCTGCACCACATCTATCAGCGTTCTAAGAGTTTCAGGTTTGTTGATCCTGATGCTTCCCCTTTCGACTCTTTGGAGGGCGGAGAGGACGGTGATCTTGTTTCCCTTTTTCTCGACCAGGCCTCGTCCTCCTTTTACATCGAGTGAATCGAGGCTTATGTTTCCTCCAAATACTGTCGCTATTCTCGCCAGATCATACTCCGCCTGAAGGTATGGAAAGTTTCTAAGCAAATTCAGATATGCAAGTGTTTCGAAATCTGCGGATGGAATGTCAGCAGTCAGAAACCTGTTCACGACTTCAGCTACGATTTTGAGCGCGTCTTCTGGCCCTTTTATCTGACCTGTCGCGTCTTTCACTGTGGAGTAGTCGGCGAATTTTCCCAGGACTGGGCCGTAGGTGCTCACAATGAGGTCGGGTCCTGAAATTCCAAGAGCGCTGTGCTCTTTCACTTTTTTCTCTGCTTCGTCGTATAGTTCTCGATTTACTTCCTCCCACAGTCCTCTTTTTTCAACTAGTCTCTTTTTGCATGCGAGCAAAACAGTAACCTTCAATACACCCTTCTCTTTCTTCCCGAACTTTTCTCCAGGTTCTGTTAGAACAGGCCATGAAGCTGTGAATGTGAAACCTGCTCTGATCAATGAGGTTGCAAGACCCGCCCAGGCCTCAGCTTTCCTGTGAGTGAACATCACTGTGAGCCTTCCATCATCGCGTAAGACCCGGTTCATTTCCTTGAAGCCGGCCTCCATCTTTGACTGGTAATGCTGATCTGCTAGCTTCTTTGCGCTACCAGATCCGATATCCTTGAAGAGGGAACTGTTTGCAACGGCTTCTTCTGTTGTGTCTGTAAGCTCTGATTTGAACGCTTGCGGGAACACGTCTCCAAGCGTTCGCTTCATCCAGACATAGAAGAAGTTCATTACCTCGCCGTACATCACATTTTCAGCGTACGGTGGGTCGACGACTATGCACTCAATGCTCTTGTCAGGAATATCCCTCATGTTGGCGGCATCGCCTGAGAGTATTCGAGGGGTTTGCCTTTCGGCTGGAAGGAGCTTGATTAACTCGGTCAGGGCATCGATTGTTTTGTTTGTAGCCCACGGCCACAACATTGTAGGATGATCCCATTCGGCGTAGCTTGTTTTGAACGGGAAGCCTTGGAGGCCCATTGCATGCGCAACTGTGGCCCGATTGACACTCCACAGACTGAGTAAACAATTATTGTCAATACATCGATCAAAAACCATTACAAAATATACAACCACTGCCTCTGCAAATTCGTATTCTGGAGTGCCTTCCTTCAACCCCTCAAAGAGACCTTTCTTTAACTCGGAAAGTTTTTCAAGATAGGTCAAGTGAACTAGGAGCTGGCGAGGATTGAATAGATCGCACCAGCGTTCCATTCCATATTGTAATGGGCGAGTATCAAAATAAATCTCAGGAAACTTTTCCACTGGAACTAATCCTGATTGATTCCATCTCTCTAGTTTCTCTTTCAGTCTTTGCTCGGCTCTCCCGACAGCTTCGATCTCCTCCTTTTTCGGAACACGGAAATACCACTTCATCGACCTGCCAGAAGAAGGAATCTTAGAGCACACCGCATAGAGCTGGTGGCCCATCCTTTGCGCTCTTGCCTCAGTCTTTACACAATCCCCTCCGTTGACCTTTCCACAATTAATACACTTGGCGTCCTTTCCTACATCTGTTCCCTCGTCAGGATCGAACCCGCGCTCTTTTGGGTTTTCAATTATTTCGAATGTGCAGCTCATTCTGTCTTTGAAAAGTACAGGCTTCGCAGCTATCTTTTCAGAATCTGTTCTTACGATCCACCAGTTTGGAGATAGTGGGATCATTGTTCCACAATGCTCGCATCGAATTGTCCGACTCCAGAGGTAGGCATACACTTTCTCACCCTGAACTTTTGGAAAGAATTCCTCAAGTTCTTTCTTAGCCGATTCGTGAACTTTGAGACAGAATTCTTTAACCGCTGGAATCAGTTTTTCTCCAAATTTAGATGGGTATTCCAGCGTCGCTCTGAGGATAACATACGAAACAGGATTGAGGTCGCTTGCGATAGCTGGTAGACCGAGTCTTACAGCTTCGTAAGGGACACTGCCTCCTCCTGCCATCGGATCTAGTACTGTTGGAAGCTTGCCTCCCCACGATGAGAGTGCCTGCTCCTTTAGCCAAGCCAGCTCCTGATCAGAGGGAACATGTTTGAAAGCCCGGCCCCATGAAAACGGATTACTCGCAAGCTTCTTCTTTTGCGACTTCCCCTCTAGCACAATTTTCAAAGCTCCACTCATATCCTTATCGAGAGGCATACCAAGAAGTCTCAGAAACTTTTTTTTATCTCCCTTTGAGGGAATAATTGAACCAGAAATCGTTGCACGGCAACTCGTCAACGGGCGACGCGCAAACCATACGTGGAGGCTGTTAACGCCCGGAACCTGACTTGTGCTCCTCTCGCGCACACTCTCGATTCCTACTTCCGTAATTGGAAACCAGTCATCGATCAATGCGTCCCTTTGTTTCGTTAGATCTTCCTGCAAAAGTGCTCGACGTAGCTAATCCTAGGAACGATCAGTACTTATTTATTAGCCAAGAAACGCTGGTTTTCACACGCTCATGTCATCTAATCCTATTCCGATATGGCGTGAAGAAGCTTGCATTCCAAGAAGGGAGGTCATCGAAGGTACTCTTACTGACGCGGAGCTTGCTCTAAGCCTATCTGCTGTGGCCTGGGGGAGAGCAAAATCTCCGTACAACGATCCGGTTGCATTTTTCCAATCTACTCATCTGACCAGCAGTATGAAGACAATCGTTGAAAGTGTTCTTGGAAGGCTATCGAGGTCAAGAACTGACGTCAACCCAATCATGGTTTTGGACGTTGGGTTCGGTGGAGGAAAGACCCACACACTCGTCACGATATTTTACGCTGCAAAACATCCACTGGAAGCCCAAAAATATCTTCTCAAAGACCTGAAGCAACCGACAAAAGTGAAAGTCGTGGCCATTTCAGGGGATGAATATGGAAGTGAGGGTGTCGAGCGTGATGGAGTGAAAATTAAAACAATCTGGGGTGACCTATTCTGGCAGCTAGGCGTCTATCAAAAGTTTTCAAAACTTGACAAAGATGCGCTGATTCCCAGCCTTGACGACATCCGAACCGCCATCAGAGGAAATCCAACGCTCGTACTGATAGACGAGCTTCCCACGTATTTCAAATTACTCGCTTCAGAGGGGAGTGTCGACAAGGCGGTACAATTCATACAGAGACTCGTCATCGCGGTTTCTGAAATAGAGGATGCGGCTCTGCTGCTTGCGATAGCTGAAGATGTGTACAAGTCTGAAGCTGATCGTGCACGTAAAGCAATAAGCGAGGCAGTCGAAGAAGCAGTGGCTGAGACGAGAGCGCACATAAGAAGAAAAGAAACCGTTCTCGTCCCAGTAGCCGAAGAGGATGTCGTTCACATCCTGAAACGCAGGCTTTTTGAAAAGATATCTGAAGTTCAAGCGGTCACCACCTCTGATGCATATCATCAATTATATTCCAGATTGGCAGTCCCGGATAAGTGGAAGAGTAGTGAATTCAAGAATTCAATTCAAGAAAACTACCCGTTCCATCCCGAGCTAATCAGAGTCCTCTACGAAAGAGTTTCAACGATAGACAAGTTCAACAGGACTAGAGGCGCAATCAGACTACTTTCTAGAGTAATTAGAAGAGTCTGGAAAGAGAAAGAAGGCGATGCTCTTCTCGTTCATCCATTTCACGTTGATCTTGCGGATCAGGGAATTTTGGATGACCTAACGACGGGCCTTGGAGAGGAGAGGAGAAGAAATGCCGCGGAAGCAGATATCTGGAGCAGCAAAGGAGGGGCGACGGCGCAAGAATTAGATAATCAGTCGCAAGCACACTGGGGCGCTCCCCTAGTAAGAAGAGCTTGCAATACGATCTACCTTTACAGTCTGGCCGCTGGAAGAGAAGGCGCTCAGGGGATAGCTTCGGAAGCGCTTACAGCTCTATGCACAACACCGCAGAGACCGGATCACTATATGCGAATCAGGGATACCGTCCTGACATTTCTGCTCGACTCATTCCAGTTCATCGATAGAAGGGGAGAGAGATACGTATTCGTAAAAGAGCCAACCCCCAGCAGAGTAATAGAACAGCTATCTAGAGATATAACCGAGGACGAGAGCCTAAAAACGATCAGCGAGAAACTTGGAGAACTTTACTCAGGAGACCCCGAATGGCTATCCGTTGAGTTGTTCCCTTCAAACCCTGCAAAAATTCCCGACCAGCCGTATTGCGTTCTGGCAATATTGAACCCTAGTCTGCACACCGCTCAGTCAGGAGCAAGAAAGCCATCAGATGACGTTGCAAAGTTTCTCATATACAAAGACGAATCCGGAAAGAAACTGCGCCAGTTTTTCAATTCCACTTTCTTACTTGTTGCATCTTCTGATAGACTGGAGTCTTTGAGACTGGCGGCCAGGAGACTGAAAGCGGCAAGGATGGTTCAGGAAGATCTTCTCAAATTCAACATTCCAAAAGACAGGAAATCAGATGTGGCAGAATACGAGGCAAGGCAGGAGAAGAATGTCAATGATTACCTTAGAGCTGCTTTCTGCAACTTGGTATATTTTGAGCGGCAGGGGCCATCGATCAAGACAATAAGCTCGAATGGGTATGGAAGCGCAAAGGGTGGCAAGGAAGTAATAGCTCACCAGCTTGTAAACGTGGTAAACAGAGTCAAGGAGGAAGCTCTAGATCCATCTTATGTGTTTGAGTACGCGTGGCCAAAGGGTGCCGGGAAGATATCGGTAAAGTCGATGTATGAGCAATTTAATTCGGTCCCAGGCCTCATAATTCCATCAACGAAGGAAATTTTCCAGAAGACAGTCAAGCGGGGATTGGATGAGGGAAGCTGGATTTTGAAACTTGGAGATACAACATTTACGCACGAGAAGCTCCCCACAGTGATTCCTATTGATGAAAAGTCAGAACTTCACACGCTGGCGGAGGCTGAAAAGATCGGTTTGCTCAAACAGCAAGAAACAAAGATTGCAGTATTTGAACAAAGTTCTGCGCCCGGCGCGAGACAGGAATTCATCAATAGTCTGGTGCTCGCCGATGCCCCATTGGAAGCCTTGGCAGATGACCTCGCTAAGAGGGGGAGAAGAGACAAGTTCGACCACATAAGCACTATAACATTGAAAATGAGCGAAGCTGACCAGATGAATTTAATCAACATAAAAAATCTCTTTACGCGATTGTTTCCAGAAAAAGATATTTCTGCAAGACTTGAAGCAACATTGCAAAGGCCCCGTCTGCCTAAATTTACACTCACAATAGATGTTACAAAGGAAGATACGTCTCAGGAGGAAGGCAAAAATCTCTTCGACGTCGCATGGAAGCTAAAAGGAACTGAGTATTGTGATATGACCCTGATTTTGGAATGGGAGAATGGTTCAACGCCAGAACAGGTTGCCGATTTGATAAGGAGCCTTGCGAAGGATTCAAAAAATCACATCGTTGCAAGCCTTGAAGCTAGAGTTGGAAGGAAAGGAGCTCCGTCTTAATGCCCTATAGATACGTTCTCAAATGGACTCGGGGGTTTCGCGAAAGAATACGTGTTGAGGCGTGGCCTAAGACAATCGACGTGGCTCTTGAGAGCGAAGTAAGAAAACCTTCGTTTCTAATAGGTAAACTCGAAGGTTCTCGTGCTATCATGCTAAGACAGCTCATAGAAGACGCAATAAGATCCTATGGTTCAAGGCAGAGACAGCTGAGTATCAGAGTTGATTTCCCAAGGGACGATGTTCAGGCGATCGCTGTTGCATACAGATTGGGACTCCTCGCAGCAGTGCTTTCGGAGATTAAAGATGAAGAGAGCCTTGAACACGCATATGAGTATTTGATGAGGGCCACTCAGGAAGAAATTTGGTTCTGGGCGAGCAAGATGCTCGGTGTCATAGATCAGATTCCGAAGAAGAACAATGTTGTGAAGGCGCTAGCAGTATTGGCGCGCCCATGAATCCGAAAGATAAGAAATATTGGACCTTTTGGATGCCACTAGCATCCCTTGCCTCAACGCATATGAGATAGAAGTGAGACAGTCTACCAAATAGCTACGAATTTGTATCAGCGCAACAGCGATCATTAGAAAAGCAGTATATGGTTAGGTCTCGCACGAATTTTACGCTCTAAACCACATTTTTAGGTCATTTTTGTGCTTGTTTTTGATTGAGGGGGTAACCACATACGAAAAGTAGATTTCTTCTGTCAGGTATCGGCTCCTACGAGTTTTTTTGTGGTGGGAAAGTTGTGCTTCGAGCAAATATAGCTGAGGGCCTGATTTGACCAAAAAGATAGTCGTTGGTGGTCCTCCGAGATCTGGAAAGAGTACCTTTGTTGCGAGCATGAGGAGAGCGCTTCTGGACATTGGAGTGCGAGCCGATTATGTCGAGCTCGATCCATATGCTTCCACGCTCGCCCTGCTAGAAGGACTGATGACACCAGAAGAAAGGCTCAGGAGCAAAAGAAAGGATATTTCGAATGAAGAAATCTTGCAGGTTGCTGAAAGATTAGCCAGTGTTGCGGAAAGTGTCGACATATTGCTTGGCGATCTACCTGGCATGATAACAGAGCAAACAAGGATGTTATGTAGATATGCCACACATGCAATAATAATCTGCAGTGATCAGAGTCCAGAGCAAATGAGCGAATGGCACAAATTCTTCGAGGAACTGCGTATCCCAGTGATTGCGAAGATTGTTTCCAAACTTCATGGGAATGAAGAAGTTAAATCGACAAATCGCGATACGACCGAAGCAGTGTTGATCGGTTTGGATAGAGAAGTTAAGGTCGGCGATACTCTAACCAGAATTGCAATCATGCTGGAAACAATTATGAATCTGTGATGACGCTAGGAATGTGGAAAGGTGTGTTCAAGCTTCTCAATTAGTTCGAATGCTTCGTCGATGTCGTCCAACTTGTTTCTCTTGTTGTCCAGTCGAGCTGTAATTGACGCATCGATTGTTTTGCCCGTCCTTTCAAGACGCTGGAAAAGATCAAACTCGTCTTTTTTCAGATAGTATTCTGGATGTTCTAAAAGTTTCACGGTATTAGCGTCGCCTTCGGGAAGGAGAGAAAAATTGAACTTACTCATGGATGAGGAATCTGCTACGTGCTTTTTGCTCTGTTCATAATCGCGTGGATTAAGATTTCGGACTCTAGCATTCAGAACCACATGAATCAGACCATATGGTTCCTCAAGTTTTGATTGTATTGATTTCAATGAGATTTTTCCATCTGCTGCATCAACTATCCTTGTTCCATCCACTTCGTCATCATACTTCACTTTCAACCCGTGTTTTTCTGCAACCATCTTCACTTCGTTTAGGTCGAAGTTGAAGATTTTCCTCTTTGCAACGATTTCCATTTCGCCATTCACGATCCTTGTACTAACCTTGAAAATATCTCCGGGTTCTACGTACTTCTTTGCCTGTCTTGGAATGTAGAACGCGAGAGATCTCCCCGCTTTTTGCACGGCTCTTTCTTCTTCATCCAAAGAATCTTGCGTCTCACTACCATATGTTCACTATCATATTGGTAGTGCAGATAATAAAAAACCTACCCATTCTCTATTTAAATGGATCAAGCCTGCAGGGCTGCATTCGCCTCAAGTTTATCCTTTCCCCAACTAGGGAAACTAATGGTTTGTTTTGACCCTTATTATAACGGGCCCACTGTAGGAAGCCATAGGAATTTTCCCTAGGAACGTGGATTTTAGCAGGGACTTTGGGGATTCATGCCCATAATGAAATTCGATATATTCCAATAGCAAATTACACTAGATTCTATCGGAACTCAAATCTCTAGGAAGCTTCAAGGATTTTGAATAAACATAGATGCAAATTATTGATAGAAGACAGAAAAGTGCCAAGAACAATCCGTCTTGAATTCAATCTTGATTCAGGCAGCATAGTCTTAAATTCAATTTTGGAGCGGCCCAGACTTGGCGGATGAAATTGCAGACGGAAACAGGGATTCCCGAACTAGCCGAGCAGCTCGTAAAAAAGTATGAGTCTCGTCCCGCAGTTCTTGATGGTCTTCTTCAGCTTGCTGATAATCCAACAAGTATGAGCGCCGGATATGGGATAGAAGAGAATCTTCCTCTCATAAAGTCCAATCTCTCGGCCAGGTACGGAAGCTCCGAAAACATAGAAGAGATTTTTCAAACGTTAGTTCGCGAAAAAAATAGGATCATGACCGAAGCAAGAACGGAAATCTATTCCGCAGAGGCAGCTCTAAGAGACGCCCTTCAAAATTCTCCGGTTCTAGAAGACCATTTCATTAATCGCGTAAAATCACTGTCTGTTATCGAAAAGCAAGTAGTAAGTGGCCTTTCTCAACTGGATCTTGAGAAGACCTTCACGGTCATGACAGCGTCCCCCATAGCGCAAAGTTGGGGTGGGAAAATGTTGATAGCTTATGTGTTGGCTCTCGGGATGGATATTCCGGCCCATGAAATTGAGCCCATACTAATCAAGTCTGGTTTTGCTAATCGATTAAAATGGATAAGTTCTGGCGGGGGGCACAACATAACACAGCCGCTGGTCATTCCATATTATGTCAAGAGGAAAAAGGCGGAACTAGCATCACTTTCCTCGCCTGTCTCAAAAGACCTCACTGAGATCCTAAATAATTTGGTTTCAAAGAACGGTTACTCTGAACTAGCGGCCCTCGATGAAGTATCTGAATTAGGCGGCATTGTTCAACAACGTCCCGATTTGGAGGGCCTTCCTGCATGGAAGGGCATCATTGGAAAATACGAAGGTTCTGTCGCAATATCCCCGTTATTGCAGGGTCGGCTCAAAAATGAGCTAGATCGAATCAAAAGTGAGCTAACAACCAAGTTTAGAAATAAGCTGGCTTCGGTTATGGCAGTCCTGAAAGACAAGCACTGGCCACAAATGGAGTTCACCCATGTTCAAAACGGAGAAGATTATTGGAGAATAGAAGCTGGACTGGGAAGGCCCGTTATCAATGTTGTATGCTCTCCTTGGCTGACTCCGAACATTATGCGACTTTCTGGTGGCTCAACTATTCAGTTAGTAGCCATTCTGACAAACCAGAGTTTTCCTCGTGCTGAATCAATGATATACAGAATGCGCCAAAGCAGCGGGACTACGATCGCGGGTGCGAGTATAGAAAAAGTCGATTACAAGAAGCTCAGCAATGACGTAGATTCATTCGTCGATGAAATATTCGCTACACTCAAACAACTCTTGGCGCTAAAGCCAGAGGCAAGTTCAACACAACCTCTCCCTCGTCCTGAAGCCTCTGAAAAAGCCCCTAAGAAATTACCACCGAAGGAACCAATGACGGAATTCCAAATGCATGTTCCGCCTGGGGACATTATGCTGGGAAGTAGTACGCTTTCTACAAAACAGTGGGGAGTCTTGGGCAAGACGAGTGAAGGAAAGAATGTTAATTTTGATCTCAATGCTCCACACATCCTTTTCGTTTGCGGGAAAATGGGATCAGGTAAGGGCTACACAATAGGTGTTCTTTCGGAGATGTTGTGTCGTGAATCTGTCCCGAACATTTCCAGCGTTGAAAGGCCTGCTACGATAGTAGTACTCTACAAACCCAAAGAAGACAAGAGATCAGAGTTCTGGAGCATTAGATACCCTAATGATGTTCCAAGTGAGGTTGAGAGCCTCAGAGATGTGTACGGCGTAGTACCGTCTAAATTACTAGATGATAGTAAGTTCAAAGTATTCCTTGATCCGGGGGTCTATCAGAAAGCGGCCGATTTGTTCAAGGGAGATTATGGAACTCAGAACGTCTATCCCCTTTATGTTGACCCATCTGATCTGACGGGGGAGGAATGGGCAATTGTGCTTTCTGCCGGAGGAAAAACAGACCAGCTTTACGTGAAACAGCTATTCCAGATTATAGAGGATAGGCAATTCCAGCCCTTCGATATCAATACAATAAAATCGGATGTGTTGAACAATGAAATGCTTACTCAGGCCCAGCAAAGGCTCGCGCTTACCCGTTTGAAGATTTTACAAAACTATCTTCAGATAGGAAAAGGAGAGCAAGATTTTGTAAGTAATCTTGCAATCGGGGGAGTCAACATTATCGATTTTAGAAAGACAATCAGAACTCCCGATGATGTATTTTCAGTGATGACATTGATTCTGAGTAGGTTACAAACAAAGAAAGGACTAGAGAACGAACCTTTTGTCTTTGTAATCAACGAAGCTCATGACTATTTCAAAGGAGATGTCTCCAAAGATTTCGTCGAGAGCATTGAATATCTCATAAGAAGAAAAAGACACGGTGCAAATTGGCTGATGTTAGATACCCACTTCCCTGACGACGTAGATGAAAAGGTGATCAAATTGGCAGATGTGAAAATGGTAAATTTCCTCGATGTTACCGTCAATAGCAGGATCTTGAACGACGCTTTCAAAGGCAGGTCAGACGAATTCTCCAAATTGAAAGTGGGAGAAACTCTGATCTGTGCTGACGATTCTTCATTGGGAAAGAATGTCCCATTAAAAGTTCAAGTAAGACCCCGCTTGACAAAACATGGGGCACCTACAAAAACTGCAATAAGTTAGCCTCGATTCACAAGGCTACAGAGCACGAAGGTAAGTGTGAGAAGTCTTTAGGAGAGGCAGCTAGGCTTCCTGAAAATAGAAGGTGGAAGTTCTGCGTGGGCCAAACCCTTGGATTTTACCGCGTATCTTAGCAAGCTATAGACGAACTCCTTGTCTGGCTCATCTGTCAAATGGAAAGTCAACGGAGCGCCGCAATTTTTCGCGCAGGGGATCGACATTACGGACATACCTTTTGCAGCAAAGAACTCGTTGCGTTCGGTCATCGCGTCCGAGACTCCCCTTTCGGGCTTTGGCACATTAACCGAATTGAGCAGGCAGTCTCGCTATTATTGACAAATTGTACGTCAACACCTTCAGCCTGATCTCGTTTTTCTGACCTCTCCTCTTCTTCG
>Ga0209061_1002547_pt1 | contig 22632 bp, 17 predicted proteins | sample Coa_R1_10_FD_187157 | JGI IMG/M metagenome (GOLD analysis project Ga0209061, IMG submission 187157) | Surface soil microbial communities from Centralia Pennsylvania, which are recovering from an underground coalmine fire - Coalmine... | ecosystem: Environmental > Terrestrial > Soil >...
ATTTTTCTTCCCCAGGGCCAGCGCGACCGCGGGACTTCTCGCGGTGTTCGCAGTCTTCGCCGCCGGCTTTGCCGTGCGGCCGCTCGGCGGGCTGGTGTTCGGCCACCTGGCCGACCGGGCCGGGCGCAAGTCGGTCCTGGTCGCCACGTTGTCGGCTATGGGGCTGGGGACGTTCGGGATGGGCCTGCTGCCGAGCTACGCGGTGGCCGGGATCTGGGCGCCGGTCCTGCTCGTAGCGCTTCGGCTCGTGCAGGGGTTCGCGCTTGGCGGCGAATGGGGCAGCGCCACAGTGTTCGTCTCCGAATACGCGCCGCGGGGCAAACGCGGGCTGTTCGGCGCGGTCGTTCAGGAAGGCTCCCCCGCCGGCCTGCTGCTCGGCTCGGGGCTGTTCGCGCTGATGGAACTGCTGCCCAGGGCCCAGTTCGATGCCTGGGGCTGGCGGGTGCCGTTCCTGCTGAGCCTGCTCATCGTCGCCGTGGGCCTCTACATCCGGCTCAACGTGCTGGAGTCGCCGGAATACCTCCGCGCTGTCGAGCACCTCGGCAAACCCCGCAACCCCCTCGTCACCGCGATGCGCCGACAGCCGCGGAACCTGCTGGCTACTGTCGGCGTCCGCTTCGCACCGGACATCATGTTCTATGTGGCGGCGACCTTTATGGTGTCCTACGGGTATGGTGTCCTACGGGCATGCCCAGCTGCACGTGCCATCCGGCACGCTGCTGGCCGGCGTGGTGATCGCAGGTGCCATCGAGCTCGCCACCGTCCCTCTGTTCGGCCGTCTTTCCGACTGGGTCGGCCGCCGCCCGGTGTACATCGGCGGCGCGATCACCTGCGCGATCCTGGCGTTCCCGCTCTTCGCGCTCACCGCGACCAGGATCACCCTTCTCGTCTGGCTGGCGCTGGTCCTCGCGTTCACTGTCGCCCATGCCTCCCAGTGGTCCGTGGGCGCGGCGCTGTACTCCGAGCTGTTCGACACCGAATACCGGTGCAGCGGCACCTCGCTGAGCTACAACGTCGCCCTGTCGGTCGGCGGCGGCCCCGCCCCGTTCATCGCGACGGCGCTGGTCGCCGCGGCGGGATCGTGGTGGCCAGTGTCCCTGTACCTCATCGGTGCGGCGGCCGTCACCCTCGTGTCCGTCTACGCTGTGCGGGAGACACGCCACCGGGATCTCTCCCGCCCGCTGAGCTCGCTGGGGACGCCGGCGTTGCTCCGGCCTGGCGCCAGGCCGGAGCGCCTCCATCACACCCGCGGAGGTGAATGATCGAACCCGGACCACTGTGGGACGTGGTTGTCATCGGCGGCGGAAACGCGGGTCTCGCCGCGGCGATGACCGCCCGCCGCCACGTGCGGCGCGTCCTGCTCCTGGAGCGGGCCAGCGCGGCGATGCGCGGCGGCAACACGCGCCACACCCGCAACGTGCGGTGCGTGCACGACGAGGGCGACGACTACACCCCGGGCAGTTACCCGTTCGGGGAGCTGTGGCGCGACCTGTGCGCGGTGGGCACGGGCCCGGGTGATGAGAAGCTGGCCGAGCTCACCGTGCGGGAATCCGCGACCGTGCCGGCGTGGATGAGCGCGCACGGGATCCGCTGGCAGCGGCCGCTCGCCGGCACCCTCCACCTGAGCCGGACCAACCGGTTCTTCCTCGGCGGCGGCAAGGCGCTCGTCAACACCTACCACCGCACCGCGGCGGCGATGGGCGTTACGGTCTGGTACGACGCGTGCGCCGAGGATCTCGTCATGGACGGCGGCCGGTGCACGTCGGTGGTCGCCCGCGTGGGCGGGCAGCGGCGGGAGATCCCCGGCCGCTGCTTCGTCTGCGCCAGCGGCGGCTTCGAAGCGAACACCGGCTGGCTGCGCCGCTACTGGGGTGATGCCGCCGACGCGTTCATCATCCGCGGCACCCGCGACAACGACGGCACCGTGCTCGCCGCGCTGCTGCGCCACGGCGCCGGGAAGGCCGGGGAAGAGAAGGGCTTCCACGCGGTAGCGGTCGACGCGCGCGCCCCGCGCTTCGACGGCGGCATCGCCACCCGGCTCGACTCGATCCCCTTCTCCATCGTCGTCAACGCCTCCGGGCAGCGGTTCTATGACGAAGGAGAGGAGATATGGCCGAAGCGGTACGCCATCTGGGGAGCCAACATCGCCCGGCAGCCCGGGCAGATCGCCTACTCCATCTGGGACGCCAAGGTGAACAGGCTCTTCCTGCCGCCCATGTACGGCCCGGCGTCAGCGCCGGACATCCCCGCGCTCGCCGGGGCACTCGGCCTCGAACCGTCCGCCGTCACGCGCACCGTTGAGCGCTACAACCAGGCGGTCGTGCCCGGCGGCACGTTCGACCCGGCGAGGCTCGACGGCTGCCACACGGCTGGCATCGATCCGGCAAAGAGCCACTGGGCCCAGCGGATCGACACCCCGCCGTACTACGGAATCGCCATGCGCCCCGGGATCACCTTCACCTACCTGGGGGTCGCCGTGACGGAGACCGGGCACGTCGCCAGGGCCGGCGGCGGCACGTTCCCGAACGTCTTCGCGGCCGGGGAGATCATGTCGGGCAACATCTTGTCCACCGGCTACCTGGCCGGTTTCGGCATGACGATCGGCACTGTCTGGGGCCGGATCGCGGGCGAGAACGCCGCGCGGGCCGCTGCGGGCGAGGCCGCCGGCGACGGATGCACGGCCAGGACCGCGGGCAGGGAGTGAATCCATGGATGACCTGTTCACCGAAGCCAGCCGGCAGCTCACCATCTGCAATTCGTGCCGTTACTGTGAGGGCTACTGCGCGGTTTTCCCCGCCCTGGAGCGGCGCATCGATCTCGGCGCCGGCGACATCACCCACCTCGCCGACCTCTGCCACGATTGCCGTGCGTGCTACACCGCCTGCATGTACGCTCCGCCGCACGAGTTCGCCGTCAACCCCCCGGCCGTCCTGTCCCAGGTGCGGCGCAGGACGTACGCCAGGTACCTGCCGGACCCGCCCCTGCCGCGCTGGCTGCGCGGCAGGGGCGGGACGGCCGCCGCCGCAGCGGCGGCCGTGGTGCTCGTCGTGGCCTTGGTCGTCGCCGGGCACGGCCACGGCGCGCCGGGGTCCCCGTACCGGGTGATCGCCTACCCGCTCCTGCTGCTGATCGCCGGGGTCCCGTGCCTGTGGGGTGCTGTCGTGCTCGCCGTCGCCGCCGCCCGTTACTGGCGTGACACCTACGGCAGCTTCCGTGGCCTGCTCAGCGTGCGCGCCCTGGCCAGCGCGGCGCGGCACGCGGCCACGCTGCGCTACCTGCGCGGCGGGGGAGCCGGATGCTCCTATCCCGCCGACGCCCCGTCGGCCGCGCGGCGCCGGCTGCACGCGTGCGTCGCCTACGGGTTCCTGGCCTGTGTCGCATCGACCGTCGCCGCCGCGATCGAGCAGGACCTGGCCGGCGTACCGCCGCCCTATGCTGTCTTGTCGGCACCGGTTCTCTTCGGCCTGGCTGGCGGGATCGCCATGCTGGCCGGCTGCTGCGGGCTGATCCTGCTGAAGCGCCGCACGGACCCTGTCCCGTCCGATCCCGGGATGACCGCACGCGACTACAGCCTGCTGGCCGCGCTCGCGGTACTCGCCGGGACCGGGCTGCTGACCCTGCTGTTGCGCGGCACGCCGGCCTACGCCCCCGTGCTCGCCGTGCACCTGGCCGCTGTCGTGACGAGCTTCGCCATCGCCCCGTACACCAAGTTCGCGCATTTCGTCTACCGGACGCTCGCCCTGATCCAGGACAGCGCGGAGCTGATCACAGCCGGCGACGGCGGCAAGGCCACGCGCCGCTCACCCTAAGATGGAAGGGCCGCCGATCAGGATGGAGCGCAGATGGCCGAACCAGCCGGCGCGCCCGGCCGGGCGCATCCCCCGCGGGACGGGCTGGTCGGGTCGCTGCTGCATGGCCTCACCATCTTGGACATGTTCGACCGCGACCGGCCGGTGATCAGCCTCGCGGATATCGCGCAGCGGGTCGGCGTGCACCGTTCGAGCGCGTCGCGGCTTGCGGCCACCCTGGCCTTCGCGGGATACCTGGAACCGGCCGGAGAGCAGGGAAAGTACCGGCTGGCCGGGAAGGTGGCAGCCCTGGGTGAGCTGGCCGCCGCCGATACCGAACTGCGGCGGGCGGCGCTGCCCTGCCTGCAGGACCTGGTCGGGCGGCTGGGAGAGACCGGCCACCTGGCGGTACTCGAGGGCACCGAGGCCGTCACGATCGAGGTCGTCGACGGCTGGCACTCCGTCCGCATGCATTCCTGGGTCGGGAAACGCTCCCCGGCGCACTGCAGCTCGATGGGCAAGGCGCTGCTCGCCGATCTGGACCCCGGCCAGGTCGCCGCGCTCTACCCTGGCCAGCGGCTGGCGGGGAGGACACCGGCGACCATCACGCGCCGGCGGGATCTTCAGCGCCACCTGGCCGTGGTCCGGGCCCAGGGCTACGCGGAAGACCGCGAAGAGCTGGAAGCGGGCCTGTGCTGCGTGGCCGCACCCGTCTTCGACCGGCTCGGCAAAGCCGTCGCCAGCATCAGCGTGTCAGGTCCGGTATCCCGGATACACGATGCAACGGTGCCCGGCCTTGCCCAGGAGGTACGGCACACCGCCTGGCGGGCAAGCCTGCGCCTCGGCGCCCCCCGCCACATCCCCGGCTGGCCGGAGTTCCCGGATCCCCCGCCCCCGGCGGACGCCGGCCGGCGCCGCGGGCCGCAGCTTCGCAGGCTGCCGGGGTGACCGCGCGGACGCACGGGGGCACGTCAGCCCCGTCAGCGCCGACGGCGTTCGTCGCCGTCAGCGTCGCCACGGTGTGGACCTCCCCGGCCAGCCCGCGCCCTGCCGACCGCCCGGCACTGGCCTGCCCCGCCGACATCCCGCGGTGGCTGGCCAGCATGACGCTGGCGGACAGGCGGGACCTGACGGGCAGCCAGGCGACCCAGACGCAGGCGCTGTACGGTGCCGAGGTCCGCATCCTCACCGAGCAGGGAGACTGGGCCGAGGTCGCGGTACCTGGCCAGCCGACGCCGAAGAACCCCCTCGGCTACCCCGGGTGGGTCCCCCGCCGCCAGCTCGCCGTGAGCCAGGAGTTCGCGGCGCTCCGCGAAGACCTGCCGTCCGCGCTGGTCGGCAAGGCACCCGTCACAGGGCTGTACGGCGACGCGGCGCTGACCCGGGAGGAGATGCGGGTCAGCGCGGGCACCCGGCTCCCCGTGCTGGGCCAGGCCCGGGGGGAGCCCCCGTCGGTCCAGGTCGCCACCCCGGGCCACGGCCCGAAGTGGCTCCCTGCCCGCGATGTGAGCATCTGCCAGCCCGGGAGCGGCATTCCCCCCGCCGGCGGGGCCAGCCTGGTGGCTTTCGCCCGGCTGTTCCTCGGCCTTCCCTACCTGTGGGGCGGGCGCTCCGGTTTCGCCTTCGACTGCTCAGGCTTCACCTCCGCCGTCTACCAGGTCCATGGCATCACCATCCCCCGCGACGCCGACGCGCAGGCGCGCCACGGCGGCGGCCGCCCCGTCAGCGCCGATGAGCTGCTCCCCGGGGACCTGCTGTTCTACGCCGCCGATCACGGCAGCGGGCACATCTACCACGTCACCATGTACGCCGGCGGCCGGCAGATGATCGAGGCCCACGACGCGGCCACCGGCGTGCGGATCACCGGCGCCGATACCGGCGGCAACTACTGGGGAGCCAGGCGCTTCCTCCATCCTGGTCATGGAAAGTACGCTGCATGAAACCGGTGAGTAACAGTCGGGAGGTGCCCAGCCATGTTGAGCACGATGCAGGACGGTGAGCTGTCGATCGCCCAGTTGCTCCGCTACGGCACCACGGTGCACGGCAACAGCCAGGTGAAGACGTGGACGGGCTCGGGGTGCCGCGCCGAGACCTACCGTGAGGTCGGCGAGCACGCCGCGAAACTGGCGGGCGGGCTGCGGTCACTGGGCATCACCGGCGACGAGCGTGTCGGCACCTTCATGTGGAACAACAACGAGCACCTGGCCGCCTACCTCGCGGTCCCCGCGATGGGCGCGGTCCTGCACACGCTGAATATCCGGCTGTTCCCCGACCAGCTCGCGTTCATCGCCAACCACGCCGAGGACCGCGTGGTGATCGCCGATGCGAGCCTGGTCCCGCTGCTGCGCAAGCTGCTTCCGCAGATGCGGACGGTGCGGCACGTGATCGTGGCGGGCGGCGACGCGGCGGCTCTCGATGCCCCGGCCGGCGTCCAGGTGCACTCCTACGGCGAGCTGCTGGCCGCCCAGTCCCCCGAGTTCGACTGGCCGGTGATCGACGAGCGTTCCGCCGCCGCGATGTGCTACACCTCCGGCACCACCGGCGACCCGAAGGGCGTGGCCTACTCGCACCGGTCGATCTGGCTCCACTCGATGCAGGTGTGCATGTCCGACGGCATGCGGCTGGCGCAGGGGGACGTCACGCTGGCGATCGTGCCGATGTTCCACGCGATGTCGTGGGGGCTGCCGTACGCCGCGATGATGGTCGGCGCGTCGATGATCATGCCGGACCACTTCCTGCAGCCCGCCCCGATCGCCCAGATCATGGCCGCGGAGAAACCGTCCTTCGCCGCCGCGGTGCCGACGATCTGGCAGGGGCTGCTGGCCCACCTGGAGGCCCATCCGCAGGACATCTCGCACCTGAAGGAGGTCGTGGTCGGCGGCTCGGCCTGCCCGCCGTCGCTGATGAAGGCGTTCGAGGAGAAGTACGGGGTGCAGGTCCTGCACGCCTGGGGCATGACCGAAACCTCGCCGCTGGGCAGCGTCGCCCGGCCGCCGGCCTGGGCGCAGGGCGAGGAGGCCTGGGCCTACCGCGTCACCCAGGGCCGGTTCCCCGCGTCGGTGCGCGCCCGGCTGACCGGCGAGGACGGCAGCGAGCTGCCCTGGGACGGCACGAGCGTCGGCGAGGTCGAGGTCCGCGGGCCGTGGGTCGCCGGGTCGTACTACTCGCCGGACGGCTCCCCCGTGGACCCGGGGAAGTTCCACGACGGATGGCTGCGCACCGGCGACGTCGGCCACATCTCCCCCGACGGCTTCCTCACGCTCACCGACCGCGCCAAGGACGTCATCAAGTCCGGCGGGGAGTGGATCTCCTCGGTGGACCTGGAGAACGCCGTGATGGCGCACCCGGCGGTGGCCGAGGCCGCGGTGATCGGCGTGCCGGACGAGAAGTGGCAGGAACGGCCGCTGGTCGCAGTGGTGGTCAGGCAGGGCGAGCAGGTGACGGCCGCGCAGCTCCGGGAGTTCATGGCGGGCAAGGTCGCCAGGTGGCAGCTCCCCGAGTACTGGTCGTTCATCGAGGAGGTGCCCAAGACCAGCGTCGGCAAGTTCGACAAGAAACTGCTGCGCGCCCGCCACGCCGGCGGCGAGCTCGACGTCGAGCGCGTCGGCTGACTGCCGTCCCGCTGTGTGCCGCAGCCGTCCGGCCTTTTCACCGGGATCAGTGCACCGGCCGGCGCCGTGCCAGCGGCCGGCGCGGCAGGCGGCCAGCCTGCAGGGGACGCCGCAGGGAACGCTTACGCCGCTGGGTACCGGGCTGCGGCTTCCCTGACTGAAGCTCGGTTCTGAGCCGGTCGAGATGGCTGATCAGCTCACCGCGCAGCGGCCACCCGACCGGCCTGGCCGCGGGATCGGTCCCCAGGAGTTCGCTGAGCCGGTCCTGCTGGTTCCGCGCTGCGGCCAAGTGCCGCTCCAGCTCGGACTCCATCCGCTCATGGGCAGAGGGATCGCGCTCGGCTGCGAGGCTGCCATACGTCCTGATCGCTGCGGCATGCTGCCGCAACACGCTGGCCAGCCGGCTGCGCGCGTCTGGATCGTTGAGGGGGCTGTGGTCGCCGGCTAGGCGGCTGCTGTCAGCGAGCGAGCGGGCGAGGCCGCGGAGCGTGGTCGCTTCATGCTCGAGAGTCTCAAGGCTTTGCCGCAAGGTTACTGTGCTGAGCGGCAGCAGCAGATTGCGGGGGTTGAGCCGGATGCTCTCCTCAGCCTGGCGGAGCGCGTCGTCCACCTGCTGGATTTCCTGGCCCAGTGAACGCGCCTGCCCGAGCCAGTCATCGATGGCGTCCGCGGCAGGTCCCTCGCTGAGTCCGGTAATTACCCAGTCCAGCAAATCGGCCATCTTGCCGCAGAGGTCCTGGATAGCCTCTTCCGCCGACTGCACCTGCGGCGAGGTCAGGATGAAGCTGGCGGCCAGGCCAGCGGCCGTTCCGACGAGTGTTTCGATGACCCGGCCGGTGGCTGCCGCCTTGGTGCCAACGGAAACGGACAAGATGAGCATCGCGCTGACCGGGACCTCGAGAATATTGTCGCCCAGGCGCAGCGCATAGCCGATTATCAGCGCGATGGCGATCGTGATCGCCAGGCTCCACCACGTGAACCCGATCCACGCCGAGAAGGCAACGGCAAGCAGGACACCGGCCACGACACTCGCGACCTTGGTGACCGCGCTTCGAAGCGTCTGGTAGAGGCTGGCCTGGGCGACGAGCAGTGCCGTCAGTGGTGCCAGCACCGGGCGCGGGGTGTGCGTCAGCACAAGCGCGAGCAGATAGGCGAAGACCGCAGTGCTCGTCAGGCGGGTTATGGCCACCAGCGCCGGCTGTGCCCGGTGGCGTACTACGGTGAGGGTCGCAGGGGCCCGCTGCGCGGCCACTCTCACGGCGGCGCTGATCTGCGTAGCCTGATGCCTGCGTCGGATCCGGATGCTCATGGGCATGATGCCGCTAGTCCTGTGGGCGGTAGGGCAGCCCTCCGGCCAGCCGGGCCGGTGCCCGCCTGGCCGGGGGCCTGGCCAGGCGGTTGGCTGTCTGCCGCCCGGTCCCAGAACCGGGCGAGCTGCCCACCTGAGGTACCCGCTCGGCATCAGCTTATGCGCGTCCGGCCAGCTCAGGCACAGGCTCATCGGCGTGGCATCAGCGTTCAGCCGTATGCGTCCATGGGAGTGGCGTAGGGGCGGAGGCGGACGCCAGGGGCACGCTCACAGCGCGTCGGCCACTGGCGAACAGGCCACGCAGGAGGTCCCAGCACCCGGGGCGCCCGGCGTCTGCCATCGGTGGATGATCCTCACGGCGCCATCTCATACACCAAGGCTGCGGACGCGGCCCGCCCGCACCTGGGGGCCCGGGAGGGCCGGCTGAATGGGCGCGGGGCTGCCGGTCTTCAGAAGGTTGCCCTAGCCAGGGCCAGCGGCTTCACCTACCATGAGCGGATGAGCCCGCTGACGGGGGTGCTGCGCGAAGCGTGGCAGCTCTACAGGACCTACGCCGCGCACTTCCTCGCGATCTCGTTCGCGATCTACGTCGCCGCGGCGGTCATCACGGCTGTCCTCACCGCGTTCGCCGGCCCCTTCGGCGCGTTCGTCGCGGTGATCGTCAACCTGCTCGCGGTCTTCCTGGTCCAGACCGCGCTGGTCAAGGCGGTGCAGGATGTGCGGGACGGGCACGTCGACCTCGACCTGCGGGCCACGGTCGAGGCGGCCATGCCCCGCGTCCTGCTGGTCGGCGGCGCGTCGGTCCTGGCCAGCATCGGCATCGCGATCGGGTTCGTTGTCCTCATCGTGCCCGGCCTGATCCTGCTGACGTTCTGGTCGCTGATCGTGCCGTCCATCGTGATCGGGGAATCCCGGGCCATGGAGTCGTTCAGCCGGAGCTGGCGTACCGTCCGCGGTTACGGCTGGAACGCCTTCGGCACCTACGTGCTCGTGTTCCTGCTCTGGGTCGCCTTCGACATCGTCGTGTCGATCATCCTGCTGGTGCTGCCGGTTTTCCTCCGGCAGTTCGTCGCCGATGTCGTGGCAGGCGCCCTGGTGGCGCCGTTCCTCGCGCTGGTGGTCACGCTGACCTACTACCGCCTGACCGCCGCCCACGCGGGCACCCCGGCGCCGCCGGACGGGACCCCGGCGCCGTAACGCGGCACCGGGCCCCGCCGGGGCACTGCTGTCAGGGGCGGAACCTGGCGCCGTTGACCTTCCCGGCGATGCCGGTCCTGTCCAGGTAGGGGGTGATGCCGCCCAGGTGGAACGGCCAGCCGGCGCCCATGATCATGCACAGGTCGATGTCCTCGGGCGCGGCCACCACGCCCTCGTCCAGCATGATCCTGATCTCCTCCGCGAGGGCCTCCAGCGCCCGCTGGCGGAGCTGGTCCCCGGTGGACGGCCGGTCCCCGCCGGACAGCGCGGCGGCGATCTCCGGGTCGATCGTGAAATCCGGCCCGTAGATCGCGGTCTTCCCCGACTCGGCGAGGGCGCGCAGCTTCGGCGACACGCCGAACCGGTCCGGGTAGGCGGCGTGCAGGGTCTCGGCGACGTGCAGCGCGATAGCCGGGCCGACGAGCTGGAGCAGCAGGAACGGCGACATGGGCAGGCCGAGCGGCTCCAGGGCGTGCTCGGCGACCTCGACAGGGGTGCCCTCGTCGACCGCCGCGGTGACCTCGCCGAGGAACCGGGTGAGCAGCCGGTTGACAACGAACGCCGGGGCATCCTTCACCAGCACGCAGGACTTCTTCAGCGCCGCGCCGACCGCGAGCGCCGTGGCCAGCGTCGCGTCGTCGGTGGCCGCGCCCCGGATCACCTCCACCAGCGGCAGGACCGCGACCGGGTTGAAGAAGTGGAAGCCGGCGACCCGTTCCGGGTGCGCCAGCTTCGCCGCCATCTCCGTCACCGACAGGGAGGACGTGTTCGTCGCGAGCACGCACTCCGGCCGCACGACCGCCTCGGCCTCCGCGAACACCTGCTGCTTGACCGCCATCTCCTCGAACACGGCCTCGATGACGAAGTCGGCGTCCGCGAACGCGTCCTTGCTCAGCGACCCGGTGACCAGCCTGGTCAGCCGCGACGCCTTGTCCGCGGAGATCCGCCCCTTGTCCCGCAGCTTGCCGATCTCGGCGTGCACGTAGCCGACACCAGAGTCGAGCCGGGCCTGGTCGAGGTCGGTGAGCACGACCGGTACCTCGAGGCGGCGCACCAGCAGCAGGGCGATCTGCGCGGCCATCAGCCCGGCACCGACCACCCCGGCCTTGGTCACAGGGCGCGCCAGGGACTTGTCCGGCGCGCCAGCCGGGTGAGCGGCCCGCTTCTGGGTGAGGCCGAACGCGTACAGGCCCGCGCGCAGCTCGTCGCTGGCGATGAGGTCCGCCAGGGCCTCGTCCTCGGCGGCGAACCCCTCGTCGCGGGAACGGGTCCGCGCGGCCGCCACCAGGTCGAGCGCCCGGTAGGGTGCGGGCGCGGCACCGTGCACCTTGCCGTCGGTGAAGAACCGGGCCGCGGCGACCGCCTGCTCCCACTCCGCGGCGTCCCACCTGTCCTCCGCGGGCGTACGCCCGACGGTCACCTCCCCGGTGAGCACGCGGGCGGCCCAGCGCAGCGACTCCTCGAGGAAGTCCGCGGGCTCGAACATGGCGTCCGCGATTCCCATCTCGAACGCCTGCGGCCCGCGCAGCATCCTGTTCTGGCTGAGCGCGTTCTCCACGATCACCTTCAGCGCGCCCGACGGCCCGATCAGCCTCGGCAGCAGGTAGGTGCCGCCCCAGCCGGGCACGAGCCCCAGGAAGCACTCGGGCAGCGCCAGCATCGGGACGCCGGAGGAGATCGTCCGGTAGGTGCAGTGCAGGGCGGCCTCGACGCCGCCGCCCATCGCCACGCCGTTGATGAACGCGAACGTGGGCACGGGCAGCTCGCCGAGCCGGCGGAAGGTGGCGTGGCCGAGCCGGGCGATCCCGAGGGCCTTCTCCCTGCTGTCGACGAGCTCGACGCCCTTGAGGTCGGCGCCGACGGCGAAGATGAACGGCTTGCCCGTGACGCCCACGGCGGTGATTCTCCGCTCCCCGGCCTCCGGCATGGCCCGCGCGGCGACCGCGTCGATCGCCTCGTTCAGCTCCAGCAGGCCGCCGGGGCCGAAGGTGTTCGGCTTGGTGTGGTCGTGCCCGTTGTCCAGGGTGATGAGCGCGAGCGTGCCCGCCCCGTCGGGCAGGTCCACGTCGCGGACCCGGGCGTGCGTCACCACCTCACCGGGGAACATGCCGCGGATCTCGTCCGCGCCCGGCAGCGTACCGGCCAGCTCGCTCACTTGGCACCCTCCTTGCCCGCCGCGGCCCCGCGGTCCATGCCCGCCGCGGCCCCGCGGTCCATGCCTGCCGCGGCCCCGCGGCCCGCCGCACCGGAATAGTTCGTGTTCTCCCAGAGGACGGACGCCCCCATGCCCAGCCCGACGCACATCGTGGTGAGGCCGTAGCGGGCGTCCGGGCGCTCGGCGAACTGCCTGGCGAGCTGGATCATCAGCCGCACGCCCGAGGAGGCGAGCGGATGGCCGAGCGCGATCGCCCCGCCCCAGGGGTTCACCCGCGGGTCGTCGTCGGGCATCTTGAAGTGGTCGAGGAAGGCCAGCACCTGCACCGCGAACGCCTCGTTGATCTCGACGAGCCCGACGTCGTCCATCGTGAGCGAGTTGCGGGCGAGCAGCGTCTCGGTGGCCGGGATCGGCCCGACGCCCATGACCTCGGGGTCCACCCCGGCGAAGGCGAAGTCGACCAGCCTCATCCGGGCGGGCAGGCCGAGCTCGGCGGCCGCGTCGTCCGCCGCGATGATGCACCCGGTCGCGCCGTCGTTGAGCCCGGCGGAGTTGCCCGCGGTCACGTTCCCGTGCGGGCGGAACGGGGTTTTCAGCCCGGCCAGCCCCTCGACCGTGGTGCCCGGCCGGGGCGGCTCGTCCACGGTGGCAAGGCCGTAGCCCTGTTCGGCGCTGCGGACCGCCATCGGCACCAGGTCCGGCTGGATCTTGCCCGCCGCGTACGCCGCCGCGACCTTGCGCTGGCTGGCCGCCGCGTAGGCGTCGGCCCGCTCCCTGGTCAGGTGGCCGAACCTGTCGTGCAGGTTCTCCGCGGTCGCGCCCATCACCAGGGCCGAGGTGTCGACAAGCTTCTCGGACAGGAATCGCGGGTTCGGGTCGGCCCCCTCGCCCATCGGATGGCGGCCCATGTGCTCCACCCCGCCGGCGATCGCGACGTCGTAGGCGCCGAAGGCGATGGCGCCCGCGACCGTGGTGACGGCGGTCATCGCGCCCGCGCACATCCGGTCGATGGCGTACCCGGGGACCGACCGGGGCAGCCCGGCCAGCACCGCGGCGGACCGGCCGATGGTCAGGCCCTGGTCGCCGGTCTGGGTGGTCGCCGCGATGGCCACGTCGCCGATACGGTCCGGCGGCAGGCCGGGGTTGCGCCGCAGCAGCTCGCGGATCACCCGGACGACGAGGTCGTCGGCGCGGGTCTCCGCGTACAGGCCCTTTGGGCCCGCCTTGCCGAATGGGGTCCGGACGCCGTCAACGAAGACCACGTCGCGTGCGGTACGGGGCATGGGTCACTCCCTCGGGTGAAAAGCCGTCACCCGTATGTTACTAGTCAGTAATCTCCATGCGCCAGTACCCGCCGCACCGCGCGGGGCACTGATGACGTGCCGCACCTGATTTACGTGTGGCACGTGATCCGCGCAAGGCCGCCGCCGTGACCGCCGGCGCCAGCGGCGTGCCCGGAGCGAACGGCTGCGGCCAGCAGGACGGCGGCCCCGGCGGCCCGGTGGGGGACGCGGGCTGCCCCGTCCGGGCCTGGGCTGAGCGATACAGCGCTCAGCCCGGGATCGCGGCGGACATGCGGCGGACGATCTCCTCCAGCAAGGCCGGGGAGGTGCCCATGTTCAGCCGGGCGAATCCGCGGCCCTGGGTACCGAAGTCCGCGCCCGGGCTGAGCGCGACCCGGCCCCGGCCGAGGAACGCGGCCGCGGGATCGGCCAGGCCCAGGCTGCGGCAGTCCAGCCAGGCGAGGAAGCTCGCCTCCGGGGGAACGTAGCCGGCGGCGGGCAGGTGCGCGGCCAGGAGCTTCGCGAGCAGTCCCCGGTTCTCGTCGAGCTGGGCGATCACCGCGTCCAGCCACGGCACGCACTCGCGGAACGCCGCGGCGGTGGCGAGCACGCCGAGGTGGCTGGCGAGCAGGGCCTCCCAGCGCTCCTCCAGCACCCGGGCTGCCTCAACGTGGGCGACCACGGCAAGCGCGCACTTCAGGCCGGGGATGTTCCAGCCCTTCGAGGCCGAGGTGAACGTGAACGTCCGCCGGGCCAGGTCCGCGCCCAGATCCAGGGACAGGAACGGGACATGCCGGGCACCGGGCAGCGCGAGCGGGGCGTGGATCTCGTCGACGAGCAGGATGACGCCGCGCCGCGCGCAGATCTCCGCCACCGCGGCCAGGTCTTCGCGCGACCAGACCCGGCCCGTGGGGTTGTGCGGGCTGCACAGCAGGTAGGCGGCGGCTCCCTCGCCAGCCAGGGCCGCGTCGACCGCTGCGGGGTCCAGGTGGTAGCGGCCCCCGGCGTCCCGGCGCAGCGGTGCCTCCACCACCCGCCGCCCGGTCATCCGCAGCCGGTAGAAGAACGGCGGGTAAACCGGGGGGTTGATGACGATGCCCGACCCGTGCGGTGTGACCGCCTGGAGGACTTCGGCGATCCCGGTCATCACGTCCGGGACCGCGAAAACGCGCCGCGGGTCCGGCGCCCAGCCGAACCGCTGGCCGGCGAACGCCGCGTAGGCCCCGCCGAGGCCGCCCGGGTACGGATAGCCGCAGTCCCCCATGCCGATGGCCTCGCGGACCGCGTCCTTGATGGGGCCGGCGAGATCAAAATCCATCTCCGCCACCCAGGCGGGCAGCACGTCCGCCGGGTACTTCTTCCACTTCATGCTGCGGCGCCGCCGCAGCGCCTCCAGTGAGCAATCTCCCAGCGCCTGGTCCACTACCCGACAGTATCGCGCCTTTGGCTGCCCCTGGATCAGCCCGGCCGGGGCCGCGGCCCACGATCCCGGCCCGGGGTCACACGGCCCATCGTCCCGCCCGGCCGCACGGCACCCGGGCCCGCCCGGCCGCTACCCGGTGACGGCCTTCGCGGCCTCGGCGGCGGCGGCCAGGGCGGCCAGGTGGTCATCGACTGACCTCAGGCCCGCGCCCATCGTGTTGACCGACACGTGGGTGGCCCCGGCGCCGGCCCAGCGGCGCAGCGCGCCGGCCAGCTCCTCCGGGTCGCCGCGCCAGGGAACGCGGCCCTCCATGCCGAGGCTGCCGGGGTCCCTGCCCGCACCGGCGGCCGCCTGTTCCACCGTCCGGCGCGCCTCGTCAAGCTCCGGGCCCGGCTGCATCTGCGGGAACCAGCCGTCGGCCAGCCGGCCCGCGCGCTGGTAGGCGCGCGGCGACTGCGCGCCGAACCAGACGGGAATCGGCCGCTGCACGGGCAGCGGGGCGAGCCCGGCCCCGGTGACCTGGTGGAACCTGCCGTGAAAGGTGACGCTCTCCTCGGTCCACAGCCGGCGCATCAGCTCGACCTGCTCCTCGGAGCGCCTGCCCCGGGTCGTGAAGTCCTCGCCGAGCGCCTCGTATTCCACCCTGTTCCAGCCGAGGCCGACCCCGAGGCGCAGCCTGCCGCCGCTGAGCAGGTCGACCTCGGCGGCCTGCTTGGCCACCAGGACCGCCTGGCGCTGCGGCAGGATGATGATGCCGGTAACCAGCTCCAGCGAGGCCGTGACGGCGGCCAGGTAGCCGAACATGACGAGCGGCTCGCGGAACGTGCTGTGCAGGTCGTAGGGGCCTTTCCAGCCCTTGTGGACCCGCGGGTCCGCGCCGGCGACGTGGTCGTAGGCCAGCACGTGGCTGAATCCGAGTTCCTCCACCCGCTGGCCGTAGGCGCGCACCGCGCCGGTGTCCGCGCCGATCTCGGTCTGCGGGAACACTACCCCGATCCGCATGCCACCTCCTTGGTAGCCCGCTGTCACTTCCGGCACGATCCTGCCACCCCGCGGCACGCACACCCCTGCCGGGACACCAGCTACCACCCGTTCGGCTGGGTAAAAGGGCTACTTCAGCAGGGCGAGGCTGATCGCGTTCGCCATCGCCGCGTAGCCTGCGTCGTCCGGGTGCAGGCCGTCGCCGCTGTTGTAGGCGGGGTTGAGGTACTCGGGGTGGCCAGGGTCGGCAAGCGCCCGCGCGAAGTCGATGACGCCGTTGAAGGCGTGACTCGTGCGGATCCAGTGGTTCACCTCGTTCCAGGTGACCTGCGCGGCGGGCGTCCAGGCGAACGAGCCACGGAACGGGGTCAGCGTGCCCGCGAAGATCTTCACCCTGTAGGCGCGGGCCGCCGCGATCAGCTTCTCGTAGCCTGCGATGATCTGCGCGGCGCTCACCCGGGTGGCCGGCGCCTCACAGCCGGTGTCGGGTCCCCGGCTGAAACCGATGTCGTTGATGCCCTCCAGCACGATCACGTCACGCACGCCCGCCTGCTCGAGCACGTCGCGGCCGAACCTGGCAAGCCCGCTGGGGCCGTAGCAGGCGGAGCCGTGCAGGATGCGGTTGCCGCCGATCCCCTCGTCCACCACGCCGGGCGCCTGGCTGCCGAACGCCGCGTCGAGGCGGCGGGCCAGGTCGTTGGGCCACCGGTCGTTGGCGCCCACCGTGGAGCCCAGCCCGTCGGTGATCGAGTCGCCGAAGGCCACCACGGAGCCGCCGGGCCGGGATGCGGCGGTGACTTCCACGCCGTCGAGGAAGTACCACGACGGCGCCCGCGTGGTGAACGCGGCGGGGCTCGCGTCGCCGGCGTGATCCCCCGCCGCCACGTAGTTCACCTGCTGGGCGTACTCGTGGTAGGTGGCGGGGCCCGTCGCGTCCGGCAGGTAGATACTCACCGCGAGCCTTTCCATCGGCGAGACGGGCAGCGGGACGGGATCGCTGATCACCTCGGCGCCGGCCCGCACCGTCACCGACCTGCGCCCGTCGAACAGGACCGGCTGTATCGTGCCGGGGAGCAGTCCCGCCCCGTCCCGCACGACGCCGACGCTGGCCTGCCCGATCCGCAGCGGGCGGGCGCCGAATGTGTTGCTCAGCCTGATGCGGACCCGCCGCCCGCCGACACTGGTGAAGACGATGTCACGGACGGTCTGGTCCGCGAACCCCCGGACCGCGAGGTTCGGCTGGAGCGGCGTCGGGGCCATCGGGCTGGCCGCCCAGGTGGCTACCCATCCTCCGCTGCTGGCGGCCGCCCGCGGCTGGAGCCCTGACAGCGCCAGCCCGGCGCCGGCCATCAGCGCCGCGACCGCGACGGCGCAAGCAGCGCGCCGCGGGGTGCCGCGGGGCAGGATCATCGGCCTGGCCTCCTCGGCTACGTGACAGGTGATCGTGTCTGATGAACGAGAGCAGCGAGTGCCGGGTTCCAGGGGAGCGTACCAAAGCGAAAAGCGGCAAACAGCAAATCAGGATAATGCGTGAACAAAAGGATCAAAGCGAAGATACGCGCGAATGCCGCTGCGCACGGGGATCACGGGAGGATGGCTGTCATGGAGGTGCTCAGCAGCAGGATCCTGCTGCGCCCGGCCGACCCGGAGCGCAGCCGCGAGTTCTACAGGGACGTGCTCGGCCTGGCCGTGTACCGCGAGTTCGGGCCGCCGGACGATCCGGGGATGGTGTTCTTCACCGGCGGGGGATTCCTGGAGGTGTCCGGACGGCCGGCCCGCACACCGGGGGCCGCGGAGCACGGGGGGCCCGCGGGGCCGGACCTGGCGATCTGGCTGCAGGTCCGCGACGCGGGCGCCGAGCACCGGCGGCTCGCCGCCGCCGGGGTGCGCGTGCTGCGCGAGCCGCGGCGCGAACCCTGGGGGCTCATCGAGATGTGGATCGAGGACCCCGACGGGGTCCGCATCGCCGTCGTGGAGATCCCGGAGGACCATCCGCTCCGCCGCGACCCGCGGTGAGCCCGCCGGCCGGGACGCCCGTCCCGCACCCGCCGGCTGCGACCCGGTCATGCACGCCGCGCTGTCCCGGGTGCGCCCGGGCCGGGGGCTGGCTAGGAGCGCAGGTAGGAGGCGCCGTTGAGGTCCAGGATGGCGCCGCTGGCCCACTCGGCTTCCGGTGACGCCAGGTAGAGCACGGCCGCCGCGACCTCCTCGGGCCTGGCGACGCGGCCGAACGGGCTCTGCGCCCGTACGCTGCCGCCGTCCGGGCCGTTGATCCGGCTCGCGGCCATCTCCGTGTCAACGAACCCCGGCGCCACGGTGGCGACCGTGATGCCGTGCGGGGCGAGGGCGACGGCCAGCGACTGGCCGAACGCGTTCAGCCCCGCCTTGCTGGCCCCGTAGGCGGGCTGGCCGGGCTCGCCCCGGAACGCGCCGCGCGAGGACACGTTGACGATCCGGCCGCCGCGGCCGGTCATGTGCCGGACCGCGCACCAGGTCACGTTGGCCGGGCCGGTCAGGTTGACCGCCAGCGTGGCCTGCCATGCCGCCTGCCACTCCTCGTACGACACCTCGGTGATCGGGTGGGTCAGGTAGACGCCGGCGTTGTTCACGAGGACGTCCAGGCCGCCGAGGCCGGCGGCTGCCTCGTCCACCATGCGGCGTACCTGCTCCGGGTCGGCCAGGTCGGCCTGCACGACGATATGCCCGCCGCCCGGCAGCCCGTCGCGCACGCCAGCGGCCAGCGCCGCGGAGCCGCGGTGGTGGATCGCGACCCGGTCGCCCCGGCCCGCGAACGCCTGCGCGATCGCGCGTCCGATGCCACGCGACGCCCCTGTCACCAAGATCGCCCGGCTGCTCACCCTAGCGACCTTAGCCCGCCCGGCGGCCTGCCGCAGCCCGCCCGGCGGCCTGCCGCGCCCTGTTTCCCGCCCGGCATGATCACTAAGCTATGGGGAGCTTCAGCGCCGGGACGCCTGGGCGAGGGTGAGATGAGCGCACGCCAGAGACCACTGGCAGTTACCGTGGACAGCGGGACCATGACCCTGAGCGGGGCGGGAACTTTCCGCCCCCGCCCGGGCACTGCATAGGATATGGAAGACGTGACCGTGCGCAGTGCCGTCCCGGCCCGCGACGGCAGGACCGGCCCGGGCCTGCCGCGCCCTGCCGCCAGGGCGCCCGCCAGGCAGCCGTGGCCGCTGCCCGGCACGGCGCAGGCAGCACGCGGCGTGGCGTCTGGGCTGGCCCCCGTCCGCCGCGCCCTGCGCGGCGGGCCGGCAGGCAGGCCGCGCCCCCGGGTGCCGCTCGTGACCGCACTGGCCCTGGCGTGCGTGCTCGCAGCCGGGTGCGCCAGCACATCGCCGGGACCGGCGGGCTCCGGGCATACGGCCAGGGCGGAGGTGACGGCCCGCTCCCTGCCCCGCGTCGGCACGGTGCTGGTCAACGGCCAGGGCCGCGCGCTGTACATGTTCGTCCCGGACAACCGCCAGAAGGTCACCTGTACCGGCGTGTGCGCGGCAACCTGGCCGCCGATGAAACTGCCCCCCGGCACCAGGCCGGCCGCCGGGCCGGGGGTGAAGGCCGCGCTGCTGGGCTCGGACCCCGACCCCGGCGGCGGCCGGGTCGTCACCTACAACGGCTGGCCGCTGTACACCTACACCGCCGACGTCCAGCCAGGCCAGGCGACCGGCCAGGCGATCAACCTCAACGGCGGTTACTGGTACCTGCTGCGTCCGTCCGGCAAGCCGCTGACCACCGGCCCGCGGTAACGAGCCGGCCGGTCCCGCGGGGTCAGGCCGGGCGGGCCGGAGGCGCGCCGGGCGGACAGGCCGGGCCGATGACATTTCCGTCATGTTCTGGTGCGCGAGGAACTATCCGGGCTGCCTGCCGGGCTATACGGGCGTAGCCCACGCGGCCGGCGGGCCGGGGTGCGGGAGGAGGGGACGGCATGCCCGGAATGAACACCGGCATGAAGAACGGCCTGCCGGGCTGAGCGATGTCTTACGTCCTCGGTCACTGGTCGTTCGACCCGTTCCTGATCATCGCCGCTGTCCTGGCCGCCGCGTACGAGATCGGGCTGGCGCGGCTGGCTGCGCGGGGTCCGGCCAGCAGGGCCCGGCGCTGGCGCCGCCGGTCCGTGCTGTTCTACGCGGGCCTGGCCACGCTGCTGATTGCGGTCGCCTCGCCGATCGACTACTGGGCCGGCAGGTACTTCTTCGTCCACATGATCGAGCACGTGCTGATCATGTTCTTCGCCCCTCCCCTGGTCGTCATGGGCGCGCCGTGGCTGCCGCTCGCCCACGCGCTCCCCCGCAGGATCCGCCGCGGCACCGCCCGCTCGGTCCTCACCGGCGGCTGGGCGGCGCCGCTGCGCGCCGCCGGGCGGGCCGCCGGCCATCCGTGGACGGCGGTCGCGGCCTTCAACGCCGCGATGGTCGCCTGGCACATCCCGGCGCCCTTCGACCTGGCCGAAACCAACCAGTACGTGCACATCTGGCTGATGCACGGCAGCTTCTTCGTCACCGGCGTCCTGTTCTGGCTGCAGATCCTGCCGTCCCAGCCGTCACGGCCCCGCCTGTCCCCCGCGGGGCAGGCCGCCGGGATCGTGGCGACCAGCCTGCTCATGTGGGTCCTCGCGATCGCGCTCAGCTTCTTCTCCCGCGGCTCGTGGTACGTCGTCTACGATCACGTTCCCGGCGTCACGCTCCCGCCCCTGGCCGACCAGCAGCTTGGTGCTGCCATCCTCTGGGTATGCGGGGACTTCTGGGCGCTGCCCGCGCTCACCCACGTCATGCGCCGCCTGATCAGCGAGGAGGGCGGGGCCGGCAACGCCGCCGACAGGCTCATCACGAACCGGGCCGCCTGGGCCGCCAGCCGCCCGCGCACCCGGGCCGGAGCACGGTGGTAACCCGCGGCCCGGAGGCTCTCCCCCGCGCATGCCCCCCGCCGGGCGCCCTGCTCCCGGCCCAGCGGCGAAGACAGCCAGGGGCCGCCGGGCGGCATCAGCCAGCGCGTGGGCCGTGCTGGGATCGAACCAGCGACCTCTTCCGTGTGAAGGAAGCGCGCTCCCGCTGCGCCAACGGCCCCTGACCGCTTCGGTTCACTGGTTCGTGGCCCTCCTGCCAGGCTGAACCGGTGCGCACACCGACGCGGTCCGCTCAGGTATTCGGTTTTCCCCGGGCTGTTTTGGCTCCTTCGGGTTCTCGCCGCCTTGGTGAACGAGACGCACTTCCGCTGAGCCGACCGCCCGCTTGCCTGACGGGACCGCCGCTCCCGGCTCACGCCGTACCCGCGGGCCGCAGGCCCATCCCGGCGTTCCATAGCGTAGCGCATCCGGGCCGGCGGCAGGCGCACCCAGGGCTCCCGGCCCTGCCTCACAGTTCGGACTCATCACGGTAAGCATTGATACGCGCCCCTTGCCCGGCAATCGTGTGCGTACGATCGTGGAACCATGCAGCCGGGCAGCTCGCTGCCCGGCTGAGCGCGGCGAGGCCGCGCGGGCGCCGCCCGCCAGCCAGTGCCGCGGGAAGCGCCGCTTCACAAGGAGGCAGGCCGTGGATCCGCTCTTCCACCAGGTACTCGACCCGCTGGGCAACGTCGCAGGCGACACGCTGCTGGCGCTCGTCCCGGTGGCCACCCTGCTGTTCCTGCTCGCCGTCGTGCGGATGAGCGCGTGGCGGGCCGTCATCATCGGGTCGGCCGTCACCATCGTGCTCGGCATCGCCGCGTGGCAGGCGCCCGCCGGCGCGACGTTCGCGTCCTACGGGCTGGGCGCGGCGACCGGGTTCTGGTCGATCGACTGGATCGTCTTCTGGGGCGTCATCATCTACAACACGCTCGTGGTGACCGGGGCGTTCGAGGACTTCAAACGCTGGCTGATTGCCCAGGCCACCGCGGACATCCGCGTGCAGACCCTGCTCATGGCCTGGGCGTTCGGCGCCCTCATGGAAGGGCTCGTCGGGTTCGGCTACCCGTGGGCCGTCGTCGCCCCGATCCTCATCGCGCTCGGCGTGGCCGACCTCGCGGCCATCAGGGTCGCCGCGATCGCGAACAACGCGCCCGTCTCGTTCGGGGCGCTGGGCGCGCCGCTCATCGGGCTGGCCGCCGTCACCGGGCTGCCGCTCCTGGACCTGTCCGCCTCCGTCGGCAAGATCGTCGCGATCCTGGCCCTGGGGCCGCCGTGGGTGCTCATCTACCTCGTCTCCGGTAAGCGGGGGCTGCGCGACGGCTGGCCGCTGGCCATCGTCGGGTCGCTCGGCTACATCGCCGGCCAGTTCCCGATCGCGGAGTTCGTCGGCCCGTACCTGCCGGACATCATCGGCTCGCTGGTGTGCTTCGGCGCCCTGCTCGGCCTGCTCCGCCTCTGGCGGCCGAGAACGGTCCTCGGCTTCGGGGGGCGCGAGCTCACCGCGGAGGAGGTGAGCGCCTACCAGCGGCAGGCCGCGCTGTCACCCGGCGTTACCGACACTCCCGGAACCCCTTCGGCCACCTGGTCCGCGGGGATCAGCGGCCGGCGCGTGGCCCGCGCGCTGATCCCGTTCGGCATCCTCATCGTCGTCGTGGTCTTGTGGACGGGACCGTGGTCGCCGCTGCCGGCCTACCTGCCGTTCAAGCCCGCGGTGGACGCGATCAGCTCGCTCGGCAGCGCCAAGGTCGCGGCGGACTGGAAGTTCGCGCCGTTCGTCGCGGGCACCGCGATCCTGGCCTCCTGGCTCCTTATCTGCGGTTACCTGCGGCCTGGTATCGGCCAGCTCCGCACGGTCTTCCGCGACACGTACCAGCAGATGTGGGGCGCCATGCTCGTCGGGCCGATCATCTTCGGGCTCGCCTACGTCTTCAACTACACCGGCATGGCGAACTCCATGGCCAACGGCTTCTCCAAGGTCGGCA
>Ga0209061_1002549_pt1 | contig 22622 bp, 21 predicted proteins | sample Coa_R1_10_FD_187157 | JGI IMG/M metagenome (GOLD analysis project Ga0209061, IMG submission 187157) | Surface soil microbial communities from Centralia Pennsylvania, which are recovering from an underground coalmine fire - Coalmine... | ecosystem: Environmental > Terrestrial > Soil >...
GCCTCCTGCGACGTATCCTGTTCACCAGATGGGTGCCTCTCCCGGTCCGGACGATAATCACTTAGCAATGATCATCATCCCAGGCCAGAGCGGCACCCATCAGCATCTACACGGCCAAGCCACCAGACCTATTCGCGGAATCGGGTCTGACATCAGCGACAACAACAACTTCGACGGCCCCGAAACCGTCAACCTCAACGGCGTCTACGCCTTCCAGATCAGCGGCCCCTGCACCTGGTACCGGACCGGGCCATGAACCCGGAACCCGCTTCAGCGGGAAGCGCGCAGACCGGCGCAAGTGAGACAGTAGGCCTCAGCAACACAGACCACGCAGGCGCGCTCACACTCGCCCGCGCGCAGGCGGCACAATCCGCACTGAGCTTTCCCCCGTTCCCCGGGACACCCGACCTGAGGTGGCCAGCGGCCGCCGGGAAGGATGTCCGTCATGCCCGCACCTCACCTCCCGGAGTTCCGGCTGCGCGCGGTCCAGCTCGCCCGCGAGGGCACCGCACCGGTCGCCAAGATCGCCAGGGATCTCGGCATCAGCGAGTCGCGCCCGCGGACCTGGATGGCCCAGGCTGACGCTGATGAGAATGGCGCCGGTCGGCGGCTGGCCGGCGCCGAGAAGCGAGAACTGGCCGAGCTGCGCGGGCGGGACAGGCTGCTGGAGCAGGAGAACGAGATCCCGCGGCGCGCCGCCGCTTGTTTCGCGCGGGAGAACGTCTTCCCCCAGATAGCGTTCCGGCTGGCCCGTGAGCTTGCCGCGGACGGGATGGATGCCGCGGCGGCCGGCCGGGCGCTCGGCGTGCCACGGTCAGGCTATTACGAATGGAAGGAACGACCGGTACCGGCACTGGTCAAGCGCGCTTGGTGGTGAGCCGGTCCTTGACCTTCTGGAGCCGTGTGTTGACTTGCGAGCCGGTGAGACCGGCGTTGCCGCCGATCGCCTGCTTAGCGATCTCACCGGTCCTGTCCAGCGCGGAACTTGCGACGTGATGGTGGCGGGCAGCCCGAACCGGGCGACATCGCGGCGCCCTCGACGGCCGGAGCATCACCCAGCGGCGCGGCAGCTCGGCGGTGGGGAAGTAGCCGGCCTCGCCGGTCCGGTCCCCGCGCAGCGACAGCACGGCCAGCGCCGAGGCCACCCCCCGCGCCGGTGGACGGATCGGCCGTGTAGCAGCCCGGGGCCAGCTGGCCGTTCGCCCGGCCGGGCCGGTGCCGCCAGCGTTCGCTGAACCCGAAGCCGACCAGGACCTCGCCGTCGGCCGCCGGCCCGCGGTACCAGCTCCGCAGCGGCGGCATCGCCCAGGTGGCTCCTCGGTGAGCAGGCCGGCCAGAGCGCCGACGTCGGCTGCCCGCAGCAACGCGTCCTGAAGGGCATCTTCAGCGTCATGCCAGGAGGACAGCATCCGGTAGCAGTGGGCGTGCAGCTCCGCCCGGTGGACCTCACCAGGCTGACCCATAACGAACATGCGGCGCTATTGGGGCATGCCGCGAAGCGCGCCCGCCAGGTGGCGGGCGCGCAGTGAGGCCCGCTCAGGACGGGCGGCGGGACACCAGCCGGTAGGCGACGGCGAGGGCGGCGAGGGCAAGCAGCAGGCAGATGGCTGCCTCGATGCCCTGGAACGTCCAGAACCTGTCGGCCGGCTGGTACGTGGCCACCTGAGTGTACCCGTGCGCGGTCAGCCAGTGGTTGAGCTCGGCGACGTAGGTCGCCTGCGACGCGGTGGCCCTGTTGATCGACGCTTGCGCGGTGTGCTCTACCTGGTCGAACTGCGCGCCGGTCAGCATCGCGTGGCCGCCGGGCGCGACCGGGCCGAGGCCGAGTTCCCAGTCGTTCCTTGCGATCCCGCTGCCCTCCGCGAACGGCAGGCCCCATTTCTCCACGGGCGGCAGGTAACGGGGGCGCAGCAGGTACTCGACCGGGAACCGGATCACGGCGTACCCGGCCAGCGTGACGGCCATCGCCGGGACGACCCGGCGCAGCGCGGTCCCGGCGAGCACCCCGATCGCGAAGGCCAGCAGCGCCCACGCGGCCGGCACGATCCCCGTGAAGTCGAACCCGTTGTTGGTGAACCGCCCGTTCACGTAGTTGACGGGCGACAGCCACCAGGTGAGCACGGCGGTGAACAGCGCCGCGCTGAGCGCGGTGACAGCCAGGGCGCCCAGCATCTGGCCGCGCAGCCAGGCCAGCCGGGTCACGCCCTGCGACCAGGCCAGCCGCCACGTGCCGTCCTCGTACTCCCGGGAGAGCAGCGGCGCCCCGATGAACGCCCCGGCCAGCCCGGGCAGGATGTTGAGCAGCGGCACGATGCCTTGCAGCGTGTGCGACGTCGCGTTGAACGCGTCCATGGCGGTGCCACAGCTCGCACCCGGGCTGCCGCCGAGGCAGCCGCCCTGCCGGAGCAGGGCGGTCACCTGGTACAGGTGCAGCGCGGTCGGCGTCACCACGACGGCGAGGACGGCAGCGACGGCCGCGGCGGCGAGGGCCTCCAGCCGGTGCTGGCGCCAGACAAGCCAGGTCATGATCCACTCCCGGAGACGGCGGAAAGGCGGGGTGAGGGCTGGTACCGCACCCCCGGTGCTGCCATGTACGCGAGCGCGATGTCCTCGACCGTCACTGACCGTGACTCCCAGCGGGGATCGGCGACCGGCCCGCAGAGCCGGGCGAGCAGCACGGTCTGGGCGTCGCTGACGGAGCGCTCAAGGACCGCGGCGACCCCGGCGGGCGCGGCTCCCTCGCCGCCGGCCGCCGCGCCGCCTGGGCCGATCAGCCGGGCGTGGGCGGCGATCAGGTCGTCCGCCGCGCCGGCGAGCTGCACCTGCGTGCGGGACATGACGACGAGGTAGTCACAGACCCGCTCCAGTTCAGCCACCACGTGCGAGGAGAACACGACCGTCGCCCCGGTCTCCGCGACCCGCGTCATGAGCACCGTCATCACCTCGCGGCGCGCTATCGGGTCCAGGCTGGCGACGGGCTCGTCCAGCAGGATGACCCTGGCCCGCTTGGCCAGGGCGAGCGTGAGGGCGACCTGGGCCTGCTGGCCGCCCGACAGCCGCCCGGCGGGCCGCCGCAGCGGGATGTCCAGGTCAGCAAGCCGGGCGCGGGCCCACGGCAGGTCGAACCCGGCGTTCAGCTCACAGCCCATGCGCAGGTGGTCGGCGACGGTGAACCGCTTGTACAGCGGGTGGTCCTGGCCCATGAACGCGACCCGGGCCAGGGCTCCGGGACCGCCGGCCGGGTGCCCGTCAGCCAGGACCGTGCCCTCGGTGGGCTCGGCCAGGCCCATGACAAGGGACAGGAAGGTCGTCTTGCCCGCGCCGTTCGGCCCGATGAGAGCGACGACCCGCCCCTCGGGCAGCGACAGGGTGCAGTCCCGCAGCGCCCATGTCCTCCCGTAGCGCTTGCCGAGGCCGGAGCACTCGATCGCGGCCGCGGAGCGCTCAGCGGCGGCCCGGCCAGCCATTGCGGTCATGCGATCCCCTCGTTCCGGTATGCGGCGTGCAGTTCCTGCTCGAACACGGCCGCGGCATCATCGCGGTCCAGGCCGGCCGCCCTGGCCCGCGTGATCCAGTCGGCGAGGTCGCGGGCGAGGCCCGCCGGGATGACCGCCGGACCGGCGGCGGCAGTCGCAAGGTCAGCGACGAAGGTGCCCCGGCCCTGCCGGGTGTCGACGAGGTGCCGGCTCTCCATCTCGCGGTAGGCCTTGGCCACCGTGTTGGGGTTGATGCCGAGCACGGCGACCACATCCCGCACCGAGGGCAGCTGATCGCCCGCGCTCAGGCGGCCCAGCCGGATGGCATGCTCCACCTGCCGCACGAGCTGCAAGTACGCCGGAACCCCGGAGTCGGGCTCCAAATAGAAGACGATCACACCTTGAGTGTACTAGTACAGTAGTAAAGCTGGCAAGCCGGTGCCGTCATCGCGGGCTGGGGAGCGAGCGCCGGAACACGACCCCGTCCCCGCGCCGGCCGGCAGCGGAAGCCGGACGCGGTGGCTGCCTTTGCCCCGGACGGGAGCCGAGGCCACCCGGCGGTAGCGACAGCGGCGTCACGCCAGTCCGGCCAGCAGCCCGTTCCCGTGGTCCCTACATGGTCCCGTACTGGTCGTCACTCCAGCCTGCGAGCAGCCGGAACACCCGGGCAGGCCGCGTCCGGCGTGCCGCAGCGCGGAGCCAGGCGGCGAGCTGAACGGGCCCGGCCTGCCTGGCCGACAGGCTGGCGATCGCGTGGCTGGTCCCGGTCCGCCACCTGCGGCTGCCAGGCCTTGCGGGTGACCTGGATCGCCTCGGCGGCGTGCGGGAACGCGACCCCGGCGGCGACGGTGACCACCTCGACGATCCGCTTCCCGATCCGCCCGTGACCGCGGCCGTCGGTGACGTGGCCGGGGACGCCCCTGCACGGCAGGGACCGCAACTGGGCGAGCAGGCCCGGACTGGTTGCCCTCGACGGTGACCAGGTAGTGCCCGCCGCGACCGCGCAGCCCGCTGGCATGCTCGCGCTGGGTGGGCAACGCCCGCAGTCACGAGGGCTCCCGTCAGGTCGTTAGATCGGCCCCTGGCCGCGACGCGGCGGCGAACTCACTGGACGCCCTTCGGTTCGGCGGCGCGCTGGAGCACTGCTTCGGCGCCGGGGCCCGGCGGTCTGGGTGGCTGGATGACGGTGTCGCGGGGGCGCTCGGAGGGGACGTTCCAGGCTTCACCGAGGTCCAGCTACAGGGTCTTAGGAGGGGATGCGCAGGCAGCGGCGCTCGTCGATCTCGGCTTGCCGCTTGCGGTGGTGCTTGGCGGTCTCGGCGACCTGCAAGGGCCGGGCTGGCCGCAGCCGAAAGTGAAACCGAGAACCTCCAGTGCCCGCTGTTCGCGCTCGGCCGGGGCCAGCGGCACAGGCTCGGGCTCGCGGACGAGCGCGGCGCGCCCGTCGAGGGTACGTTGGACCCGCACCTCAGCCGACCGCTCCGGCTGCTCGTATTGGAACCCTTCGGGCTCGGCGGACTTGAGATGGTCGCCCGGACCGAGGACGCCGTGACGTTTCACCATCGCGGCGACGCGCTGAGCCCGGGCATCGGCGGGCCTGGAGCCGTGCCCGGCCGTGCCACGGGCAGTCAGCCGCAGCCAAGCGGTCCCCCGCTCCGCCGACGCGATCGGGTACAGCCTCAACCCTGGTCCCGCGTGGAAAGTGAACCCGCCGGACTCGCCGACGGCCTCGGTGCACCCCTCGAACAGCTCCGATGCCGGGCAACCAGCCACCGGACACCGTCGGCGGCGGTATCCTCCTCGTCGGCGGTGAATGCGAGCACGATGTCGCGCCCGGGCCGCCGCCCCTCGGCGGCCCACTGCTGTACGAGGGCGACGACGACCGCGACAGCGTTCTTCATGTCAACGGCACCGCGCCCCCGGATGATCCCGTCGCGTATCTCGCCAGAGAACGGGTGGATCGTCCACTCGGCCGGGTCCGCCGGGACGACGTCGAGGTGTCCGTGCAGCAGCAGGGCGGGCGCCGACGGGTTCGTGCCGGTCAACCTGGCCACCACGTTCGCCCGGCCGGGCGCAGACTCCAGCAGCAGCGGCTCAAGCCCAGCCTCGGCCAGCCGGGCGGCCACGTACTCGGCCGCAGGCCGCTCCCGGCAAGTCTCCGCCGCCCCGGTTCGTGGTGTCGATCCTGATCAGGTCGGAGGCGATGGCCGCCACCTCGTCCTGCGCGGACGGCGCAGCCGGGCATTGAGCCGTCCTCACCCGAACTTCTCCTCAACGGCAGCCGAGATCATCGTGGTCACCGTCTTGAAGCAGCGGATCATGTCCCACGCGGTCGACGCCTCGAAGGCGACTGCCCGGTCACCGGTACGGCGCACGGTCGGGACGATCGCCGCGGCCTGGGCCAGCTGCGCGGCGTCAACCTCGATCTCCACGGTGAACGTCCTGGCGGTGGCCGGAGCGGTCCGGCCGGCCTTCTTGCCCGCCTCGGCGGCTGCCGCCCTGATCGCTGCCGCGGTGACCTCAGGCGGACGGCACACCGCCGCGTACCGGCTGACGCAGTCCTTGACCGCCACCGCTTGCGCGGCTGGCGCATAGCCCGCTGGCCCCGTCGCGTCCTCGCACGTCCTGTCATCGCCGGTGACCAGGAGCACCGGGACGCCGAACTCCGCCGCGACGTAGCTGTTCAGCCGTCCCTCGCTGCCATTCTCCCCGTTGACCCGCACGCTCGTCACTGAGTTGGCCAGGTAGGTGTGCGCGAGCACGCCCTCCGAGCCGGCCGCAGCGTGGTAGCCGACGAACGCCACGCCGGTGACCTCCGGGCGCTGGATCCCCTCCACCATCGACAGGTCCTTGTGCCGCCCGGTGAGCATGACCGCCCGCGGATGGAGTTCTTCCAGCAGCAGGTTGCGCATGGTCGCGTGGGCCTCGTTGACCAGGACGGACTCGGTCCCGGCGGCGAGGAACCCGGCGATCGCCGCGTTCACGTCCGAGGTGAGCATGCGGCGGCAGCGCTGCCATTGCTCGGTTCCGGGCTCCACGTCACCCGGCCAGGTAACACCGGTCGCGCCTTCCATATCAGCGGAGATCAGGATCGTCATGACGGCTCAGCCTAGCGGGCCGGGCAGGCGGGCCCTGACAGGGTCTCGGCGCCGGTGCGACGCCCCGGGCCTGGCTTGGCCGCCGCCCTTCGGCCCAGCCGCAGGAGGTCCCCCGGCCACGTTCCGGTGCCGATTACCCAAGACAGCAGGCCGGTTCGCTGGAGTTGGCGTGCCGGCGGGTGCCAGCGTGGCTGGCGCGCAATGCCGCTTGGCGCAGGTTGGTCATGCTGCCGGGGCTCCCCTCGGTCAGGTTGACCTAATCGATGGCGGGCGGCCCGTCGTGGCGGCGCCCGCGCCCACCGGCCCGCCGGGCCTCAGGCCCGTGGCACCAGCGGCGGATCTAGCAGCCGCAGGGTGCGTGCATCGGCATCTAGCTCGGCGGCGATGCCGATGGGGAAGGCCTGGTTCGGCCCGCCGTGGCCGATGTCCGCCCAGGCGATCATGGGCACGCCGAGGCCGCCGAGCCGCTCGGCGAGGATCGGCTCTATCTGCCCGGGCTCGCCGCAGCCGTGGAACTTTCCGCAGATGATGCCGGCGACGCCGTCCAGGTAGCCGGACCGGCGGAGCTGGGTGAGCATCCGGTCGATCCGGTAGTCCTCCTCGCCCTCGTCCTCCACGAGCAGGATCCCACCCTGCGCTGGCCGCGAGGTGGCAGTGGCCAGAGAGGAGACCAGAAGGGACAGGTTCCCGCCGAGCGTGAGGCCGACAGCGGTGCCGCTGACCACTGTCGTCGCGCCAGGGAACGAGAGTCGCATGGCCTGCTCGGGGTGCATGAGAGTGCGCAGCAGCGAGCCGAACGAGTAGTGGGCTGCCGGGCCGGCCGAGCTGGCCATGCAGCTATGCAGGGACGCCCAGCCCAGCCGGGACGCTGCCGCCTCTTGGATCGCGGTCACGTCAGAGTAGCCCGCCAGCACCTTGGGCGGCGCCCGGCCAGCACGCCGGATCCGCCCGTCAGGTCAGCCGCCCTGGTCTGCACGGCGGCGCCGACGTCGATACGGCCAAGCCGGGCCTGCCGCATGACCTCGGCGTGGATCGCGACCTTCACCGCGCTGGCGGTCTCGATCTGGCTGTCAGCGTTCCAGCTAAGCTCCTCGCCGGTCTCCAGATGCCGGGCGGCGACCCCGAGGTGGCCCGAGCAAGACCCTGCGATGGCGGCGATGGCAGCCGCCGCCTCGTCCCGGCTGAGCCCGGTCACCGGGGCGCAGGCACGAGCCGCGTCGGCCTGCGCTGTCACCGCCGGGCCCCCGGCCCGGCCAGCGCGCGCCCGGCCAGCCTGCCGGTGAACTCGCCGCCGGAGAGGGTGACAGTGCCGTTGACTATCACCTCGCTGACCCCGGCAGACAGCTGGTGCGGCCGCGCGAACGTTGCCAGGTCGGCGACGGCTGCCGGGTCAAAGACCACGACATCGGCGAAGTATCCTTCCCGCAGCAGCCCCCGGTCCTTCAGCTGGAGCGTCTGCGCGGGCAGCCCGCTCATCTTCCGGATCGCGTCGGACGCGGTTCCCACCCTGGACCGGTCACTCGCGATCAGGTCCATCGCGGTCTCGATCGGGTCGGTCCCGCGCTCGGCCGCGATGTCGGCCAGCGTCCGGCCCTGGCAGCGCCGGTTCTCCTCCCTGCTGACCTGCAGGATCAGCACGCTCGCGGCTTCGGTCACATCGCCTCAGCGGCCGGAGCGGGCAAGCTCGGCGTGGATCTGGGCCCGGGTGGGCCGCTGGCGGAGGATCCGGACGCGGGTCCCGGGTCGTTTCGCTGCGGGCTGCGGGTCGTCCCGGTCGACGGGTCCGCCTCGGACGTGCCGGACAGCCCGGCGAACGCCGGGCTGTCCGGCCGCCCGTCGAACCAGGCGCGGGACGGGGCGTTCCCGCAGGTCCACTGGCTGGCGGCAGCCGAGCCGGGGACCGGGAGCCTGCTCGGGGAACCGATGGGCCCCTACCGTGAGAGCGAGCAGGCCCTGGCCCGCGACCTGCTGGAACAGCAATGCCCCGGGCCGGGGATGCTGGTGCCCGCGGACCGCACGTTCCTGTCCTGGGCGCTGGCCCGGGAGTTCCTCGCCACCGGGGCGCACATTCTGTGGCGCGCCTCGGCGTCGTTCCCCCTCAGGCCGGTGAAGGTCCTGGAAGAGGGCACCTGCCTGGCGGAGCTGAAGCCGCCCCGGAAGAAGGACGGCCCGCCCCTGCTGGCGCGGGTCATCGAGTACACCGTGCACACTACCCCGGAAGGCGGCGGGGGCGAGGAGGCCTCCGAGGTGTCCTGCCTCGTCACCGACCTGCCGGGCGCTGAGGAGTACCCGGCGCTGGACCTCGCCTGCTGCTACCTGCGGCGGTGGGGCTGCCAGACCGTCACCGGCCACCACAAGACGGACATGGGCGAGGGCCAGCCGGTGCCGCGCAGCAAGGACCCCGCCGGGGCGGAGCAGGAGATGCGGCCGCTGCTCGCCGTTTACCAGGCCATATGCAAGATCACCGGGATCGGGGCGGCCGCCGCGGGCATCCCCCCGGACAAGATCAGCTTCCCCCATGCCCTGGCAGCCGCGACGGACACCGTCACGGCTTCTTTCCCCCTGAGCAGGCCGATCCCGCGCCCGCCACGTTCCCGCTCAAGATCCCCGCCCCCGCCACCTTCACCCGCGACCGCCCCGGCCGGGCCAGCCCCCGCACGACCAGCAAGGCCGGCGACTTCCCCGCCCGCAACCCCGGCCAGCCCAGCATCACCAGCGTCACCCAGAAAATCGAGTTCCATCCGCCCAGCCCGCACACGATCACTTAAAACAAGGCCATTGCCTGCAGGCCGCCTCAAGGCGCCTCCGGCGCCGGCTACGTCGGCCGGGCCGTCGGCCCGGTCCTTGACCCGGGCACCCACTCGCACGGAACGGGCAGCCATGCGGGGAAAGGGGACACGAGGCCAGTCCACAGCGCCCCAAAACGCCGCCCAGACGCGAAACCCCAGGTAAACCCAGCTTGACACCGGCCCGCTATTTCAGGGATGAATGTTTACCTTCAAGCTGCCGTTCGGGGCCGGCGTCCTGGCGATCCTGCTGCGGAACCCAGGTGGGTATTCCAGCCCTAAAAGACGTCGCGCCAATGGCGACCGCTCGTTCCCCGCACGAGACCCGAGCATGGTCTGACCGGGCACACTCATCTGGGGTGCGGTACCTGGTCGCGAGCCCAGGTAGCCAGAGACGTGTTGAGGCTTTCGAGACGTTCGACGCGGGCCCGGGCCGCCTTCGGGATGTGCAGGATGACCGCGGCCAGCAGCGCGTCGCAGAGCGCGAACATGGCCGCATACGAGTCGAAGAGGCTGATCGAGTCGACCTTGGTCCTGAAGAGGTAGTCGGCGCTGGCGATGGTGGCAGGAGGATGCTCATCGGTAAAGGCGGCGATCTGGGCGCCGACCGATCGCGCCTCCTTGAGCAGGCGTATCAGGGTGGCCGTCGCCCGCCGGGGCTCGAAGATCACCAGCAGGTCGTCAGCGCTCATGTCGAGGATGCCGTCGGCTAGCAGGTCGCTCAGGCCCAGGAGCCTGACCCCGGGCCTGAGCTGAGCTAGCTGCATCGCAAAGTAGGCTGCGACGATGCCGGCCTTCTTGGATCCCGCAACGTAGATCAGCGACTTGGAGTCGCGGGCCAGGCGGCGGGCCAGAGCGTCTAGCCGGGTTTCGTCGACCATGCTGAGGGTCGCGTCGAGGTTCTCCCGGTCGCGGGCGATCACGTCACGCAAGAGCGCGGCAATGGGCTTCCGGTCGCTTGCGACGTCCACGCTGAACCGCTGGTGCGGTGATGCGAGGCGGGCCCGCATCTCCACGGCTAGCTCCGCGCGCAGCTCGGCGAAGTCCGCGTATCCCAGCTTCCTCGCAAAGCGGGTCACGCTGGCCGAGCTCGTGCCCGCCGCGGCAGCCAGGTTCCGTGCGCTGAGCAATGCTGCCTCCGGATACCGGTAGGACAGCACCTCGGCCAGCCTTGCCTCGACGCCGGTCAGCTCGGCCGTGCCGAGCCGGGCCAGCGGTGGCATCCCGTTCAGCCCGCGCCGGACGACGTTCGCCAGGGCTGACCCGGCGGGGTGGTCGTCCGCGTGCTTCGTCCTGGCCATGATCAGGCGGTCCCCAGGAACGGACCGGGCAGCGCGGAGCAGGTGCGCGCCACGACGCGGACAGCTACGGCAGACGCCGCGATCACCACGAGAGCGGTACTCACTAGCGGTACTCCTCGCCTCGTGCGCTTGCCGGTTCCCGGCCGGGCAGACGCCGCTGATCCGCAGGACAGTCTAGGTCACCTGCGCCGGCAGCAGCGGGGGACGCCACGACCCCGTCCTCCGGCGCTCAGGCTGGCCCATCAACCTCGGGGCTACTCGATCACCCATGACTGACGGGCCGTTGACGCTGCGACTTGCCACCGATAACATTGCTTCACCTTGAAGCCAGTTCTGAATCAAAGATCTACAACGTGCTCACGTGAGAGATTCAAGATCTTCGGCCTGCAGCGTCGCAGGCTCGCAGCCTGAGCCTGGCTGAAGTCGGCATCAGCACCACACTGACGTCCCCCAGCCGGGGGAGACGGCCACGCTCCGACTCGGGCCTGGCCATGGCGAATCTGGAAGGAGCGATATTGGCCGGGACATGGGTGCTCGGTGCGTCACCTCAGCCTGACGAGTCGGTTGGCCCGGAGCCTGACGAAGCGGCTCTGATCCCGGTGCTGTGCTATGGCCTCGGACCAATCGGGCTCGGCGTCGCCGAGATACTGGCCGAGCGGCCCGGCGTCGCGCTGGCCGACGCGGTGGACATCGATCCCGCGAAGATCGGGGCCGATCTTGGCGACTTGCTCGGCGGCCCCGCAGCGGGCGTACCTGTGACGGGTGAGCCAGGCGTCGCGCCGCCGCGCGGAGTGGCCGTCCACGCGACGGGCTCCAGGCTCGCCGAGGTTGAGCCTCAGCTGGCAGGCCTGCTTGAACGGGGCTGGAACGTGGTGTCCACCTGCGAGGAGCTGGCCTACCCGGTGCCTGCCGACCATGCAGTCGCACGTCGGCTGAATGAGGTGGCCAGTCGACGCGGGCGTACGGTGTTGGGCGCCGGGATCAACCCGGGCTTCCTGCTGGATGCGCTGGTGCTGGTTCTGAGCGGGATGTGCCGGAGCGTGCGCGCCGTGCGGGTGCAGCGGGTGGTCGACACGAATGCGCGCCGGATACCACTGCAGCGCAAGGCCGGGGTGGGCCTGACGACCGCGGAGTTCGGCGCTCTCGCCGAGGCCAACGGACTAGGTCATGTCGGGCTGCGCCAGTCGGCGCTCATGGTGGCTGCCCGGCTGGGATGGCCGGTTGACAGCTACCGGGAACGCATCGAGCCCGTCCTGGCCGACGCGGCCGCCCAGACCGGCCTGGGCCGCATGGAAGCTGGCCTCGTCATCGGCCAGCGGCAGCAGGCACTCGTTGTCTCCGCCGGGCGGGAGGTTCTCAGGTACTCGCTGGAGATGAGCGCCGGCGCTGCGGCCGGGGATCAGATCGAGATCGACGGTGAACCGCCGCTCCGGCAGCACCTTAACGGCGTCAACGGGGACATCGGCACCGCCGCGATCGTCGCGAACCTGGTGCCGGTGGTGGTGGCTGCCCGGCCCGGTCTGCTCACCATGGCCGACATCCTGCCACTGTGCAGCGTCACCTCCAGGGGCGGGAATGGCTGAGCTGAGCCTGGAGCGGGTCCAGGCTGCCGCCCGGCGGCTGGATGGCGTAGCGCACAGGACCCCGCTGGTCACATCCTCGGAGCTGAATTCCCGCTGCGGCGGGCGGGTGCTGGTCAAGGCGGAGATGCTGCAGCGCGCCGGATCGTTCAAGTTCCGCGGCGCCTACAACCGGCTGTGCCAGCTTAGCCCGGCGCAGCGGGCAAAGGGCGTGGTGGCCTACTCGTCCGGCAACCATGGAGCCGCGGTGGCCCTGGCCGCCTCGGTCCTGGGCGTGCCCGCCCTGATCGTGGTACCCGAGACGGTGTCGCAGGCCAAGCTCTCGGCCATCGAGGGATACGGCGGCGAGGTATGCCGTTACAACCCAGCCAACGAGCACCGCGAGCACGTCGCGACGCGGCTGGCAGAGCAGCGGTCGATGACCCTGGTGCCGCCCTTCGACGACTACGACGTCATGGCCGGCCAGGGAACGCTCGGGCTGGAGATCGCCGAGGCGGCCGACGGCAGCCTGGACCAGGTCCTGGTGCCGGTGGGGGGAGGAGGGCTGGCCGCGGGCGTGGCCACCGCGATCACCTCGCTGACCGGTGCCAGGGTGGTGGGCGTCGAGCCTGCCGGCGCCAACGACACTCAGCAGTCCATCCGCGCCGGGCATCTGGTGAGCATCGCGTCGGCCGAGACCGTAGCGGACGGGCTGCGCTCTACCCGGCCGGGCGAGCTGACCTTCCCGATCAATCAGGCACTGCTCAGTGACGTGGTGACCGTCGAGGACGCGGTGATCATCGAGGCGATGCGATTCTGCTTTTCCCGGCTGAAGCTGGCCGTGGAACCGAGCGGCGCCGTGGCCCTCGCCGCGGTCCTCGCAGGCGCGGTGCCCACTGCGGGCAAGACCACTGCGGTGGTGGCTACCGGCGGGAACATCCACCCGGCCGACTTTACTGCCCTGGTCCAGCCCGCACCGCCAGGAATCCCCGCAACCCTGTAACCAAAATCCCGGCAACCCTGTAACCATCTGTCCTCCGGAGGCGAAGAACGATGAAACGCACACTGACCTCGGCCCTGGCCGCCGGGGCACTATCTGTCGCGGTCGCTGCCTGCGGCAGCTCCGGCACCAGCTCCACGAGCGCAGCAGGGGCGCCGCAGCGCGGCGGAACGCTGATCTTCGCGAGATCGGCGGACATCCTGTCCCTCGACCCGACCCAGATAACAGATAACGAGAGCATCTGGGCCTCGGAGAATATCTTCGAGCCTCTCTTTGCCTCCGCACCGAACGGCAAGACGCTGGTGCCCTGGCTGGCCACCTACTATACGCTGTCGCCCAACCATCTGGTCTGGACGTTCCATCTCCGGCACGGAGTCCGGTTCGCCACCGGCACACCGCTGACCTCGGCCGATGTGAAGTTCTCGATCGAGCGGGTTTCTGCCAAGGCTACCAACCCATTTGCGTTCATCGATGCCGCGATCAAGAGCATCACCACGCCCGATAAGTACACGGTCGTGATCACCACCAAGTACCCCTGGGCGCCCCTGCTGGCCGACGTGGCACTGTTCGCCAACGGGATCCTCCCGGCCAACTACGGCGGCGAGTCCGAGGCCCAGTTCTTCGCCCACCCCTACGGGACCGGCCCGTTCAGGGTGCAGCAGTGGGTCAAGGGGAGCCAGCTTGTGCTGGTCCGGAACCCCTATTACTGGCAGAAGGGCAAGCCCTACCTGAACAAGGTCATCTTTACCGATGTCCCGAACGACAACACCCGCAGCCTGCAGCTACAGGGCGGCCAGGCCCAAATCGATGAGTTCCCGCCGTTCTCGTCCATCAGCCAGCTCCAGCACACCAGCGGGATCAAGGTGGACATCTTTCCGTCCAGCCGGACCGATTTCCTGGAGTTCAACGAGGCACACAAGCCGTTCCAGGACGTGCATGTCCGGCGGGCCATTTCCTATGCGCTGAACCGGAAGGCCATGATCCAGGCTGTGCTCTTCGGCCACGGCACGCCAGCCAACTCGATCATCTCCCCCGCGCTGTGGGGCTATGACCCCAGCAGCCCGGGCATCCAGTACAACCTGGCTGCCGCCAAGCGGGAGATGGCGCAGTCCTCGGTCCCCCACGGGTTCTCGACGACCCTGCTGGTCGGCTCCGGCGTCACCAACGAGGAGTCACTCGCCCAGATCATCCAGGCTGAGCTGAAGCCGCTCGGGATCAAGGTGACGCTGCGCCCGGTGGACCCGAACACCGAGTACACCGAGATCCAGAACGGTCAGTACGACATGGCGTTCAACTACGACACCACCGACATCATCGACCCCGATGAGCTAATCAGTTTCTCTGCGATGGGCGGCACCACTGGGCAGAAGACCCGGGCCTTGTTCACCAACTACAACAACCCGCAGGTGGACGCGTGGGCACAGCAGGCCGAGCGGATCTTCAGTCTGAGCGCCCGCAAGGCCCTGTACGACAAGATCCAAACGCAGGTCGCCAACGACGCGGTGATGGGTTACCTCTACTACTCGCCGTTCGTTTACGCGGTGTCCGTCAACGTGCACGGCTTCACCGTCTACCCGACCGGCAACTACCACCTGGAGAATGTATGGCTGAGCCACTGAGCAGGGCGGCCATGCTGCTCAGGCACGGGAACGGGCGCTGGCGGCTCGCGCTGACCGCCGACGATGGGGCCGGAAGCGCGCCATGCTGCTGAGGTACATTGCCCGGCGGCTTGTTCTCATGGTCCCGGTCGCGCTCGGGGTGAGCCTGCTGGCGTTCTTCAGCATCCACATGGTTCCGGGCGATCCGGCCCGCACGTTCCTCGGTGACCGGGCTACTCCGCAGACGGTGGCGGCACTGCACCGGGCATGGGGGCTGGATCACCCCATCGCGGTGCAGTACTGGCTGTTCATGGACCGGCTGTTCCACGGCAACCTGGGCCAGTCGCTGTTCTACCAGTCCGGCGTCGCCGGGCTGATCGTCAGCCGGCTGCCAGTGACCCTGCTACTCCTGGCCTACGCGGCGGTCGGAGCAGTGCTGATCTCGGTGCCGCTGGCGCTGGCCGCCGCCCGGCGGCCAGACGGCATCGCCGACCAGGCGGTGCGCGCGGTAGGCATCGTCGGCATTGGCATGCCGTCGTTCTGGGTCGGGACGATCTTGATCATCGTGCTGGCGCTGCATGCCGGGCTGTTCCCGGTGGCCGGGTACGGCAACTCGCTGCCCGGCCACCTGTGGTCACTCGTCCTCCCGGGCCTCACCGTGGCAATCTCCATTGCGCCGATGCTGGTACGCAGCCTGCGCACTGCGATGATCGACGCGCTGAACTCTGACTACGTGGCGTTCGCCCGGGCCAAGGGCGTCAGCGGGGCTGCCGTGCTGCTGCGCTACGGACTGCGCAACGCGAGTATCTCGGCGGTCAGCATTCTTGGCATCAATATCGGGTTCCTGGTGGGCGGAACCCTCGTGATTGAGAACGTATTCGCGTTGCCAGGGCTCGGCTCGCTGATGGTCCAGTCGGTGCTGGACCGGGACTTCCCGGTCGTGCAGGGGATCACGCTGATATTCGCGGTCATCGTGGTGCTCGTCTACCTGCTCACCGATGTCGCGTACGCGTTGCTCGACCCGCGGGTCCGGCTCGGATGAGCGCGCCCTCGCTCGAGCTCCCGGCGATCGCCCCGGCCGCCCGAACGGCGGCCCGGCACCGCCGCGTGCCGCCGAGCCTGATCGCCGGGGCGATCATCCTGGGGCTGATCGTGGCTGCGGCAATCGCCGCGCCGCTGATCACCCCCTACAACCCGGAACAGCAGGACCTCAGTCACGTGCTGGCCGGGCCGAGCGCCCAGCACTGGCTGGGCACCGATGAGCTAGGCCGTGACATCTGGTCGCGGCTGGTCTACGGCGCGCGGACCGACCTGCAGGTGGCCTTCATCGCGGTCCTGTCGCCGTTCGCGCTCGGCTCCCTGCTGGGCGTCCTGGCCGGGTACTTCGGCGGTTGGCTGGACGGCATGATCATGCGGCTGGCAGACGTGGTGGTCGCGTTCCCGTTCTACGTCCTGGTGATCCTCCTGGTGTTCGTGCTGGGCCCGGGAACGCGGAGCATCTACATCGCGATCACCGTGGTGAGCTGGGTCTCGTACGCGCGCATCGTGCGGGGCGAGACGCAGGTGGCGCGAGAGCAGGAGTACGTGCTCTCGGCGAGGATCGCCGGGCTCGGCCGGACCCGCATCATCCTCCGGCATATCCTGCCGAACGTGATCACCCAGGCAGTCGTGTTCGCGATGTCCGACATCGTGCTCGACATCCTGGCAATCGTCACGCTGGGCTATCTTGGCCTGGGGATCCCGCCGCCCACGCCAGACTGGGGATCGATGATGGCCAGCGGGCAAGAGTTCCTGACCACGCACTGGGAGCTGGCGACAATCCCAGGAATTGCCGTGATCATCACCGGCCTCGGGCTGTCCTTGCTCGGTGACGGGCTGGCGGATGTGCTGAGGGTCGAATGATGCAGGACCCGGGCCCGGACGACCAGCCCTTGCTGCAGGTCGAGGACTTGCACGTCACCGTGAACGCGGGCGGCGCGCGGCCCGACGCGGTCGATGGCATCAGCTTGACCGTGGCCAGCGGCGAGGCTGTCGGGCTGGTCGGGGAGTCGGGCAGCGGGAAGAGCCTCACGCTGCGCGCCATACTGGGCCTGCTGCCGCCCGGAGCGTCGGTGACCGGCGGCCGGGTGCTATACCGCGGGACCGACCTGATCGCCGACCCGCGGTCGCTTCGGCGCCTCCGCGGCACCGGGATCTCGATGATCTTCCAGGAGCCGATGACCGCGCTCAGCCCGGTCGCCAGGGTAGGTGCCCAGATGATCGACGCGGCCCGCCGTCACCACGGCTGGAGCCCCCACGATGCCCGTCGGCAAGCGATCCGGCTGGCGCGGCAGATGGGCATCCCGGACGCCGAGGCCACCCTGTCGCTGTACCCGCATGAGCTTTCCGGAGGATTGCGGCAACGGGTGATGATAGCCGCCGCGCTGGCCGGCGAGCCTGCGCTCCTGCTCTGTGACGAGCCCACCACGGCGCTTGATGTCACGATCCAGGACCAGATCATCAAGCTGCTGACCCGGCTGCGTGACGAACTGTCGATGAGCATGCTCTACGTCACCCACGATCTGGCTGTAGTCGCCCAGCTGTGTGACCGCGTCGAGGTGATGTACGCCGGCCGGATCATCGAGTCCGGGCCTGTCACGGCAACGTTCTCGCGGCCGGTGCATCCGTACACGATGGGGTTGCTGCGCGCCACACCGGATGTCGACGACGTGCAGGGCGACCTGTATGCGATACCCGGGTATGCTCCCGGCGTCGCCGACCGTCCCACAGGCTGCCCGTTCCACCCGCGCTGCCCAGTTGCCTCGCCGGAATGCCAGTCCGGCTCGTTCCCGCTCCTGGAGGTCGGCGACGGGCGCGCCACCGCGTGTGCCTTCCCAGAGCGCGTCGCCAGGCTGGCCGAGACCGAGGTGAGCAGCTGATGGCCGCCCTACTGGAGCTGAACGACGTGTCGGTCACCTTCCGGTCGCGCCGCGGGTCGCATGAGTTCCGGGCCGTGGACCGGGTCAGCCTGGCCGTGTCCGCCGGGGAAATTGTCGGCCTGGTCGGCGAGTCCGGGTCGGGGAAATCGAGTCTGGCCCGGTTCATCGTCGGCCTGAACCAGGCGTCTGCCGGGACTGCCGTCTTCGACGGCGTTGAGCTGCCCGGCCGCACGAGGCCGCCGGAGCTACGGCGCCGGATCCAGATGGTATTCCAGGACCCCTACTCTTCGCTCGATCCGCGGATGACGATCGGACAGCAGCTATCCGAGCTGCTCCGCGTCCGGGCCGGGGTGCCGCGCGCCCAGGTCTCCGCCCGCGCCCGGGAGTTGCTGGAGCAGGTTCACCTGCCCGCCGACCTGCTCCGCGCCAGGCCCCGGCGGATGTCGGGAGGCCAGCGCCAGCGGGCAGCCATCGCCAAGGCGCTCTCGGTCGGCCCGGACCTGCTGGTGGCCGATGAGCCGGTGTCCGCGCTGGATGTCTCAGTTCAGGCCGGCATCATCAAGCTGTTCGCCGAGCTGCGCCGCTCTCTCGGCCTGACTGTTCTGTTCATCGCCCACGACCTGGCGGTGGTACGGCACCTGTGCGACCGCGTCGCAGTCATGTACATGGGCCAGATAGTTGAGCAGGCGGACACGGCGGAACTCTTCCGCAACCCGAGCCATCCCTATACCCAGGGACTGCTCGCCGCCGTCCCGCGGCTGGCCAGCCGCCCGGTTCGGGGCACCGCAGTCGCAGGCGAGCCGCCCGACCTGTCCCGGCTGCCGTCCGGGTGCCGGTTCCGGCCCCGCTGCCCGATCGCCCGGTCGCTGTGCGAGCAGGAAGAGCCGCGGCTGGAAGCAGCAGGCGATGATGCCGGGCACACTGCAGCCTGTCACTTCAAGCGGGTACCGGTTGCGGGCGAGGCGGGCACGCCAGCGACCGGCAACGGCAACGACCCGTCCAGCAGAGAAGTTACCTAACGGCTGTGTCGCACTGTCGGTGGCAACTGCCCTGGCCTGGCGGAGATAATTCTGCGCAGCTCGGCCCGCTTCGCGGCGGTGAGCTTGTCCGAGCGGCCGGTCATCTCGGCGAGCCGGGCGAGCATTCGCTCGCGGACCTTGGTGTCGCGCCCGGGCGGCAAACGGTACGACAGGCCCGGCTCGCGGACCGCCGCCGCCCGGGCCGGGTCCAGCACAGTCGGCACAGCGATCCCGGCCAGCTCCTCGATCGCGGCCTTGTCGACCTGGTCCTCCCGAAGCTGTGCAGCATCCGCATCCTCGCCGCCCTCGCGGACATGCCCGGGGGTGACCTTGAGCCGGCTCCCAGTGGCGGGGCGTCAGCCCGGACCGGCTGCACAGGTGCGCGGCGGACTTGAACCTAGTGACGTCGCCGGCCTCGCCGACGATGACGGCGGCCAGCGCCGGGCCGATGCCGGGTAGCTGATGGATGACTTGGTAGCCACGGTCCCCGGCCAGCAGGTCCGCCAGCCGCTCCGCGACGCGGGCCTCCCGCTGACCCGGCCGCTACCCAGCTCTCGCCACGCAAGCGATCTCACCCCCTTGCAACGCTAAGTTACTGGTATTGCTCCCGGAACCGTCACCGGGCATCCCGCTAATAAGGGATCTGAAGGCTGGGGACAACTATTTGCGCCGCCAAGAACCTACGCCCCGCCGCCGTTCATAACCGACGAAACTGGGCGTGACCTGATCCCGCTCACAGCCGCCGGGGCCCGCCGCCTGTTCAACCTGCACACCCGAATCACCCGCCCTGCGCGCGCCAAGCCGCGGCCTGCTCCCAGCAGGCCTCGTCCAGCTTGCCGGGCCGGGCCGGCCCGGCCGCGGCTGGCCGATCAGCGCCACCGACCCTTCCCGGATCGCCGCCCGGTGCAGCGTCGCGACGTAGTTCTCGGTCAGCCCGAACACCGCAGCGACCCGCTTGCCCTGAAACCCCAGCTTGCGCAGCGCCGTTGGGCCCGATGATCCCGGTGACCTGCCGCGGGGCGGCCGTGAGCGACACGCTGTCCAGGGCGCGGTGAGCCCACCGAAGCAAACTGTCACGTCCCGGATGTCCAGCGAACCGTCGTTCATGTGACCTACCCGAGGTAGGGACGGTAAGAGTGCCGGTTCCTGAACATAGGCTCACGTCGTTGCCGGGCATGCACAGCAGGGGCCGGCCGTGCTCATCGAGTTTGCGGTAGCCGAGCTCGTCGATCACCAGGAGCCGGGGCCGGGTGAAGAACCGCTGCCCGGTGGGGAGCCGGTGCTCGGCGACGGCGACCTGGAGGCGGCGGATCAGGTTCTCGGCTGTGGTGAACAGGGCCTTGTGCCCGGCCTCGGCCGCGGCGCGGGCCAGGGCGGCGGCGAGCATCGTCTTGCCGACCCCGGGCGGGCCGATCAGGACCACGTTCGCGGCCTCGCCGGTGAACCGCAAGGTGGCGAGCTCGCGGATGAGGTGCTCGTCGGCGCAGGGCTGGGCGGAGAAGTCGTAGTCATCGATGGTCCACGCGCGGGAAGGGCGGCGAAGTGGAGGCGGGAGGTGAGCTTGCGGGCCGCGGCCGCCTGCGCTTCGATGCCGAGCAGGCGCTCGATGGCGTCCAGGACGGGCAGGTGCTCGTCGCGGGCGGCGTCGAGCACGCCGGGCAGGGCCCCGGCGGCGGCGCCGAGCTTGAGGCAGGCCAGCTGATCGCGGAGCCGGCGGAACGTCTGGGCCTGCTCGTTCCCGGCCGCCGGCGCGGCCGGCGCGGTCATGGTGCTGGTGGTCGTGGTGGTGGTCATCGTCTCTCCCTGAGCATGACGCTGTTGATGATGGATGGCGGTGCGGGGCGGGTGGCCAGGATGGCCAGGCGGGCGGGTCGCGGCCGGCCAGGGCCTCGCCGGCGCACAGGCCGCAGACATCGGTCGCGGTGCGCCGGCCGATCATCTGCCCGGCGCAGGACTGGCAGGTCCATGGCTCGCTGTCGATCCGCCCGGTCACCGGGACTCCCCGGCCCCGGCCCCGGCGGGGCCGGTGATCGGGCGGGCGGCGGCGGCGAGCCGGCGAACCTGGCCACCGGCGCGCCACCGCCCGCGCCGTGGCCGGCCAGGGCGGCGGCCTCGGCGCGGGCCGCGGCCGATGGCGGGCGGGGGCCTTGCGGTGGCACGGCCCGGCGGCGGCGCGGCGGGCGGCCAGGACGGCGGCCTCCAGCGCCGTCACGTGCTCATCGGCGCGGACCACGGCGCCGGCGTGGTCGGGCTCGCGGCGGTGGCGGGCCAGCGTCGTGCCCGCGGCGGTGACCACGTCGATCGTGACGGTGCCGAGCTGGTGGCGGACCATAACCCGCAGCCCGGCGCGGCCGGGCGGGACCGAGTTGAAGTTGCCGTGCCAGGCCACCAGCGCCTGCGCCGACACCAACCGGGCGTCCTCGATCACCGCCGGGAACGGCACCGCCGGAACCGGGATCAGCGGCTCGGCGGCGGCCAGCTCGCCGACCGTGAGCTTCCGCCCGTCCCGGACCCTGGTCCGGGCGTCCCCGGCCCGGGCGCACCACGCGCCGAGGCGGGCCTGCGCCCGCGCCGGGGACAGCTCATCGGGCAGGGTCCGCCACCACCGCTGCGCGGCGGAGTGGTTGGCCTTCTCCACCACGCCCTTGCGCCAGCCCCGCCGCGACGGGCAGACATCGACCGCGACGCCGTAGTACTTCGCGACCTCCGCGAACGAGGCGGTCAGGTCCCCGCTATCGGGGTGGCAGACGGTGGCCATCCGGTCGAACCGCCACCGGCGGGTCAGCCCGCCGAGGCGGGCCGAGACCTGGTGCAGCCCGGCGACCAGGTAGGCCCGCTCCTCCGGCTCCAGCAGCACCCCCCGCCATTTCCCCGAGCACGACAGCGCCCCGGTCAGCAGATGCGCCATCTTCCCCAGCCCCCACGACGCCGGCGGATCAGGCAGCTCGACCCAGTCCCACTCGGTCTCCTCACCCGGCGGATGCTCGATGACCGCGAACTCGCCCGGCACCCCCGCCCCGGCGCACGCCGCGCAGTCCGGGCGCAGCCCCAGGCGGCGCAGCGCCCGGGTGAACGAGGAATACCCGCCGTCACAACCCGGCCCGGTGACCTCGTCGAACAGCGCCGTCGCCCACAGGTGCGGGTCATCGGCCAGCCGGATCCGGCAGTACTCCGCGAACCTGCCGAACCGGTCCAGCCCGGCAGGCTCCCGCCGGCCTGGCACCCGGTCCCCGGACAGATACGCCCGGACCGTCTTGCCGTCCCGTTCCAGGTGCCGGGCGATCCCCGACACCAACCAGCCACGCTGACCCAGCGCATGCGCCTCCACTGATTCCCCCCATGCGAGCATTGACCTGGCCCTCCCCCCGAAGCACGGATCTCGGCAACCCGCAGCATCCGGGGGGAGCCCGCCCGGGCCGGAACAACCCGGGCAGCCTGTCACCCCAGGTGGGGAATTTCAGTGAGCCGGGGTTCCCCTGGAAGCGTGGTCACTTCTGAATTGAGCTGATCTTGGTCGTTCCCGCTTCCTGTTAGCTGCCATGTAACCGCCGGGGCGCAGGCGCTGTCCAGGTGGAGCCCCCGCAGGGCCCTCTAGGCCCGGGGAGGAGCGGCCTTGGCCGGGCCGGGCACCGGCCGATCCTGGAGGCGGCGGGAGGCGGGAGCATGTCAGGCCGCCTCCCCGGCCGCGGGGGCGCGCTCGTCATCCGCCGGGCTGCGCATGCCGGGCGCGGTGTGGCGGCGGTTCTCCAGGGGTGCAATACGGACACCATTGTTTATGGCCTTGCGGGGCCGGGGTTTCGCTGTCCGCACGTGCGCGGCAGTCGTCGTGCACGTGGTCAGCGGCGCGGCGCTGCGGGGCTGGCGTTG
>Ga0209061_1002550_pt1 | contig 22618 bp, 21 predicted proteins | sample Coa_R1_10_FD_187157 | JGI IMG/M metagenome (GOLD analysis project Ga0209061, IMG submission 187157) | Surface soil microbial communities from Centralia Pennsylvania, which are recovering from an underground coalmine fire - Coalmine... | ecosystem: Environmental > Terrestrial > Soil >...
ATGTGGAATCTTAGGGCGCAAGAGTCGCCGCTGTCAAGAACGTTCAGGGGGTTGAGGGCTCGCTGAATCACGAAACAGTATATCTATCGGACATTGGGCTGTCAAATTTTTGTAAAAATTTTCACAGGTGAAAGGGGCCTTCATCGGATTCCGACAAATGAGACCTGAACGGCGTTGAATCACGGAAGGCTTTGATCAAGAACACAGGAAACGCCTTTGTAGGGTTCTCTCAGGTAGCGAGATGAGGAGGCCAAAGAGAAAAACACCAGACAGAACCTGAATGACTTTTGCACGTGACGTAATTTTCTGTGTGTAAAAAGGGAGGAGGGTGTCAGTTGGTTCTGCTAGTCAGGAAGAACCAAATCCTATGAAAAGGAGACTTACACCCCATGAGGAAAGTAACACCGATCACGGAGCAGTTCCAACATTTTGTGCGGGACCTGAAGGAGACGTTTTGGGGCGACCTGTAGGGGAAGACGCGGCTGGCCTGGAAGGAGTTTTTGGAGGAGCAATCCCGGAAGGAGCGGGATCGCTCGGTGGGGGTCGAGGACTACGAGCGGGCAGGGGAGAAACGGCGGGGCTATCGCAACGGATTTTACGAGCGCGATTTCGTGACGCGGCTGGGGACGCTGCGTCTGCGGGTGGCGCGCTCGCGCGAGCGAAGCTTTCGACCGCGGGGCCTGGAGCGGTTTCAACGGCGGGCGGAGGAAGTGATGCTGCTGATTCGGGAAGCGTTTCTGCGCGGCATCTCGACGCGACAGGTGGGACGGGTGGTGGCGATCCTGACGGGTGAGGCGGTGAGCGCGCAGACGGTCTCGAAGCTGAGCCGGCATCTGGACCGGTTGGTGAAGGCGTTCCAGCAGGCGCCTTTGAAAGACGAATGGGCGTACCTGTTCTTGGATGGCGTGAGCCTGCGGGTGCGGCGGCCGGGCGGTCGAAAGCGCGTGCAGATGCTGGTGGCCTACGGGGTGCGGGCGGATGGGACGCGCCGGTTGTTGGCCTTTCTGCGCAGTCAGGGCGAGAGCCAGACGGCCTGGGAAGGCTTTTTGAACAATCTGTATGGGCGCGGCTTGAGCGGCAAGAACCTGCTGCTGATCGTGACCGACGGTTGCCCGGGCCTGGCCGCCGCGCTTCAGACCGTCTGCAGGTGAAGCCTCAGCGCTGCTGGGTGCATAAGATGCGGAACCTTCTGGAGCGCGTGCGGAAACGAGATTACGAGGCGGTGAGAGCCGACGCGCAGGCAATCTATCGAGCGGAGAGTCGGCGCGAGGCCGAGCGGGCGTTTCGTCGTTTTCGAGCTCGCTGGCAGAACGCTTATCCGACGATGGTCAAGCAGCTCGAACGCGATTTGCCCGAGCTGCTCACCTTCTTCGACTTTCCCCGGCCTCTCTGGCGCACACTGCGCACCACCAACGTGATCGAGCGCTGCTTTGTGGAAGTGCGCCGAAGAACTCGGCCGATGGTTTGCTTCGTGAACGTCGCGAGCGTGGATCGAATCATCTATGCCATCTTCAATGGTTACAACGAGCAGCACGAATGGCGGAACCGTACCCTCCGCCTTTTTACACAAGCAGCTTGACATCACCACTTTTGCACCGTGGATTGACGGAAATGAAGCGGGCTTTTATGATGCCAATAGATTACGGGCGTGTAGCTCAGCCGGATAGAGCATCGGATTTCTAATCTGTTACTTCATCCTTGCAAATAAAGGTCCAATCTTTTATTTTCAGCAACTTAATTTTGGCTTGGTTAGGTGAAATTAGGTTCTGTTTGGCGAGAATGGGGGAAGAATGGGGGAAATTAGCCTAGTAGCGAGCATCGGATTTATGCACTATTTTTGTGCAATCGGAACTTCGGGCGAAGGCGGGGAGGCCGTCCGTTTTGCGGACAGCGTCGGTTAGGTTCCCGATCTGCGGGCGTAGTATGCGGGCGGGCGGACCTGCGGCCACACGCCGTCTTGCGCAGCGCGATGCTCGCTCAGTCGTTGTAATCCCCTCCGGGAGTCGACCTCATCGAAGGGATCATAGCACTCAGCGTCCCGAACCTGTTTGGTTCCGGCTAGGCCGGGTTAGGAATAGGCAGAAACAGAACCTTCCAAAGTTTCTCGTCCCGCGGCAACAGTTGTCATTTAGGGGCACGGCACTGGTCAAGGAATCCTCCTTTTGGAATGGGATCGGAGAGGTGTCTCGAAATTTCATGGCTGGTAGCAGCAACTTCTTTTCCAATATGCTCCATTCTCCAAGTGGGCATTCTTGGGACGAGTCCTCGAAGCGAAATCGAGGCTACGACAGCTCCGGTATAGTCAAAAATCGGGGCTGCCACCGCTCGGACCCCGAGTACATGTTCTTCGTCATTGATTGCATAGCCATTGATTCTGATTTGCCGCAGCGCTGCCTTGAGCGCGTACACGGTTCGTATGGTCTTAGGCGTATAAATGGCCAGCCTACGTTTCCCGAGCAGTTTTTCCAGCTCATAATCCGAGTGGTAAGCGATCAATGCCTTTCCTTGCGCCGTGCAATGCACATCGATGTGCCTTCCTATCCAGGCCCCGCCTCCGGCATCGTGCGGTGACTCGACCGATGCGATCGTCACCGCCTCCGGTCCTATAAGTACCGCTAGAAGCGACGTTAGGTCCTGTTTCCTTACCAGGTCCACCATGTAAGGGTGGCACGTCTTCAGCAGATGGAATTGAGCGCTGGATGCTGCGGCGAATTCTCGCATGCGGTTGCCCAGCAAAAAACGACGGCTGTCCTTGCCCCGCTGCAAATAACCTCGCTTGATCAGAGTCGAAACCAAGTAGTGCGTGCTGCTCTTCGGAATTCTGAGACGTCGGCTTATCTCTGCGAGCGTAAGTTCCTTACCGGAATAGAAAAGAAGTTCGAGCAGGTCAAAAGCCCGCTCGACGGATGGTACCCGTTGTAGGTCTCGCGGATTGTCTTCTGGCGCTTGCATGGCCGGCACCGGAAACCTTCCCTATCTCTTCCATGTGCGGAGCGAATTTTGTCGCGGCTTTGCCATGAAGAATAACCCTTACTTAGGCGCCCTAAGAAGCCAACAATCGTCCCTAGCCTCCTACCCTAGCAGGTCCTGGCACTGCAGATAATGATGCATAATCATAGTTTCTCGAACGCCCTGAAAATTGAAGCCGCGATTGTGTTCACGCGGCGTTGGCTTTGGCAGCGCTTAATTATACGAGACCTCTATGAGGAGAAGGCTTCGCCGTTCCTCTGCTGCCGTAGGAATAGAATTCATAACACGCTGGTTTTTGAAGCAGCTCCTTCATGACAGAGCCCCAACCCCAGTTCGATTAGTTCGTCCATCTCTTTCCTATACGAATCATCTAATTGCAAAACAGGCTCGCGCAGCCGATCGGAGGGAAGGACGCCCCGTCGCATTAGCGTCCGCTTGTCTAGGAGTAATCCTGCTTCGAGGTGCTGTAAACAAAAAACCAGATATGGTTGCATCCGAAGCAAAACTAGCTTTGCCTCTTCAATACGGCCGCTACTAAATAAGCGAAGCATCTGCACATACGCTTCTGTCAATCCGGGCCCCGCCATAATGCCGGAAGCTCCGTGGCTGAAGCCGTCCGCCATGTATATTCCCCACAAACCGTAGAGAACCTGCAGCTTACCTCTTGATCGCCGAATAATTTCCTTGCATTTCCTGCCGGGGAATGGAATTTCCAGTTTTGCAAACTGAAAATTCGGATGGAGCCGCGCTAGCTCGATAAAGAGGTCTGTGGGCAACCCGCTGCCGCTGAAATCAGCGTCTTGAAGCATGATTGGAATTTTTACGCTGTCGCATACACGATCGTAAAATAACCTCAATTCCTTCATCCCCAAGGGAGCCATCTGCGGCGGCAAAATCATCAGGCCATCGGCCCCGAGACGCTCTGCATAAACCGAAAATTCAATGGTGGAATAAACGGAACCCGAGCCGGTGCTGATAATCACCGGAACTCGGTGAGCCACTTGCTCAATGACGACCTCAGCTATACGATACCGCTCCGGGTCGGAAAGCTTATAGAACTCGCTCCCGAATCCAGGAACACAGATTGCCGTCGCCCCAGCCTTGACAGCGAAGTCAGCTTGTTTGCGCAAAGACTCTTCATCGATACGCTCATCTTCATCGAAAGGCGTTGCCAGAACCGGAATGAAACCGCGTAAGTTCATTGATATCTCCTTGCGTCACGTGTCTAGCGATCACGAGCCTCTCACGGTCACTTGCGCAAGAGGACGCGTTTGCCGCGACGCAACTTAGATGGGTTTGACATTAAATAGAGCCTCGAAAATCTTTCCTCATCGCATCCGCCGGCGTGATTCTTTCCGGTTGATTTGTCGAACGGACTCATTTTCATCTTTGTCTCAAAACTTCAATGGCACTCCTGTCCAAGTGGCCCCGGATCTCGACCGACGGCGGGTAAGTCGAGAACCAATCGGCGCATCCATGGGGCGGAGGCGGGAACGAGAGATTCTCAGGAACCGGGATAAAGAGGGGCGGATTCGGTTTCTGGTCAAAATCGAACACATCGCGCATGTCACGTGCCTTCCTGTCGCATGCCGTGAGATGCCACAGTCCCCAGCGCTCTTCAATGAACTTCAGGACAGAGGTGAAGTCGTAGACTCCATGCACAATGTACCCCGGTTTCGCATACCGCGAGATGACAATCATCGGCACGCGCGGACCGTAGCCAAAGGCATCTACATCAGGCGGAAAGACATGATCATAAAAAACCCCATAGTCCTCCCACGTCAGAAAGATCACCCTGTCTTTCCAGCATAAGAGCTTTGCATGAGTGCGTTCACCAACTTGGTCACGTACCGCATGCCGCGAGCAGGCTGGGAAGTGGGGTGCTCGCTGTCCAGACTGTTGGGAATCAGATAGGAGACGTCCGGCAAGGTGCCTCGTTTGAGGTCCTTAAAATATCCGCTTTGATCGACCCAATGCGTCATCCAGTTGGGAATGTCCCGAATCGCTTTGAACGCCGGCAGCGGATTCCACAGGGAGTACGTCTTGGCCGTTGGATCGTGTTCCAGCGTTGGCGCAGGACCTTTTTCAACATAATACTTCCAGGTTAGCTTTGCATTTTCGAGCCGGGTGACGATGGATGGGAAGGTAAAGCCATCAGGATCGTCCAGACTTTCCTCCAGGTTCTTAAGCAACAGAAAATTGTCAATGACCCCGCCGGATTGGGCGGCCACGATGTAAATGTGGTTCGGCAAGCTGGGACCGTTCAGGGAAGAGAGAAACATATCGCAAAGCGTGAACCGGCGCGCGTACTCCCAATAATTGGGAATATCTCGGTCATCGTAATAACCCATGGTGTTAAGGAGTCCCTTCGGCCAAACGAACCCATCCATTTTGCCGTTGTCGTAAGCTGCGTGGGCGATCCGCCAGCTATGATCGAGATCGGAAAAGGGCGCGCCGGAAGGCATGTGGAAAGGGCTAACGTAGGCTCGGCTCCCTGGCATCTTAGGAAGGCACGTCAAAGGCGGAAAGCCATCCGCGCCGGGAAATCTGCCGAAGTAATTATCGAAAGAGCGGTTTTCCTGAATAATCCAAATCACGTGACCAATCTTCTTGAAGCCAGCTGGTGATTGCCGCATTTCCGCTGATTTCACCTGCTTTCCAGCTGTGGTCGGCAAAAAGTGCGCGGAGAGAACGAACAAAATAACCACTACAGATAAGTGTCGTGCGAAGTGCTCAGGAAGTATTTTTGACCTGTCATTCTCCGGAGTGCAAGTCGGCGTCATCTTGAAACCTTTAGATAACTACATCCAAATAAATTGTGATCGAACGTGTGTCAAGTGCGTTCAACTTATTGAACGGCCTGTCTGGCTGCAACAATCGAAAACGAGAAATGCCGACCAGGTACTATTTTCAGCCTCCAATCTTTGAACCATGGAAAGATATATTGTGTTCGTTCAGAATGATAGTTGACACTCGGTGTAGAGTGTCACGATGCAGATTAAAGGGATAGGAATGCCCCGCTCCAGGTACCTGGAGCGGGGCGCGCGCCGAGTTGAGCCGGGAGGCCCGCACGCGGCTGGCCTGGTTCGATTACTATGAGTCGCGCGGGCGGAAGGTGGCTTTGACCTGTCGCCATTTCGGGATCAGCCGGCAGGCGTTTTATCGCTGGAAGCGGCGCTACGACCCGCAGGACCTGAGCACCCGGGAGGATCGCTCGCACCGTCCGCTCGATCGGCGGCAGCCGACCTGGAGCGCGGAGCAGGCTGAACGGGCGCGCCGGTTGCGGGAACCGTATCCGCGCTGGGGCAAGGACAAACGGGCGGTGCTGTTGCGGCGCCAGGGCTGGCCGGTGTCGGTCTCGATGGGGGGAAGGATTCTGACATCCCTTCGCCAGAGGGGAGTTCTGAGAGAGCCTGTGCGGTTCCGGGTGAAGCGGCGGCGGGGAACCCAGAACCGTCCCTGGGCGCTGCGCAAGCCCAAGGATTATGCGGTCGAGGGGCCCGGTGACTTGGTTCAACTCGACCCCATGGACCTGCGACCTGCACCCGGCGTGGTGCTGAAGCCGTTCACGGCTCGTGACACCGTCTCGCGCTGGGACGTGATCGAAGTTCACGGCCGGGCCACCTCCACAGCTGCCAGGCTGTTCCTCGATACCCTTGAGCGCCGTTGGCCTTTTCCCCTGCGCGCCTTGCAGGTCGATGGCGGAGGAGAGTTTGCCGCCGTCTTCGAGCAGGCCTGCCGGGAGCGCAGCATCAAGCTCTTTGTCCTGCCGCCCCGCTCCCCCAAACTCAACGACCGGGTCGAACGCGCCAACCGCACCCACACGGAGGAATTCTACGAGATCACCCCCTTTTCGCTTCCCATCGCCCCACTCAATCGCGAACTCCTGGACTGGGAACAGACCTACAACACCGCCCGCCCTCATCAGGCCCTCAGCTACCTCACGCCCCTCGAGTTCCTCGTGAAATCCTCACCCCATAGAAAGGAGCCTAAGTGTCACTAATCTACTGGACGAGTACACCCCGTTGAGCCTCCGGCGAAGCCGGGATAAGCTTTAGCGGGCTCATGTAACGGTTATATGCCCTTGCCAGACTGCGTGGATTTTGAAATGCGATCTCGCCCACGCCGGTGGAAAGGCCATGAGTCCACTTGGTCGATGTTTTTTCTCTGAGCCGCGCTTTTTGCGGCCAGCTCTCTGTTGCTGTTTTTTCGTCGACGTTGATCTCCCCATTTCGCTGGGGGACACGCCCACTAATTGTGCTATGGAGCCGATATATCATACGAGTCATACTGTGGAATCTCGACGGGCGCGGCGTATTGAAAAACTTGCTTGGGAGAGATGTTTTTGAGAGGAGGTGAAGATGACTCTGACACCAAAAGGTGTATATTGCCACTTGTGGTATCGTCGGTAAGTTAAAGATGAGTCCACCATGCTATCACGTCGCAATTTTCTGATTTCCATTGCTGGGGCCTATTATGGGGGCCAAGGAACTCGAGGCGAGCAGTTTCCGCTGCAGATCATTGTGGTGAAGACTCAACAGAGCGCTGAGGCTATCTTGGAGAAATTGCGGTCGGGAGCATCATTTGAGGCTCTCGCAAGGCAATACTCGATTGTGCCAAGCGCAAGAGATGACGGATACATTGGGCAAATCGAGATTTCCAGCCTGCCTGCGAAATTTCGCACCGCTCTTCAGGGTCTCCGCCCCGGACAGGTGAGCGGCCTCATCAAAACCGACTTGGGATATGTCATCATCAAAGTCACTGAGAATGCAAAAAGCTCTCAGTTAGAAAGCGCCGGACAAGTCGGGATGGGGGCGACAGGATTCCACCTCAACTATCCGCCCGTGACCGATGTGAGCGGCCTTAGCCAAGCGGATAGTCTGTTTGTGCGCACACCGAAGCCGTATAATTATCAGCAAGATCTTCAGCTGAATTGCAAGCTCCGGCGGGCTGCCCTAAAAGATGGAGTGCGACAGGTTAAGCAATACCTTTCGGCTGTGCTTCCAAATAGTGTTCTTCCGCCGCAGGCCCGTGCCAGCCGAGAATTGGAAGGATACCTGGCATTAGCCCAGTTAAATAGCTACGAAGGTAAGATGGACGCCGCAATCAACAATTTCAAAAAAGCGCAGCAGATCGTGGTCTCGCAGGGTCCCACCGACAAGGTGCTCGAATTAACCAGGCAACTTGCGGTGGCCTATTTCCACAAGGCTGAAGTCGCGAACTGGGTTGATCATCACGACGGACAGAGCTCTATTTTTCCGCTGAGTGACTCGGCACGGTTCAGGATTACGCAGGACGCAGAAACCGCAATCAGTTATCTGCATCAGTCTCTCGAATTAGATCCGGATGGGCTCGAACAAAAATGGCTCCTGAATCTTGCCTGTATGGCCGTGGGCAAATACCCCCACGCAGTCCCCTCGAAGCACCTTATTCCGCTCGCTCCTTTCGGTTCGGAGCCTAAGATGGGACGGTTTGAGGATGTTGCTCCCATGCTTGGAATCGATAAATTTGGGATGTCGGGCAGCGTGGTGATGGATGATTTTGATAATGATGGTTTTTTGGACCTCATTGTCTCGAGTTGGGATCCTTGCGCCCCGCTGAGATATTTCCACAACGGTGGGGATGGGACTTTTTCGGATCGAACCGAAGAAGCAGGTCTCTCGAGTCAGCTTGGTGGACTCAATTTAATGCAAACCGATTACAACAACGACGGCTGGTTGGATCTCTACATTCTTCGGGGGGCGTGGGAAAGCCCCATGCGGCATTCGCTGCTGAGGAATAATGGCAACGGAACCTTTACTGACGTTACATATGAAGCAGGGTTGGCGTTTCCTGCGACGTCATCGGGCACCGCAGTTTGGTTCGACTTTGACAACGATGGGCTCCTGGATCTATTTGTCGGCAATGAATACAGCCCTAGTCAGCTCTTCCATAACAACGGCGACGGCACATTTACAGATATCGCCCATCTTGCCGGAGTGAACCGTATCGCATTTACGAAAGGAGTTACAGCCGGTGATTTTAACAATGATGGGTTTCCGGATCTCTACGTCTCCAATTACGGAAGCGAAAACTTCCTGTATCAAAACCGTCGCGACGGAACCTTTGCGGATGTTGCCAAACAGTTTGGCGTGGAAATGCCTCTTTTCAGTTTTCCAACTTGGTTCTTTGATTACAACAACGATGGCTGGCTCGACATTTTTGTCAGCAGCTTCATCCATTCAGTTTCTGAGGTGTTACGGTCCTACCTTGGTATGCCTGTCAAGGGAGAAACTCTGAAGCTTTATAGGAATATGGGCGGGAAGGGTTTTCAAGATGCCACGGCTGAAGCAGGATTGGCGCGGGTTTTCATGCCGATGGGTGCGAACTTTGGCGACCTGGATAACGATGGCTTTCTGGATTTTTACTTAGGGACAGGCGATCCCTCTTACGCCAGCATGGTGCCGAACGTATTGTTTAAAAATCGCGGTGGAAAATCCTTTGTCGACGTCACTGCATCTTCTCGAACTGGATCTCTCCAAAAAGGCCATGGTGTGGCTATCGGTGACATCTTCAATACGGGAATCCCCTGCATTTACGAAAACATTGGTGGAGCAACTCCGGGTGATCGATATTATTGTGCGCTTTTCCGCGGGGCCGGCAACAGCAACAACTGGATTAACGTCAAACTCGTCGGCCGGAAAACAAACCGCGCGGCGGTGGGCGCACGGATTAAGCTCGTACTGACTAACGAACGACGCGATCGCCGGTCAGTCTACCGCGATGTAAATTCAGGCGGATCTTTCGGAGCCTCGCCTCTCCAACAGCATATTGGTATTGGTCAAGCGTCGATTATCGAAACCCTTGAGGTTTGGTGGCCCACAAGTAGGACGCGTCAGGTTTTCCACGATGTGGCTCCAAATCAATTTATCGAAGTGCACGAATTTGACAAAAATTATCGGAGGCTAAACCGGCGTCCCATCAAATGGGCGATTACTTAAGGACTGAGTAATCCAGGTCCGCTCAAGCCCGAGACGGTGGCGAAGGCGCGGGTTGGGTGAGTTTATGTTTTGTTTTTCTCGCAGAACTTTCCTCACCGCCGTCGGGTCTCTTATACTGCCAGCGTCGAAGGCAATCACCACCAGCGAAGTTGCATTTGTAGACGTTGCACAATCGGCGGGATTAACCGCAACGAATATCAATGGAGGAGAGCGAACCAAGCAATACATCATCGAGAGCACAGGCAGCGGTATAGCCTTCTTCGATTACAACAACGATGGGTACGCGGATATCTTCATGGTGAACGGTAGCCGATTGGAAGGCTTTCCGCCCGGAGACGAGCCAACAAATCATCTTTATCGGAACAACGGGAACGGAACGTTTACCGACGTGACGCAAAAGGTCGGTTTGGTTCACGCAGGATGGGGGCAGGGTGTTTGCGTGGGCGACTACGACAACGATGGGTGGCTCGACCTGTTCGTAACTTACTACGGCAAGAACATTTTGTACCACAACAATCGCGGGCAGAGTTTTACCGATGTTACTGATTATGCTGGAATAACCACGAAAGACGAGCGGAACTATAGCACGGGATGCGCGTTTGTGGACTACGACCGTGATGGATGGTTAGACCTGTTTGTGAGCAATTATGCGGATTTTAGCATTCACGACACGCCGCCCTTGGGGTCAGATCCAAATTGCCGATGGATGGGGATTCCAGTGTTTTGTGGTCCGAAGGGCCTGCCCTTGTCCCGCAATCGTCTTTTCCATAACAATCGTGATGGTACTTTTACAGACGTGAGTGACCGGGCAGGAATAACCGAAGGAAATCGTGGCTACGGATTTTCTGTGCTAACGGCGGACTTCCGGAACTGCGGATGGCCGGACATTTACGTCGCCTGCGATTCCACACCTAGCTTGTATTACCGCAACAACAAGGACGGTACGTTTCAGGAGGTTGGCTTGGAAGCTGGCGTTGCGGTCAGTAATAATGGATTTGAGGAGGCAGGCATGGGGGTGTCGGCAGGAGATTTCAACCACGACGGACTTCTTGATATCTTCAAAACCAATTTTATTGATGACACATCAAATCTCTATCGCAACAACGGCGACGGTACATTTAACGATGTCTTCTATCAGGCAATAGGAGCTCGTAACAGGCACTTTATGGGTTGGGGATGCGGGTTCTTTGATTACGATAACGATACCTGGGCGGATATCTTCCAAACCAATGGCCACGTGTACCCCGAAGTCGAATCACGCCACCCAGACGAACCCTATCGCGAGCGGAACATTCTCTATTACAACCGCGGAAATGGTACGTTTGAGGATGTTTCCCTGAAGTCCGGCCCGGGAATTTTATTGAAACGGGTTGGGCGAGGGGTGGCGTTTGCCGATTTCGATAACGATGGAGATTTGGACATCGTCATCAATAACCAGAACGACCGACCCACTTTGTTGCGCAACGATGGTGGCAACAGACTCCATTGGATTGCGATCAAGACAATCGGAACCAAGTCGAATCGTGCTGGCATCGGAACCCGGGTTAGAGTCGTCACGGGCCCCTTTGCCCAGATTGACGAAGTCCGGAGCGGTGGGAGCTATATATCGCAAAATGACCTTCGCCTCCATTTCGGGCTCGGGAGCACCACACGGATTGACTTGGTAGAGCTTTTTTGGCCTAGCGGAAACGTGGACAGGCTCCGCGGGCTCGACGTCGATCAGTTTATTACCGTGAAGGAAGGCAAAGGCGTGATTGCGAGGCGCGCGAGGCAAGATTTAGCTTGATCTGATACATGAACGAACGGAGCTTTTGCGCGAAGGCGGAACTCAATATGCGCAGTACTAGATTGCCGATCGCGATCCTAATTGGAGGATTTCTCTTTTTCTCTTACATTGCTTTCGGCCACGCAGCTCAAAAGGGAACTCTGGTCCTTCAACCCCTCGGTTCTACCGAAAGGAGTGAAGATCTTGCGCAACTTCAGCATCTCTTACTGACCTCGCAGTGGGCTGAGGCTGCGAAGTTGGCTGAAGCGTTGACGAAAGACTTCCCGAGAAACCCCGAGCCTTTCTATGCTTTGGGTTTGGCGCAGTGGCGGTTGGGTAAATCCATAGCGACGATCCAGGCACTCCGCTCCGCAGAAAGACTCGGCTTAGATACGGGCGCCCTGCACAAGCTTCTTGGCATGGCCTATTACCGGGTGGATCAGTATAGGCTCTTCCAATTGGAAATGAATCAAGCGATCCAAGCCGACATGCAAGACTATGAACCTTATTACTTCCTTGGCCTTTATTATAGTTCCGACGGTGGCAACCTGGAGACTGCCGTGACGTTCCTGAATGAGGCAATCGCGCGCAATCCTGATGACATGAAGAGTATCTACTACCGGGGTTACTGCGAAGAAATGATGAATCTGCGCAGTGACGCACAGGCGGACTATTTGCGCGCGATCACGCTGGCAGAGGCTTCTCACCAGTCCTTCAGCTTGCCTTATCAAGGCATGGCTGATGTGCTGCTCAGGACGAATCTGGGGCAGGCCGCTCGATATGCCCAAAAGGCAGTGGAGCTTGGCCCCCAGCTAGATTCCAACCATTTCATCCTTGCTAAGGTGGAAGAAAAGCAGGGCAAACTGTCAGAGGCTGCTGAACAGCTTCAAGAATGCGCCAGACTGAATTCCACGAAAGCTTCTTACCATTACATGCTGTTTAGATTGTACATGCGAATGGGTAAGAATGCCTCAGCCCAGTCTGAATTGAAGCTGTTTAACAAGCTTACTGCGACCTACAGCGATGAATAATAAGAAATTGAGTTGGTTCATGTCATGCATGCTGTTTGTGTCGTTTCTGCTCGGTACAGCAAGATTCCGGTCATTCGCGCAAATGGGGCCGTTTCTGAGTCCGCTTCAGGTGCCTCAGGCGAAGACCGAAGAAGAGTACGACGCTTACCTGGAGATTTTGACGTCAGAAAATCCGGAGCAGACCGTCGCTCGAGTGAAGAGCTTCGCTCGTAACTTTCCTAAATCTCAGCTGCTTGGGCTTGCTTTCGAGCACGAAATGCTTGCATACCAGAGATTGCAAGAATGGTTCAATGTTCTTCATTCTGGTCAAAAGGCTCTCCAACTGGAGCCTCGAAATGTCATGACGCTTCTCACAGTGGCAGCGGCAATTATCAATGGTATCCACAATCAGACTATCGATCATTCTCTCTTAGACGAGGCAGAACAATACGCCGTTGAGTCGATCCAGGAACTTGGCACAATGACGATCCCTCACCAACTCTCTTTGGATAGGTGGGAGAGGATACGAGGAGATATGGAGGGCCAAGCTCATGAGATTCTCGGCGAGATTGCCGTAATACAAGGAAATAACCAAAAAGCACGCAAGGAGTTCGAAGCCTCAATCCGCGCGAACCCCGACCCGCATGGCGTGCAATTCCTACGTCTGGGGCTATTGTCGGAGAGCCTCGGCAATGACGAGCAGGCAAGCCAGGCATTTGGGCGCGCCATCGAGTTAGGCCCAGAAAGTGTTCGCAATCTTGCAAGGAGAGAACTCCAGAAGATTCAGAGCGGCTGGGCTGGACAAGCCATGACGCGAGATAAACAGACTGTCAAAACCACACCCCCGAAATGAACCGACTTGGCCAAGGTTCGCTGTTAAGAAGCGGAAATTAGCAATCTTGCTCCCTTAGATGAAAATCCTGCTGATATCCATGTTGAATTCCTTTGCTATCTGGGTGAGTGTCTCAATCACATCTTGCGGAAATGCAATCCCGTGTGCCAGGGCTTCATCGCGCTTTTCCCATTCGATCTCACCGGGAAGATAAATTCGTTTTGCCCAGCTAGCTTTTGGCGACTCCCGAATTTCGCGAATCATCCGATCGACCCGTTGTTTGAATTCGTCGAGCGGCATCATTGCGCCAACATCAATCGCAATAAATGCATGGCCCGTATTTGTGCGGGAACGTAAATTTCTCGACCAGCTTGTGACTTGTGCGGTAACCCCAGCTCCCGTCAGCACAGCTGCTAAACTCTCGATCATTAGAGCAAGCCCGTACCCCTTATGCCCCCCCATTGGTAACATCGAACCAACCTCCGGCCAGCGGCTATAGTCTGCGGTTGGAGTTCCATCCCCGTCGACCAGCCAGTCTCCCGGGATAGGTACGCCAAGACGCTTTGCGGCATGAATTTTGCCCGCCGCGGCAGTGCTCATTGCAATGTCCAGCATGATCGTCTTCTCGGAGCCAGTAGGAATCGCAACAGCCAAAGGATTATTGCCAATGACTGAGGTTGTACCCCCGGGTGCTGCCATATTGGGATCGGCGTTGCTCATTGCCAGCCCAATCATCTGGGACTCGGCCGCCATGTTTGCATAGCAGCCGGCTGCTCCGAAATGCGATCCGTTCTTTACGCCTACGTAGGCTATGCCGGTCGATTTTGCCTTCTGGATTGCCAATCGCATTGCCTTGGCAGCGGTTACCATGCCCATCGCAGCATGTCCGTCGATGATGGCCCATCCGGGGGACTCCCTCAAGACCTCGGGCGAGGCACTTGGATCAATCCCACCCAATCGTATCTTTCGCAAGTAGCGATAGAGGCTGTTTGTCCCATGAGTAAAGGTGCCCCAGAGGTCGGCATTTACGAGAACCTCTGCAGTCACCCTTGCATCTTCCTCCTTCATGCCGCAAGCCTGCATGGCCGCAATACAAAACAGCGATAATTTCTGAGGATCAACTCGTGTTGGATATAGGTTCTTCATGCTCAAAATCCTTTCTTAGCTGGATTTGTTAAACGAGGTCGCCTTCCCCTCAAAACTTGCGCTTGGACAGAATGTATCCAGTGCTTCGTTCGCGGTTAAAAACATCGGAGCAGTATTGTAATCTGGACAATTGGAAGTAACCCCGGAACACCTCTAGTCTCCTGTCCCAGAAATAAGTGAACTAAATGGGGCCGAGTTGCGTCTCAGAGGCAGGAGGCTAAGATGCGAACCGGACGCCCGAAACGACCCTTGATATTGACCGTGGATGAACAGGAGCGACTGCAATCTTTGGCCCATCGAGCCCGCAGTCAGCCCGTGCTGGCGCGGCGCGCGCGGGTGATCTTGGCCTCCGCCCAGGGGGTTGCCAACCCCGTGGTGGCTAAGCACGCTGCTCGCTGGGCATGGTGAACAAGTGGCGCTCCCGATTTCTGCGGCATCGGCTGGAAGGACTCTATGACGAGCCCCGACCCGGAGCGCCCCGCAAAGTCACTGACGCGGAGGTGGAACAAGTCGTGATTCAGACCCTGGAAAGCACGCCTCGTGGGCAGACGCCTTGGAGCACCCGCCGTCTGGCTCAAGCCAGCGGGCTCAGCCGCATGACCATCAGCCGGATTTGGCGTGCCTTCGGTTTGCAGCCTCATCGCCCCGAGACCTTCAAACTCTCGCCCGACCCTTTGCTCATCGAGAAAGTGCGCGATCTCGTGGGCCTCTATATGAACCCGCCGGATCACGCGGTGGTCTTCTGCGTGGAGGAGAAGAGCCAGATTCAGGCGCTGGATCGCACCCAACCACTGCTGCCCCTGCGGCCCGGTCAGGCTGAGCGGCGCACCCCCGACTACAAGCGCCACGGGACCACCTCGCTGTTTGCGGCGCTGGAATTGAAGACCAGCCGCGTCATCGGTCAACTGCACCGCCGCCATCGTTCCTCGGAATTCCGCCAGTTCTTGGATCGGATCGAGGCCAATGTGCCCGCCGGACTGGAAGCGCACATCATCATGGATAACTCCGGCACCCATAAGACCGCCCTGATCCGAAACTGGTTCGCGAAGCGTCCCCGCTTCCACCTCCACTTCACGCCCACCTACGCCTCTTGGATCAACCTGGTGGAGCGCGGGTTCGCCGAGATCACCAATAAGCGTATCCGACGGGGCGTATTTCGCAGTGTGAAAGAAAAAGAATTGGGAGCGGCTATCCGCGAGTACCTTGACGTGCACAACAAGAATCCCAAGCCCTTCCTTTGGACGAAAACGGCCGATCAAATCCTGGCCAGCATCGCCCGTTTCGCCCAACGTACCTGTCCGCCTCCAGCGGACGGACTTAGATCACGAATCACTGTGACAGGAGACTAGTGGCAAGTTACGCCCCTAGTACGACTGTGTTATAAAAAGGGTGTCCCGCAATAGGGGCAACCCTTAAGCCGTCGCAGCAAAATCTGCGCGAGGGTCAGGCGTAGCGTGGCGATCGACCAGGGAGGATGCCGTGCCGTACGAACCGGCAGCACCCCGCGGCCGAAAATCCGGCGGGGCTTCGGCGAAGGATAATTCCAGTTGACCGGCGCGGGCGGAGGGGGAAAAACGGCTCCGCTCCGCCACCAGGAAACCATAGGCCGCGATGCACAAGGTCGCATGATGATGAAACCCACGCCAGCCCCGGCCCTCGAAATGGCCCAGCCCCAATCCCTGCTTCAACTCTTCGGAGTCACGCTCGATGATCCAGCGGTGCTTGGCCAAGCCCACGAGAACCTTGATTTTCGTATCGAGAGGCAAGGTCGAGAGCTAGTACTTCGTGGGTTCAGCTTCGCCCTTCGGCCACTCGATGAGCAGCCATTCTTCCGGACGCGGCTCAGTGCGGTTTTCGTCCCCATGCGCTGGACGGACGCGCAGCAAGGCAAACCGCGAACGGAGCGGACGTTTCACGCCCTCCCGCCAAGCGATGTTTTTCCATCCCCTCTCCGGCAATCCTTGAGCCAGGGAGAGGACGGAAACCGGCCGATGATCCCCATCCCGCCGCAAGCGCTGTCCGTGATTGTCCGAAAGTCCGGCTCGTTACCCGCTGCCAGCACCCAGAACGCGACGTCCTCCGTCAACCTCTGCTGGACCTTCCGCGCGCTGTACACCCCCACGCAGTGTCCATAAACCAACAGCTTCGTCATCATCCGCGGATCATATGGCGGCTGCCCTCGTGCGTCCTTCTCATACACCGTGTGAATCCCTGAAAGGTCCAGCTCGTCTACCACCTCGCTGACGAAGTAGGCCAGATGCTTCTCGGGCAGCCAATCCTTCAAGCTGGGCGGTAACAACAGGTCTTGCTCCAGTTGATACGACTTGTACGGTTTCGACATGCCCCCTTGTGCCACACTCGCGCCTGTGAATTCAAGAAAAATCAGCAACTCTCGGACACGCTCCCAGTGATGACAGTCGTGCAATGCGTTCACATGACCGACTTAAGGGAGTTGGGGCAAATCGGCATTTCCATCGAGTGCCAGGTCTGGTCTGATCATCTCCAGAGCTTGCTTCATATTTTCGTTCAAGGTATTGAACGTAGTTGACACTTCACTGCCAGTGGCTATATTAGTTGCCCAACGTTGCGGACGATTTTAGGGCATCTAGGGCCTAGTGAAGGAGGTGCTCGCAAGATGGCAAGTGCTGAAAACATTCCCTCGGTAAGAAGGACAGTCGGTCGGTCCGTCAAGATCGTGGCCACTGTCTTGGGGATTTGTTTGTGTCTTTTACATCCTCGCGCATTTTTTGCGCAAGGCGTAACGTCCGGTACGATTTCGGGCGTTGTCACTGATAGCACGGGCGCAGTGGTTCCCGAGACTACTGTCACTGTGAGGAATAAAGATACAGGAGTTAGCCGGGCGGTCAGCACCAATAGTCTCGGAATCTATACGGTTCCTAATTTGAGTGTTGGGACTTACAGCATCACGGTTCAGAAGCAGGGCTTCAAGACTGAAGTACGCGATAACGTTGTTGTAGGCGTGAGTCAGACTGCGGTCGTCAACATTCGCATGTCAGTAGGAGAGTCCACTCAGAGCGTGACCGTTCAAGCTCAAACAGTTCCCATTACCGTTGACAAAGCCCAGCGCAGCGTGGTTATCCCTAATAAGATGCTTGAGGAATTACCAGTGCAAGTTTCGGGTAGCTGGAGGCAGGACGATACCTTTCTGACGCTCTCACCAGGTGTCACTGGAAATAGTTTCGCGGCCAAAATCAACGGTGCCCCGGATATGAGTGAGGACTTTTACTATGACGGTTCGCCGTACATGAACGCTGACGGAGGTGGGAGGCAAGAAGGCCAAGGACCCGGTTTAGAGGCGATAGACGAGTACAGCGAAATCACGAATCCATACTCTGCTCAGTATGGACGCGCAGTGGGTTTGTTGAACTTTCACATCAGAAGCGGCACCAATCAGCTTCATGGTGCAGCATGGGAATTTGTTCGTAACAATGCCTTCGATGCTCGGGGGTTTTTCGCTCCTCAAGCGGGTACCGAGAAGCAGAATGAGTACGGATTTCGTGTCGGCGGTCCTGTCTATATCCCGAAGGTTTACAATGGCAAGGACAAAACGTTTTTCTTTTTCATGCTGAACTGGTTCAAATTCAGGGGTGGGCTTTCCAATAGTTTGATCACTCTGCCTACTGAACAGATGAAGAACGGCGATTTCTCTCAGTTGCCATTTCCAATCTATGATCCAGCGACAACGCGGCCAGACGGTCACGGTGGCTTAACTCGCGACCCGTTTCCAGGCAATATCATTCCTCCCAGCCGGGAGAGTGTCCTCAGTGCACCGTACATTGCCCTTGTGCCGACGGCAACGCTGCCCGGCGTCGTTAACAATGCGCTAGTCAGCGTCCCCACTGCTCCCCAGAATTACCGTCAGTACCTCATGAAGTTCGATCACAACTTCAGTAGCAAGGTGGTTCTCCATGGGTCCTATTACCGGAATCACCTGAATTTTCCCACTTCGCCCGTTCTGCCGGGACCGCTGGGCGGAGGAAACAATTTCAACGTTGATGCGTGGGAGCCGCGACTGTCCCTTGATCAGAACCTTTCAAATAACTTGTTGAACCAATTGGCTTTTTCGGTTCAGTACACAGAAGGAAAGCGCATCTTCTTCCCGCATGTCACCACTGCACCTAACTCCTTGGCGACGGTAGGACTTCCCTATCCGGCATTTGTTGTATCGGGAATGCCCACATTCGGGGTAGGAGCAAATGACAACCAGATCAGTGGTGGATGCTGGCCATGTGTATATCTGGGCGAAAATCTTAAATGGATCAAGGGCCGGCATCAACTAAGCTTGGGTGCTGAGCTGCGTTGGGAAGATGAGCTTGACTCCTTCGCCTCCAACATAGGTACTTATTTCTTTGGAAACGGTACGACTACGCTTCCGGATTCCCCTAACCAAGCGACTTTGGGATATGGCTTTGCTAGCTTTTTCCTTGGCACTCCTTACCAGGCAACCCGAACAACGGGTGCACCGCCGCGCCTCAGCCAGACACGCTATGATGCCTTGTACGCCGAGGATGATATTCACGCAACGAAGAACCTAACGCTCAATTTAGGACTACGCTGGGATGTTTCCCTTCCAGTCATGGACCCGCACAATGAGATGTCAACCTTTGACCCTACGGTCCCCAATCCCGGTGCTGGTAACCTTCCAGGCTCACTCGTATACACTGGCACAAGCGGGGGACCATGCATTGCTCAAGGGGGGGCATCCCTCTGCCGAAAGAGGATTGCATCTACGTATTGGAAGATGTTTCAGCCGAGGGCTGGCTTTGCCTATAGTGTGAACCCGAAGACGGTGTTACGAGGCGGTTTTGGGATGTTTAGTATTCGAGGTGGAGCTAGCACGTTGATGGGCCCTGAGATAGCCGCCAGCTTTTTGACAGGATTTCGAAATGAAAGTGACCTACTCACTCCAGACGGTGGATTCTTACCTCCTGTCCAGTTACAGCCCACGTGGGACGTGGGAATCCCACCCCTGCCACCATTACCTCCTCGAACCCGAACCCTAGCTAATGGCCAAGATGTAGACTTCATGCAGGTAGTGGATGGAAAGCCGGGTTACACGATGCAGTGGAGCTTTGGAATCGAGCGCGAACTCCCATGGCAGGTAGGTCTGTCAGCCAGCTACGTAGGGAGCGGGAGTGTTCGGACCGGATCCAACTTGCTGAATGAGAACCAAGTGCCTACGCGTTGGCTGTCGCTGGGGAACGAACTGTATGACGACATCAGTTGCTTGAACGACGGAACCTGTCCTAACGCCGTAGCAGCAGGTGTTAAGCTTCCTTACCCAGGATTCACAGGTTCCGTCGAGCAGGCGCTGCGACCGTTCCCTCAATACCTGAATATAGCTGCCAACACACAGGCGGATGGCCACGCAACCTATCATTCTCTTCAAGTGAAGGCCCAGAAATACTTTTCGCACGGCGTAAGCTTTCTCGTAAGCTATACATGGTTCAAAAATTTAGACAATAGCAACAGCCAATTCTCTACGTTCACTGGGTATCCTCTGGATACATATAACCAACGACTCGAGAAGGCCAATGATGTTTCCGAGTCTGGCTCGGCTGCGGGCCCCCAGCTTCTGTCGATTGCTGGGACGTACGAACTTCCCATCGGCCCTGGGAAGACTTATTTGAATCAAACCGGAGGGGTAGTCGGGAGGATACTAGGCGGTTGGAACATTGCCCCAGTCTTAAGCTACGTCGCGGGAGCTTATCTCGGAGTGATCGGAGGAACTCCCAACCCATTATTTAACGGCGCTCCTAGGCCTAACCGCGTTCCGGGAGTAAACCCTAGGTCATTTACTGGCGGGGCATTTGATCCGGCAGTGGATTATTACTTAAATCCAGCCGCATTCAGTGATGCTGGGGCATTTACCCTAGGAAACGCACCACGATCGCTTCCGGATGTGAGGGGGTTTCCGTACTACAACGAAAATTTGGCATTCATCAAGAGGACGTCGATTACGGAATCCACTAATATAGAATTCCGCGCAGAATTCTACAACATCTTTAACCGTGTGCAATTTTGCGGACCGGACGGGAATTGGAACGATCGAGTCACTGGCGCATTTGGAAAAGTTGGCTGTCAAGCCAACCAACCGCGGGTTATTCAGTTTGGTCTCAAATTTAACTTTTGATGCGATAACTTACGATTTAATACAAATACACCGATTAATGTTACATATTCTGCAGACTTTGAGCTTTGACCAGGAACGGGTTGTCTTTTGGACAACGCTCCAGATGTCATCCAGCGCAGCAAACCGGCGATTGGTGGTTGCTTCGTAACGGATTTGCCGCCAGATTCTTTCTTGCGGATTCAGGCCAGGCTGGTAAGGAGGCAGGTACGCAGATGGAGACGCCGATGGGTACGAAGAAACCTCTCCACCGCTTCGCCCTTGCGCCAGCGGGCCGATCCATATAAAGCCAAGCGGAAAGCGCCATCGCGTTGCATCTGGAACGATCCTAAAGTCATGATGGGGCAGTACCTTAATACGGCAATCCTTATCGTTTTAGCTTCTTTCTGGATCAATCCAACCTCCCCTGCAAAAGAAGATACGGGCGGCCGGATTCAGCTTCTCTATCAAGACGCCGTTCGCTCGGAGAAACAAGGGCGCATAGATCAAGCAATTGGGGATTACCAGGCGATTACGCGCCTGAATCCCAAGCTGGCTGCAGCCTACAACAACCTCGGACGGCTTTATTGGCAGAAAGGAAATTTGGAGGCTGCGATCACAACCCTAAAACATGCATGTAAGCTGAATCCTGCCCTGGCAGCCGCTCATGCCATGATAGGCTTCTCTTATTATGAAATGAGACATTTTACCGCTGCGCAACGAGAACTCGCAGAGGCGCTGAAGCTGAGGCCAACTGATCGAAACGTTAAGCTGTTTCTGGCGCGCAGCATGGAAGCGGCGGGGGATTTCGAAGGGGCCATGGAATTATTGGATCAACTACGTAAAGAGGATCCTAGGAACCCTGAAGTTCTCTTTTCGCTGGGCAGTGTTTATGCCGAACTTGCCAAGTCAACACTGACTGCAATTCAGACAATTGATCCGAATTCTTACTTGGTTGAAGTCCTCTTGGCAAGGTCCGACGAGGCCCAAGAATTATACTCTGATGCTGCCGTGCATTACAATAAAGCCATCGAAAAAGCCCCTATCCCCAACGTTCCGGATTTGTACTACCACTACGGGCATGTTCTGTGGCTGGCTGGTCATTTTCAAGAGGCCCTTGCCGAATACCGGCGCGTGTTGGAGCTCAATCCCTATGACTATAGGGCCTGCTGGGAAGCATCGCGCATCCTTCTGCCTTCATCCCCGAAGGAAGCACTTCGTTTGGCGAACCAAGCGCTCAAATTAAAGCCGGATCTTCCTGAAGGGCTTGAGGTGCGCGGGAGTGCCTTGCTAGCTTTGGGCGATCCGCAAAAGGCCATCAATGATCTTGAGAGGTCGGCGGATTTGGAGCCGGGAGATCCTCAGGTTCACTTCGAACTGGCAAAAGCGTATCGGCAAGTGGGTATGCCTCAGCAAGCGAAGATTCAATTCAGTATTTACGAACAATTGCAGGAAAAAAGCCACACTCCTGCGGGTAAGGATGCAGTTCCAACGCATTAGGGGAGGATAACCCGGGATACTTACCTATGAGTTGCTTGCGCTGCGGGCGGGGAGTGTCGGTTGAGTTGTGAGGTGCACGGTTCAAAACTCGTCAGTAGCACAATCGAAAGGATATATTCAGTAGTGCATGAAAGCTGATTTGCATGGACGCGTGGCCCTGGTTACGGGGGCCGGTTCAGGAATTGGTGAAGCCATTGCACTTACTTTCGCTGCTAACGGTGCGGCGGTAGCTGTGAATGACATTATTCCATCGGGTGAAAAGACGGTCGAAGCGATCCGGAAGCA
>Ga0209061_1002551_pt1 | contig 22618 bp, 17 predicted proteins | sample Coa_R1_10_FD_187157 | JGI IMG/M metagenome (GOLD analysis project Ga0209061, IMG submission 187157) | Surface soil microbial communities from Centralia Pennsylvania, which are recovering from an underground coalmine fire - Coalmine... | ecosystem: Environmental > Terrestrial > Soil >...
TGATCAGCCGCAGCCCGGTATCGGACGGTACCCGGGCGACGGCTAGGACGGGACCGAAGATCTCCTCGGTATAGACGCGGGACGTGACGGGTACGTTGTCGATCAGTGTGGGTCCCAGCCAGGATCCCCGCGGGTCACCGTCGGCTTCCACCTTCCGGCCGTCCGCCACGATGGTCGCGCCGTCGGCGACCGCCAGGTCGATGTAGGACGCCACCTTGTCCCGGCGCTGGCCGGTGACAAGCGGCCCCATGTCGGCGCCGCGACGGCCGTCCCCGGTGCGCAGCGTCCCCATCCGGTCGGCGGTCTTGGGGACCAGCTCGTCCGCGACCGGATCCACGGCCACGAGGACCGGGATAGCCATGCACCGTTCGCCGGCCGGCGTGCGCGGCGAGGTTGGGATCATCGAAGGCCGCACTCGTTTTTGCGAGGGCAAGCCGCAGTCGCGCTTGCGAGGTGTCCTCTCGACCTGGTCCCTGGAAGCTTCAGCAACTCCCGTCATCCCAGGTCAGAGGGCACCTTTTCGCTAAAACGCCGGCAAACCCGGGGATTTCGCCGGTGGACCCGGGCTCAGATCCACCGCGTGAACTGAGGTGACCGCCTCCCGCGCCCCGCGGGGCGTCCCGGCGCCCCGCGGGCGGCGGCTCGCGCCGGGCTCACCCCGGCGCGAGAGAATCGTTCAGGGCAGCCCCGCCCGGGGCGTATCGACGCGAGCGGTCACCAGGCTGGCCTCGCGGGCGTTCTTGCGCGCCTCCTCGGCGAAGTCCGGCGCGGTGCAGGCGAACAGGGTGCGGCCATCGGCGCCGCCGAGCATGCAGGCGAACACGCCGGTACCGGGACAGATTTCCTCGGTGATCTCACCGCCGCGGCGCACCCGGATAACCCGGTTGCCTATGCCGTCGGCCACCCACAGCTGCGTGTCCGCGTCCAGGCAGCAACCGTCCGGAGCGACGACTACCTGGGGGAGTACCTTCTCCAGTTCCCTGGCGGCGGGCAGTTCCCCGAACTGCGCCCAGGTGCGGCGGTTGGTCAGGGCGCCGTTTTCGGCGATGTCGAATGCGGTAATGCGGTTGCCGAACGTCTCGCACACCAGCAGCGTGCCGTCTTCGGTGATCACGCTGCCGTTGGGGAACCACATGTCCCCGGCGGCCCTGGTGACGGTACCGTCGGGATCGACGCGCAGCAGGCTGCCGGGCCTGAGGTCGGCGCCGCCCATCAGGTCGAAACCGAACTCGCCGATGAAGGCCCTGCCCCGGGAGTCGACCACCATGTCGTTGAGCAGCCCGCCGACGTAGCCCGACACGTCCGCGTGGCAGACGAGGGTGCCGTCAGGCTCCCGGCGCAGGACACGGGCGTCGCGCATGGAGACGACCAGCAGGCGGCCGTCCGGGAGCCAGCCAAGCCCCGAGGGCTGCTGCGGGACCTCGGCCTCGACTCGCACGTCGCTGCCGTCCTCCGCCGCCGAGTACACGCGGTAGGTATAGAAGTCGGAGAACCAGATCCGCTGGTCGTGCCAGCGCGGCCCTTCCAGGTAGCTCATGCCCGTGACGATGGTGCTGATCTCGCGGCTCATGCATCCTCCCGAGAAACGCTGCGGAACGCCGCTCACGCGCGGGCCGCGTCGAGGAAACGCTCTAGCTCAGCCCGGATATCGGGTCCGCAGGGCTGGAAGACGACTTCGGTGATGCCCCGGGACCTGTAGTCTGCGAGGGCGCGCCGGATCTGGTCGCGGGTTCCGCTCAGCGTGACGTCCCGGAGCGTGCTGTAGCCGCCGGCGCGCCAGCAAGCCTCGTCCGCGGCATTGAGCGTGACACAGTGACCGGTGTGCACGGCGAGGTGGCGCTGGTGCTCGGGCTCCTGCTCGATGACCCGCAGCCACTCGTCCCCGCCGGGAAGGGCGCGCACGGCATCGGCCCCGCCGAACTCGTAGGCGCCGTGCAACGACAGCGCCCAGCCGGGGCCTGCGGCCGCACGGGCATGCTCGGAGTCGTCGGGCTCTTCCTCGTCGAGCACCGTGCCCCAGGCGAGATAGGCGGTCCATGGGTGGTCGGCCATGAACTCCGGCAGCTGCAAGGTGGCGAACAGGCCGTCACCAAGCTCGCGGGCGACCTTGTTGCCCTTGGGCCCGAGGGCGGCGATCAGGACCGGCACCTCGATGGGACGGGCGGGCGCGTGTCCGTCCGGATGCAGCATCTGCATGCGAGCGCCCTCCCATTCCACGACTTCCCCGCGGAGCAGCGCCCGGTAAGCGCGGATGTAGGAGTCCATGAACGCCCAGGAGATGGCGGGGTAGCCCATGGCCCGGCGCCCGGTGAACCCCGTCCCGAAGGAGACCGCGACGCGGCCCGGGGCGAGCGCGCACAACGCGGCGGTGGCGGCGGCGTTGACCATCGGGTGGCGCAGGCTCGGCACGAGCACACCGGGGCCCAGGCCGATGCGCTCGGTGCGTTGCGCGGCGAGCGCCAGCGTCATCCACACGTCCGGGCTCTGCTGAGGCGTGTCGTAGATCCATGCCCTGTCGTAGCCGAGCCGTTCGGCCAGCGCGATGTTGTCAGGAGAATCAAGGGCGGTCGGGAACGCGCACGACACCTCCATTGGTGCCCTCCTCTCAAGGATTGCCTGACCGCTTGGGACGGGGCATCCTACCGCCGAGTTAACTAAGCGCATAGTTAACTCGTTTCAGAGCGTACGCTTTGCCGGAAGCGGCTGCAAGATGCGCGCATCCGCCCGGCGCGCCCCGGCGCCCCGGCCGCGGCCGGCGGCCGGCGGCCGGGCAGATCGCGCCCCGTGAAGGCTCCCGGGAACCGGCCCGCGCCCCCGTGAAGGGTCCCGGAACTGCCCCGCGCCCCCGTGAAGGCTCCCGGAACCGGCCCGCGCCCGGCGAAAGCCCCCGGGAACCGGCCCGCGCCCGGCGAAGGCCCCCCGGAACCGGCCCGCGTCCCGCGAAGGCCCCGCGGCGGGCGCCCCCTCGCGCGGCGCGGCCATTTTTCATTCCGAACGGACGGCGGCGGCTGCGGACAGGCGATGGCTGACCCCGGTGCGGCGCTAGGCCTCGGACTTGGCGCGGGCGGGGGATTCGCCCGCGACCGCGGCGTCCTCCCGGTTACGGACCAGCCGGGACACCTCGGTGCGCAGCCGCACGAACTCGGGCAGCTCCTTGGTCGCGATCTGGTCTCTCGGCCACGGCAGGCGCACCGGCAGGTCCGCGCGGACCCGGCCCGGGCCCGGGGTGAGGACGATGACCCGGTCGGCGACGTAGACGCTTTCGTCGATGTCGTGGGTCACGATCAGGATCGTGATATCCCGCTCCCGCCTTACCCTCAGCACCAGGTCTTCAAGGTCCTCCCTGGTCTGCGCGTCCACCGAGCCGAACGGCTCGTCCATCAGCAGCAGCACCGGATCGCAGGCGAGGGCACGGGCGATGGCGACCCGCTGCTGCATCCCGCCCGACAGCTGCCACGGGTACTTCTCCCCGACGCCGGACAGGCCGACGGCGGCGAGCGAGGCGTCGGCCGCTTTCCTGCGGGCCGCCCGGCTGCGCGTGGTGCGGCGCAGCGGCATCGCCACGTTGTCCCGGACCGACAGCCACGGGTAGAGCGACCGGCCGTAGTCCTGCAGGACCACGGCGAGGCCGTCGGGAACGTCGCGCACGGGCTCGCCGCGCAGCACGACCTGCCCGGCGGTCGGGACGATCAGGCCGCCGATGCAGCGCAGCAGGGTCGATTTCCCGCAGCCGGACGGGCCGACGATGCTGACGAGCTCTCCCTGCGCCACGCTCAGGTTCACCTGGTCGATGGCCACGTGCGCGGCGTCGCCGCGGCCATAGGCCCTGGTCAGGCCCGTTACCTCAAGCATGTCATTCCCGTTCTCTGTGAGAGGTGTGCCAGGCCAGGATGAGCCGTTCCGCCCCGCCGAGCAACTCGTTGAGGAGGTAGCCGAGGATGCCGAGCAGGACGATCGTCGACCACAGGAGGGTCATGTCGAACGAGTTCGACGCGTTGCTCATCTCATAGCCGATGCCGTTGCTGGCCCCGACCAGCTCGGCGAAGACCATCAGGATGAGGGAGAGCGACAGGCTGAGCCGGAGGCCGGCGAACGCCTTCGGCAGCGCGGCGGGAATGACGATCCACACCAGCCGCTCCCACCGGGACAGCCTGAAGGCCCGCGCGGTCTCCAGCTGCACGGCGTCCACCGAGGCGGCCCCGTCAATCGTGTTCAGCAGGATCGGCCAGACCGTGCCGAACGCGATCGTGGCGACCTCCATCTGGGTGCCGAGCTTGAACAAGACGATGAACACCGGCGCCATCGTGACCACGGGCAGCGCGCGGGCGAATTGCAGCAGCGGGTTCAGGTAGTCGGTGACGACCGGGGACCGGCCGAGGGCGATCCCCAGGGGCACGCCGATGGCGGCGGCGATCGCCAGGCCCGACAGGACCCGGCCGAGGCTCGGCAGCAGGTTGGCTGTCGCGTCCGGCGTGAGGAACGCGTGCGCGGCCGGGCCGGAGAACCACAGGCGGTGCATCCGGGCCACGATCGCCGAGGGCGGCGGGAAGAACGAGCTGCGCGCCGCCGACGCCCACAGCTGCCAGCCGGCGATCCCCGCGGCCAGCACGACCCAGCGCCACACCCAGCTCGTCCGCTGCCAGCTCATCCCGTCTCTCCCAGCCGCGCGTGGTGCCAGCGCAGCAGCCGGCGCTGCGCACCGGTCAGCAGCAGGTCAAGGACGAGGCCGAGGACGCCGGTCCATATCGTGGCCGCCAGGATCACCGTGGTGTTGCCCGCCCCGGTGCTCTGCTGCGCGATGTACGCGCCGATCCCCGGGCCGTTGATCGGGCCCGTGATGTACCCGGTGGCGATGTCGAGGATCAGCGCAACGGCCGAGGCGAGCCGGATCCCGGTGCCGATGAACGGGGCCGCGCTCGGCAGCGACACCATCCAGACGGCCTCGGCCCTGGAGAACCCGAAGGCGCGATGGGTTTCCTTCGCGACCGGGTCGACGTCGTCGATGCCGGCGATCGTGTTGTAGAGCACCGGCCAGATCGCGCCGTAGACGATCAGCGTGGCCGTCATCCGCAGCCCCGGCCCGAGCAGCAGGCTGACCAGCAGGATGAGCGCGACCGACGGGATGGGCCGCATGAACTCGACGATGGCCCGGGTGGCGACCCGCACGCCGGGCAGGCTGCCGAGCAGCACCCCGAGCGGGACGCCCACGGCCACCGTGATGGCCATCCCGAGCGCCCAGGCCTCCAGGGTCGCGCCGAGGTCGGCGATGAACCGGCCGTTGCCCGCCAGCAGCACCGCCCGCCACAGCACCGAGGATGCCAGCGGCAGCGCCGCGCGGCTGATGATCCCGAGCCGCCCCGCCGCCTCGGCGAGCAGCAGGAACGCGACGACGCCGGCCGCGCCGCGGGCCCAGCGGCCGGCCCAGGCCGGCCGCCGCCGGCCTGGGCCGGCGGCGGCCGGGTCCGTGCCGGTGACAGAAGCCATCGGCGGGTCAGCGCAAGAGCAGCGAGGTCACGTCCGACGGCGTGGCGAGGCCGCCGCTCTTCATCAGCGTGGCAACGCGCTGGAGCAGCGCCGTGGTCAGCGTGTCCGGGTACGTGCCGAGCGGCAGGCTGGCCGCTGCCTGGGCGGTGATCTTGGTGTAGCTGGGCAGCAGGCTCCGGACCACGTCCGGGTGCGCGTCCGCGTAGGCGTTGCCCTTCGCCAGGGCCTGCTGGAAGGCACGGGCCGCGGCCGCGTGCTGCCGCACCCAGGTCTGGGTCGTCACGTACGCCGACAGCGGGAAGTCAGCCGTCGGCCCGGTGCAGGTGGAGGTCACCAGCTTGCCGCCGGCCGCGAGCGCGGCGGACAGGAACGGCTCCACCGCGCTGATGGCACTCACCCGGCCGGCCTGGAGCGCGGAGACCATGTCGGGGAAGGGAATCTGGACGTAGTGCACGGAGCTGGCGTTCACGCCGCTGGCCTGGAGCACGGCGTTGGTCGTGAGCGTCTGGATGTTCTGTGTCAGGTTGACCGCGATCGTCTTGCCTGCCAGGTCGGCCGGCTTGGTGATGCCGGACGACGGCATCGCCACGAGGCCGTAGGAGTCCGTCGAGCAGTTAACCGCCGGGGCCAGGAACTCGACCGGGAACGTCCCGTTCGCCTGCGCCTCGAGGAAGGACACGTAGTTCGCCCCGCCGATGACGTCGATGCTGCCGTGCAGCAGGTCGGGGATCGCGGTCGTGCTCTGGGTCACGGTCTTGACGGTGACGTTCAGGCCCGCCTGCGTGAAGTACCCCTCCTTGAGCGCCACCTGTAGCCCCGCGGTGTCGACGACGGGCAGCGACCCGACGACGATGCTGGTCCCCGCGGCGGTGCCGCCGGCGGGCGAACTGGCGCCCGGGGCGCCGCCTGAGGCACTGGCGCCCGGGGCGCCGCCTGAGCTGCTGCTCGAACTGCTGCCGGAACTGCACGCGGCGGCGAGCACGGCGACGGAAATGGCGCTCATGACGCTGAGGCCGAGCCGGCTGGGGCGGGAATATTTCATGACACTCCTTTGGACGGCGCGTTATCTGGGGGGACGCGATGGTGCCTGAGCGTCGCTTCCTTCGGGGTCCACGTCCGGGGATTCGCCTTTGGGGGTTTTCGTTGAAACGAGACGATCATGCACGGGGGAAAGGCTTTCGTCGAGCCCCCGGCGCTGACCGCCGGGGACAGGCGCCCGGCGCGGCGGCTGCGGTGTCCGCCTGGCCCGGGCCCGGGCGCTGGGGCTTCCCGGCCGGCACGGCGCGGGTCCGCCTGGCGCCGCCGCGAGGAGCCGCCGGTGACCTGAGGCAGCCGGGTTCCCCTGCGCACGCTGGTGATCCCCTGGCGGCGCAGGACGAAGGCGGCGTCCCTCACCGGCATCGCGGCCCCCTTGCCGAGTGCGATTTGCCCTACCGTAGGACGCGGCGTTATCACGGGGCCAATAGGTAATCCTCTGGTACGTTATCGATGAAATCTATATGAGTGACTTCGACCTGAACCTGGTCCGGGTATTCGTCCTGCTGTACGAAACCCGCAGTGTCACGGCGACCGCGGACGCCGTGCACGTAAGCCAGCCGACCGTCAGCTACAGCCTGGCCAAGCTGCGGCGGCACTTCGGCGACGAGCTGTTCCGCCGCTCGGGGCACGGGCTTTCCCCCACGGCGGCCGCGGACCGGCTGTACGAGCCGTTGCGGCAGTCGCTCGCCACGATCCAGCAGGCCATTTCCCCCGCCCCGGCGTTTGACCCGGCGACGTCACGGGCCCGCTTCGCGATCGGCCTGTCCGACCTCGGCGAGGCCTCGCTGCTGCCGCTGCTGCTCGCACCGCTGCAAGCACGGGCGCCCTCGGTCTCGCTCGTGGCGCGCCCGCTCGACATGTCCGATTCTCCCCGCCAGCTCGCTAACGGCGAGGTGGACGCGTTCATCGCGACGCCGGTGCTCACCTCGCCGCAGATGCGCCGGATCCCGCTGTTCTCAGAAAGCTACGTCGTCATGGTCACCGACCGCCATCCCCGGGTCCGGGGCGATTCGGTGACCGTCGCCCAGCTGCGCGCCGAGCGGCACATCCTCGTCGACGGGCCGTTCGGCCACGTCGGCCCCAAGCTCGCGCTGCAAACCCTGGAGCTGCTCGACCGCGTCGCGCTTCAGGTCGGCAAGTTCTCGGTGCTGCCGTACCTGGTGCAGCACTCGGAACTGGTCGCCATCGTGCCCGAGTACCTCGGCCGCGCCTACGCCGCCACTCACCCGGTGCGGCTGCTGCGGCTGCCGATCAGCCTGGAACCGATCGACGTCGCCCTGTACGCGCTGCCAGAGCGCTCGCGCACCCCTGCCCAGCGCTGGCTCGTCGATTTCCTCGTGCGGACACTCGCCGAGGACAGGGCCGCGCCCGGCGACCGCGCGATCTGACGCCCGGCGACCGCGCGATCTGACCGGTGCCGGCCACGGCGGCCGCTCCATCGGAGTTCCCCCGGGCGCTGCCGCCTGTCCGGCGGGGAGGACCCGCGCCATTTCGCCCGGGGTCAGCCGCCCGAGTCCGGCGGCGATGGCGGCGGGCACAATGGGGCCACCCGCGTACCCCGCTGCGATGTGGCGACCCGGCCGCGGGCCGCCTCGCGGCCGGGCCCGGCCATGCCCGGCGCCAGGAGCGCGCCTCGCCGGGGCAGGCGGACGGCCGCCTGCCCCGGCCGTGAGCTCCGTCATTGCACGATGATCAGTCCGGTGCTCTGGGGGAAGACAGGGTCGTTGTAGTAATACTCCCGTGGCGTGCGGAACGTGTGGCTGAACGACTGCCCGGGCGCCAGGACCCCGCTGTCAAACTCGTGGTCGAAGAACGACGCCGCCCCGTGGGAGAATGAGTTGCCGGCGGGGTTGGTGAACGTCACGGTGGTCCCGGCCGGGATGACCAGTGCCTGGGGCGCCATGGCGTTCTGCGCTACGGTGTTCTCCGTGCTGCCGGGCGCGCCGGCGGCGGCGTCCCAGATCCGGCCGAGCGTGACGGTGTTGCCCGCGGCTGCTCCGGTCACCGGGGTGGCCGTGATCGGGTTGCGGGTGGGCGGCGGGGCCGGCGCGGCGGCCTGCGGTACGCTGCCGTCGAGTTTGAACGCCCATAGGCTGTCGCCGTAAGGGGTGGCAGGCCCTACCGGCTCCCACTCGCCGCCGGCGAGGATCGCGATGTACTGCTCCCCGTCGATCTCGTAGCTGATCGGGCAGGTGTTCGCGCCGGCGCCGCACTGCCATGTCCACAGTTCCTCGCCGGTGGCGTCGTCCATGGCGGCGAGCGTCCCGTCCGGGCGTCCCTGGAAGATCAGCCGGCCGGCCGTGGTCAGCACCCCCGTGCCAAGGGACAGCCACCATTTGCTTGGCTTACGCCAGACGACCGTGTTCGTCCGCGGGTCGACCGCCGCGAGGCCCCCGGCCATGTACTCACCGTACGGGCGGGGGGTGCTGGCCAGCCCGCCGCGAGCGTTGGAGTAGGCGGTATCGATGAGGCTGTAACCGACGTACACATACCCGGTGTCCAGGCTGAAGGAGTCGTAGGCCCAGTTCCCGCCGCCTACCGCGCCGGGGAAGATGATGGTGGGACGGTCCCACGCGGGAGTGAAGATGGGGCCCTTGGGGTAGAAGGGCACCGGCCTGGTGGCATCGCCGTCGCTGGGGAACTGCTCGGGAACGAAGGGCTCGCCGCCGGGGAACGGCTGGGTCGGCCAGGTGAGCTGCCGCGAATCCTGGGGGACGGGACGTTCCTCGACGCCGTGCACGGGCTCGCCCGTGACGCGATCGAGGATGTAGAACATGCCTGCCTTGCTGCCGTAGACGACGACCTTGCGAACCTCGTCCTCGATCCGCAGGTCGGCCAGCACGGGAGCCATCACGTTATCGCAGTCCCACAGGTCGTGGTGGACGGACTGGAAGTGCCAGCGGCGGCTGCCGGTCTTGGCGTCGAGCGCCACCAGCGAGTTGGCGAACAGGTTGGCGCCCTCCCGGGTGGATCCGTCGGTGCGCGGATACGGGTTGCCGAACGTCCAGTAGACGAGGCCCAGGTCGGGGTCGATGGCCGGGTGGACCCAGGGGACGGCGCCGCCTGACTGCCACGATGTACCCGCCCAGGTGTCGTTGCCGTATTCGCCCGGCCCGGGGCAACTCCAGAACGTCCAGACGATCGCTCCGGTGGCCGCGTCGAGCGCGTACGCGTGGCCGCGCGCGCCGACCACGCTGCCGTTCATGCCGATGTAAACCAGGCCGTCGAAGTACGTGCAGGCGGCGGCGAGGACACCGGGCTGCAGCCCGTGCTGCGGCTCGTTGAGCAGCGGGGTCTGCCAGACGACCGCCCCGGTCCTGGCGTCGAGCGCGTAGGCGATGTTCGCCCCCGAGGTGGAGAAGACCAGGCCCTGGCCGAGCCCTACCCCGCGCATGTCGGTAGTGGCCTGCGGGCTGCCGACCGCCGTCTTCCAGATGATCTCGCCGGTCTTGCCGTTGACGGCGAACACGTTCTGCTGGGTGGTCTGGACGTACAGCACGCCGTCCTGGGCGACCACCGTGCATTCCTGGTACTGGGCCGTGCTGCCGCCCTCGAGGTGGGTGCGCCAGGCGCCGCCGAGCCGCCGCACGTTGGCCCGGTTGATCTGGCTGAGCGTGGAGTAGTTCTTGTTCCCCAGGTCCCCGCCCACCTTGGGAAAGTCCCGGCCGGCCAGGCCCATGCTCTTCGGCTGCGGCGGCACCGGCCGGGCCAGGCCGGGGGGAGAGGCCGTGGCCGGCGCGGCGGCCCGCGCGCCTGCCCCGTCCGCGGCCGCCTGCGCGGTCTTGCCCGTGGCGAGAACAACGGCGCCTGCCGTGGTGGCCGCGCTTCTGGTCAGGAACTGGCGTCTATCCACCGGAAACCTCCTTGGTCCACTAGATGGATCGATCGAACCATTTAACGGACTAAAACTAACCATGTGCCCATGGCTGGTGCAAGACCCCTTGTGCGGACGGGAGGGCCGTGCCTACAGTTACGTGAACCAGTAAGCGGATCGATTGATCCACCAAGCGGACCATGGGAGGTCGGTATGCGAAGACGGTCCATGCTGGCCGCTGCCGCCGCGCTCGTCAGCGCCGCGTCACTGGGCTTCGGCGCCGGTGCGCTGGCGACGCCGCGCGCGCCGGACGGCAGCGGCTACACGACCAACGGCTACACGGACCTGGGAGGCTTCCCGGAACCGCAGGTATGCCACGGCACCGACCCGGCGTGCTATCACGACTGGGGAAACTTCGATCCGGCGAAGAACGGCTACCACCTGCTCGTATACACGTACACGAACGGGCCGCGGCACGCTGACCTCGGCCCGGCCCTGGCGCCCGGGCTCGACCCGCCGCTGACGGCCGCCAACGTGGTGCAGAACTCCATCATCCAGATGGGCAAGAAGAATGGCTTCAGCGTGGACTGGACTGAGGACGAGACGGTCTTCGACAACCCCGCGACGCTGTTCAAGTACAACGCGATCTTGTTCTTCACTTCGCGCGACGTCCTTAACGACGCCGGCCAGACCGCCCTGCGGGTATACATCGAGGGCGGCGGGGCGTTCATCGGCGTGCACAACGCCTTCGGCACTAACTACAACTGGGACTGGTTCCGCGGCCTGCTCGGCGGCGCCCAGCTGTACGACCACGCCGCGCTGCAGACCGGGACGGTCGACGTGCTCGACCCCGATGACGCGTCAACCCAGGGGCTGCCGAGAACCTGGACCGGCGAGGACGAATGGTACAACCTGGTGCCCGAGCCGCAGGGGGTACGGTTCCTCGCGGCCGTCGATGACGGTACCCTCGCGCAGGGCCAGCGCGGGTACTACGGCGACCCGGGCATGGGGCCGTTCCATCCCGTCGCCTGGTGTCAGTACTACGACGGCGGGAAGGCGTGGCTGACCACGCTCGGGCACGACGCGGGCGACTGGGAATCGCCCTCGACGTTCCCGGGCGCGCAGTACTTCCAGCAGATGCTCCTGGGCGGCATCGAGAGCGCCATGGGCATGAAACCGTTCTGCCAGGGGCCCGGCCAGCAGCATGGCTCCTGACCGGAGGGCCGCCCCGGCCACCGGGACCGATGTCCTCCCGGCCACCGGGACCGATGTCCTGGTGGCCGGGAGCGGGGCCGCCGGGCTGACGGCGGCGCTGGCGGCCGCGGCGGGCGGTGCCCGGGTGCTTCTCGCCGAACGGGCGGCGCAGGCCGGCGGGACCACGGCGCTGTCCTTCGGCCGGGTGTGGGTTCCGGTGAACCATCACCTGGCCGGGGACAGCCCGGAAGCGGCCCGCGCCTATCTCGCGGGCCTGTTCAGCGAGCGGTACCCGCACATGACCGAGGCGTTCATCGCGGGCGCGCCCGAGATGGCGCGGTTCGTCGAGCGGCATGCCCCGCTGCGCTTCGTCCCGTGCGCCGGCTATCCCGACTATCACCCGTCGCGGCCCGGCGCGTCACCCGGCGGGCGAGCGCTGGACATCGCGCCCGTGGACCTCACGTCGCTTACCCCGCTGGCCGCGGCGGTGCGGACCTCGCCGGGGCATGTTCCGCTCACCCACGCGGAATGGGAGGAGTGGCGGTTCCCGCGGCGGTTCGACTGGGCGCTGCTTGACGAGCGGAACCGGCGGGGCATCCGGGCAGGCGGTACCGGGCTGGTAGCCGCGCTGCTCGACGGCGCCGTCCGCGCCGGTGTCCGCGTGCTGACCCGCACGCGGCTGCTGCGGGCGCGGCTTGACCAGGCCGGGGCGATCGCCGGCGCGACGCTGGCCAACGATGGCCAGGTCATGGACATCGGCGTGTCAGCCGTCATCCTGGCCACCGGCGGCTTCGACCGCGATCAGGAACTGCGCGCCCGGTTCCTGCCGCCCCCGGTGGCGGCTACCGGGGCGCCGCCGGGCAACACCGGAGACGGCCTGCGCATTGCCGCCGCGGCCGGCGCGCAGCTTGAGAACACGGGCCAGGGCTGGTGGATGCCGATGGTCGAGATCCCGGGCCTGACGATCGAGGGGGAGCCGTATTACCAGTCGCTCATCCGCGAGCGCGCGCTCCCGCGCCAGATCGTGGTCAACGGGGCGGGGCGCCGCTTCGCTGACGAGGCGCTGCCGTACAACGAGTTCGGCAAGGCCATGAATCAGCGGGACGCGGCCGGTGGTTACCCGAACCGGGTTGCCTGGATGATCCTCGACGAGGGCTTCCGGCGGAAGTACACATTCCCCGCGGCCCGGCCTGGCGACACCGTGCCTGACTGGGTGCTCCAGGCCGGGTCCGTCGCAGAGCTGGCCGCCGTTACCGGGGCGGACGCAAGCACGCTCGCGGACACCATCGGCCGGTGGAACCGGGGCTGCGCCGCCGGCGCGGACCCCGAGTTCGGCCGCGGCGGGAACGCCTACGAACGGTTCATGGGCGATCCCGGGGCCGGGCCGAACCCGACCCTCGGCCCGCTGGACCAGCCGCCCTACTACGCGGTCCGGGTCCTGTCCGGCACCATCGGCACCAAGGGCGGGCCGGTCACCGACGCCAGCGCCCGGGTGCTCACGGCATCCGGAGCGCCGGTCCCCGGCCTGTACGCCGCGGGCAACGCAGCCGCGTTCTGGACCGCCGACGGCTATCCCGGCCCAGGTGCCACCCTGGGCATCGCCATGACCATGGGCTACCTCGCGGGCTGTCACGCCGCCGCATACGCCCGCAAACCCCTAGAGCCCTAGGTAAACCGACCGGACGCGGGGGTTGCCGCGCAGTTCGGCAGACGTGCCGGACAGGGCGACCTCGCCGTTCTCCAGGACCAGGCAGTCGGTGGTGGCCTCGAAGGTGAGCATGGCGTTCTGCTCGACGAGCAGCAGGCTCAGGCCGTCGTCCCGCAGCCGCCGCAGGGTCTCGCCGATGACCTCGACGAGCTTGGGCGACAAGCCCATGGAGGGCTCGTCGAGCAGCAGCAGCACGGGCTTGGCCATCAGCGCCCTGCCGATGGCCAGCATCTGCTGCTGGCCGCCGGACAGCGCGCCGGCCAGCCTGCCGCGCATCTGGCCGAGCACTGGGAACAGCTCGTAGACCTCGGCGAGGGATGCCCGGGCCTGCCCGTCCCAGCGGCGCGCGTACGCCCCGAGGAGCAGGTTCTTCTCCACGCTCAGCCCGGGGAAGACGTGGCGGCCCTCGGGGACGTAGCCGATGCCCAGCCGCACCATGGCGCGCGCCGGCACCCTGGCCAGGTCGCGGTCGCCGAAGCGGACCTCGCCGGCCGCGCGCGGCACCAGGCCCATCAGGGCGCGCAGGGTGGATGTCTTGCCGGCGCCGTTCGCGCCGATCAGGCCGACCGACTGGCCGGGGGCCACCGTGAAGCTGACCGACCTGACCGCGGAAACGCCGCCGTACCGGACGGCAAGGTTGCTGACGGCCAGCGTCTGGCCGGCGCCCGGCCCGGGATGTCTCATGGGGAAGCCTCCGTCGCGTGCGGTGCCGGCAGCGCGGACTTGCCAAGGTAGGCCTCGAGTACCGCGGGGTCGCGTGCGACCTGGGCCGGGACGCCTTCGGCGATCACGGTCCCGCTGTCCAGCACGATGACCCGCTCGCACAGCGACATCACCAGGCCCATGTTGTGCTCGATGAGCACGACGGTGACGCCGCTGTCCCGGATGGAGCGCACGATCGCGGCGAGCTGCGACCGCTCCTCGCCGTTCAGGCCGGCGGCCGGCTCGTCGAGCAGCAGCAGCCGCGGGGAGCTGGCCATCGCCCGTGCCAGCTCGAGCCGCCGCTGGATGCCGTAGGGCAGTGAGCCGGGCAGCAGGCCGGCGAATTGAGCCAAGCCAAAGCAGCCAAGCAAGCTGGCCGCGCGCCACTTCAGCTCCCGGTCGTGCCGCCACACCCCGGGCGGCCAGCCGATGTACCGCCAGCTCCACCAGGTGCGGGTGCGGTCGAGAGGGACCAGCATGTTGTCGGCCACGGTCAGGTTGCCGAACAGCCGCAGATGCTGGAACGTGCGCGCGACGCCGAGCTGGCAGATCCGGTGCGGTCCCGCGCCCGAGATCACCCGGCCGCCCAGCGATACCGTGCCGGCGGTAGGCCGGTACAAGCCGCTGATCACGTTGAACAGCGTGGTCTTGCCCGACCCGTTCGGGCCGACGATGCCCAAGATCTCGCCCTCGCGGACGGTCAGCGAGACGTCGTCGATGGCGGTCACGCCGCGGAACCTCATCACCAGGCCGGCCACTTCCAGCAGCGCCCCGCCCGCGGAACCGGGCGAGGGCGGGGCGGCGGGCAGCGGCCGGAACGGTTCCAGGGCCGCCGCCCGCCCGGTGTGCCCCCGCCAGCGCCGGTACCACGCGGCGGCCCGGCCGGGGATCCCCACGAGCCCGGCCGGGGCGAACACCACGACCGCGACGACGACCAGGCCGTAGCCGAGCTGGGCGTAGGCGGCGAGGTTGATGAGCTCCTGCTGGACGACGGTGAGGCCGATGGCGCCGATCACGCAGCCAGCCAGCGACTGCCGTCCGCCGATGATGACCATGGCGAGCAGCAGGAACATGTCGGCGATGCTGAACGTCTCCGGGGCGATGTAATGGACGAGCCCGGCGTACAGCACGCCCGCCGCGCCGCCGTAGACGCTGGCGAGCACGAAGGCGGCCATCCGCAGCATCCGGATCTCGACGCCGACGGCGCTGGCGGCCAGGGGGTCGTCCCGCATCGCCCGCATCCGCCGCCCGAGCGGGGTGCGGACGATGAACAGGCCGAAGGCGAGCCCGCCCGCGAACACGATCAGTTCCAGATAGTAATAAAGGTACTGGCTCGCCAGGTCAATGCCGAACAGCGGGGGGGTCGGGATGCCGGAGATGCCCGAGTCGCCGCCGGTGATCGGCGCGTTGGTGATCCAGTCGATGAACGCGACGGCCAGCCCCAGCGTGACGATGCCCAGGTAGTGGGACTGGATGCGCAGCGCGGGAAGCCCCACGACCAGTCCCGCGATCACCGCGGCGAGCATGGCCAGCGCGCCGGCGGTCCAGAATCCGAAGCCGTCCCGTGTGGTGAGGATCGCGGTCGCGTACGCACCGACGCCGAAGAAGGCGATCTGGGCCAGGTTGACCTGCCCGGCGATGCCCATGACCAGGCCCATACCGACCGCGAGCAGGGCGAACAGGATCGCGGTGTCCGCGACGCTGATCCAGTAGATGTTCAGCCGGTAGGGCAGCAGCCACGCCGCCACCGCGAGCACGACGAGCCCGCCGGCCCGCGCCCGTCCCGGCGACCAGAGTGACCAGAGCCGGCTCACGCCCGGTTCACCGTCCTCTCGCCGAAGATGCCGGTCGGCCGGATCATGACCAGGACGGTGAACACCACGAACGTGACCAGGTCGGAGTAGCCCTGGAAGGACTGCGCCGCGAACGACCCGATCACCCCGATGCCCAGGCCGCCGACGATGGCCCCGGGAATGCTGCCGAAGCCGCCCAGGATCGCCGCGGCGAAGCCCTGGATGCCGAGGGAATCACCCATCGTCGGGGTGACGTACAGCATCGGGCCGACCAGAGCGCCGGCCAGCGCGGCCAGCGCCGCGCCGATGGCGAACGAGATGGCGTTGCTGCGGCCGACGTGGATGCCGACCGCCGTGGCTGCCTCGTGGTCCATGGCGACCGCTTGCATGGCGGCCCCGTGCCTGGTGCGCTGCAAGAACAGCGTCAGCACCGCCATCGCCGCCGCGGTGACCCCGATGACCAGCACGTTATAGGCGGGAATCCGCACGCCGCCGATGTCGAACGGCGCCGTCTGGACGGGAGAGGGGACCCCGCGGCCGGACGAGGACCAGATCAAGATCGCTACCGCGTCGAGCACGGTGCCGGCTCCGATCGTCCCGATGAGCATCAGGTCGAAGTCCTTGTTCTCCAGCGGGCGCAGCACCCGCTCGATTACCAGGCCGACTGCGCCGGTGACGATCATGGCGGCCGGCACGGCCACCGCGAACGGCAGCCGTGCCGACAGATAGAACGTGGACGCCACGTACGCGCCGATCATTAGCACCGCGCCATGGGCGAAGTTGACCAGCCCCATGGTCCGGTAGACCAGCGAGAAGCCCAGTGCGACGAGGGCGTAGACCGCCCCGAAGCTCAGCCCGCTGACGAGCGTCTGGAAGAAAGACTGCACTATGTCGTCGTCTCCTGGAAGTGGGTGGCCCGCTAGCCGGCCGGCTTGATCTTCCCGTCCGTGATGATGCCGATGGACGTGGCGAAGATGCCGACGCCGCTGCTGTTGTACCTGAAGTTCCCGAGCAGTCCGGCATAGTGAACGGCGCGGATGGCGTTGGCGAGCGCCAGGCCGGTGCAGGCGTTGCACGCCTTGAGCGCGGCGATCATGACTTCGGCGCCGTCGTAGGCCTTGGCGCCGTGCAGTTCGGGCGCGGTGCCGTAGGCGGCGGTGTAGGCGGCGGCGAACTTCCGCGCGGCCGGGCTGACGTCGTTGCCCAGGTACGGTGAGCTGACGATGGTGCCGTTCGCGTTGGCGACCCCCGCGGTGGACATGTACAGCGGCGTGCCGGCCGGGGCGCCCTCGGCGATCACGGCGGTCATGCCGAGCGCGCGGGCCTGCTTGACGATGAGCCCGGACTGGGCCTCTTCGGCGCCGATGAACAGGACCTGCGGGTTCTTGGCGCGGATGGCGGTCAGCGCGGGGGTCATGTTCGTCTGGTCGGCCGGCACGACCTCGGTGGCGACCGGGGTGATGCCCAGGGACTTGAGCGAGGCCGTGAACGCCTCATCCTCCCCGGCGCCGTAGGAGTCGTTGTTGGTCAGCATCGCGATCTTCTTATAGCCCTTGGTCGTGACCAGGTACTTCGCGAGGGTGGAGTCATAGGTGAGGCCGGTCGGCCCGTTCAGGAACAGGTAAGGGCTGTGCAAGGCCAGCAGCTGGGTGGACTGGCCGGACGTGATGTTGGGGATGTGCTCCGATTCCAGGATCGGCGCCATGGCCAGGGTCACAGCGCTTTCCGCGGTGCCGAACATCGCGATGTCCCCCGCGCTGGCGATCTTGCGGGCGAGTTCGGTGCCGACCGTCGGGTCACCCTGGTCGTCGTACAGGGTCAGCTGGATCTTGCGGCCGTCGATGCCGCCGGCCGCGTTGGCCTGGTCGACGGCGAGCTTGACGCCGCGCCACTCGAACTGCCCGAGGTCGCTTTCCGAGCCGCTTTGCGCGTCGACGACTGCGATCTTGATCGGCCCGGCGGCCGCGCCGCTGCTCGTCGAGCCGGAGGACGGCTGGCTGCTGCCCGGCGCGCTGCACGCCGCGGCGACGAGGGCGGCCGCGGCGGCGGCCGCCGCGGAAACAAGGCGGTATCTGGGTCTTCTGGACATGAGGTCAGCCTCCAGGTGAAGGTCAGGATCGGTTGGGGGGATCGAAGACACCTCGGTAGATGTCCGTGATGTTCCAGTGCCCCGGCGTGGGCACCGGCTCGTTGATCATCGGCACGTCGAGCACGGCGGGGCGCCGTCGCCGCAGTGCCTCGCCCAGCGCCACCCGGAACTCGTCCGGGGCGGTGACGGAGTAGCCGTCGGCGCCGCACGACCGTGCCATGGCGGCGAAGTCCGGGCTGTACGGATGGCCGTCCGGATCCCGGAACTCGCAGCCGTAGCTGGTGCCGAAGCTGGCCGCCTGCAGGTCCGCGATGGTCCCGTGGGCGCGGTTGTTCATCACCACGAAGACCACCGGCAGCCCCTGCTCGACGGCCATCGGGATGGCCGGAAGCTGTGCGCTCATGCCCCCGTCGCCGATGAGAGCCACCACCGTCCGTTCGGGATAGCCGATCTGCACCCCGATCGCGGCGGCAGGCCCGAAGCCCATCGTGGATGCCCCGCCGGGGGTGATGAAACGGCCCTCCGCGGGCAGTTCGTAGCACTGCGCGACGCCGTTCTTGTTCCAGCCGACGTCGGTGACCAGTACCGTGTCAGCGGGCACCGTGTCCCGCAGGTCGGCCAGGATGCGCTGCGGGCGGAGCGGGAATTCCTGCCCCCGCCCCTGCTCGCGGGCGGCCGCGAAGGCGCGGCTCCGTGCCGCGGTGATCGTGGCTCGCAGCCCTCCTCTTGACAGAGGTTCCGAACGGAAGGCGGTGACTGCGTCGGCTATCGCCGTGACCGCCAGCGTGGTATCCGCCACGGCGCCGAGCGTCACCGGGAAGTTCCGGCCGATCTCGGCCGGGTCGATGTCGATCTGGATCAGCCGCGACGGCGGGAACCGCCAGGTGAAGTCCGGGTGCCAGGAGCTGGCGTCGGTCTCGGCGAACCGGGTGCCGAGCGCGAGGACCACGTCGGCTTCGCGCGCGTAGGAGTTGGCGAACTCCAGTCCCCAGAAGCCGGGCATGCCGAGCACCAGCGGATGACCGTCGGGCACGACGCCCTTGGCCATGAGCGAGTGCGCTATCGGGATGTCCAGGTGCTCGGCCAGCCTGAGCAGCGCCTTACGCCCCTCAGGCGTGCGCAGGCCGCCGCCGATGTAGATCAGCGGCCGGCTGGCGCCGATCAGCTGGTCCGCGATGCGGGCGGCGACGCCGGGCTCGAGTCCCGGCCGTCCGTGCTCCGCGGGCATGGGGAAACGGGCCGCCGGCCTCCCGCGGAGGGGACGGGAGAAGATATCCATCGGGACGTTGAGCAGCACCGCGCCCGGCCGGCCCGTAGTGGCGGTCCAGAACGCGCGCTCGGTGAACCGCGGCAGGTCCTCGGCGCGGTGCACGTGCCAGGTCCGTTTGGCGAACGGCCGGTAGATGGCCGCCTGGTCGGAGTCGGCGTGCAGGTTGACTTCCTGGTGCGGGTGCCTGCCCTCGTAATAGCTCGGCACGTCGCCGCTGATGGCGACCAGCGGGATCGAGTCCAGGGCCGCGGTGGCCACGCCGGTGACCGCGTTCATCATGCCCGGCCCTACGTGCACCAGCAGCACTCCCGGCTTACCGGAGGCCCGCGCGTACCCGTCGGCGGCGTGCGCCGCCGCCTGCTCGTGCCGCGCGATGACGAACCGGATCCCGCTCCGGCCGATCGCGTCGAGCAGCGCGATGTTGGTGTGCCCGCAAGTGCCGAAGACGTACTCGACGCCGTAGGACTCCAGCTGGGCGGCGAGCGCCTCGGCGGCGGAGACCGTCACGAGCCCTCCTCCCCGCCCGGCCGGCCCGGGGAGACAGCCCTCCGGCGCGGGGGGCTCCCGTCCCCCGTCCCCCCTGGCCCCTGGAGCCCGCCGAAGACCGAGACCCCGCGCAGCAGGAGCGTCTTGACCACGGTGTAGTCGTCGATCATCCAGCGCGGCGATTCCCGTCCGAACCCGGAATCCTTGACCCCGCCGAAAGGCACGTGGTCCAGCCGGAAGTTCGACGATCCGTTGACCACGAGCCCGCCGACCTGCATCTCCCGCCACGCGGTGATGACACGGCCGATGTCCCGGGTGAACAGTCCCGCCTGCAAGCCGTACCTGCTGGCGTTGCAGGTCTCGATGACCTCGCCGAACGTGTCGTACGGCAGCACGGCCACCAGCGCGCCGAACACCTCGTGGACGACGACGGACGCGGTGGCCGGGGGGTCCGCGATCACGGTCGGGCTCACGGTGGCGCCGTCGCGGGTTCCGCCGATGAGGACCTTGGCGCCGCCGGCGGCCGCTTCCGCCGTCCAGCGGACCACCCGCTCGGCGGCCTCGTCGTCGACCATCGACCCGACGTCCGTCGCGTCGTCCAGCGGGTCGCCGGTGCGCAGCTCGGCTGCCTCGGCGCAGATCGCGTCGAGGAACTCGCCGAACCGGTCCCGCTGCACGTAGACGCGCTGCACGGAGACGCAGCTCTGGCCCGAGTTGCTGTAGCCGGTGCGCGCGCAGATCCGCGCGGCGGCCGGGATGTCCGCATCCTCGCAGACGATCGTGGCGGCATTCCCGCCCAGCTCGAGCACGAGGCGCTTGGGTCCTGCCGCGCGTGCCACGGCAGCGCCGGTGGCCGCGCTGCCCGTGAAGCTGATCACGGCTACCTCGTCGGCCGCGCACAGCAGGGCGCCGATCTCGCCGCCGCCGTGCAGCAGCTGGACGGCCTCGGCAGGCATGCCGGCGTCGAGCAGCAGCTCCACGACGGCCGCGGAACTGGCGGGCGCCTGCGGCGGCGCCTTGACGATGGTGGTGTTCCCGGCGGCGAACGACGCGCCCAGCTTGTGCGCGAGCAGGTTCGCCGGCGCGTTGAACGGCGTGATCGCCAGGGCGACCCCGGCCGGCGCCCGGTAGGTCAGGGCGGTGTTGCCCACGCCGCGGCCCCAGCCGGCCACCGGGAGCAGCTCGCCGCCGATCCGCCGCGCCTCGGCCGCGCACACCGCCAGCGTGTCCGCGACCCGGTCGATCTCGCCGCGGCCGTCTTTGACCGGCTTGCCCAGCTCGACCGCGAGGAGCCTCGCCAGGCGGTCACGCCGCTCCGCCGCCAGCCGCGCGGCCCGCTCCAGGACATCGGCACGGGCCGCCGGGGAGACCCGCGCGACCGCGCGGGCCGCGTCCGGCGCGTAACGGACGGCCCGTGCCACGTCGGCCGGGCTGGCCGCCACCGCGCGGGTGACCACGCGGCGCAGGTACGGGCCCGTTCGCTCCAGCCACGGGCCGTCTCGCATCCAATCGCCCGCCACGAATGCCGGTACTGACGTTGCTTCTTCAGTGATCACTGGTAGTCCGCCTAATGGTGCGATTGAACCGCTCTACGGATTGGGTGTAACGTACGATCCGATGGCCGGGTGTGGCAATAGGCATCGGCGAGAAAGTTACGCAGATGTGAAGCGGGCCCCGCGCGGCTGGCCGGACCCAGGGGAGGCACCATTGCTGACAGGCCCATGGGGCAGACCCGATCCGGAAGGTGAGGTACGGATGGATACGGTGACGCCGCGACCGAGGAGACATGCCGGGGATGCCGCCGACGTGCAGGGGGTCCGCAGCATCCGGCGGGCGCTGGACATCCTGTCCCTGCTCACCGAGCAGACCCCGGCGATCTCGATCCGCGACATCATGGAGGCGACCGGACTGCCCAAGACGACGGTCCTGCGCCTGGTCCACACCCTGGAGCAGAACGGCCTGCTCTGGGCCGCCTCCGGTGGCTACATGGCGGGTCCGGGGCTGTGGCGCTGGGCCTACCTGGCACGGCGGAGCTGGCAGCTGCCGCCGGAGACACAGGCGATGATGCGGGATCTCGGCGCCAGGCACGGGGAGACCGTGAACCTGTACGTGCTGCGCGATGTCTGCCGGGTGTGCGTCGCGCAGCAGGAGTCGCCCCGGCCGCTGCGGCACGTCGTCCAGGTGGGAGATGAGCTTCCGCTGTGGGCCGGGGCGTCGTCCAAGGTCCTGCTCAGCGACGCGCCGGAGGCGCTGCTCGCCCGCGTGGCGCGCCGCTCGCCCTATGGCGAGAGCCACCTGGAGACGCTGCGGAAGTGGGCGGCCGGCGTCAGGAGTGACGGGTACGCGGTCAGCCACGGCGAGCGCGAGGAAGGGCTGTCCGCGGTCGCGGTGCCTGTCACGGGCCGCTCCGGCGGGGTAGTGGCCGCGCTCGCGCTCAGCGGTCCCACACTGCGGTTCACCCCGGAGCGGGTGACCGAATTCGCGGCTGACCTCAGGGAGGCCGGCGCGCGCATGTCCGAGCGGGGGTTCGACCATCCCCTCGGCCCGGCGACCTGAACCTCGAGAGCTAGGCGCCAGACCGGTGCCCCAAGGAGTACGCGCATGCAGTGTTTGCCCCCGGAGAGCGACTCCCCGGTGACCCCCCGCGTGGGAGGGCCTGCGCAGCCCCCCCATACCCCCCTGCGCCCCCCAGACCCCGCTGGCCCCCTGCGGCGGCCGCTCAGCGGCATCCGGGTGCTCGACCTCACCAACGTTCTCGCCGGCCCTTACTGCAGCTACCAGCTCATGCTGCTCGGGGCGGAGGTCGTCAAGGTGGAGATGCCGGGGCAGGGCGACCTCGCCCGCCACCTCGGGCCCGATCCCAGCCTCAACGAGGCGGGGCTCGGCGCGTCGTTCCTGGCGCAGAACGCGGGCAAGAAGTCGGTGGAACTGAACCTGAAGGATCCCGCCGACCGTGCCGTGTTCGAGGACATGGTGCGGGGGGCCGACGTCCTGATTGAGAACTTCCGGGCCGGGGTGCTTGCGCGGATGGAGTTTAGCT
>Ga0209061_1002552_pt1 | contig 22612 bp, 19 predicted proteins | sample Coa_R1_10_FD_187157 | JGI IMG/M metagenome (GOLD analysis project Ga0209061, IMG submission 187157) | Surface soil microbial communities from Centralia Pennsylvania, which are recovering from an underground coalmine fire - Coalmine... | ecosystem: Environmental > Terrestrial > Soil >...
GGCATAGCCAAGAGTATCTGAGTACCATCCGTGTTGTTCCATACCATCGCAATGTACTCATGCTCATGAACCAGCTGGCAGCCTAGGCATTTCTCATACCTTGATGACGCGCTGCCTGGGAGTGTCCTTGGGAAATTTTGCCATTACATCGTCACCTCTGCCTCGGCGACAAAGGCCCCCAACACAAGTGATTTCGACGTCTAACACTTCTTTCCCCAAGGTCTCGATACGGAAGCAAATGGCCAATTTGACGTCGGCCACCGCTTGTTCATAATTGTCACCCTGCCCGACTATTACGCCTTTCAACCTCAACGGATAAGCCACGTAGTCGTCCACATGCTTCTCGACAACGATCTTGAATGCACTCGTGGGCATCTGGCTGGCTTGTCTTTTGGATTGGCGTGGGTTCATGCGTATTCCTCCACAATCTGAATCGACCTCCGTAGTCTGATAGTAGGTTGATTAGACGGCATCGAAAGGGATGTTTGCATCTGAAGAACACCGCCTGGCAACAGGGAGGCGTCATGACGATACAGGGTATATGCGATGCGCGCTTCCAGGGCGTCCGCGACGAGTTTGCGCGCAACTTCGCCGAGCGCGGCGAGGTTGGGGCATCCGTGTGTGTGATGATGGAAGGGCGAACTGTCGTCGATTTGTGGGGCGGCGTCGCTGATCGGCACACACGGCGGCCTTGGGAGCGCGACACCATCGGTCTGGTATGGTCCTGCACCAAGGGGGCGACGGCTCTGTGCGCCCACATACTGATTGCCCGCGGCTTGCTCGACCTTGATCGGACGGTGGCATCGTATTGGCCGGAGTTTGCTCAAGCGGGCAAGGAAAATATCACCGTGCGCATGGTGCTCAATCATCAGGCAGGGCTGCCAGCCATCCGTTCGCCGCTTGTTGCCGGCGGCTTGTATGATTGGCAGTACATGACCGGCGTATTGGCCGCCGAAACGCCGTTCTGGGAGCCGGGCACCCGGCAGGGCTATCATGCCACGACGTTCGGTCATCTGGTCGGCGAGGTGGTGCAGCGCGCATCGGGCAAGGCGTTTGATGTATTTTTCCGCGACGAAGTAGCGGGACCGCTTGGACTTGATTTTCACCTCGGCTTAGCAGAGGAACACGAGCCGCGGGTGGCGCCGACCATTCGCGCCGATCCGCCGCCGCCGGGCGAGCCACGTTCGCGTTTCCTCACCGTCATGGCCAACGATCCTCAGAGCATTCCGGCGTTGACCGTGAGGAACACCGGCCGGCGTACGGCAGCCAGCGATCATGACTCGCCTGAGGCACATCGGGCGGTACTGCCCAGTCAGGGCGGCATCACCAATGCGCGCGGTCTGGCCGGCCTGTATGCTCCTTTGGCCCTGGGCGGCGGACAGCTCGTCGATGCCGATACGCTTAAACAGATGAGTGCCGTCAGCTCGGCCATCGGTGTCGATGCCACCCTGTTGATCGGTCTGCGCATCGCCCTGGGATTCTGGAAATCGTCGGACAATCGCTCCGGACCGCCGGGAGCGCGCGACAGTATGATCCTTTCGGAAGAAGCATTCGGCCATCCGGGCATGGGCGGCTCGCTGGGATTTGCCGATCCCGGAGCGCAAATGTCGTTTGGTTACACCATGAATAAGCAAGGACGCGGCGTCTGCCTCAACGAACGCGGCCAATGCCTTGTCGATGCCGTGTATCAGGCGCTGGGCTATCGCACCAACCGGCTGGGCCGGTGGCTGTGAGCATCTGCAAACCCCAGAATAAGGCAGGAACCGCAGGCAATCGGCAATACGGCGGCCCATTGTCCCAGGGTCAACGGCGTCAGGGCAAAGAAGCCGCCGACTGGCTGCCAGTACATCACAGCCAGATACAGCGGCAACGCCGCCGCGGTCCACCAACCCGCCGCGCCAGCAAGGGACCATCCCCATCTTTCGCCATCGCTTAGCGCACGCAGCAAGGTGGTCAATCCCAACAACACTAACAGCGACAAGAGCAGCGTTCGCTGGGTTTTTTCGTCGTCGTGCCAGACGCCGTTCGCTAGCCACAAGAGCAGCAGACCGGCAAGGCCGATAACCAGGCCGGTGCGAAGAGCAAAGCAACCGACTTCGCGCAGAAAATGTGCCGCAGTGATCGGCGAAGAGCGCTGACGGTTGAGCATGATGAGGAAAGTCGGCACGCCAATGGTCAGAAAGTTCAGCAGCGTTACCTGACGCGGCAGATACGGAAAGGGCAGGCCGAACACACCCAAAGCGCCGACGATCAGGATCAGTGTGAAGACGTTCTTCACGAGAAATACCTTACCAGCCCGGTGCAAGTTGCGAAGGATGGTGCGGCCCTCATCGAGTGTTTCTGGTAAGAGATCGAAATTATTTGTTTTTAACACGATGCCGGCGACGGTCTTGCTGGCAGCAGCGCCATCACCCATCGCAATGCCGAGATGAGCTTGCTTGATCGGCAGCACATCGTTGACGCCGTCGCCGATCATGGCGACGTGATGGCCTTGTGTTTTCAGGGTGGCAATGATTTGCACCTTCTGCCCCGGCGAAACACGGCCGAAGACGCAGCGCGTGCGGATCAACTCGGCAGGATCGGATGCAGCTTGCAGCTCATCACCGGAGACTACCGGCGTTTCGGCCAGTGCCTTGACAGCGGGGGCATCGGTGCCGGCTATCAGCGGAGCGATCGTTGCTCGTACCGTCTCGGCATGGTCGCCAGACAGGATTTTGAAGCGAATGCCCTGGCTTGCCAGTTCTTCCAGGACACGTCGCGCTTCCGGGCGCAGCTCATCCCCCAGGGCTACCATAGCCAACGGCCGCAGAACGAAGCCTTCCAACGAGCCGGTGAACGATCGTTGCGGAGGATCTACGGCCTCCGCGAAGAGTAACATGCGCAAGTCAAGCATACGAACCGGAAGCGTAAGCGCTGGTTTGGCGTTGCTGTCGCTTATGCTTCCGACTCGCAGGACGGCGAGGAACGGCTGAAGCGCTTCATATGCTCCCAAAACCAGAACATGCTCCCTGCCTTCGTGGCGCACACGCACGGCACTGTAGCGATTTTGCGACTTGAATGGGAGTTGATCAAGCCATTCCGTCGGGGTTTCGCTCAGCGCCGCGCGCAGGGCGGCGATGCTCTTGCTGGATCGATCCAGCGACGCCGAGGCGAATAGACGCAACCGTTCGCGGACTGCTTCTTCTGGCATCGCCTTGTCCAGCATCAGCAATTGTTCCAGGTGCAGACGATTGGTCGTCAGCGTGCCGGTCTTGTCCATACACAGTGTATCAATAGAGGCCATCGATTCGACGGCGCCCAGAATTTGCACGAGAGCGCCACGGCGGCTGAGGCGCACAGCGCCCAGGACGAAAGCGAAGGTGGCCATCACCACCAACCCCTGCGGCACCATCGAGGTGATGGTGGCCGCGATCATCTTCCACAGGTCGGCCCGCGCTATGTTGCCCAGGCCCAAAAGCACGCCGTAACCCAGACACAGGACAATGGCCGCAGCGGTGAGAACGATAAGGAGGCGATTGATGCTGTGCTGGATCGGGCTGGCGCTATAGCGATAGGAGCGCGCCTCCGCAGCAGTTCGCGCCGTGAATGATTCCAGACCAATGCGCTCGGCCCGATAGGCCCCCTCGCCGGCCACGCAAAAACTGCCGGAGAGCAGCAGCTCTCCCGGCTGGCGCGGCACCGGATCGGACTCACCCGTCAACAGCGCCTCGTCCACCTCGAGAAAGTGCGCTTCCAGCACCGGGCCGTCGGCCACCACGGTATCGCCAGCAGACAACAGCAACACATCATCACGCACCACGTCTCCGGAAAGGATCTCGTGGACTTGGCCATCGCGCAACACCCGGACACGCGTTTCCGCCAGCAGCGTAAGACGATCGAGATGGCGCTTGGCGCGGACCTCCTGAATCAACCCAAGTATCAGATTGGTCAGGGCCATGCCGCTGACAGCGACAGCATCGCCGTATTCCCCCAACACAAACAGAGCCGCAGCGGCCGGGGCGACCAGGGCGTTGAAGAGCGTGCAGAGATTGCGGACAACGATGGCGAGGTATTCGGCACGGTCCGAGCGCGGGACGCGATTGATGGCGCCGCGCGCTCTGCGCTCGGCAACCTCGGCAGCCGTCAGACCCGACTGGAATTCAGAGTTCGGCGTTCGGGACTCGGCGTAAAACGACATGGAACATAGCACTCCATCCTCAGCACTTAGAACTCAGCAAGCCAGTGGAGATACTGCATGCTCTGTTGGTGTAGGAGGGCGTGATGAAAGCCCAATTGCTGCAAACCGGCGATTTCCTCCTGGGGGACCAACCAGGCGTTCAGCTGTTGGACTTCGGGCACCCAGCGCGTGCTGGACACTGTGAGATCCCGGGCCATCTGAAAATGGCGGCGTGCCTGGCCACAATGGCCCGCTTCCAGGGCGAGCCAGCCGCGCATCCAGTGCCATTCGGCCTGTTGCCGGGCAGCCATCAGGCCGTTGATAACAGCCTCCAGACGCCAACGGCGTCTCCAGAATTCGGAACTGTTTTGGTACAACCACGGCTGCTGAAAAAGATCGGCGAGATTGTTCGGCAACCAAGGCATACAGGGGGCTCTCAGGGGGTGCTCCCTTGCTGTCGGCAAGAGCTGCCCCTCAGCCAGCAAGACCCGTCCCACGAGGAGGCTCACTTGATCGGCAAGATTGGCCATGCGCGGCTGGCCCGACGACTGCCAAGCCTGGCGCAAGGCATCATCGAGAAGCCGGTCCGCCTCAGCGTAATCGCCGCGGGCCGCAGCCAGACGCAGGTACAGCTCCAGATCCTCGGGTTTGACTGGCTGGCCCTCCAGGTCGGGAAGCAACTCCCGGGCCTTGTCCAGACGGCCCAAGTCAAGGACCACTCCTGTCACCATCTTGACGAGGGGCACGATGGAGGCGTCCAGCTCCACGCTCGCTTCCTGTTCCAACTCGGTCAGGGCCGTCTCGCTCAGACCTTCGCGCAGGGCAGCCTTCACTTTCTCCAGTCCCGACTTGCCAGCGGTATTCACCTCATAGCGGTTTCTCCGGCGTTCCAGCTCATTCTCCAGGCGCGTCAGATGGGCGGACATCTGATCAAGCATCTGGGTATACTGCTCCGGCGCCAGACCTGTTATCGGTCCCGACGCCTTTCGTTTCTCAAGCGCCTCGTGCAGGTGCTGAACCGCGGCATCGATGTAACCGAGATCGTGATAGTACAGTCGGTACAGCGCTTCGTGTGCTTGCGCCGCCTTGTCGTCGTCAGGCTGCAGGCGCAGGCAGTTCTGCAAGGCGGCGGCCATCTGCGTACGGCGGATAGCGTCTAACCATTGCAAGCTCAATTGCGGAGGCAACGTGCGCAGCTGGCCTTCCTGCGGCAGATTGCGCAGGTGCTGGTAAACCTGTCCCAGACGAAGATAGGTAAGCTCGTCTTCGGGATTGGCCCGCAAGGCGCGGCGCGCGGCGCGAACGGCCAAATACAGCGACGGCGTTTCGAGGAATTGACCATTCACGTAATTTTCGCGGGCCTGCAAGGCCGGCTGCTCCGATGGGAGCGGCCGGCGCAGGGGCTGCACCGCTCCCGGAGGAAAAAGATCGTTATAGGTGCAAGACCAGCTCAGCGCCAGCAAACTGTGGGGCACCGGCCCATGCAGCAGAGAGCTGGCAATGGCCCCCGCTGCTACGGCCCCCTGCCAGGTGCGCGAGTATTTGTAGATTTCACGCGGCAATTCCACGTACTGATAGCGAAAATCGTAGAAAGCGAGGCTGTCACGGTCGCTGGTGAGCGGCGGGTCTGGCCGCCGCCACGCCTCCCAGCAAGCCTGCCACCAATTGCGCGGCAGGGCTGGTTCGACACCGTGCGACGGTGCCGGCTCAGCGTTTGTCCCAAACGCCGAACGCTTGAGATCCAATGCCAGCTGAGGCGAAGGACTTGACGCCGGTTGCTGCGGATCGCGCCAGGCGAAAATGGCGATGCGTCCCCCCAGATGACACAGGACCCACTCTTCCGATTGCAGGAACAAGATCAAGCGAGCAGTCAGGTCGGCCCGTGTATTGAGGGCATCGAAAATCCAAAAACGGACATGCCGATCGTGGAGAATCTTGCGCCAATCCGTTTTCAGGACGGCCAAATCACGCTCAGTCTCTTGTTCAAGTCCCTGGCGGATCGCCAGATAATCCTCCGTGGCCGCGCGGAAGGAAGGCAAACTTGGATCGAGGAAGGCCCGCTCGCCGGGCGCGAACCAGGCCAGGTAATTGGCGATCTCGGCGTACATATTGAACCAGTTCGGCTCCTCCGGCAGCTGCCCGGCTTCGCGCCAGCCGCGGATGGTCTGGGCCATCGCTTGCAGCGACGGATCGACCAGGACGCTCCAGCCGGTGCGATGAAAAGCAGGCTGGCTTTTTTGCAGCCAACCCGGCACCGTGACAATCAGCAGAGCCAGACCGAGCAGCAGCGTCACCACCCGTCCGCCCAGCGACCAATTGCGTCCCGCCCCTCCCTTATCCCTCCCTGTTCCGGAGGGCGATAAAGGGAGGAGCGACGCCCGGCCGAGGCGCCCGGCGGCGAAATCCAGCCAGTTCAAGGCCGTGATGGGACCGGCCACAATGGCGAAGAAAGGAATAGCCCGCCAGTTATACAGGCTCATCAAGGCAAAGCCCGTCCACACCAGCAGCCGCGGCCATGGGACACGCTTGAACAGAAACACGAACGAAGCCAGGCCGAGCAGCAGCAACGGCCAATACGCCAATCCCGCCACGCTCAGGCCGGAGAACGGCTTATAGTAGTCTTTGCTCAAAGGCGAGAGAAAGAGTAAGTGAAATTGCGGATCGTTTTCAAGCAAATTGCCGGTTGCCGTCAGACCGAACTCGGGCGGCAGCGTAAAAGCGCGAACTTGATGTGGATTGATCAGACATGCTGCAATCCCGACAAGGAGCACCAGCCACGCTGCTGCGCCGGAACGAAATGTCCTTGCTGGCGCTTCGGGCTGATGTATCAATCCTCCCACCAGATACAGACCCACGGTCAACGGTCCCAGGAAGAACCACGAATCGCAATTGACCCACAATGCGAACAAGGGCGGCAGCAGCCACCACAACCGCGTTTCCCCCTTGCTAACGATGAAAATGGTTAGCCCCAGAAAAAGGAAAGACAGGCAGGTCGATTGCAGGACGAGGGCGAAACGCGGACTGGCAACGAGAATGGCCAGGGCTGTGCAGACAGCGGGTATCCACAGGCTTTGTCCTGTCCGACGGCTGGCGCCCAACAGCACTGCAGCCAGTACGGTGATCAAGAGCGCTTTGAAGATCACGATGAGAGCACCACTGGCGGGAAGCGAATAGAGCCTGTACATGAGCAGATCGAACAGCCAGGAATGATTGACAAAGTAGGCATCGCCGGCCGTGTAGACAAAAGGATCGACCCCAAACTGGTAACGTCCCTCGGCAAGCAGCCGGCCGATGGCCGCATGGCGGAAGAAGTCGGAGTTGGTCACCGGAAACGACGCGATAAGGAAGGCGAACAGCAAGACGACGACGAAGAGCATGCCGTCGAGCCAACGGAGCAGCCGCAGGAATTGCGACGTCTCCAGGGCCGGCGTCTGGGGCAACGGCGGCAGAGGGACGGCCGGCGTCTCGGTTGTCGGGGGCGATGGTTGCGGGTTCTCGAAAGATGCCATGCGGATTAGCCTCGTGGGGCGAACAATTCAGCAGACACCGGCGTTACGTCATTCAACGGTAGATAGTTGCACCGCCGGGGTCAAGCGACCTTGCCAGCCTGCCGCGCCGCCGGGCTCTCTGTTTCTCTTGCGGGCACTGCGGACTGGTCAAGTTTTGTCTCTTCACTCTACAATAGGTGCGAGCGTCTGTTGCGTTTGTTCTCTCCGTGTTGCAAAGGAGAATGCGGATGTCCCAGGCACGTTGGTTGCTTCTCGTTGTTGCCATTGGCCTGGCTGGTTCGGCCGTGCTTGCGCTGCGGGCTGGTGTTTTCTTCGGAGCGGATAAGACAGCAGCGGCGCAAGCGCCCCCTGAGGACAAGCGCCGCCGCATCGCCGCACCGGAGCTGGAAGGCGGCGTCGCCTGGCTCAATACAGCCGGTCCTCTGCGCCTGAAAGATCTCCGCGGCAAAATCGTCCTGCTCGACTTCTGGACGCTGTGCTGCATCAACTGCATGCATGTCCTGCCCGACCTTGCCAAGCTGGAGAAAAAGTATCCCAACGAACTGGTCGTTATCGGCATCCATACAGCCAAGTTCCCCAACGAGAAAAATACGGAAAGCATCCGCAAAGCTATCCTGCGCTATGAAATCAGTCATCCTGTCGTCAACGACGCCGAGCAACGCATCTGGGAGACGTTCGGCGCGCGTTCGTGGCCGACCTTGTGTCTGATCGATCCAGAGGGTTACGCGGTCTGGGCCGGTTCCGGTGAAGGGCACTATGAAGCGCTGGACCGCGAAATCCGCCGACTCATTCAGATCCACAAAGCAAAGAAGACGCTCAACGACAAACCGCTGAAATTCCAGCTGGCGCGCTTGCAGGAAAATGGCGACAGTCCGTTGTTCTTTCCTGGCAAAGTGCTGGCCGATGCCGCAGGCAAGCGTCTGTTCATTGCTGACAGCACACACCATCGTATCGTCATTACGGATCTCGATGGCAAAAAGATCGCCCTTGCCGGCAGCGGCGAACCCGGCAAGGCGGATGGTCCCTTCGCCGCAGCCCGCTTCAACGATCCACAGGGCATGGCCCTTCGAGGCGACCAACTCTACGTCGCCGATCGGAAGAACCATCTCATTCGCGTTCTCAATTTGAAAACGCAAACAGTCCAGACAATTGCCGGCACTGGCGTGCAAGGCCAGGACCGCGAGTTGGGCGGGCCTGCACTCAAGACTAGCCTCAACAGTCCCTGGGACCTGCTCTGGCACAAGGACCGCTTGTTCATCGCCATGGCGGGGCACCATCAGATCTGGGTGATGGATCTGGCCAAGGAAACCGTCGTCCCCTATGCCGGCGATGGCCGGGAAGATATCCGCGATGGTCCGCTCGCCCTGAGCCGCTTTGCCCAGCCGAGCGGACTGGCCAGCGACGGTAAAACGCTGTGGGTGGCCGATAGCGAAGTTAGCGCCGTCCGCGCTGTGCCGCTGGACGGCGCCGGCGAGGTCAAGACGTTGGTTGGCAAAGGCTTATTCAAATTCGGCGACGTGGACGGCGAAGCCGAGGCGGTACGCTTGCAGCACGCACTTGGGCTTGCCTATCACGACGGCAAACTGTATGTGGCCGATACCTACAATAGCAAGATTAAGCTGCTTGATCCGATCCAGCGAACATGCGTGACGTTTCTCGGCGGCGCGGCCAACTTTAGCGAGCCGGGCGGCCTCAGCTATGCCGACGGCAAACTCTACGTCGCCGACACCAACGCCCATCGCATCCGCGTTGTCGAGATGAAGACGAAAACAGTAACGACACTGAAACTGCAAGACGTCGCCGCACCGCAAATAGAGAACTAACCCCAGAGGCGCAGAGGCGACCAAGGCATGGCCGGCGGAGGCAGAGGAAGATCCGGCGACGGCTGGGCGGGCTTGTCAGCCAAAGGCGGTATGTTAGAATGGTCTTTGGACATGGCAAGCTCTTGTAAAGCCGGTTACTGTGTTCAGGGGCAGCCTGTTCGGGCGAGTTGACCCCTTTTTCCTCAGTTTCACGGCGACGATCTTGGTTGCCAGGTCGTAGTTGCAGTTGAGACAGAGAAAGCGAATCACAACCTCTTGGAAATGAAAGACTTACTGGGGATTGGTGTAACGGTAGCACGACTGACTCTGGATCAGTTAGTCTAGGTTCGAATCCTAGATCCCCAGTTTCCTTAAGGTCAACATCCGCTTCATATTCAACGGCGGCCGTCTGGCCTTCGTGAAATCTTACCATCTCCAGCACAGCGCGGCTCGCCCGAGTTGGGCTTGGTTGGCGGTTGCTGCAGTTTCGGCGCCTCTCACGGGTCTTGCTCCTTCCGTTGATTGATCGGCCGCGTCTTTCGCGGCCTGACGACACGGTGAACAGACCCGCGAAGAGCCAGGGCATCGGCACACGGTCTTGGCCCGGAGGAAAATTTTATTTGCTTTTCCCCAGGGAAAGATTAAACTGTCAAAATCTTAAGATCCTGGAGTTGAACCAGGGAGCGATAACTCTCTTCCTATGACCGAGAGAGGTTACTCATGTCTTCGCCCGACCTCATCGATATTGAGGCCCTGCTTGCGCCGATAGCGGGAGATCAACCTGCCGGCTCCCCCATCCCTTTTGAAATCCGTCAACAGCTGGAAGAAGCGCGGAGAGAAGAGGATCCCGACAGTTTCGCTGCGGACGATCCTATGCGGCCAGCCGAATTCAAAAAGGCAGACTGGCGCGGCATCGTGCAGCTGGCCCAGGACACGCTCACGCGGACCTCGAAGGATCTGTTGACGGCGGCACGCTTGACCGAAGCGCTGGTGAAGGAACACGGTTTTGCTGGGTTGCGCGATGGTCTCCGCTTGTTGCGTGGACTGGTGGAACAATGCTGGGACCGCCTCCATCCGGAGATAGAAGACGGCGACATCGAACTCCGGGCCGGTCCATTTAACTGGCTCGATGATCCCGTCCGTGGCGCCCGCTTTCCGACCACGCTTCGCCAAGTGCCTCTCCTGATCGGCCCGGAAGCCTCCTACGCTTTGCAGCACATCGACCGGGCCTCGAATAATCCGTTTCGCATCCCCCAGGCCGATCTGGACCAGGCCATTCAGGCTGCTTCCGCTGAGCAATTGGCTGCGCTAAATAAAGACGTGACCGAATGCCTGGACGAACTCAATCGGCTGAGGGTCATTCTGAACGCCCGTATGGGTCCGGCTGCTCCAGGGCTGATTGAAGTGGGAAAGGTATTAGAAGATTGCCGACATTTTTTGCAACATGCCTTGCGTGAATGTCCGGCTTCGGCTGTGAAAAGTGATAGTCCTTCGGGAGAGAAGCCGCGCACTCCGGCCAGTTCTTCTGCGCCGCCAACGACGCGGACGGAAGCATACCGTCAATTGGCCCAGGCGGCGGCTGTGCTCCGCGAGTTGGAACCGCATAGCCCGATTCCGTACTTGGTGCAACGAGCGGTCGAGCTGGGGACACTGCCGTTCCCCCTGCTGATGAAGGCGCTGATCCGAGACGCCAACGTGCTCGCCGAAATGAACCGCGAACTTGGAATAAAGGAGCAAACTCAGGAGGCCCCAGAAGAATCATGAGGATAGAGGATAGAAGCCAGATTTTTTTTCCATTCTCTATCCTCTACCCTCTAGCCTCCCTCCTCTGTCCTCTGTCCTTACCGAACCGAAGTGGAGAACCATCATGGCAAGCGAAAGCCTACAACACAAGTTGGATCGAGTGCGCCGGCCCCGCGTGCAGATCACTTACGACGTGGAAACCAACGGCGCCATGCAGAAAATCGAGCTGCCGTTCGTGGTCGGCGTGCTCGCTGACCTTTCCGGGCAGCCCAAGGAAGCCCTGCCGCCTTTGAAGCAACGCCGCTTCGTCCCTATCGACCGAGACAATTTCAACGATGTGCTGGCCCGGGCGGCGCCGCGGCTGGCCCTGAAAGTCCAGAACCGGTTGACCGACGAAGATACCAAGCTGGCCGTCGAACTGAATTTCCAGCACATGGACGATTTCGAGCCGGCTCGCGTCGCCAGCCAAGTGGCCCCGCTGCGCGAACTGCTAGACATGCGCCAGCGCCTGACACAGCTGTTAAGCAAGATGGAAGGCAACGATAAACTGGAACAACTCTTAACCGAGGTCATGACCAATACGGAAAAGGCCCTGGCCCTGGCCAAACAGATGGGGATTGAGGCAGCGGCCTCGCCAAGTGAAACCTCGAAACCGGAGGAGAACAAATGAGTACCGCCGAACAAGCCGCCTCTGCGGCCGCAACCACTGCTCAGACCCAGGAGACCGGCCTTCTGGACCAGATCTTGGACCGTACCCGCCCTTTCGACGACAAGGAGCGAGAGCGCAACAAGGACTACATCGGCCAGTTCCTGCGCCAGGTAGTCCAGCCCGGCCAGGTTATCTCCAAGGACGTGGAGACCAATATCAAATACTGGATCGCTGAAATCGACAAAAAACTTTCCGCCCAACTCAACGAGATCATGCACCACCCGGACTTCCAGCGTCTGGAGGCGACCTGGCGCGGACTGCATTATCTGGTGCATCAATCGGAAACCAGCGAAACCCTCAAGATCCGCGTGCTCAACGTCAGCAAGCGCGATCTGTTCAAAGATCTGGAAAAAGCGGTAGAGTTCGACCAGAGCGCCCTGTTCAAGAAGGTTTACGAGGAGGAATACGGCCAGCTGGGCGGTGAGCCTTACGGTATGTTGGTAGGCGATTACGAGTTCAGCCGCCATCCTGAGGACATCAACTTGCTGAAGATGATCTCCAACGTCGCCGCCGCCGCTCATGCTCCGTTCGTGGCTGCTGCCGCGCCGAAACTGTTCGGCTTCGATCGCTTCACCGAGCTGACCGCCCCGCGCGATCTGGCCAAGATCTTCAGCAGCGTCGAATACGCTTCCTGGAAATCGTTCCGCGACTCGGAAGATTCGCGTTATGTCGGCCTGACGCTGCCGCACGTCCTGGCTCGCCTGCCCTACGGCGAAAACTTCAAGCGTGTCGAGGAATTCAACTTCGAAGAGTTTGTCGATGGCAAGGACCACGACAAGTACCTGTGGATGAGCGCCGCCTGGGCCTACGCGGCCCGCATCACGGATGCCTTTGCCAAGTACGGCTGGATGGCGCGGACGCGCGGTGTGGAAGGCGGCGGCAAGGTTGAGGGGCTGCCCGTCCATACCTTCCCCACCGACGAGGGCGATGTGGCCATGAAGTGTCCGACGGAGATCGCCATCTCCGACCGCCGCGAGTTCGAGCTGTCCAACCTTGGCTTTTTGCCACTCTTGCACAGCAAGAACAACGATTTCGCCGTCTTTATGGGGGCGCAATCGTGCCAAAAACCCAAGCAATATTTTGACCCGGCGGCCAATGCCAACGCCGAGCTGTCGGCCAAGTTCAATTACATCCTTTGCGTATCGCGTTTTGCCCATTACCTGAAGGTGATGGCCCGCGACAAAATCGGCTCGTTCATGGAGGTCGGCGACTGCCAACGCTGGCTCAATGACTGGATCATGAACTACGTCATCGCCAATCCGGAAAATGCCGGCGACGAGGCCAAGGCCCAGTCACCGCTGGCAGACGCCCGTGTCGAGGTCCGCGCCGTCAAGGGCAAGCCCGGCTGGTATGAGGCGGTGGCCTGGCTGCGGCCACACTTCCAGCTGGAGACGCTGACTACCTCGATGCGTCTGGTGGCCGAAGTGCCCAAGCGGGCATGAAGGCTGCGGAGTAAGCGGAGCCGCGGCTGTCCGGGCACAGGGGCATAGGCCAGATCGGCCGCTCCTGGATGATCGCAGTTCAGAAAAAATCTCGAAGGACTGTCCGTTTTTTCGTGCAAAAGCGGATGATCTTATATAGAGAGGGAAGCAGAACAACGAGCCGGAAGCGTAAGCGCCGGCAATCCCAGGCAGCGTTGGTCTGGGCGGCCCCGCGATGTCCAGGGACGATTGGCGTGGCCCGGTGTTGGGTTTCTGACCTCTAACTTCTGACCTCAGATCTCTGACCGCGGGGCGTTCCCTGGCCGGCCCCGTCTTTTATGGAGGCGGATTATGGCAGCGGTTGATTATTTTCTGAAGATCGAAGGCATCGAAGGCGAGTCGCAAGACTCCAAGCACAAGGGCGAGATCGATGTCGAGTCCTGGAGCTGGGGCGAGACGCAGACCGGCACGCATGCTGCCGGCGGCGGCGGTGGCGCCGGCAAAGTCAGCATGCAGGATTTCCACTTCGTCATGAAGGTCAATAAGGCCTCGCCCAAGCTGATGCTGGCCTGCGCCAACGGCGAGCACATCAAAAAAGCGGTGCTAACCTGCCGCAAAGCCGGCAAAGAGCAGCAGGAGTTCCTCAAGATCACCATGAGCGACCTGCTCGTATCCAGTTACCAGACCGGCGGCAGTGGCCACAGCGACATCGTGCCGACCGACCAAATTAGCCTGAATTACAGCAAGATCGAGTTCGAGTACAAGGAACAGAAGGCGGACGGCTCGCTCGGCGCCCCGGTCAAGTCCGGCTGGGACCTCAAAGCGAACAAGGCGGTCTAATCGCAGGTCCAAATGCGGAAGGAGTGTCAGGGGCCTCTGTGGAGATTGATTCTGCCAGAAAGGCCCCTGACACCCGGGAAGGAAAAGGCAAGGAAACCTTAAAGGACATTTAATATCTATATTATGACAAACAAAGGTTCTAACACCTTTTCTGGACCGCATAAATGGAACCAAATGGAGATCTGCTATGCTTACGTTTTCCGAAGTCCCCAATATTTCCATAGCAGGTACGTTGGTGACCTTCACGCCTAACCCGCAAAAAGGGTTGCCGCCCAATTCCGTCGAGATGACCGTGGAAGGCTACGAGACGGAAGTGATGATTCTGCTGTCCAAGCTGCGTTGGTCGTGGACGGGATGGGCACTGATGAACGACATATTCCGTCTCCGGAACGATCGGACAATGCTGATAATCCCCTGGAACGAACTCCCTCACATTGATCCGACAACGCACAACTGGGAAGGCTTTAACGCCACGGCCGGCCCGGTTACCTTCCCGAAGTTGAAGAATGGTCCCGTCGATATGGGGCAGGTCAAGGCTGCTGCCTACAACCAAGGCCGTAATACGCTGGTACGATATAACCCCAGCATGTGGCTCCCAAAGGAAGTGGCGGCGGTGGGGTTCATCCCGAAGGCAGCCGACTTCAAGCAAGCGCCAGGGATAGAGAAAGACGAGATCCTGCTGCATGAAATGGTCCACGGGTTGCGGCAGATGCGCGGCACGACCGACTTGCACAAGCCCAAGGACTTCCCACACTACGATACGGTCGAGGAGTTCATGGCCATCGTGGTTGCGAACGTCTACCGCTCCGAGATGGGGCGGCCGGGCTTGCGCCAGGACCACTGGGGCTTCAACAAATTGCCGCCGCACTTGGAAGATCCGAAAAAGTTCCTGGACGCAGCCGGTGTCGACGGCGAGAGCAACCATTCTCGGATGCTCCAGTTCCAAAAAGACGAACCTTGCTTTTTCGAGGATCTGAAGCGTTCTCCGGCAGCATTTAATCCGTTTAAACTCCTCTGAGATGGAAACAAAAAGACACCAAGGATATTTTAAGTCCCATTTTATCTCAAAATATCCCTGACAGCGCTTTCTGACCGAAAGAGGGCAAAATGACAGTCCCGATTTCTCGGGGATTCTGACCAGCAAAAGAGGGCTGTCAAGCTCATCGAACATGAACACGATACCTGTCCCGATCGACGCTCTCGAGTTCCGCGGTCTGATCGGGAATAAAACGTGGGACGAAATCACCGGGCCGGAGTTCTTCACCGCGCTGGAGAAGTGCGGCTGGCGGGAGGCTCATAACGCCCACATTTTCCTGCGCCTGTGCCAGCGCGGCCCTGGGTTGGGCATCCTCACTCCCAACGATTTCGCCCGCGCTCTGCGCGACGGCTACACCATACCTGCTGGGGATGGGGCCTTGGAGCGCCGCTGCCGAGCACGAGGGGGTGAATTTGCCGTGATCTATCGCGAGGGGGCTTTTATCACCTTCGTTCACCGATAAGATCGAAAATCTTGGGGAGACTGCTATGCCATCGATTACCGCATTTGCCATCGCCCCGGGGCATAACTCCGGCGGCAAAAACGACGCTACCGGTGCCTTTCTGCCCGGCGCGCAAAAGTTCGGGACAGCGTATAATTGTCCCTGGCGCCAGTTCGATAACACCGGCGCGGTGAAGACCGTCCGCCAACGATTCTACGATACGATTGATACCTTCTGCCCGTCCGGTCTTGATCTGTTCGCCTACTTCGGCCACGGGATTCCCCAAGGGCTCGCCAGTGCTCACATCTATGAAGCGGACGGCTATGGACACCACCTCGATGACCTGTTAGCAGTCTTGCAACCCAAGATCAGCAAACCGTTCGTCGCCGTGCTATATGCGTGCAGTGCCGGCTCGGCACAAGGCTTCACAGGAAAGCTGCGAGCGAAACTCGGCGGCGATGTCTGGGTATACGGGCATACAACGGCCGGACACTCGTTCCTTAATCCTGATGTCAGCGAAGAAGCAAGCGATAATTCGCCGACCTGGCGCATGCTGTACCCATCTGGCTCCGAACTGCGTGCGGCCTGGGCCGATGCTTTGAGGTACACGGACTTGTGGCTGCGTTTTCCGATGCTTGACGATGACGACATCTACGCGGAAGTAAATGCTCGCCGGCTCCTCGGCACCTGGGAGGTGAACAAATCAGGGGCTATATCGCACTATGTGTTCGATGAGCTATACACAACCTGGATTGTGGATTCGGGGCAAGACATCAATGACCCTCCCTCCGGCATAGTCCAGGCCGTTGATCCGAAGAAGCGGTCAAGCGTGCTGGACCATGGTGCATGGGCTATTGGCGATGAACTTTATATCAATTGGAATTCAGGATCGGCAGAAACTTGGCCGTTGCCGTTGCGGTTAGTCGGCCAACAAGGCACAGCTGGGACTGTTCCCCTAAGCGCCAAGCGCCTCCGGCATTCGGAAGGACACGGTAGTAAGCTCCAGGGCTGAACGATAGTCTGACTTAGCCGATAGACTCTTCCGAGAAAGGTTGTTCGCATGTCCAGATTGTCGTTGAAGAACATCATCATGAGCAAAGGTGGGCCAAGTCCCCGGTTAACTTTGCCCAAGACGAACGGTCCGTTATATCGGGGGCCGGTACCGAAGATCAAACACCCTACCCTGTGCGAGCAACTCATAGAATTCATGGAAAAAATCACGAAAAAAAAACCTGAACGGGTACTAGTAGTGGAAATCTCCCCCGGTACTCCGGTCCGTCGCTTCATTTCAACCAGTCGAGTCGCGGACCCACTCTACGCGAGAAGCTGTGGAAGGCGGGCTACAACCACATCATCCTGGCGATTCAAAGACGGCGACGATTACTCGGCGAGTCGCGGCCTCATCTACACCGCGAATCGAGTGCTCAGACTGGACGGCCTAGTTTGGAACACGGCACGCATCTCTCAGCACGCCGATCGCTTCGCGGACAATGTTTGCATCGTTGGCGATTATCAGCAGCCGGTGAAGAAGCTTTGGCCTCTCGTGATGCAAGAATACTCCCTGAACCCTACGAACGACGAACTGGAGTACAAACTCCTTCTCGTCGATCCCACGATAAAGCCCGAAGACCTCCCTTTCTTCCCGGAAGGGAGACGGAAGTGAGGAAAAAAGGAAGTTCCGCATAGGTGGCTCTTCCGACCCAGACGATCGTTCCCTTACGGTCGCGGCTCTGATGACCTGCGGTGTTTTTATCCGCTTGCTGTTAAAGACGAGGCCCCACATGAATGCATCTGCACTTTTCAAGGCCGGAAAACTCCAGGACGCCATCGACGCCCAGATCCAGGAGGTCCGAGCCAACCCTGCCGACCACGGCAAGCGCCTCTTTCTGTTTGAGTTGCTCGCCTTCGCGGGCGATCTCGACCGGGCGCGCCGGCAGATTGATGCTGTCCGCTACGACGAGCCGGAACTGGTTGCCGCCGTCTTGAACTACAAGCAACTTCTGGACGCCGAACAGGAACGGCGGCGGCTGTATCGGGAGGGCGTGCCGCCGAAGCTCTTCGGTGAGGCGCCAGAACACGTTCATTGGCGGCTGGAAGCACTCAACCGCCTTCGAGAGAGCCGGCCGCAGGAAGCTACTCCGTGTCTGGAAAAAGCCGCCGAGGCCACGCCTTCTGTTAAGGGACAGCTCAACGACAAACCCTTCGTTTCCCTGCGCGACTGCGATGACATTCTCGCTGGCGTGCTGGAAGTGATGGCTCAGGGCGCCTATTACTGGCTGCCGCTGGAGCAGATCGAGACACTGGTGCTGAACGAGCCGCGATTCCCTCGTGATCTTCTCTGGATGCCGGCCCGGCTGGAACTGGCCGATTCGAGCGGCAACGTCTTTTTGCCAGTGCTCTATCCGGGATCGCACGAGCATCCCGATGATGCGATCAAACTCGGCCGCGCCGCCGATTGGAAGCAGGTACCGGGCGGCCCGGTGCAGGGCGTCGGCGCTCGCACCTTCCTCGTAGATGACGACGCCATCGGCCTTGTGGAATGGCGAAAGCTGGAAAGGGAGCCGCTCCGATGAGCCCCGATGTTCCCGAGCAGGCCGACGCCGTCACAGCCCACGTCAAGCTGTCCGGGGAGGACTGGGAGCTTGAGACTTCCCTGTCGGTCCCGGCCGGCCCGATTCGGCTGCGCACCATGCTGCCGCTTGTCCAGTCATTCGCGGATGCCGTGATCGGCGCGGCAGCGGAGGCGGCAGAAAGTCAAGGGCGACGGATTTCCTGCAAGAAGGGCTGCGGTGCCTGCTGCCGGCAGTTGGTGCCAATCTCCGAGGTCGAGGCGCGGCACATCGCGGCTCTGGTTGAAGCACTGCCCGAACCGCGGCGGTCGCAGGTCCGCGCTCGTTTTGCCGAGGCCCGCCGCCGGCTAGCGGAAGCCGGCCTGCTGGAAACACTACGGCATCGCCAAGAGTGGGGAAAAGGGGAGAGCCGTTCGGTCGGCGAGGCGTACTTCCAGCAGGGCATCCCTTGTCCGTTTCTGGAAGAGGAATCTTGTTCCATCCACCCGGATCGGCCGATCGCCTGCCGGGAATACCTGGTGACCTCGCCTGCGGAGAACTGCGCCAAGCCGAGTGCGGACACGGTGGATTGTGTCAAGCTGCCGATGCGGTTATGGCCTGCCCTGGCCCTCTTCGACGCTGTCAAGCCGGAAGAGCGTTGCATCCGCTGGGTACCGCTGATCCTGGCGTTGGAATGGGTGGCAGAGCAGCCGGAAGAGCCAGCCCCTCGGCCAGGACCGGAATTGCTGCGTCGCTTCTTCGACCACCTGACCGCGCAGAAAAGCTTGTGAGAGAGGGAGATCCATAGATCTCAACTGCTTATGGCACAAATCGATCCTCAACAAGGACTGCAACCTTCGGTCCTCGATCGGCTGATCGACCCCGAGGCAATGGGGACCAGCTGGCGGCGCGGCTACGGCTTGGCCGACATGGTGAACGTGGTGCGCCGCGACCTGGAAGATTTGCTCAACACACGCCGGCATGAGCCGGAAGCGCTTGCGACGGAATGGCCCGAAATCGAACGTTCTATCCTTGGCTACGGGCTGCCTGACCTGACGTCATTGGATACCATCACCCCGCAGCAGCGCGAAGAGATTGGCCGGCTCCTGGAAGCGATTGTCCTGCGCTACGAGCCGCGGCTGCGTGAGGTACGCGCGACCCTTGTGGATCCCGGCGACAACAAACAACCGACCGTGCGTTTCCGCATCGACGCCCGCCTGAGCGTTGATCCCGCCCCTGAAGTGGCGTTCGAGACGATCCTGGAATTGACCAGCGGACATTCCTCCGTCAAACAGGCTGAATCATGAGCGAAGCCCTTTATCCCTACTACGAACGTGAGCTACTCTTTATCCGCCAATTGGCCCAGGAATTCGCGCGACGTTATCCAGCGGCGGCTGGCCGATTGCTCCTGGAACCCAATCGCAGCGCCGATCCACATGTGGAACGGTTGATCGAAGCGTTTGCCCTGTTGTCCGGCCGTATCCAGCACAAGCTCGATGATGAGTTTCCCGAATTGACCGATGCCCTGTTGAGCGTCCTCTATCCGCATTACCTGGCGCCCATTCCGTCGATGGCGATCATTCAATTCGAGGTGGATGTGGAGCGCACTCAATTGCCCGATGGCTTCTTGATCGACCGCCACAGCCGCCTGCACACGCGGCCGGTTGGTGATCTGCCGTGCAAGTTTCGCACCTGTTATCCGGTGAAGCTGTGGCCGATAAGGGTTGCGGAGGCTCGTCTTCAGCCGCCGCCTTTTCCTTCTTACCTCCAGCCGCCGCCGTTGACCGCCGCCGTGCTCACCTTACGCCTGGAATGCCAGGGCGGTATGACCTTCACCGACCTGTCTCTGGATCGGCTGCGCTTTTACCTGGCCGGCGATAATCAGGTCATCCCACTCCTGTATGAGCTGCTTTTCAATCACACCCTCCAGATAGCCTTCCGACCGCTTGATCCCCCTCTTTCCTCCCCGGTTCTGGGAGAGGAAGGGGGATCTGCGCCGCTGCTTTTCGCACCAGACAAGTGTTTATTTCCCGTCGGCTTCGAGCGCGACGAAGGACTCCTGCCTTATCCGAACCAGTCGTTCCTGGGATACCGCCTGCTCACGGAGTTTTTCACGTTCCCCAACAAATTCTGGTTTGTCGATGTCGGCGGTTTTGCGGATGTTCGCCGCGCCCGTTTCGGCAGGCGGATAGAAATAGTATTTTATCTCAACCGCACTTCAACCAATCTGGAGCAGACGGTCGAGGCGGCGACCTTCCGCCTCGGCTGCACGCCGGTCATCAACCTTTTCGAGCAGATCGCCGAGCCGATCGCCCTGACCCAGGCGCGTTACGAATACCGCGTTGTGCCGGATGTTACTCAGCCTTTGGGAATGGAAGTCTATTCCATCGATTCCGTTACCAGCACCGATCCAACTACGGCCACTGTGCGGGAGTATCAGCCATTTTACTCGTTTCGGCATAGCCCATCTCACGAGTCGCCGCGGGCCTTCTGGTATGCATCGCGGCGCCCCTCGCTGTTGGAGAACGACCGTGCCAGTGAGGTGTATTTGCATCTGGTGGATCTGGACTTTAATCCGGCCCTGCCTGCCGCGGCGGTGCTGGTAGTCCGCACGACCTGTACCAACCGGGAGTTGCCTGCGGTGCTCCAGCGTGCGGGGGAGGATCTCTACTTCGAACTGGAGGCAGCGGCACCGTTGACCGGTATTCTGTGCCTGCGTACGCCAACGGCGCCGCTACGGCCGCCCTTGCGCCGTGGCGCCTACTGGCGTCTGCTGGCGCATCTGAACCTCAATCATCTTTCTTTATCCGACGCCGAGGAAGGACGGGCAGCCCTGCAAGAAATCCTGCGCTTGTACGACTTTTCCGATCCTGAATCGGGACCACAGCTGGCCGCCGTGGTCCGCCACGTTGTTGAGGGTATCACTGCCGTCAACAGCCGCCGCGTTGTCGGCCGGATTGGCGGCCCCGTTTCCAGCGGTTTCTGCCGCGGCCTGGAAGTCACCATCGAGTTCGACGAGCAAAAATATGTCGGTGTGGGAACGTACCTTTTTGCTTGTGTTCTGGAGCGCTTTCTGGGATTATACGTGTCGATCAATTCCTTTACTCAATTGATCGCCCGGACCAAGCAGGGAGAAGGATACTTAAAGAAATGGCCACCGCGAGCAGGGGAACATCAACTGCTGTAAACAGCGAGCGCACCACGCTCGCCGCGCGCCTCTTTGAGGAAGGCTTCGCCTTCGACTTTTTCCAGGCAGTGCGGCTGCTGGAGCGGCTGGCGCCGGATCGCTGCCCTATCGGCCGGGCGGGGCCTCCGCAGGCCGAAGTCGTCCGCTTACGCGCCCACCTGTCCTTGAGCTTTCCGCCCAGTCCGATCTACGACATTCAGCCAGCCTCGGCCGATCTGCCCGTCCCGATTATGACCGTTACCTTTCTAGGACTGACAGGCCCCAGCGGGATACTGCCCCAGCACTATACCGAGTTGTTGATTCGTCTGGAACGAGAAGGCAAAGGTCCGGAAAAGAGCGCCCTGCGCGCCTGGCTCGATTTATTCAATCACCGCCTCCTCTCTCTGTTCTGGCGTTCTTGGGAGAAATACCGTTTCTATATCCACTACGAGCGTGGTGAACACGATGGCCCGGAACCAGACGCTTTCACGCAAGCACTGTTCAGTCTCGTCGGATTGGGGCTGCCGGCGTTGCGCAACCGGCTACGCGTCGCCTGCCGAGAGGAAACAGCGGCAGGGATGCGAGAGCGGCCCCTGGCCCGGATTGACGATCGGAGCCTGCTTCACTACAGCGGTTTTTTCGCTCATCGACCGCGCTGCGCGGCCGCTTTAGAAGCCTTGCTGCGCGATTATTTCGGCTTTGATGTTCAGGTACGGCAATTCCAGGGACAATGGCTGCGTTTGGAGCCGGTCAATCAGTCTCGCCTCGGCCCTGCCGGCAGCAACTGCGAGTTGGGCGTCAATCTGGTAGCGGGAGACCGCGTCTGGGACGTGCAATGTAAATTCCGTGTGCGGCTGGGACCGCTCCGCTATGCCGCCTTCAACGAGTTCTTGCCCGATCGCTCTCCGCTGCCGACACGCAAGGCGTTTTTTCTGCTGGTCCATTTGGTTCGCTTGTATGTGGGGCCGGAACTGGATTTTGATGTGCAGCTCGTTCTAAAGGCAGAAGATGTTCCCGAATGCTTATTGAGCGCCGACCCGGCCAACGGTCCTCGTCTTGGCTGGAACACCTGGGTCCGCAGCCAGGCCCTGAGGTGCGATGCCGAAGATGCGGTATTCGAGGGCAGAGAAGAGGTCTGGATGTAGCGGCGAAGGGTCGGCCGGCCCTTCACCGGGCATTTTTATTAGAGGAGACCGCTTATGTCTTTCATCAGCCCGCGAACCCTTGTGAGCAAGCTCA
>Ga0209061_1002555_pt1 | contig 22562 bp, 20 predicted proteins | sample Coa_R1_10_FD_187157 | JGI IMG/M metagenome (GOLD analysis project Ga0209061, IMG submission 187157) | Surface soil microbial communities from Centralia Pennsylvania, which are recovering from an underground coalmine fire - Coalmine... | ecosystem: Environmental > Terrestrial > Soil >...
CGCGCGCCAAGACGCCGCCGGAGCAACTCGATGTGACGGCGGTCTGCTCGTTCGACCGCAAACCCGAGGGTGGCTTCGCGGTCACGTCGATGCAGTTGACGGTCCGCGGCCGCGTGCCCAACATCTCCGCGGCCGACTTCCAGAAGATCGCCGAGGCGGCGAAAGAGGGCTGTCCGATCTCGGGCGCGTTGAAGGGTAACGTCGCGATCACGCTGAACGCCACGCTGGAGACGTAGCAGCGCGGCATCCCGTCTCCGGTCCGGGCCGCGGCCGACCGAACTGTGGCGCGGGCGCTAGCACATCCGCGTAACGGGGAGAGTTCGATCGCGGTCTGTGCACGCGTGGGCCGCCCTGAGAAACCGCGGGTGTACTGGTGCGCCGGTCGCCGTGCGGAACACCACTCCGAGGTGCACGATGGCCGAACAAGATCTTCCACGCATTCTGCTGCCAGACGATACGCCGGTTACCTCGCTCGACGAGTACATCGCACGTGGCGGCGGCAAAGCCTACGCGCGTGCGCTGCAGATCGGCCCCGAGGGTGTGATCGAAGAGATACGTCGTGCCGGATTGCGTGGCCGTGGTGGCGCCGGCTTCCCGACGGCGGTCAAATGGGCCAGCGTACGCGATGACCCTGCCACGCCGCGGTACATCTGCGCCAACGGTGCCGAAGGTGAACCAGGGACCTTCAAAGACCGCTACCTTATGCGCCTGAACCCGTACCAGGTGATCGAGGGGCTGGCGGTCGGCGCGTACACGATCGGCGCGGAGAGGGCGTACCTGTGCACGAAGCAGCACTTCGAACCCGAAGTGGCGGCGCTGCAACGCGCGCTGGAGGAGATGAAGGCACGCACGGAGATCGCGCGCAACATCGAGCTCGTGCTAGGTCCAGACGAGTACCTCTTCGGTGAGGAGAAAGCGCTGCTGGAGGTGATCGAGGGCGGGCTGCCGTTGCCGCGCGTCTTTCCGCCACGCATGCACGGGTTGTTTAGCGCCCCGTTCGGCGGCCCCAGCGAGGAGCTGAACCATCCGACTGTCGTCAACAATGTGGAGACGCTGGCGCACGTGACGCATATCGTTGCACGAGGCGGCGATTGGTACCGCAGCATCGGCAGCGCGGACACGCCGGGCACGATGATCTTCACCATCTCGGGTGATGTGCAGCGTCCCTGCGTGGTAGAGCTGCCCCTGGGGCTCACGCTCGGCTACCTGCTTTTCGAGGTCGCGGGCGGACCACTCCCTGGCCGACGGATCAAGGCGGTGCTGCCCGGTGCCGGGCCGGTGATGACGCCGCCGCTGTGGGATACACCGGTGGGCTTCGATACGCTGCGCGCCGCGGGCGGCAGCCTCGGCTCCGCCGGCTTCGTCGTCTACGACAACACGGCCTGCATGGTCCAGGCACTGTACACTTTCTCGCGTTTCCTACATGTCGAGTCGTGCAACCAGTGCCCACCGTGCAAGATCGGTTCGCGCTGGATCACCGAACGCCTCGAACGGCTGCTGGCCGGCACGGCGAAGCAAAACGATCTGGACGAGATCCAGGCTGCATCGGGCTGGGTTAACAACGCCTCGCGGTGCTACCTCGCCACCGAGGAGGCGGTGATCACGCAGAGCATGCTGACGTTCTTCCCGGAAGAGTTCGCAGCGCATCTCGCCGGCACGTGCGAGCTGAGCCACGATCTGATCGTGCCCAAGATGACCGAGTACGTGCCGGGGCAGGGCTTCAGCTACGACCTCCAGTATTATCGGAAGCGCCCTGACTGGTCGTACGCACCGGCCTGAACGGTTGCCGGGCTGCCTGGCGCGTTGATCCCTGGTCTGCGTCGAGATGCATGAACGCTGGTCGACGTGACGGATGCTCCACAGATCACCGTGCGATAACATTGGCGCGGCGAGCGCTGCCACCGGTGCAAGGGGCAGCGCCGGGGAGCATGCATGCGCCGTTTCGGGCTGCCTCTGCGCGAAGATAAGTTCTACGCGCTGCTCGCCCAGGCCGCGGAGAACCTCGTTGCCGCGGGCGACCTGCTCGTCGAAACGCTGGGCGATTTCGGTCACCTGCGGCTGCGCGCCGAGCGGATGCGCGAATTGGAGCATCAGGGCGACTTCGTCACGCACCAGATCCTCAGCGAGCTGCGTCGCAGCTTCGTCACACCGATCGATCGCGAGGACATCGCCCAGCTCGCGCAAAGCATGGACGACGTCCTCGACCACGTCGACGCCGCCGTGATGGCGATGGAGGACTACGAGATCGCCGCTCCGACAGCGGGTGCGCGCGAGCTCGCATTGACGCTGCGCAACTGTGCCGTGACGCTGCGGCAGGCGATGGACCACTTGCGCCGCGGCAGCCTGCAGGCGGTGCTGCCTCTCACCGTCGAGACCAACCGGCTCGAAAATCAGGGCGACCAACTCTTCCGCGCCGCGATGCGCGACCTCTTCCACAACGGCTGGGACGTGCGCGACATCATCAAGTGGCGCGAGGTTTACAGCGAGCTGGAAGCAGCGATCGACAGCGCCGAAGACGTGGCCAACGTGATGGAAGGGATCGTACTCAAGTACGGGTAGCGGAAAGGCGCGCCGCTGTGGAACTGTTCGCGCTGGTCTGCATCATCGGGATCGCGCTGATCTTCGATTTCATCAACGGCATGCACGATGCCGCGAACTCGATCGCGACCGTCGTCGGTACGCGCGTGCTGCGGCCGTACCAGGCCGTTGTCTGGGCGGCCTTCTTCAACTTCGTTGCCGCGTTTGTGTTCGGCGTGAGCGTGGCGACGACGATCGGTCGCGATGTCGTCCACACGGCGTTGGTAGATGAGCGGCTGATCGTCTCGGCGCTGATCGGCGCGATCGCCTGGGACATGCTGACCTGGTACTGGGGCCTACCCTCCAGCTCTTCGCACGCGCTGGTGGGCGGACTGGTCGGCGGCGCGCTGGTCAAAGGCGGCTGGAGCGGGATCGTTGTGGGCGGCGTACGCAAGACGGCGATCTTCATCGTCGTGTCGCCCGTGCTGGGCTTCATCTTCGCAACGCTGATCGCGACGCTGCTGCGTTTCTTCTTCCATGGCGTGCGACCGGCGCTCGCCAACCCGACGTTCAAACGGTTGCAGTTGCTCTCGGCGGGGGCGTATTCGCTTGCGCACGGCACCAACGACGCGCAGAAGACGATGGGGATCATCGCCGTGCTGCTCTTCTCGACGGGTCATCTCGGTGGCCACTTCTACGTACCGGTTTGGGTGATCCTTGCGGCGCACGCCGCGATCGCGAGCGGCACGCTGGCAGGTGGTTGGCGCATTGTGCGCACGATGGGATCGCGTCTGACGCCGCTGGAGCCGTACGGCGGTTTCAGCGCCGAAAGCGCGGCCGCGGCCTCGATCATCTTCGCGGCGAGCCGGGGCGTGCCCGTCAGCACCACGCACACGATCGCGGGCGCGATCGCGGGCGTTGGCTCGGCGCGGCGAGCCTCGGCGGTGCGCTGGCGGCTGGCGCAGACGATCGTCCTGGCCTGGATTCTAACCATCCCAGCAGCGGCGGCGATCAGCGCGGCGACCTGGCTGGCTCTCGGTACTTTCTGGCGCTGAGCGCGTTTGGCGCGCGACGAGGAGGTAGCGATGCCGATCGGCTTGTGGGGGCGGCTGCTGCGCGAGATCGCGCTGGGGGCGCTGGCCTGCGCGATCGCCGTGGCAGTGCTGCTGCCCGGGCTGTGGCTCACGGATCTCGCATACCGCGCCGGCGAGCTTGCGTTGCTGAGCGCGACGCTGGCGGTGGGCGCGCTGCTGATACTCTACCAGGCGCGATTGCGTCCTGCGCTGCGCGAACCGGTGCAGCGCGTCGCGTCGAACCTGGCCAGCGCGCTTGCCCCGCCCACGCGCAGCCAACCGGTCAATGGCAGCTCCCCGTCCGCCTTTCGGTCCTGGAGCGGCGTGCCCATTCCTGTGCTGCGGGCGTACTTCTACGGCGGCCTGCCGCCTGCCACCAGTCTCGACTTCTTCTGCGCGGCGATCTGCACATACGTGCGCGAGCGCGCGAGCCTGACCAACGCTCTCACCTGGGCGCTACGCGAAGTTGGCGGGAGCGGCGTCCTACTGTTGCACCAGCCGGACCCCGAAGGCGAGCCGTTGGCCGCGCCGCGCGCCGCCCTGCAGATGGAGGAAACTTACCGCCACCTCTGGAGCGCGGAAGGGCCGGCCGGACACGACCGCCCCGCCGCCTTCGCCACAGTGGTGCGTGCCGTAGCGCATCCGGGCGGCGAAGCGTCGCTCTACGAAGCGGCGGTGGAGCTGGCGCGCGCGGCGACAGCGCTTCCGGCGGTCTCCGGCGCCGAGGTACTGCTGCTCATTGACGACGCCGCCGAACCGACCCGGCCGGCGAGCGTGCTCTGCCTGATCGTCGGCGTCGACCGCGATAGTCGCCGTCAGGTCTATCGCGTCATCGAGGCAGCGACGGCGCTACACGAGGTGGCCGCGGCGCAACGGCGCTACGAATTGCTCTCCTGCGATGCCTACGTTGCGCCGCCGGTGGCCGGCACCGCGGAAATGGCGAGGTGACCGGCACACAACAAAGGACGCACCCACTCTCTCCGGCTGAGACCCGGCCTACGCGACTAGGGCAATCCCTCTTCTAACTCATGTCTTGCCAGGCCAAGGCCCGACTCCTACCAGATAGCCGTCATCGTGAAGCTGACGCGCCGCTTTCTCTGGGCAGTCTGAATACCAACTAGTTGACCTTGATCACTCTCCCCAAGCCCAATCAGCTGCATCCCGCTAATCACGTGACCGTTGCGCTGCAGTCATAGACCACAGACGCCCCTACACAGACGGTTGTGTTGTGCCTCGCACCCACAAGGGCTGCTAACCAGGAAACCCGGGTGGCATCCGGCCGGGGAAGACAGTTTCAGGCGTGATATCAAACCAGGTACCGCTGCGTTCCCGCCAGATCGCTTGGAGGGCCCACCAAAAAGCATCGGGAACAAATTCGAGGTCGTCCCACGGTATGGTGACGGTGAAGACTTCACCCCATTCACCCTGAACATAGGGGAGATCGACCACCTGCCCCCAGCTGTCCACGCCCCAGATCGTCCAGCCGTCGCTAGCACCGCGCATATTGATGGAAACTTGAGTGGTGTCGTCATGAATCAGAAGGTGGTAGAACAGTTCGGCGCCATCGGGCAAACGTGACACGATCGGCGTGACCGCTTGGATAATGATCCGTAGCGTTTCACCATCGCTGTCGAGAATAACTTCCGTAATATCGACGGGCAGATCGACTGGAGGATAGCTTGTGCAGGTATAGTCGCAGGCATCGCCTGCCGGTGAGTAGACGATCCGTGTGTTGATTGGTCGAGGGCGGTGTTTTTGGGAGCGCGGCAGTGAGCCAACCGCGCTCACGCGCGTGGAAACAGCCGTCGCCGGGGGTAACGTCGATCGCACCAGTGGGGAGCGGGGTGGTGTCGCCGCGGGTGAGCGAGTATCCAGCGGAGGTACAGCTGGTGTCTCTGCAGCAGGCGAGCGCGTGCTCGGAGGGGGGACAGTTGGTGTCACCGTAGTGATGCCGGGCATCGCGGCTGGGACCGTCACGACGGCGATGGGCGTCGAGGTAGCGCTAGAAAATAGATCCGTCAGCAAGGAGTAAGGTGCGGTTGATGCCCGGCTCGCACGATGGTTGGCCCGTGCGCTGGCGTCACAAGCAAGTTGCGTGAGTGTGGCGCTGAAGAGAACGACAGCCCACAGTGCAGCACGCATACTATTCCCTCCGTACGTCTCCTTTCCCGCCCCTGCCAGAGAGCGGCTGTCTCTCTGGGGGCGATTACTTCACTGCTTCGGCGAGATGATCGGCGATTGAGAAGACGCCGTCAAGCGCCTACAGCTTCCATCCCCAGTAGGTCTTGAGTATAATGGACTCAGACTTGCTGAGTGTTCTATGTGAGTCGTTGATCGGCCTCGCGCGCCGGCGCGGTCCGCCGACGCGCAGGCATCGTGGTGCACAGCTGCGGCAGAGGACGGAGGTGGAACGATGGTTGCACAGCCCTTCACACGCAGGTTGCATGACCTCGAAGAGGCGTTCGCGGCGCTGGCGCCGCAGATCGAAGAAGGCCCGACGAAGCAGGCGTTGTCGCTCCTGCACGCCATGCAGCAAGAGTTGTGGCGCAACATCTCTGGTGGTGCAACGCGCGCGCCCGAGACCGGCTTGACGATCAGCGATATCGCCAACCTGTACAAGACCGCGCCGAAGATGACCGGCAAGGCGCAAAACGAGCCGTTGCCCGTCGGTACACCGGCGCCCGACTTCACCCTGCTCGATGCGAGCGGTCAGCCGGTCTCGCTCACCGATTTCCGCGGCGCGCCCGTCGTGCTGGTGTTCTACCCGCTCGACTGGAGCCCGACGTGCAGCGATCAGCTGAGCCTGTACCAGAGCGAGGCGGCGGAGTTCGCGCGCTACGGTGCGAAGATCGTCGGCATCTCCGTCGATAGCATGTACAGCCACGGCGCCTGGGCAGCGGTGCGCGGTCTGACCTTCCCGCTGCTGGCCGACTTCGAGCCGAAGGGTGCAGTAGCACGCCGTTACCACGTCTACCGCGAGGGCGACGGCTTCTCCGAGCGCGCGCTGTACATCATCGATCGCGACGGCATCATCCGCTACGCACACGTCTCGCCCGAGTTGGATCACGTGCCGGACATCTACGAGCTGTTCGATGCGCTGGCGCGGATCGCGCAGGCTGAACAGCCTGCGATGGCCGACGCGAGGAGGTGAGAGCGATGGTGATGCAGATCGGTCGGTACGCCCCCTACGGCGTGCGCATTGCACCGCAAACGCCACCGATCGTGGTATACGGCACGAGCTGGTGCGCCGCGACGCAGATGGTACGCCGCTTCCTCGACCGCTACGGGGTACCCTACCGCTACGTCGATCTGGAACGCGACCCGATTGCGGCCGAACGGCTGCGCTGGCTGACCGGCGGCACGGTTAGTCACCCAACCGTGTACATCGCCGGCGAGTACCTCGTCGAGCCGACGCTCTCCGAACTGGAGTGGGCGCTGGCGCGTGTGGGCGTTCTGTGAACCCCGGCGTGGTCAGAGCGGCAGTAGCGCCCGGGCCGTGCGTTCGGGCGTGATGGAGATTGTATTGTGAACGTGACTGTTTATTCCACACCGACATGCCCGTGGTGCCATCGGGCGAAGGCGTTTCTCAAACAGCTAGGCGTGCCGTTCGTCGAAAAGGACGTTTCGGTGGATCCGGCGGCGGCGCGCGAGATGATCGCCCGCTCCGGCCAGCAGGGCGTGCCGGTGATCACCGTCGATGACGATGTGATCGTGGGCTTCGACCGGCCGCGCCTGCAGCACGCGATCGAACGCGCGCGAGCGCGCGCGGCGCGCAACGGTAAGCTGCGCCTGGGAGCGGCCGTCGCCGATGCCGAGCGGCACGGCTACCCACCGGGCAACGGCGCGTATGTCGGCCGCGTTGCGCCCGGATCGCCGTCGGAGCGTGCTGGCATCCGACCTGGCGACGTTATCACCGCGATCGGCGGGCGGCGCATCGCGACGGCGAGCGATGTCGAGCGCGTACGCGAGACGCTTGCCCCGGGTGCAGCGGTGCCGATCGAAGTGTTGCGGAACGGCCACCGGCTGGAGCTGGAGCTGCAGCTGTAAGGCAGGCACCAGACGAGGCGCGGGCGGGCTGTCGGGCAACCGGCAGTCCTTCTGCGCCTCGCGTGTCATCGATCCGCTTGAGCAAGAGGCGCGCCGCCGGGGCCACGGGGATACAGAGCGTGGCCTCTCGATGTCAGCCGCTTAGTGCGTTCACACCCGGAGCGGACAACAGAGAAGGCTCACAGGCGGCTTCAGCGCAGCGCTACTGCATCCAAGTATTACCCGGCCCTCGTACCGATCGCGCTCCTGTTCATCCTGAGGGAAAACCCGCGGCTCCAGCGCAGCGTGTGTTGGGAGGGAGGGAGGAGCGACCCGTCTGACGATAGGCGTCGCGCCGCTACAGGGCGTGAACGGGGCCGCGTGACTGCGACGGCAGAGATGCCGGCGGAGGAGCGCGCATTCCGACCGCCTTCTACAGTGCCGATACCGGCATGGGCGTGGTCCCGAACATCACCGCGCCAGCCGGCACCGGGCGAGCCGCACCTTCTCCTGCACGCCGCGGCTACAACGCCGGTGCAGGACACGGAGGCGAGGCATCGCTAGGCCACCTCTCTAAGCCTGAGCCCGCATTGCGGGCCTTCATCGAGATGCCACCACCAGTATCACCGTGGGATACTCGCCTTCCGTGCCGCATCAAAGAGGGGGGAAAACGCCTGACAAGCAACGCACGCTGCTCGACAAGCCGCTGGTCAGCTCGAATGTAGGAGACCTCTCCCCTCCGATCAAGCTCGGTGAAGAGCCGATCTCACGACTGTAGAGTTACTCGACTTAGCTCGTCCAGCTCCGATGGTGCCAGCGGACGACCGAGAATTTCGGCAAAGTCCCCCGCATGGTTCTTTGCATGAGCTAGAAGCCTTGAAGCACGCCATCGTGCTGCCTGATGCGCTCGCACCTCAGCAACGAACTGCTTATCGGTCATCGCTCGGAGCTGTTCCAGGCGCGTGCGTCGCAAGTCTCCAAGATGGATATCGCCTGCGGTCGGTTACGGTACTCCCTGTGTCAATCCTCGCTCCAGCCACCGTCGCGCCTCGTCTGCTCCGACGATCTCGGCCGGGGTCCGCTTCTACCCCACCGCCTCCCTGTGCGGTGCGTCGGAGCCGGCCCGGCGCCCTCAGAGCGGGCGTTCTCACCTAAAATGGCGCGAAGCTGGCTCGCCTGCGATGATGACAAGATGACTCGCCGTTTGTGCGGCAAGGGAAGAGCAAGAGCGGTGCCGGCGGTGGGAGTCGAACCCACACAGGGTTGCCCCTAACGGTTTTTGAGACCGTCGCGTCTGCCATTCCGCCACGCCGGCCGCGGCGTCGCTCGCGCTCACGAGCGTAGCACGCCAGCCGCTGACCGGGCGAGCGCCGATGCGATCGTGCCGCGGTCGATCGTGGTCATACCGCTGTTAGCACGGCACCCGCACGGCCGCGTCTGGCTATATTGTGGCTACACGAGGCAACCGCCCCAGAAAGGACTTGAGGGGCATCTGCGCGCCGTACCGCGCTGGCCCCCTACGCTTCGGGGCTGACGCACCGGCTGCCCGGGGCATGTTGTTTGGTCAGTGTTGTCATGAGCGCGCCCGCGCGTGGCGCCGTGGCTGCGCTTCTGCGACACGCTCGCGTCATGCCTGCACGCGCTCGCATCGAACGCCCACAGCTGCCCGACGGTGTCGCTGCGCTGAGGGTATGCGCTGGCTACCCGGGCTGGCTGCCCTCGGAATCACGCCGATCGACTCCCGGGTACTCGTGTCCGGGCTGCCGCGCGTCTGGGCGGCACGGCAGCCTGTGCCGCCGCGAGGCTCCTAGACTCTGGCCCCACTAGTGCCCGACGCTGGCAGCATAAAGCTGGGTGCGACAGCGCTTTGGACGGCGATATGGCCGCGATGTCACCATGGTAAGGACACCCTCCACCTGAGAAACGACGCGGCCAGGTACACAGCGATGGAGAGCAGCGCAACGATCCTCGACCTGACGACCTTCCTCCCGTACTTCGATCGAGTCTATGAGCGCACGCTGGAGGTGGCACGGGCGGTGCCACCGGAGATGTATGCCTGGCGCCCCCGTTTCGGCGAGCTAACCGCGGCCGAGGTGATCCGCCATATCGGCTCCGCAGAGGTGATGAATGCGCGTCGCCTGGGAGAAGGCACGCTCTGCTACGACGGACACGGCGAGGATCTCGGCGATCCGCTCGCCTATCTGCGCCGCTGCCACGAGCGCGCCCGTGAATGGCTCACGACGCTGAACCCCGCACGTCTATCGACGATGCTCGCCGGAGCGGCCGGCGAGATCGAGGCGCGGCGCGTTCTCCTCGGCATGGTCGAGCACGAGGTGCACCATCGCAGCCAGCTCTGTAGCTACCTCAGCGCGTTCGGGGTCACGCCACCGCCGCTGTTCGGTATCTTCGTCGAGCGCTTGCCGGGATAACCCGCGCGCACTGGCACCGCGATCTCTCCCTGGCCGGCGGCGTGGGCGTGATGTCGTGCCGTGGTGGAGCGGGGCAGAGCGGCCGTCTGCCTCCAGCCGCAGAATGCGAGGCGGTCCGGCGCCAAAAGGGCGCGAGCAGGCGCCCTACGATTCGCCGTAGAACAGCATCACGAGATCGTGCTGCAGGTTGCGCACCGCGCGCTCGCTCGCGCGCAACATCAGCCGCGAGCCGTCCTCGTCATCGAAGATCAGCTCCCAGTAATCGGTCTCGACGTAGACCTTCTCGCCATCTTCCTCTTCGACGGTCACCATCGGCGGGTTGACCTCGATGTAATCGAGGAAGATACGAGGATGGAAAAAGAAGCCTTTCATGACCGGGAGCTGCGGCTCCCATGGACCGCCCTGGCGCGCCTCCGGCGCTGCAGATGCGTCTTCGATGGCACGCAGCAGCTCGCGCAGCCCCGCCTCGTTCGTGGCGATGTGCGCGGTTAGATCGCCGGCCAGCGCATCCAGTTCGTACTGGTCCTCCTCCCCCTCCTCGGGGTCGAGCTTTTTGAGTTCGAACCTGGCGACATCGCATCCGAACTCGTACGCCACTATCGTGCCTCCCGTGGAACAGCGCAACCGGGCGCGGCCGATCGTCAGCACTGAGGGTAGCATCGCCTTGCAGACCACTCAATCGAGCGCAATCGAGCGCGGCGTGCTGGCTCGTGACGCGCGCGCGGGCTACACTGCCCGTGAATCCCCGTGGTGATGACACGCAGCGGAGCAACGATCATGGTCGCGACACCCGGCGCAACGCGCATCGAACGCGATTCGATGGGGCCGATGGAGGTACCCGCCGACGCTTACTACGGCGCATCCACGATGCGCGCGGTGCTCAATTTCCCTATCAGCCCCTACCGCTTCCCGCGCTCGTTCATCCGCACGCTTGGACAGATCAAGCTCGCCGCGGCCCAGACCAACGCCGAGCTGGGCTTGTTGCCCGCCGAGATCGCTCGCGCAATCGAGCAGGCCGCGCAGGAGGTCATCGACGGCCGCTTCGATGACCAGTTCGTCGTCGATATCTTTCAGACCGGCTCCGGCACCTCCACCAACATGAACGCGAACGAGGTGATCGCCAACCGCGCTAGCGAGCTGCTCGGCGGCGAGCGCGGCAGCAAGAAGGTTCATCCCAACGATCACGTCAACCTGTGCCAGTCGTCCAACGACGTGATCCCCACCGCGATGCACGTCTCTGCGCTGGTGGAGATCGCGCACGTGCTCGTGCCCGCGCTCGAAGAGCTCGAACGCAGCTTGCGCACCAAGGCAGATGAGTTCTGGCCGGTGATCAAGACCGGGCGCACCCACCTGCAGGATGCGACGCCGATCCGCCTCGGTCAGGAGTTCCTTGGCTACGCCGGCCAGGTCGAACGCGCGATCAGGCGGCTGCGCCAGGCAGCCGAGAATCTCAGCGAGGTCGCCCTGGGCGGCACTGCCGTGGGTACCGGTATCAACAGCCATCCGGAATTCGCCCGCCGTGTCTGCGCTCGCCTTTCGCAGATGACCGGACTCACGATCCGCGAGACAGACAACCACTTCCAGGCGCAGAGCGCGATCGATGGCGTCGTCGCTGTCTCGGGCGCGCTACGCGGCGCGGCGATCGCGTTGATGAAGATCGCCAACGATATCCGCTGGATGGGATCGGGGCCGCGCACCGGCCTTGGCGAGCTCGCGTTGCCCGAGGTGCAACCCGGTTCCTCGATCATGCCCGGCAAGGTCAACCCTGTGATCGCCGAGGCGCTGATCCAGGTCGGCGCGCAGGTGATCGGCAACGACGCGGCGATCGCCACCGCCGGGCAGTGGGGCTACTTCGAGCTGAATACGATGCTGCCCGTCGCCGCCTTCAACCTGCTTATGGCGATCGATCTGCTCGCCAACGGCGCGCGCAACTTCGCCAAGCAGTGCGTCGACGGCCTCAAGGCGACCGAACACGGCCCGGAGATGGTCGAGAAGGGGCTGATCATCGGTACCGCGCTCGCCCCGGTGATCGGCTACGATGCCGCGGCAGCGATCGTGAAAGAGGCGCACAAGACCGGCCGCACGATCCGCGAGGTGGCGCGCGAAAAAACGAACCTCGGCGAGGAGCAGCTGCGCGAGATCCTCGACCCCGAAAAGATGCTGCAGCCTGGTCTCGAAGGTGGTCCTGTCAGCGGCTGATGCTCGGCACGTTTGCCGGCGCGGTCAGAGCGGTTCTACAAGCGACTCGCCCCCACCGTGCCGCGTCGCTCGTGCTGCATGGGCCGGTTGGCGGTGCAACCCCACCAGCGGGCGCTTTTCCGTGCCCGTGCGCAGCAAAGTTGCTGGTGCGACGACGCCAGTTACGCGCGCACGAACGCGCCCGCGGCGACCGAGACAAACGAGGCGTTGCGCGCATCGGCCGGGCACTGATCGTACGCGGCAACCTCTAGCCGCACCGGTGGCAGGATCGCCAGCGCAAGCGCCAGCGGCGACAGACCGCAGACGCGGAAACGCTCGTCCACCGGCCCGGCGGTCTGCAGCAGCGCCTCCGCTCCCCGCGCGCAGGCGGCGATCAGGGCATCGTCGGCCGCGCGCACGATCGCCCGCTCGACCGCGCCCATCGCAAAATGGTCGCCAAACTCGGGGCCAACGTGCGCCAGGTCGCCGGCGACCACAACGAACGCGCCTTCGGCGACGGTTTCGCGTAGCACGGCCAGCGCTTCGGCCAGCGCCGCATCGTCGCCTGGTAGTCCGCGCTCGACCCAGGGAGCGTGATAGCCGCACAGTACTGGCAGCAGCGCCAGCGGTTCGCCACCGCGCACGTGGTGCAGCCAGACCGTCGCCAGCTCGATCGAGTGCTCGTCGCGGTGACGCAACTCCTCGGCGAAGGCGCGTTCCTCGCCGAGCACCTTCGCCAGCCGATCGACAAGCTCCTCGGCCAGAGGCAGCATCCCCCACGGCGTCGCGTAGCGCTGCCGTGTCAGGGTGATGCGTCCCGGTCCACCTTTGTGATCGGTGCCCAGCACGATGGCGAGCCGCGCCGCTCGCGCCGCTGCCGCCGCTTGCGACCAGCCGGCGGCGTAGACCCGCCCCCCACGCCGGTAATCGATGTGCGGGCTGAGCACACCGGCCACGCACTCGGCGGGAAGTGAGGCGCAGGCAGCCTGCTCTTCGTACGTGGCGAGCAGGGACCGCGCCTCGTCGGGGTCGGCGGGGTAGACAGCGTCCGCGTGCGAAAGCGGTCGGTGCGGAGCCGAGCGGTACGTCTCCAGCGCACGCGCCTGCGCTGCGTCGGCGAGTGGCCCTTCGAGCAAACCAGCCCGCGCGAGCGTCTCGACCAGCGCGCCGACCTCGTCGCGCGTCAGCGCCGGCCCGCCGAGGGCCAGGCAGGCGACGCGCAGGCCGTCGAGGTCGTGGCGACCATCGCAGGCGATCGCCAGGCCGCGCAGATCCCAGCGCAGCAGCACGGCGCTTTCATCGCCGAGCATGAAGTCGCGCAACAGCAGGAAGGGCTGCCCCTCGTGGACGATGTATTTTGCCTCAACAGGACGCAGTTTCGGATACGCGTAGGCCGTGTCCATATCTCCAGTGTAGCGGGCGCTGGCGCGGCCGCATGCGCATCGCTCGCAGCTTGCAGCGGCCCGTGATACCATGACCGAGGCCACCCGCCGGCCGACATCCTGCGTGTACGGATATTGAAGCTACAGCGGCATATCGTTCTGGTCCTGCTGCTCGTTGCCGGCGCGGCGCTCGGCGCGGCCGGCACTTTCACCTTCCTGCATGTCACCGGTCTCACGGCTGCTCTGCGTGGTAGCGCGCCGTCGGCGCCGCAAGCACTATTTCCGCAAGGGCCGCTCCAACCGATCGTCACGGACTCGCCCACACCGACGCCGGAGCCGGCGCTGCGCTCGTACCTCGCCGAAGCGCAGATCGTGTCGTACTACGGTCATCCCGCTTCGCCCGCGCTCGGTGTTCTCGGCGAAGGCGATACCGAGACGATGCTCGCCCGCCTGCGCGCCCAGGCAGCAGCCTACCAGGCGCTCAATCCCGAGAAGAAGGTGATCCCCGCGCTGCATCTCATTTACGAGGTTGCGCAGGCAAACCCCGGCCCCGACGGTCTCTATCTCTACCGTACCGACGATGCCACCGTGCAGCGCTACATCGATCTCGCCCGGCAGAACGGCATGCTGCTCTTCCTCGACCTGCAGATCGGGCGCAGCAGCCTCGACCAGGAACTGAACCATGTCATGCCGTATCTGAAGCTGCCGTTCGTCCACCTCGCCATCGACCCGGAGTTCGCGATGCCACCGGGCGAACGGCCGGGTGAGGATATCGGCTCACTCGACGCGCTCGACATCGATGCCGCGCTGGCGCGCATCAATGCCATGGCCGAGCAGGAGAACCTGCCGTACAACAAGATCGTCATCGTGCATCAGTTCCAGGATTCGATGCTCACCAACAAAGATCTGCTGAACTGGTGGGAGCCGCGCGTCGACCTCGTGCTCGACATGGATGGCTACGGTGACCAGTCTGGCAAGCTCGGTAAATACAACAGCCTGATCAACTTGCCCGCCGTGCGCCATGCCGCCATCAAGCTCTTCTATCAGCACGACGTAGCACTGTTGAGCGAGCAGCAGGTGGAAGAGCTGCAACCCCGTCCGGACATCATCATCTACCAGTAGCGCGTACAATACGGTCCATGCAGAACGGTATTTGGCGGCACGCGGAGCGGCTTGCAGGGCCACTGCCGCGTACGCGTGTCACGCTGGGCGAGGGGGGCACGCCGCTGATCGTCGCCCCACGGCTGGCCGCGGCGATCGGCATCGCGCGGCTCTACCTCAAGCTCGAAAGCTGCAACCCCACCGGGTCGTTCAAGGACCGCGGCGCCGCGTACGCTGTCTCGGTCGCGCTCGACGCTGGCGCGCGCGAGATCGTCGAAGACTCCTCCGGCAATGCGGGTGCGGCGGCGGCCGCTTACGCCGCTCGTGCCGGTCTGCCGTGCACGGTGTTCGTTCCCGCGTCCGCCCCCGCGGCGAAGCTGCGTCAGGCCGAAGCGTACGGCGCGCGCGTCGTGCCGATCGCGGGCGCACGCGCGGCGGTCACCGAGGCTGCACGTGCCGCGGCGCATAGAGGCGCAGCTTACCACCTCGACCACAACGCCAATCCTGCCTTCGTTGCCGGCGTCGCGTCGCTCGCGCCCGAGCTGGATGATCTCGCGCAGGAAGGCGCTGCCATCGTCGCGCCGACTGGCGGCGGGTCGATCATCGCCGGCTTGTGGCAGGTCTGGTCGCAAGAAGGACACATACCACCGCTGTTTGCCGCGCAATCGGAGGCGTGCGCTCCGCTCGCTTGGGCGTTCGCCGCCGGTCGCGACAACGTGATGCCTGTAGAGCCGCAGCCGACGATCGCGGGCGGGATCAGCATCGGTGCGCCGCCTCGCGGCCGCGAGTTGCTCCGCATCCTGCGCGCCTCGGGCGGCGGCGCCGTCGCCGTGCCTGAAGCCGAAATTGCGCACTGGCGCGATCTGCTGGCGAGGCTCGAAGGCGTCTACGCCGAACCGACCGCTGCCACAGCAGTCGCGGCCATCGCGCGCCTCGTCGCTGATAACCTGCTGGCGCGAGAGCGCCCGGCTGTGGCGATCATCACCGGCAGCGGCCTGAAAGATCCGGTCTGATTCGCACAATTGCGCGCATCATCGCGCACAGGAGGTTCGCCAATGTTAGCGCATCGAGGTCGACGCGACATCGCCGAGCGCAGAGTCATGTGGGCGCCGTGGAGTCCTGCACAGTTTATCGCCCTTGCGTTTGGTATTTTCCTGCTGGCGCTGGGAGCGGTGACACTTTCGCGTGCCGGAGGCAATGCAGGCGATCTGACCGCAGGGCGCGTCGTGGTGTGGGGTTTTGGTGGTAACGCGATTATGGCGATCATCGAGATCGTCGGTGGCTTGCTGTTGATCATGGCTGGCGCGATGCCGGGAGCAGGGCGCGCAACGATGACCTTTCTCGGCGTTGTAGCACTGGGGTTGGGGATCATCATCCTTGCCGCGCGCGCTTCGCTCTATGATGGCCTGGGCGTGAACAATGCGACGGGCTGGCTGTTCCTGGTTACTGGCATTGTGAATCTGGTCGCGGCGATGGCCGCACCGGTCTTTTTCGCGTCAGATCGCGAAAGCATTCGCCGCGAGGATGAGATCATCCACGACGAACGGTTCTGAGTTTTCCCCTTATCGTGTTCGATGTCCCCACGCAATTGCGGCGGTGGGCGGCCACCTCGTTCCGACGGTGTGGGCAGCCCATCGCCGCATCCGCGTTCTGTAGTCGCCGCGCGGGCCGTATGCGTGCGCGGTGCGTAGGGCAGCAGGACGCGCATGTACGCATGCCGTTTCGCGTTTCCTTGCCCGTTGAACAGGGCGGTGCTAGCATCGCCAACGGTAACCCTGCCGGGCGGATACGCGTCAGCGCTTTGCCTTCGCGTGATGGACGTCGCTGCCTGCTGTCCGCACGGCGCCGCTCGACAGGAGGACGCCCGAAAGGCATGGCATGACGTTCCAAGAGAAGCTCGACCATCTGCTAAAGCTCAAGGAGAAGGCCCGCCTGGGTGGCGGGCCGGCGCGCATCGAGGCCCAGCACAAACGTGGCAAGCTCACCGCTCGCGAGCGTCTGGCGATCCTGCTCGACGAAGGATCGTTCGAGGAGATCGATACGCTCGTCACCCACCGCTGCACCGAGTTTGGTCTCGCGGACCAGAAGTACCTCGGCGATTCGGTCGTCACCGGGTACGGCACGATCGACGGCCGGCTCGTGTACGTCTTTTCGCAGGACTTCACCGTCTTCGGTGGCTCCCTGTCCGAAGTGGCGGGCCAGAAGATCTGCAAGGTCCTGGACCTGGCGATGAAGAACGGCGCGCCGTTCATCGGCCTCAACGACGGCGGTGGCGCGCGCATCCAGGAGGGCGTGGACAGCCTCTCTGGCTACGGCAACATCTTCACCCGCAACACGCTCGCCTCGGGGCTGATCCCGCAGATCAGCGTGATCATGGGACCGGCGGCCGGCGGCGCGGTCTACTCGCCGGCGATCACCGACTTCATCTTCATGACCGGTGCGGCGCAGATGTACATCACCGGTCCGGACGTCGTGCGCGCCGTGACCGGCGAGGAGATCACGCACCAGCAGCTCGGTGGCGCTGAAGTGCACGCCACACGCAGCGGCGTGGCGCACTTCATGATCGAGGACGAGCGCGCCTGCCTGCAGGAGGTACGCCGACTCATCTCCTTCCTGCCCGCCAACAACCTCGACGACCCGCCGTTTGTCGACCTGGGCGATGACCCGCAACGGCAGACGCCCGAACTGCTGGAGATCGTGCCCGACGACGCCAACCGTCCGTACGATGTGCGTGACGTGATCGACAAGCTGGTCGACGGGGGCGACTTCCTCGAAGTGCACGCGGGCTGGGCGCAGAACATCGTCGTTGGTTTCGCGCGCTTCAACGGCCGTGTAGTGGGCGTGGTGGCGAACCAGCCGATGTATCTTGCGGGCGTGCTGGACATCGATGCCTCGCGCAAAGGGGCGCGGTTCGTGCGCTTCTGCGACGCCTTCAACATTCCGCTGGTAACGCTGGTGGATATTCCCGGCTTCCTGCCGGGTACGGCGCAAGAGTACGGCGGTATCATCGTCCACGGCGCCAAGCTGCTGTACGCCTACGCCGAGGCAACGGTGCCGAAGGTGAGCGTGATCCTGCGCAAAGCGTACGGCGGGGCGTACCTGGTGATGTCGAGCAAGCATCTGCGTGGCGACATCAACTACGCCTGGCCAACGGCGGAGGCGGCGGTGATGGGATCGGCCGGCGCGGTGGACGTGATCATGCGCGAGCAGATTCGCGCGGCGGCAGACCCGGAGGCGGAGCGGGCACGGCTGATCGCGGAGTACGACGCACGGTTCCAGAACCCTTACATCGCGGCAGCGCGCGGTTACATCGACGACGTGATCGACCCGCGCGAGACGCGGGTCAAGATCATCCGCGCGCTGGAGATGCTGCGCAACAAGAGCGAGCAAAACCCGCCCAAGAAGCACGGCAATATTCCGCTATAGGCTAGACTGCAGGCGAAGAGGGGCGGATAGCTGCCCCCAAAAGAGGCCACCATGGGGATCAAGGTCACCGATACCGTCCTGCGCGATGCGCACCAGTCGCTGCTCGCCACACGTATGCGCACCGAGGACATGTTGCCGATCTGCGAGGCGCTCGATGAGATCGGCTACCACTCGCTTGAAGTGTGGGGTGGGGCGACCTTCGACGCCTGCCTGCGTTTCCTCCACGAGGATCCGTGGGAGCGGCTACGGCTGCTCAAGCAGCACTTGCCGAAGACACCGTTGCAAATGCTGCTGCGTGGCCAGAACGCCGTCGGCTACCGCCACTACGCGGACGATGTCGTCGAGCGCTTCTGCTACAAGGCCGTCGAAAACGGCATGAACATCTTCCGTATCTTCGACGCGGTGAACGACACGCGCAATCTGGAAACGGCGATGCGCGCCGTCAAAGCCGCGGGTGGGCACGCACAGGGCACGATCTGCTACACCGTCAGCCCGGTCTTCAACGCCGACGTCGCCGTGCAGATGTGCAAGGAACTCGAGCAGATGGGTGCCGATTCCATCTGTCTCAAGGATATGGCCGGCCTGCTCGATCCCTACACCGCGGCTGAGATCATCGGCAAGCTGCGCCAGGCAACGACGCTGCCGATCGCGCTGCATAGCCACTGCACCAGCGGCTTCGCCGACATGACGTACATCAAGGCGATCGAAGCGGGCGTCGATATCGTCGATACGGCTATCTCCAGCCTCTCGCACGGCACCTCGCAGCCGCCGACCGAGACGCTGGTCGCCACTCTGCGCGGCACGAAGTACGATACCGGCCTCGACCTGCAAAAACTCACGAAGATCGCCGATTACTTTGCCAACGTGCGCAAGAAGTACGCGGCGTTCGAAAGCGAAACGTTCGGCGTCGATGCGGGCGTCCTCATCCACCAGATGCCGGGCGGTATGATCTCGAACATGATCAACCAGTTGCGCGAGCAGAACGCGCTGGATCGCCTCGATGAAGTGCTCGAGGAGATGCCGCGCGTGCGCTGCGATATGGGCTACCCGCCGCTGGTGACCCCCACCAGCCAGATCGTCGGCACGCAGGCCGTGCTCAACGTCCTCGCGGGCGAGCGCTACAAGCGCGTCACGAAAGAGGTGCGTCAGTACTTCCAGGGCTTCTACGGGCGTTCACCCGCGCCTGTCAACCAGGAAGTGCAAGCGAAAGTGCTCTCGGCGGGCGAGGAGGTGATCGCCGGTCGCCCGGCTGACTTTATCCCACCCGAGATGGAGAAGGCCCGCGCCGAGATCGGTGATCTCGCACGCTGCGAAGAGGATGTGATCTCGTACGCGCTGTTCGGTCAGATCGCGCGCGATTTCTTCGTCTGGCGCAACAGCGGCGGCAAGCCGGAGCCGGATCTCGTGGCGGCCATCGCCGCAACGCTCGCGAACGTCGAGCGCGCGAAGGCCGCGCCACCCGCCTCTACCCCGGCCACGAGCGTTTCGTACTGGAAGTACGATCGCCGGCGCCGCGCCCTGAGAGCTGGTTAGGAGTATCGCCGTGCGCATCATCGTCGATGGCGAACCGTTCGAGGTCGTCGTACAGGGCGAGGAAGTTGTCGTCAACGGTACCCCGTATCGTGTGCGGATCGAGGGACGTGGCCCGCTGAAAACCATCTACGTCAATGAAAAGCCGTTTCGCGTCGAAGAGCCGGAGGAGACAACCGGTGATCTGCAGGTGCTGGTCGACGCGAAGTACCACGCCGTGCGCGTCGAAGGCGGACGGCCGCGCCCCGTTGCCGTGGCACCCAAGCGCACACAAACCGCCCCCGTTGCAACGGTGCCCGGCGGCATTCCCGCGGCGATGGCTGGGCGGATCATCTCGATCGCCGTGCAGGAGGGGCAGACGGTTAGCGAGGGGGACCTGCTGCTGGTCTTCGAAGCGATGAAAATGGAGAACGAGGTGCGCTCGCCGCGGGCAGGCACGGTGACGAGAGTCGCCGTCCGTCCTGGTGATCGCGTCAACACGGGCGATCTCTTGCTGGTTGTGGAGTAGCGCGGGTGCTAACCGCGTGCGAGGAGCGGAGAGGTCATGGCATATAACGTTACCCTGATCCCGGGCGATGGTACCGGCCCCGAGATCACCGAAGCGACGCGCCGCGTGCTGGAGGCCACCGGCGTGCAGTTCAACTGGGATGTGCAGCATGCCGGCGTCGATATCATGAAGACGGCCGGAACGCCGCTTCCCCCTGGCGTGATCGAGTCGATCCGGCGCAACAAGGTCGCGCTCAAAGGGCCGATCACGACGCCGATCGGCACCGGCTTCCGCAGCGTCAACGTAGCGCTGCGCAAGGAGCTCGACCTCTACGCCTGCCTGCGCCCCTGCAAGAGCTACAAGGGTGTACGCAGCCGCTACGACAACATCGATCTCGTGATCGTGCGCGAGAACACCGAGGATCTGTACGCCGGTATCGAGTTCCCGAAGGGCGATCCGCACGTCGAAAAGCTGGCCCGGCTCGTCGAGGAGAGCGGTCAGAAGCCGTTCCGACCGGATTCGGGCATCAGCATCAAGTCGATCTCGGTCACGGGCACGCGCCGGATCGTGCGCTTCGCCTTCAACTATGCTCAGCAGAACGGGCGCCGCAAGGTCACTGCCGTGACCAAGGCGAACATCATGAAGTTCACCGATGGTCTCTTCCTCGAGGTTGCGCGCGAGGTCGCGAAGGAGTATCCGGGGATCGAGTACGAAGAGATGCTCGTGGATAACATGAGCATGCAGCTGGTGCAGAAGCCCGAGCTGTACGACGTGCTCGTGCTGCCCAACCTCTACGGCGATATCCTCTCCGACCTCGGTGCCGGCCTGATCGGCGGCCTGGGCGTTGCCCCGGGCGCGAACATCGGCGACGAGGCGGCGCTGTTCGAGCCGACCCACGGCAGCGCGCCGAAGTACGCGGGCCTCAACAAGGTCAACCCGATGGCGATGATGCTCTCGGGCGTGATGATGCTGCGCTACCTCGGCGAGCAGGACGCGGCCGGCCGTCTCGAACGCGCGATCGCCGCGGTCATCGCCGAGGGGAAGAGCGTGACGTACGATATGAAGCCCGACCGCAACGACCCGACCGCCGTGGGCACGAGCCAGGTGGCCGATGCAGTGATCGCCAAGCTGAAGGCGGCAGCGATCGCCTGAGCCGGGCGTGCAACCCGGCGTCTGGCTGGCGGCGTTATGTCAGGGAAAACGCACTGAAACGCGAAGAGGGGAAAAAACGGTGCCACGCAAGAAAGTCACGATCGTCGGCGCGGGCAACACCGGCGCCACGATGGCCCTTCTGCTCGCGCTCAAGGGCTACTGCGATATCGTCCTGCAAGACATCGTCGAGGATATGCCGCAGGGCAAAGCGCTCGACATGCTCGAGGCCGGACCGATCGAAGGCTACGATAGCCAGATCATCGGCACCAACGGCTGGGACGAGACCGCCAACTCGGACGTGATCATTATCACCTCGGGCGTGCCGCGCAAGCCGGGTATGTCGCGCGACGATCTGCTCTCCACGAACATGAAGATCGTCGAAAGCGTGGCCGGGAACGCCGCCCGCCTGTCGCCGAACGCGGTCTTCGTCGTCTTCGCCAACCCGATGGACGCGATGTGCCACGTGGTCAAGGACGTGACTGGCTTCCCGCGGCAACGGATCGTGGGCCAGGGCGGCGTGCTCGATACCGCCCGCTTCCGCACCTTCATCGCGCAGGAGCTGGGCGTCTCGGTGCGCGAAGTGCAGGCGTACGTGCTCGGTGGGCACGGCGATACGATGGTCCCGCTTACCCGCTACACGAGCGTTGCCGGCATCCCGGTCGAACACCTGATCGCCAGAGACCGGCTGGAGCAGATCGTGCAGCGCACGCGCGATGGAGGTGCCGAGATCGTCAAGTTGCTGAAGACCGGCAGCGCTTTCTACGCGCCGGCCGCTGCAACCGTGGAGATGGTGGATGCGATCCTGCTCGATCGGAAGCGCATTCTCCCCTGCGCGGCGTACCTGCAGGGCGAGTACGGCATCAACGACCTGTTCGTGGGCGTGCCGGTAAAGTTGGGCGCCGGTGGCGTCGAGGAGGTCGTCGAGATTCCGCTGACGGATGAAGAGCGCGCGGCGCTGCACCGCTCCGCCGCTGCCGTCAAAGAGCTGGTGGACGCGATGGCGCGCCTGCGCAGCCAGCCGGCGACCTCCTGAGCGGTGTTCGCAACCGAAGGCTGCGCGCGCGTGGAAAAGACCGCGCGGACCTGCTACACTTGCGCAAGCGAAGGGGAGTAGTCCATCTCTGGCGGGCCGTCACCACGGCGTGAGCGCCCGGTTCGCCAGGCCAGCTTCTTGAAGCAGGCGGACAAGACCTTCCGACCAGACATTGCTGCTGGTTGGAAGGTCTTTTTTTGAGCCTTCCTTCCAGCGCGAAGGAGCTCA
>Ga0209061_1002558_pt1 | contig 22547 bp, 36 predicted proteins | sample Coa_R1_10_FD_187157 | JGI IMG/M metagenome (GOLD analysis project Ga0209061, IMG submission 187157) | Surface soil microbial communities from Centralia Pennsylvania, which are recovering from an underground coalmine fire - Coalmine... | ecosystem: Environmental > Terrestrial > Soil >...
TAAATCAGCAATTGCAAAACTACCTGTCCTCCTACCAAACAGGCTTCTCCGACTACTTACAACAAAACCAACTTCTCTACAACATGCTGAGCGGAATAGCGGGGATGGGGCAGTCAGCGGCCGGTATGTCAGGTCAGATGGGGCAACAGGCTGTCAGTAACATCGGCAACTTGATGACGAGTGGGGCAGCGGCTCAGGCAGCCGGAGTGGTTGGTGGCACAAATGCTCTGATGTCGGGCCTGATGGGGGCTGGCAATGCGGTCGGCGGCTCGCTAATTACCGCAGCGATGTTGCCGATGCTGATGCAGAGCGCAGGGATGTACTCTGGTGGCGGTGCCCAGGATTTTAGTGGAGGGCCATAGTGAGAGCCCAATATGACAAGTTGAAAAGGGCAAGGCAGACCCTTGATGTGGCCAGGTCAGGACTGGAACATCTGACAGAACTGGGCGATATGGTCAGTCCGGAGGATGTTATTAAGGAGGCTGGCAAGCTGGTGGCGCATGGGCTGGCGCCACAGGCAATGGCAGGACTGTTGGCGGATATACCGACTGGCGGCGGCCTTCAATTGGCGGAGTGGGTTAAGGAACATCTGGAGGGGGTTTCTCAGAGAGAGGCACAGTTGCAGCCTGTGCTGGATACATTCCGGCATCGGATGGGGGTGCAAGCCTTAATGGGGCTCAAAGCGGCTGGTTTGCAAAGAGGCGGGGCTTTGGGACTGCAAGGGGGTGGCGGTATTGCTCCGACCAGCGTTATACAGATGGCAGAGGAGAAGCCGGCTCCTCGGGAAATGGCACAAGGCGGGGAAGGGGCTGAGTAATGCCTGTCGATCCTTCCATCTCTCTCCAAATTGGAAAAGGTGTTCAACCGGCGCAGCAGCAAAACCCGCTTGGGTTGGTAGGAGAGATTGCCGGCATTTCCCGAACTTGGGCTGAGACTGCCCGCACTCAGACAGAAACCCAAACCCTTCAGCAAGCGCTTGCGGCCAAAGAAGGCATCGGCCACATTCTTGCCACCTCGCCCGACCTTAACACCGCCATGACTTCGATCTCACGCTCGCCTTACGCTGCCTTTGCCCCAGAAGTCCTGACCAATCTCGCCCACTACAACCTGCTTGGGAAGCAGGCCGCCCAAACCCAGCTAAACACCCAAAACACTGCCTATGGCATGGCCATTCACGCGATCACGGCCGGCTTGTACGATCCGAAGACAGTGCCGAAGTACATGCAGGCGGCACGTCAGGCTAGTATGACTGGTGATCCGACTATTGATCGGAACACGGGGCAGTTTTTTCAACAGCTGGAGCACTCGCTGTTTGATGGAATTCCTGCTGACAATCCTCAGGCAGCTGCCAACACATACAGGCGGAGGGCCGCAGGGATACTGATGCAAACGACATCGCCGGAGCAGGCATCAAGGGCGATGTTCCCCGAAACTGGAATGACCAATACTGGTGGGGCCATTGTTCCGACTCTAAGAGAGCCGGCAGCTTTTGGCGGACAACTTGAAGCAGCAGGCCAGCCTATTCCGCTGACGCTTCCTCCTCAAGTAGTCCATGGAACCGGCCCAGGCGGTCAGCCTGTCACAACTCCGGCGGGTGGCGCCTACGGCACGCCAATGCTGGCCGGTCCTACTGTTACAGAACACCAGTATCTTGGCGCTCGCGGCGGAGACATCGCTCAATACCAGTCCAATCTTGATAAAAATGTACAAGGCTCCTTTGCCCTGCTGCAAAATCTCCAAGAACAATCAAGCGCATTGCAAAACTTCAAGGCCGGCGCCGGAGCGACTACCTACATGAAGGTTGCCCAGATGGCCCAAGCCATAGGCGCGCCGCAACAGCTCGTTGATCAAATTGCCCACGGCAACCTTGGGGCTATGCAAGAGTACCAGAAACTGGCCGTCAACAACATCGCCAACCAAATCAGGCAGCAGTTAACTGGTAGTCCAATTGCCGAGCGGGAGTTCTCGACTTTCCTCGCTAACTATCCGACCATTAACACCGATCCTCGTGCCATTTATCGGATGGAAGACTTTATGACTCGGATGTATTATTATCAGGCAGCCGAGCAGAAGGCGATGGAGGACTTTGTTGATAGGGGTGGAAATTTGTCGGACTGGCCAAGCCGATGGCAGAAGGAGGCAAGGAAAGGCGGCTATGACAAACTGTTGCCGTCGAGTATGGCATTTCAGCATGTAACACCAGGGGCTATTAGCATATTAATGGCCAACCCAAAGACAGCGGCTAAGTTTGATGAGCACTTTGGAAAAGGGCTGGCGGAAGAGTTGCTAAAGCTGAGGGTTGAGTGATGCCTGACTCTGATCCCTACGCTGCTCTGGTTGGGGCCAGCCCGCAACTGACGCAGGCTGCCCCTCCTTCTACCCAGCCTGATGAGGATGACCCTTACGCGGCCTTGGTACAACCGCCAGTTTCGGCACCAGCATCTCCTAGGCTGCCCGCTGCTGGTGCCGCCCCGTCAAGCGGAATGCCGGCTTGGCTGCGTGTTCCGCTTGGCGCTGGGGCCAACCTCCTTGGCGGGGCCGAAAACGCTCTGACTGAACTTGGCCACTTGGTGGGAATGGGCGGGGGCTACACCAGCCAATTGCCAGGTGCCGTGCAAGGAACGCCGATGACGCCCCAAGGCGGGCTTCCGGGGCAACGGCCGGTTCCGAGCCTGACCGACATCAATGCTCTTGCCCCACAAAGCCCTTACGAGGCGATGGCGCAAGGTGCGGCCCGAGGGCTTGGCGCCGGCTTGGCTATGCCGATCGGAGGCTTGGCGGCGAATATGCTTGGGGGCGTGCTTGGCGGGACAGCAGCAGCAGGGGCAAAAGCGGCTGGGGCTCCGCCGGCGGTTCAATTTGGAGCGGGCGTGCTTGGCGGGCTTGCCGGTGGCGGTTTGGCGGGCACACTTGAGCGGACCCCAGAGCAAGTAGCGGCCGATCTCGGCGCATCCCAAGACCCGCAAGACGCTGGCGCTATCGTACAGAATGCTGCCCGAAGCTGGCTCGCCGACTTGCCCAACAAAGAGAAAGCCGTTTGGGACCCGGTGCATGCTGCGGTTCCATCCAACACGCCGACACCTTTAGATGAGACGAGAGACGCGCTCAAACAGATGATCGGACAGGGCGGAGACTTGAGGCAGCCAGTCTCACAGTTCAGGAAGAAGATGCCGGAGAATGTGTATAGGAGTCTGGTTGCGATATACAAAAAGCAAGGCAAGCAAACGCCAGGCTGGGAACCGTCTTGGAGCGATGTTGCCAATTTCAGGACGGCTGTCGGCAAGTCTCTCTCTGATCCGCAAGTGGTACGGGACTTCAGCGAGGAGAACTTGCGCAATTTGTATCGGGCGCTGACCTCGGATATGGGGGATGCGGCCAACAATGTTGGAGCGGGGCAATTGTTCGAGCAGGCTAACGCCCAAAGTGTTCATTTGCATGATCTGGCAGAGGGGCTGTTTGGTCAGACTGTTTCTGGCATCAAGCCAAACTATCGGGAAGATCCTAGCGCTGGCGATGTCGGGCGGAAGCTTCTGAATGGAGGGAAGATAGACAGCCAGGATCTTGAATTGATGAGGCAACATGCACCGCAGGCAACCAATGAGTTGGCGGCGGCTTTCATCCGGCATAATCGGGACAACTTGGCAAAGGCTTGGGGTCAGTTGCGGCCGAGGGCGCAGGCTGCTCTGGTTCCCAATCCGGCGGACAGGGCTGTGTTGGCAACGGCGGCGCCGAAGGGGAAAGCACCAAATCTGGCTCATAGACTGACTGAAATGGCAATTGGCGGCGGTTTGGGGGCCGCCGCCAGTCACCTTCTTCCGGCTGGCATTCAGGAAATGGCTTTACCGATTACTTCTTCTATTGCAGCCGGTGCAGCGCCCTACATAGTGCAGGGAGCCAAGCGGCTGACCGACAATCCGTTTGCGCCGGTCGCTGGTGGTTTAGCAGCGACTCGCTAAGGCTGTCTGTTCAGCGTGCGGTTGAGACGCCGCGACGGCTCCGGGACCCCGGCCAGCGCGTCTCGGAACTGGCGCGCGTTCTCGAACGAGCCGGTCATGTTCCACCATTCGATCGTGTATTCGGTGGGCCAGCACCATGGCCGGCCATTGCGATCCAGGTAGGCGCGGTAATTGCCACCGATAAGAGGCGCATCGGGAATGCGAAGTCTGTCGCGCAGCCGGTCGTGCTCGGCCTCAGCTTCGGAGATCCGTTTGCCAAACAATAATATTAGAACTAGAAATGTGATACCTGGTAAGCTCCAAAGAAGGTGTTTGCCGTCCATATCTCGCCTCACTCCGAGGTGGCATAATACTGCGGGCAAACTGGGTCGTACTGGTTGAAGATGTCGCCTTTGGGGCAGTGTTGTTTGTAGTTGTGCTCACGGGCATAGGCCGCCGCCTTGGCGACTGGCGTGGTCGGCATCGGATTGTTCTTCAAGGCGATGGCAATTGCAAACCCTCCAATGAGGCCGGCAATTGCCAAAGCTGTAATAAGACTTACCAGATATCGGCCGAAGTGCAGGATAGCCAGGGATAACAGGATAGTCAGAATGATGGTATGCATGGTTGCCTCTGACTGTTAGAGATCGGGCAGCGAGCGGTCTTTGCGCTGCGTAACCATTAGACCTTTCCTGTCTCTCAATTGTTGGACGTTATGCGTGAGGTTGCCTCCGTATTTGACAAAGGCGGGTAGGTTTGGGCTTGCTCCAGTGACCTCAAAGTTGTAGTCTGACAAGAAGCCAACGACACCAGGCAACTCAGAGCCGAAAACAATCCACTGTCTGTCGTGTTGGTCTCCAACAGTGGGGAACGGCTCTGGTCTTTCTCCCTTCTCCTCCAGCCAATCGATCCTTTTGCCGAGGGCCATTGCAAACTGCACTTCCCTTCTGGTACTCTCTCCGATATACCCATCCTTGTTGATGACAAAGACAGCGTTGGAGTTCATAATTTTGAGGAGGTGGATGTGATCGAGCTTTGCCTTCTCTTGCTCGGTGTACCAGTCTTTTGAACCCTCGGCAGAAGGGAAGGTAACTAGGGAGAAGACACAATGACCGCACATCGATATGGTCTTGTTCCATTCGTGGAACAAGGGCTCAAAGCGAGCCGATCCGCATAGCGTATAGATCATGATAAGCTCCTTCTTTGGCGGTGCGCTAAACCACAAAAGGCGAGTGTTGTTGCGGTGCGGTCCGGGCGGTTCTCTGGGCAGCCGCAGCAAATCTTCCAATGGTGCAACGGGTTAGCATAGTGGCTGAACTCTTCGAGAAAGGAACAACTCTGCCCTAACCTGTTGACTTTCCTTGCCGTTGCGGCGCGGTATCCGTCCGGATTTGCACCTGTTGCCGGGCATAATCCGGACATTCTCCGGACGCCTAATCCATGACCCTCTTTGCCTTCCCTAAGTACTCCGGCGAATGGTGTCCATACCGTTCCGTTGTCGTTTGCATAGTGTGACCCAGCCATCCGGCGATTTGCCACAGTTCCACGCCTTGCTGTGCCATCCATGTTGCCGCCGTATGCCGCAGCGTGTAGGCAAGCACCTCTCTCCCCAAGCCAGCCCTGGCGCAAGCCGACCGAAACGACCTGTCCACTGTTTTGAGGCGTCTGCCCTGATACGACAAGACGTAGGGCGTTGAGGCGCGAGCATGGGCGCGCAACAGGAACCATCTGAGCCGGCGGGGGATAGGGACAATCGGGCGGCGCTTGTTGCTTTGTTTTCTTCCCGGCACATTGAAGTCGATCCGGTTCCGTGCGAAGTCTACTTGGTTCCAGCGTAGATCAAACAGGGCTCCCGTTCTAGCCCCAGTCGTCAGGCCAAGTAGGATGAACAGTGGAAGATATCCGCGGCACTTGGGCTCCTTTCGACTTGCCCACAGCAGTCTAGCCGCCTCGCTTCTGGTCAGCCACCTATCTCGACTTGGTCCAGGCGAAGGCACCTCGACAAACGGCCTTTCCAGCATCTTTCCGTTTTTGTAGGAATACCCTAAAGCAGCCCGCAGTACGATCAACTCTCTGGCCGCCGTACCCTGCTTTGCCCCTCTTTCCCTGACGTATGCCCGACAAGTCTCTGGCCTGATGTAATCGCAGGTTCGCTCTCCCCACCAGCCTAGCAGCGCCTTAACTGCTGCTCTAAGTGTTCTCTTTGAGATGATATCGGCGATTCGGCCTTGGATGTAAAAGTCTAGAACTTCGGTTATCTGAATTTCAGAGGGACGACGGGGGCCAACCCATTTGGCGGTTTTTTGTCGTCCGAGCCACTCGGCGAAGATTTCATGAGCGCGTCCAGGTTCGCTAGTACCTGTTGAGCGCTCACGGCTCCTCCCAGTCTCTGGGTCCGTCCAGTAGATGTAGTACGTCCCGTTTCTCTTTGGGTTGGGCCTGAGCTTTGGTCCTTCCGGTACGCGGGGCACTTGATGTTCTCCTTCCACTCTTCCAGATCACTTACGCTATACATGACTCGGCCCGCTACTTTTCGATAGGTAATACGGCCAGCATTGCGTTCAGAACGGAGCGCTCTCGGGGTAATGCCAAGCATTCGGGCCGCCTCAGCCTCATAGTACAGCGGCGCAACTGTCAAAGTCATTCCACCCTCAATCCTTTTGCCAGCGGCCTATACAAATCATCCTGTCCTGCCACTTTCTGAAACCATCCTCCTTTCAGGGCTATATCGATGATGGTTCGGACTCGCTCTGGGGGAGCCCGTCCGGCGATAAAGTCAAACATCCAGCTTTCCGAAATACATTGTTGGGTGCTCCCTGAACGGCTTAATTTGGCCATAGCAGAACGGTGCAACTCCTCGATGATTTGGTAGCTGTTGTGCCCTCGCATGTCCCTAAAGGCGTCTGGCATGACTTCCTCTGCCTGTATTAGCCAGTTCTTTGCTCGCTCGACATCTTCTAGGGTTACTTCCAAAGCTCCTGATCGGGCAATCGCGGCAATCGAAGCAAGTCTAGGCAGAAATAGCGTAGTTCGGCTGGTGTTGTACTGTTCGAGGCGAGAATGAGTTGGAGTAGGCGGCCCTTTCTGACGGTCCCAATCAACAAGCAATTCGCGGGCTTCAACGCTAAACTTAATTTCGCCGGAAAGATGGGCAATAGTAGAAAGCTGATAGATCAGGTGTTTCTCTAGTTTCTCGTCGAAGTTTGTTATTGAGAATAGCTCAAAGTCAGGACGAACGGCGGCATAGATGAGGAAAATTCGTCTGGCTAGGCCAGTAGTCCAGGCTTCTTCAGGGAAATTGGAAGAGAAGTAGGATGGTGTTGCTCCGGCCAGAAGGGAAAGGATGGGCTTGTCGATGGTTTTACGTTTGTTGGCTCGGGAGCGACGACTTTCAATGAATTCATCTGGGGCCGTCCACAGTTTGTTGATGGTTCCGATAAACTCTCGGTCGTAAGTGGGGAGCAAAACCTCGAATTCTTCGACGATGCAAAAGAGATTGTGGTCGCGGGCGTCGGTTATTTCATCGATGAGGGCTGCGCGGGTCATACTATCTGGCGACAACGAGACAATGGGGCATCCTTTCTTATCAGTCACTTTTTTGGCGACGTATCTGGCTACATCCAAAACACCTTTGCCTACGCCAGGTCTGCCACACAGTAATACATAGAGGTTGAGGTAAGAAGGGCGGGAAGCGGTCCTGAACCAGACGCGTCGCCCCGTATAAGCTCCTACCATTGCTGCAGCGGCCCATAGCTTGAATATGTCGGGTGATATGACTCCCTTTGTATACTCTGCCCAGAGGGCGATGAAATCCCGCCAAACCCCATTTTGCACACTATTCTACTCCTTATCCAAATATCACCGCCAACGCCTGCTCTCGGTCATAACCTGCTCTCCAGCGCAGCTTACAATACAGGTTGTGCTGTTCTTTGGTCATATCCGGAAGTTGCTTTCGACGAGGGCGGCCCTTTAGAAATGCTGACCACTCCGCTTTTCTTTCATCAGACCATTGTTTTTGAGGCATAGCTTATGCCACCTTACACAAACCATTAGGGTTGTCATCTGAGTAGTCGGCCCAATTCTGGCCAACTTTAACGTCCCAGGGCACACGGTACTCGCGGCCCTGATAAACAAATGGGATATCGACAAGGAGGGGTTTTAGTTGTTGGATGACTTGCTGAGTAGGGATGGAGGTGGGGGCTTGGAAGGTTATGGAGTCATGGGTTTGGGCAAGAAGTTGAGCGTAAGGGAGGTAGCGCCAGGCACGCCAAAGAGCTAGGTTGGTTCGATGGGCGGTTGTACTTTGGGGAAGGAAAGCGATGGCTTCTCGGTGGACTTCTGCGCTGGTGACACGACCGAAGAATTGGCGAGTGAAGCCGAATGGGGTGGTCAGTTGCAGTTTACGTTCGACTGTCGCTATGGTCCATTCCCACCAGCGTTTGATGCAAGGGAAGGCAGCATTTTCGCCGGTAATGTAACGGTGCTGGAATTCTTCCATAATTGAGAGGGGAACTTTGAGGTGGCGGCTCGCCGTGAAGGCAGTTCCCATGTAATTGGAGTTTCCTGTAACAAATATTTTTCCATTTCTCCTAGCTAAAAGAAATCCTGTTGGAGTTGTTGGGCATAGCACTCTTCGACCAACAGCAAGCTTTTCTGTCCATTCAACCGATTTGCCACTGGCCCACTTTCTATTGTTTTGCTGTAATCTGTAGTACTCTTTACCATTGACGAAAAAGCTTGATATATTCCCTCCTATGCCCAGCAACCTTCCAATTGTTTTTATCCATGAAATATGCTCTTTGTCTTTTGAAAACAGTGCCACTGCCGTTTCCGAGATGTGTCCGTCCCAATATTTATATTCATCTACAAAATCCGATAAACATTCCTTAGTCCAATTAAGCATATATGTCCCAGCTGTTTTTGGAAACTGACCGTGCCAATTATCGACTACATATCTGTCGTTTTGGGTAGAGTAAAACGGATAACCGTACATTTCACACAGATAGCGTAATCTTGCAATTTTTCTAAGTTTTTTTAAGTGGAAGATAGCGCAGTTAGTGGACTGTTGGTAACCATCTGACATAAATGCTGCGATCAGTCTTGCGGGAACTTCCTTGTTGCCTCCTATGTAACCATCTCCTAATGGCATAAATGGTTTTGGTCCTTGCCAAGCACGACTCACACGGATATCACTTCTATTGTCTGATCTGTACGGTATTCGGTGCTGTGATGTAGCAACCAGATCGACAGAATTTCCTTTAAAATGATGTAATACACCGTCATACAGTTCATCTGTCCAATGCAATACGTTGGCAAAGTATAATTCTTGCTGTTTGTTGTGCCAGTTCCAGCACATTATCACGGAAGGTTTCTCTGTTATGTGAACCCAACCACCTGGGGTTAGAACTTCATGGTCGTCTGTCAAGCATAAATGTCCGCCGCGTTTGGCCATGTCTCGATACTTGTAGCCGCCATAGAAAGGCTGCTCGGCGATAGCACGGTCTTGTTTTGGGTCGCCGGTCCAGCCTAGCTCTGGCCAGATACGTTTGGCGTTTTGGGTGTGTAGGTCGCCGCTTTCGCAGGCGTCTAGGTAGGACCAATCGCCAACAGTGACGCCGCAGAAGAAGCCGACATCGCGTGCTTCGACCTGCTCAGCATCGGCATGATAGATGTAGGAGCCTGGATCGGCGATGAACATTCGGCGCAGCTTTGGCGCGATATTCTGGGCATTGCCGCCTGTCCCCCAAGCGCTCTCACTGCTCGACAGTCGGCCTGTCTCAGTCCCACCAATGTTGTAGCTAGTCCGAAATCTGCCATCCGGATCAATACCAGTCTGCAACACCTCTAATTGTTTCTCTAGGCTGCGGATGGTTAGGATTAAGGAAACAAACGGACGGGCATACACGTACTGTTCGAGGGTTTCCAGGGCTTCCTTATTGAAAGATTGCCGTTTGACGCCTTTGAAGGAGAGGACTACTGGAGGAAGGACCATCCGCTCGTGGAACAGCTCATTAAGGGAGGTTCGGGAGCGGGGGTTGATTTCGTTCATGCCGACGCCGGCAGCCAGTTTGGTTAGACGGCGATAGGCTTCCCCTTTCTGTCGCTCCAGGTCAGCAATGGCTTTGTCCCGAAAGTGGGGATCGACCAAAAAGCCCCGCAATGAGAGTTCGAGGATAGGGGCTTGAAGGGCCATCTCGAAGCGATAGACGCTGTTGGCCGGCAGGGCATCGTTGATTTCGCGTGTGACTGCAGCATCGAGGGCGCAATAGACCTGGTGGCGATCAGTGCCAGCCAGTGGCGGCAGGGAGGCTGTGTTTAGTCTTGTCATTGGCGGATAAGCCTCAGTTCAACCGGGATATTGCATGCCGAAGCCACTCTAAGGGCTGCGTTCATTCCCGTAGATATGCCTAAATCACAGTAAACGGCGACCAGATCGGATTTCTTAAGCCATTGATGGCCCATAGCTATGCCAAGACTCCTTTGGCTGGGCAATCCGTCATTTAGGACAAGCGGATAGATGGCATGACTGGCGAACGGCGCCTCTCCTCTGTTGATGCTGTCCAGCAGGCACTCCTTGAGGTATTCCCAATGTTGCTGCGCCATCTCTTTATCAGACGCAGCAAACGGGCTTTCAATGGCGACCAGTTTCATTTCTCCAGGTCCCGAACGATGAGGGAGGCATAGCCGGCAATGTCTAGCCAATGATCGGGATGGTGAGAGTTTCCAGACAGGATGCGGCATATTTTGGCTGCGATCATATCCAATGCCTCTTTCTGTACTTCAGGTAGTTCCCACCAACTGTTCTGAGCACGAAAAAACAATTTCAAGTGCTGAGAAATCCTGGCGTTGTCGCGGAAATCTCCATGCACGCTCTGCCTGTCGGCCAAAACATCCGCAATGTCACTCATCGCGTTTCTCCGTGTCTCCTTTACCAAGCCTGAGCATCTTATGTGCAACTTCATCCGTATATAAAGACGACAAGAAACCAAGCCCCTTCTGCATCTCTGGATAGAGGGCATGGTGTTTTAGCATTGTGTCGGACAGTTTGGGGTTGGGCCGCAACCCAATGCGCCACAGATATTGCAGATCGTAGTAGCCGTTCTGGAAGACCAGCGGGCACTTGGTAAGCACCTCCCGTACTGCTCTCCAAAAACGCACTTCCTCATGAGGAGGGAAGTAGCTGGGGTTTTCTTTGCTGCAGCCGGGCGGATAGGTGATTTCGACGCGGTCGCCGACTCGCTTGGCATGAGGGCCGATCTGACAAACAATGGCGTTGTACGGAGAGCAGGCAAAGCCGACTGTATCGATCATGCCAAATGAGGTTTCGGTGTCGCAGGCTACAGTCGTTTTGTTTGCCACCGCGAAGCAGCACCACTGCTCCCATTCTTCTATTGTTGGGGAGATGGTAATAGTGCGGTCTGGCCGTTTGAAGCCAATATAAGCGGAGTGGCGAAAGGCTTTTATTATGTCTTGGACAACGATGGGATACCATGAGGGCTGGCGGAATGTAGCGGCCGGATGGTATGTCGGGAGCAGCTTAGTGCGGCCATGCTCCATTATAGTGCCGCGAAGTTCGCTTATCCCAAGTGTCTTTTTGATTGCCCAGAGAGAGACAGCGCCAAGACAAACAATGATGTTTGGATCAGACAGTTCAAGTTCTTCCTGCAGGCGAAGCAGATGCGCGCCAAACCTCTTATGGAGAAATCCTGTCCGAGGGTTTTTTACCAGCGGCGGATAGTCGGCGATTGCCTCTTTTTTGTCGTCTGTGCATAGAGCGAACATGTCGTTGTTGGCTGGCCGCAGGTTGAAAACGTTGGTGTAAGAGAAGCTGCGTTGCGCCATGAAGAGGGCACGATCGCGGGCATGGTTCCAGGATAGGCCGGCTTTCCAGGTGGGATCGTCTTCAGCTTTAAGGGCTTGGCCAATCATACGCCAGAGAGTTCGGCCGGTCGGCCCAACAAGAGGAGCTTGCTGTTTTTCTTCTTCGGCTCCCCATGCTTCCCCGACAAACAACAACTTGGGGTGTTTGGGGCCGGCCCAAGCGGAGAACGGTTGCATGGCTAATAACAGATCCTCTGCATCTCATCTCTGGCTCTAGCCAACCTCGATCTAAACGTGCCATGCACTATTCCCAACTTGGCTGCACCTTCGTCATAACTATTGGTCGAGAAATAAGTCAACAATGCCTCTCTCATGTGGTCAGGCAAAGCGTCTATTTTTTGTATGACTTCTTTGAGATAGGTGGCCAGTTCGGTTCTATCATGGCAAGGAATTTTCATCTCTGTCTCGGTAATCTGATATTCTTTCCTTCTGTTGCGGCGCCTGACTTCCCTGATGTGTTCGTTGTAGACTATCTTAAAGAGCCATTTTCGTAGGGAGCCACCTGGCACTTCCCGGTAGAGATGCCATTTGGAAAGGGCTCGCAAAAGGGCATCTTGAAGCAGATCTGGCCAATCAGGGCCGGCAAGAAGTTTGGCATATCTGGTCATCTCAGGGAGATACTCGACAATGGGATGGTCGGACATTGTCTGATCCTTAGCAGGGAGAGAGGGCACGTTTGGTTCGGGCAATTTTCAATTCACGTTCGGCGGCTTTGGACATTTCAGCATCTTTCTCAATGCCAAGGACGTGCTTGGCGCCAAGGCTTTCAGCCGCTCGCAAGGCACTGCCAGAGCCGCAAGTTGGATCGAAAAAGAGTGTTTCGGGGTCAATGATCATTCTAAAAAAATGGCGGAGCATCGGCTCGGGTTTACAGTGGACGTGTAGGCGGTTGTCGGTCGGGGCCGCATAGGCGTCGCTTTTGATTTCAGTGAGGGGCCGGTCGCCGCGGCTAAACAAGAGGGCTGTTTCGTAGATGTGGCGGGGCTGCCTGGTTGGGTCGGGGCAAATGCCGACGTTGTCTGACTTCAACCAAATCAGAGGATATCCGGCTGGCAGAAAGCCGTAGTCCTCGAATAGGGAAACGATTTGGTCGTGGTATCGATGGGAATACCAGAAAAGAATGTGGGCAGAGACTTGACAGATTTTGTTCAAGTTTGTCAACAAGACTTGGGTTAGTCTAAAGAAAACTTCCGGGCTGTCATCAAAGAGAAACTGTTGGTTTTTGCGAGCCTGGGCGCCACTAAAAATGTCAATACCATAGGGGAAGTCACAGTGGATGACATTGAAGCGAGGGCCTTCATATGTTTGTACCCATCCGGCAAAATCGGCGCAAATAATGGACTGTTCTGAGGCGAACTTTGCTGAGCAAAGTGTGGGCTCAATAGAGGTTAAAAGGTCCTCCATTGTTCGGTTTACCCGTCTTTTCTGGTTGGATGCAGCGATGTTGTACGCAGTTCGATAAGTCGGAGCTTCCATTATCTTCGGAGACTTTTCAGACTCTTTTGAGATATGTAAGTAAAGAGATATAGAGCTTTCTTTCATTCCTAATTCTTGCGCTGTCTTATTGACGGTCCAATTTTTGTCTATTTGACAAAACAGTTTGTGTATGTTGGCAACAGCAGTACAGATTTCCTGCCAACTTAAATCAGAGCGCTTGATGTTCTCCTCAAGCTCAATAATTCTCGCTTCCAACTCGGTCAGGTTGGAGAAGAGGCGACAAGGAACAGCCTTGAGGTTGAGGGTAAGGGCGCAGCGCAATCGACGTTCGCCGGCGATCAGGGTGTAGTCGGAGTTGATGATTAATGGGTTGAGTATGCCGTTTCGAGCGATGGAGGCGAGCAGATCGGAGGAGTCTGGCAAGGTTTTTCGCTGACGGCTGTCTCGGTTGACTATTATCTTGTCGGGCGGCACATCGATTATTTCAATTGACATGTTCTTTCCCCGAAAGAAATGCCGGGGCTAGTTAGGCCCCGGCAGTTTGACAAGCGGTTAGCGCGGCAGAATTTGCCCGACTACATTGATTGTCTCGTTGCTCTGCGGCGAAGTGAAGTGGCGGACCTCGATCAGGACCTCATGGCCGACCATCTCGGCCAAACCTTCGGCAAAGCTCCTGGCCTGGATACCCATTGCCTCCATCAAATCGACAATGCGATATAGGTTTGCCTCGTCGAAGTCTTTGCGCAGAGCAACCTTTGACAGGTCAACGTCTGATTTGTTGACTTGGCTGACTTTGCCGTTTGAACCGGCTACGGCCCATTGGTCAGGCACGGCAGGGCCGAAGTCGGTCAGGATCAGATTGAGGCGGATACGAGGCCCGCGATTCTGCTCGGCCAGCACTTCCTCGAAAGATTTGACTAGGCCGGGGTAGTGATCGACCGGCAGTGCGACGGGGCGGGAGACTTCCTCGACAGAGCGATTGAGAAGAGAAATGGTCATAGTTCTCTCTGCTAGCTGGATGGTTGAAAATTGGGGGAAGGGGAATGGTTATGTTTTGTTGGGGGCTGGTTCCTTTCGCTGTTTGTTGCGCAGATAATTCCGGGCCATTGCAAAGTTGGCCGCCGGAATTTCGGAGATGCTTTTGACCGATACAACTTTCAGGAAAGCCTCATCGGACACGTCTGAATTGGCCAAAAGGTCCGCGATTTCTTTGGCTTGTTCGTCTGTGATGCTGGCGGTTTTGGCAGCCCAACTGTCTGCGTCGTCGTCTTCTGTTACAAGATTGAACAGGTTGATGACGCAGTAGCGTTTGGCGTAAGTGGCTGCAGACATGAAGGCTTGCACTAAGGAGCGACCTGGGCCGGTATCAGGAGGAATTGGGCCGAAACTGCCAGAGATGGCGTGCCCCTGGATGTGGCTCAATGTGTAGTAGACTGTTATGAGGTTGTTGCTGGTATCGACACGGTCAAAACGTAGGTCTAGGCCGTTCCGATCTAAGGCTGGCTGCAGTGCCTCCATTATGTCAGGATAGCGAGCATACTTGACCGGCCTGTTGCCCTCTTTAAGCGGAATCTTGCCCTCCTTCTTGATCGCGCCTACCTCTTTCGACACCAGAAACTTTGCCTGCTCGAATGCCTCTTTTGCCTGATCAGCCTTGATTTGTTTGTGCAAGTCGTAGAGGATTTGGATTTTGCCAACGTCCACTTCCGGCATGGCGGCCAGTTCGAGGATGCGCTCGGGCAAGCTGGGTCGGTCTTCGTCCAAATAGACTGTGGGTAGCTGATTGTCAGGCATATGGTTTGCCTTTCCGTGCGACATTGAGCAAGTTGTTGAATACCTCCATCCAATTGTCGAACGTGTATACTACTGCTGCATAAGGTTTGTCTTCCTTGTCGTGCAATATTAATAGATAAGAGTCGCCGTCTTCTGTAGACCACCAAGTGGTATGATAGGCGGATGGAAAGTCAGGCATCGGGGCGGTCCTGATAGAGGGGAGACATTAGGGCTGCTTCCCAATTTTGTTGGGCAGCACAGACGGGGCGGAACGGGCAGCGCCAGCAAGCCGTTTCGTTTTGGGGCCATCTATTTCTTTCGGCGTAGTGCCACATCTGCTCTAGTGTCAGGGCAAGATCGTCCAGCCAAGCCTGAGGGTCTGGCGGGACGACGGGTATCCGAGCTATCTTAACTGACTCGTTCAGCACTTGAATTTGATCGATGACAAGCCAGCGTGGCAACTTCGCCAATGTTATTTGAGCGGCTGTCCAATACAAGCCTAGCTGCAAATGCGGAGAGAAAGCGTCTGCGTCCAAGGGGTATTTTGTGGTTTTTGTGTCTTCTATGCCCATGTGGCCGTCCTGGATGAAGACGCGATCAAAACGGCCGGTTAGGGTGTACGGCTCGCCAGTCGGGGCTTCCCAGAGGGCGGCGACAAAAGGCATTTCAACGGCGGGAATGCCGCCAATAATGGCGGTTTCAAGCGGGTCAGGGTTGAATGTGGCGGCATACCATATAATGGCCCGGATCAGGCTTTCTCGGCTCTTTGGTGCCGCTAGTGACTTGTCGCCCCAGCTTTCTTTGAGGGCATGTTTGACAGCCAGTCGAACCGCTGTCTCGCATGGGGTCCCAGTTGCCAGTGCGAAGTGGTAGCGCTCCAGGGCTTTGTGCAAGTGCAGGCCGAATTGGAGGTCGGTTGATACCTGGCGGGTAGTACGACGGCGGATGACTGTATAGTAGTAGAGGCGAGGGCATTTTTTGAAGGTCTCCAGGGATGAGGCGGAGATAGAGAGTTGCAAGGTAGGAAGTTGGGCTGAGAATTGGGGCATGGCAGGTTAGCGTTTGCTTTTGAAGAGAGGGAGCAGGCACAGAAAAACTATTGCGAAGCCGACTACCCACCAGACGAGTAGGGCGTAGGGGTCCATGTCAGAGTCCGTAGTCGGAGAGGGAGACAGACTTTTTGGATTTGGCGGCGCGGGGCTTTGGCTTGTCGGCGACCAAAGCCCAGCGCCGCCTTTGCTCTTGCAGTTTGGCAACAATCAGATCAATCTGGTCGTCTGTCATAGTGAGGGGATCGCGGGCGAGCAACTCGCTGATTGATTGCTCGGGATCTGCTTCATTCAGCAGCGGATATTGCGGAATCTCTGGCATCTTCTTCCTCTTCTTCTCTGGCCCTTAGCATCTGTATATGACGATGGAGCAGGGCTCTGACAAATTGACCGGGAGTGACATCACTCAACAACAGGCGTCGGCTCAAGTACTCCCAATCCTCGTCAAAGAGCCACAAGTGATGACGGCTCTGGGGTTTTGCTACTTTTTTGCTCACTCCCCTACCTCGGTAAGTTGTTCAAACTGTCGCTTTGCCATGTTGTATGCCTCCCCCTCTGACATTCCTTTATTCTGGAAGAATTCAATGTCCTGCTCGAAGAAGGAAAGGCGTCTATGGCGTTCGCCTAGCCTGGACTGCAATTTATACTCGTCGTCGAGACGGTAGAATTCGCCGAGAACGTCGCAGTATTCATCATAGGAGAGAATACGGTCGGTCGGGATCATACGGGCGATGCGCTGGCGGATTTGGCCGGCACGCATCTCGTTGAGAAGTTGAGCGTCTGTTTCGCTTAGCATCTGGCCGGAATGGTAGGGGTCAGAAACATCGAAGCTGTAAATGAAGACTGAAATGGTGGTCATCGTTCGGACTCCGGCAGAAGGGATCGCAGAAAATTCAGTTCGGTTTGGGCAAACCGGCGCAGATCGGCTGCATAGGCTGGATTTGGCTCTTCATTGATGGTAGCGAAATCGCCTTTGATAATTTCATGCCAGTTATGGTAAGGGGAGCCTTCACAATACATCTCACCAGTATTTTCGTAGACTGGACAACCTCGGCATGGGGGTACTCTCGTCCGAAAAAGCTGGCAAAGCGGGCAATTGTCGGGGCCTTCATCTGTGCCTGTTCCGACTACTATGTCTTCCCATTTCTTGATTGAGCCTTTCAACGCGGCAAGTGTCTGTTTGTCCATTGTCATAGTCCTTTGGCTAGAGGCCGAAGTCGGCAAGTGTTTTGGTTTGTTGCTGCCCCGGCGGCTCCTCATTGAATAGTGCTTTTAGGGCAAGCTCTGGGTTCGCTTTCCAGACGAAAATAAAGCCGTTCAGGTCGCCTATTGGCTCTGATCGGATCAGGCGGGCACTGAATTTGTCGTCGCAGAGGTATAGTTCGATGCATACAGTGCCGTCTTCGGCTAGGGCTATACTTGGGCGAGGAACGACAAGCTGAGTGCCAAGCCAGCAGGGGAGGCCGAGGCCGTTTCGGGGGCGCTCCGGATCAAACAGACTGGTCATTGCACTGTCTCCTTCGTCAGGGCCGCAAAAGCTTTGGCTGTTGTCTTGGCTGAAGCGTCTTGAGTCTCATCGGAGGTAATGCCGGCCCTACGGGCAATTATCGCGATGGCCAAACAGAGACAACGCAAATCTTCGGTGACAAGTTCTGTGTCGGCTTCCCGACAAGCATTCAGCAAAGCCGTAACCAGTTTTTTCGCGGATTCTGTCATCATGGCGGGCCGCTCCTACTTTGTTGGTGTCTGGAATGTCTATTCTTCCACTAAGAGAAGGGTGTTGCTTGTGCGCGTTTCGGCCACATAGCGCAGGTTGGCTTCTTGACTGCCGCTGTTGGCGTTTGAAGGAAGGATGGCGACAACTGGCCATTCCAGCCCTTTGGCGCGGTGTATTGTGGTTAGGATGACAGCGTCTGCGTCGGGCTTGGCAAAAAGGCGGTCGATTAGTTCTAGGAGGTCGTCGGGGGATTTGGGGGAAAAGTGTGAGATTAGGGCACGTAGGCAGTTGTAACGGTCGCAGATTAGGGAGGTAGTTTCCTCGCCGGCGAAGGGGTATTTGGCTAGTTCGGCGTTCTCGGCCTGATCGATGGCGTCCGGGCTGACCGATTTGGTTTTGTTGACGATGCGGCGGAGGGATGGAGCCAAATCGCGGCCGGCCAGATCGAAAGGGATCTGCTCTGATATCAGGTGGGCGGCCATCTCGATCAGCGGCGCGTTGGTTCGGCAAAGGACGGCCATTCCAGGTGCAAGACGCTCTAGCAGCTTGTAGCGGGGTAGTTTTTCTATGTTGCCGTCGCAGTTGGTGTCGAAGGCAGTGAAGCCGGGGGTGATGGATTGGAGGCGGGAAACGATGCGTTTTGGGCAGCGGAACGTTGTAGTAAGGGGTAGGTCTTGCCAAGCGAGGCGCAGTTTGTGCAGGGCTGGCATTGAATTGGAGTGGGCGCCGCGCCAGGCATAGATGGCTTGGCGCGGATCGCCTACCACAAACAGGCGAGATGTTGGATTTAAGGTGCTGGCAACAAGCTGGTGCTGGATTGGGCTTAGGTCTTGTGCTTCATCGACGAGGACTAGAGGGAAGCGTGGGACATAGCTGCCGAGGGCGACGGGAGCCCAGATCTGGTCGTCGAAAGAGATTATGCCGGCTAGGGCTTCCTCTTCGATTTTGTCGAGAACGCTTTGCAGGGTGCAGGCGTCGGAGAGTTCGAGGCCGAGTTCGATTAGAGTTGGGGCGAAGTCGGGTTTGAGGCTGTTTTTGGTTAGGCCGCGGGCTTGCGATAGGGAGATGGCTCGGCAAAGGAGGTAATATTTGTCGCGGTTGACGCGCTTTGGAAGGACACCAGCCAAGATACGGCGCTGTTTGTCTTGGTCGAGATGGAGGGGTTTGACACGGTTTAGCCAGGCGAGGTGGCCAAGGCCGTTTAGGGTGAAGGTGCGGAAGTAGCTAGGCAGTTTGGGTTTGATGTGGTTGGCGACAGAACGGTTGAAGGCTAGGGCTAGGCCGGCTGTTTGGGAAGCATCGGCTGCGGCAAGGAGGGTCGTGGTTTTGGCGCACCCGGCCATTGCGCTGATGAATAGGTTGTTGGGGCCGCTGGCGGCTTTGACAATGGTTTGCTGTTCTTCTGTCAGTTGCATGAGCCGGCCTCCTCTGGCAGTGTGTACCAAAGCAACGTTCCAGGTGGAAAAGGAGCAGGCTGTTGCACGTCCTTGAGAAACCAATCAGATAAGGCTTTCCAACCGGCTTTTGGCGCCCAACAGAAGATTTCTCGTTCCCATTTGTGGTTTACTTGGAAAGTTGCTCCTTCCGAAACGCCGTGTTTTCGTACGGCGTTCACTGCTTCATTGAATGGGCCGACGATGATTAGGAAAGGATCAGGCATGGCTAGCCACCTGCTCGTCTAGTTCGGCTATAAGCTCTGATAAGGTCAGCATGGGTTTTGTCCTTCAGTCTGTCTGGGGCTTGGTTTGGTCTGGATAGGCCGCGCAAATTTTCTCATACAGATCGATCAGGATTTCGATCTCCATTAAGTTCAGGCGGACTTCGTAAGAGCGATTCTCATTGTGGATTGTCAGGGAGGCGGCAGGACCCTGACTGGTCAAGCCGTAGCCGTATGAATTTGGCTTGCCTTCGGCGCGGAGTATCCAACGGGAGTTTTGATGTGAGCCTCGTTCCCAAATCATCATGGCATGGCTCCGGTGGCTGGCGGACAGTAGTCAGGGGGCAAGACGCCAGATGGCCGAGTAGGAGATGTAGCCAATGGTAAGTTCGCGAGTTTCGCCAGTGGCGGGGTTGTAGAGAGTGACAATGTCGGATAGATGGCGGGCAGTGGGGATGTCCTCGAAGTAGCCGCCCGCATTGGAAATGTAGCGGCTACGGCGATTTTTTGGGACGTAGAGCGGTTTGACTGAGATCCAGGTGGTTATTTTCTGGACAGTCCATGTGCTGTTGGCTGGCGCGGTGCGGCCCACACAGATGAAGCGGGTGCCTTTGTGGATATCTTCTTTGCGGAAGAAGATTGGGTCGGGCGCATTGTGGTTGGTGAAGGGAAGGATTGGCATGGCAGTTCTTCTGTCCGGTTAGAGGCCGAAGTCAGCTAGACACTTCTGTTTGGAAGGTTGCTGTTTTTGAAGGTTGCGGTGTGCCTGCTTGGCTTTTTCGTTGAGCCAGATGGCTTTTGTTATGAGGGCATGGGCACGGCGTTCGGCCGATTGCCGATCTAACTCGGCCTGGCGCTGTTTGGCGGCTTGCTCAGACTGCAACAGAGAGACGATGAGGCGGCCAAAAGCGGCCGGATCAGTTGGGGTTGCAAAGTGGGTAATTGAGCCGGTAGGCCGAGGCTCGACGATGGAGACGACACCATCGGAGCCGAGGGAGAGGGTGAGGGGCATGGCAGCGGCTCCGATCAGAGGCTGTTGGCTTCCATGATGCTGATGGTATTGGCGACGGAAAGGGCTTCCGAGGCAGGGACTTGGCAGGATACGTCGAGGGGAGCGCTGTCAATGAAACGAATAAAGCGGCTAATCCAGTGGTTGCTTGGTATGGGCTCCTTGATGCGGCCTCCCGATTTTAGTGTGAAGGCAACACAAGTAGGTGAGACTTCAATGTTGGCGCAGGGGTAATAGATTTCGTCAATAAAACGGGCAATGGGGCAGCGCTCCGTGTCACGGCGACGGCCACAGGGTTCATGGGGCCGAAACAACTTTAAAAAGTCTATGAATTCTTGGAGGGAAGGAAGCGTGGTTTTAAGGCTCTCGCACTGGTATAGCATCGCTTTGCACCTGCAAAAGGGTTGCTTAAGCAATGTTTATATGGTGTGACAAGTGCGTGTGACAAGTCCTTTTTCGGTTGCGTTTCCGTTGGGTAAACACGTATAGGTTGTAGGAATGGGCATGCAAATGCAGGCCGAGAAGCCCGCTCTGACTAGCGCCGACGATTGAGTTTAGGCCGCTCTAATTGAGGCCGGACATGGGCTGAGGGTTAATTGGGGCGAGATCTGCCGCGAAGCCGGCGCTGGGCTTCCCACGATTTAGGCGCTCTTGGTTGGGCATACCTGATCGCGAACTCCTCCTCGGTGATGGTGCGAGGGGAGCCTTCCGGGTCCTTGAGGAGGTTCTCGGGAGAGATTTTGTTGAGGATATCGGATAGGGCGCGGGAACGGTTCCCATCCTGGCGATCGAGAGCCTCCCTGATGGCGGAACGGGCTTCCGCCAAGGCCTGCTGGTAGTCTTTGGCGGCCTGTAAGAGGTTCGCCATCCTGTCCAATGTAATTGGCATATCGTACCTCATGGATCGGTCAAAACACGGTGCTAACGGGCGGGTATATGGATCGTTCCATGGAGATTTGCAAGGTTTGCCTGTGGGTTAAGGGAAAGTGGGGCTTCGGGAGGGCCGACAGCTATAAGGTGGGCCGAATCGCCTTGTTGCCGGGCACGGCGCGCAAACCAATTGTCTCAGGCTTGAGCGATGCGGGCACGGCTGGCGCTACAGGGTGGTAATTTTGCCGGTACGACGGTCGAGGGAATGGATTTGGTCGGAGCCTGGCAGTTTGAAACGGACGATGCTGGGTGTGATGTAGTCGATGTCGGTTGCGCCAGCGGGAAGGGGGACTTGCAGGTCGCGAACCCAGTCGCAATTGGGGCATTCGGTGTCGGATTTGAGGATTGGCAAGTTGCAGCTGGGGCAACGCTCTTCGTCTTCCGCAAGTGGGCGGGCATCAACTCGGATCTGGGTTACTTGCGCTGTCTGGGTGGCGGGTTGAGAGAAGTCGGAAGGGGCAAGTGGGTATTGGCGGGATTTGGGAACATGTTTACCTTTGCGCTTGACGAGGCGGGTGTAATTGCGGACTGCTTGCGATTTGGTGGCGTCTAGGTAGGCGCGTTCGGACATGATGATTTGGTGGGAGGAAGGGTCGGTTGTGATTGAGGACAGGTCGGCAAGGAGAGTTTGCCAGACGGTGGGCAGGTCCTCGCCAAGCATGGCGCGCCGCTTGGCGTTGTAAAGGGCTTGCTGCAGCTTGAGGTTTGCCGCGGCGATGTCCTCGGCGGCGAGGACCAAGTTGATTAAGCGTTCTCGGATGATTGGCATGTCTGGGCTTTCCTGACGGCAATTCGACACAGTGCGGTCAACAGTCGCTCGCCTCGGCCTCACGCTCGGACAGCTATTGCGCGGCCGGTGAACTTATCGAAATTGAGTCCCCATATCTTGATCGCACGCTCGACTGTGATCGGCTTGGTCTTGGTGGCGTGCCGATATTCCTCGACCTCATAAGTTGGCCGTGAGTATGGCATGATGTGTTCTCCTCGCTTGCGCGTTCGAGATATCGCAGACCCCGTGACAATACCCCGTGGTGATACTCCGTGGCAATACCCCGTTTTGTGCCGCGCGTGTTGTTTGTCCGTCTGTATTACGGTCGGGGTCTGTAGTAGGGTTCCTATTTTACATTCTACGTATTGGGGTCTGTAGTTCTAAGTTATT
>Ga0209061_1002559_pt1 | contig 22541 bp, 18 predicted proteins | sample Coa_R1_10_FD_187157 | JGI IMG/M metagenome (GOLD analysis project Ga0209061, IMG submission 187157) | Surface soil microbial communities from Centralia Pennsylvania, which are recovering from an underground coalmine fire - Coalmine... | ecosystem: Environmental > Terrestrial > Soil >...
GATCAGGGCGGCAGCCTTCGCGGCGCCGTCGGTCGCGACCGGCCGGTAGACGGGCGTCCGGCCGAGCTCCTGCTCGAGCGCGGCGGCGATCTCCTCCGGACCGTCGGTCTCGTAGCGCATGCGGCGACCCGCGCCGTGGCGGTCGAGCCGGTAGGCGACGTGGTGGTTCTGCTCGAAGTGGTTGCGGAGCGGGAAGTAGAGGAAGGGGCGGCCCGCCGCGGTCAGCTCCATCGTCGTGGCCAGGCCCCCGTGGCAGATCGCGACGTCGCAGGCCGCGAGCTGCCGGTAGAGGCGGTGGACGTAGCCGTGCACTTCCAGCCCGTCGTGGCCTGCCAGCTCGGCCGGGTCGATGCGCGGGCCGGCGACCACGACCATCCGCAGCCCGGGGATGCGGCGCTTGGCCTCCGAGTAGGCGGCGACCGCCCGCCGCAGCAGGTGGATGCCGGCGGCGGAGCCGTCCGCCGCCACCACGCACACCCGCTCCTCGGGGCCGTAGCCGAGCTCGGCTCGCAGCGCGTCCCGCTCGGTCGTCTCCGCCAGGGCGAACTCGCCGATGTAGCCGGCGAAGGCGAAGCGCTCCTCGGTCCAGGCGCGGATCGCCGGCAGCCCGGGGCCGAGCGACTCGGGGACGATGTCGTCGGGGTCGCCGATGAAGATCGAGCGGTCGCGCAGCCGGGGGCTGCGGGCGACGTGCTCCACCATCTGGGCGTTCCAGTCGGCGGCGAGGAACGCCTCGCGCTCGCCTCCGACGGGCATCGGCACGACGCCGACGAAGTCGGTCAGCCAGACGTAGGGGGCGGTCTTCAGCTCCGGGTTCTCGTGCAGGAAGTAGTCGACCTCCCACGCCTCGTCGGCGATCCAGAGGTCGAACGGCTCCTCGCGCACGAGGTCGTGGAAGACCATGAAGTTCGCGGCGAAGATCTCGTCGAGGCGGCGCAGCATCTGGAAGGCGTGCAGCTCGTGCTCGCCCGCCTGCTCGTCGACGCCCCGCGCCTCCGAGGCCAGCTCGGCGCTCGCCGGATGGGTCGTCTCGCCGCAGGCCTCGAGCAGGGTGGTCAGGGGCGGCTGAGCGAGCCAGTGCACTTCGAGCCCCGGGACGAGCCGGCGCAGCTCGCGGGCGATCGCCACGTCCCGCCAGGCGTGGCCGAGACCGATCGGCGAGGAGACGAGGAGCGCCCGGCGCGGTCGCGCCCCCACCCGCACCCAGGAGCGACGCCGTGCGACCGGCGGATCGAAGCGGGACGCGAACTCGTGGATCAGGCGGTTCACAACCACCGGATGGCGAGCGTTCGGGATGTGCCCGGCGCCGGCGAGCACGACGTCCTCGGCGCCGACAAGCTCGGCGAAGGCCTGGCCGCGCAGGCAGCCCTGGCAGTTGTCGAGCTCGCAGCGCACGACGAGCACCGGGCAGGCGACCCGTCGGCAGATCGCCTCCACCTCCTCCTTCGTCGCCGCGACCGGCTCGGCCCGCTCCATCAGCAGGACCTCGACCGGAGCGTCGAGGCCGTAGGCGACCGCGTCCTCGATCTGCTTGCTCGAGTGCGGCTCCGGGAACATCGCCGAGAAGAAGAAGCGCAGGAACTCGTCGTAGTTCCGCCGCACGTACTCGTCCTCGACCTTCTCGCCCGCCTCCTGCCACCAGGCGGGTTGAGGGGTCAGCAGGGGCACGCCGGGGGAGAGCGCCACGATCCCCTGCACGCGCTGCGGGTGCGAGGCGGCGACCTGCACCGACGGCCAGACCCCGTCGCAGAGACCGACCAGGACCGCGCGCTCGACGGCGGTGGCGTCCAGCACCGCGATGCAGTCGGCGGCCTTCCAGCGGCCCAGCCACGGCTTGGCCGGATCCGGCAGGTCGGAGTTGCCGTTGCCGCGCCCGTCGTAGACGACCACCCGGTGGTAGCGGGCGAGATAGTGAAGCTGCGCCTTCCAGAGCCGCGAGTTCGAGATCGGGTTGCACGGCTGGACGACGAGCGTCGTCGGCCCCGCGCCGTACGACTCCCAGTAGAGACCCAGGCCGTCGTCGGCCCGCGCGTAGCCCGACTCGAGCGGCGCGAGCGCCCGCGGCCCGGTCTCGGTGACGCTCACCTCACGGCCTCGCCTCGAAGACGAGGTTGAACGGGGTCTCGGCCACCCGGCGGAAGCGCGTGAAGCCGCCCTTCTCCACCACGTCACGGATCCGCGCCTCTCCTGCCTGGGCGCCGAGCGCGAGCCCGACCTCCTGCGAGAGGGAGGCGGGCGTGCAGAGCAGCGTCGAGAAGGCGTAGTAGGCCCGGCCGACCGGGGTCAGGTTGTCCTCGACCCGGTCGCCGGCGAACGGCTCGACGATCATCCAGGTGCCGTCGGGAGCGAGCGTCGAACGGACGTGCCTCGCCGCCCCGACGGGGTCGCCCATGTCGTGCAGGCAGTCGAACATCGTCACCAGGTCGTAGCCAGCGCCAGCATACGAGGAGGCCGGCGCGACCTCGAAGCGAACGCGGTCCGCCACGCCGGCCGACTCGGCCCGCTCGCGCGCGGTGGCGATCGAGGCGTCGTGGTAGTCGAAGCCCTCGAAGCGGGAGCTCGGGAACGCCTTGGCCATCACGATCGTGGAGGCGCCGTGGCCACAGCCGACATCCGCCACGAGCGCGCCGCGCTCCAGCTTCTCCACCACGCCCTCGAGCGCCGGCAGCCACGTGGAGACGAGATGCGCGTTGTAGCCGGGCCGGAAGAACCGCTCGCAGCCCTCGTGCACGTCGTGCACGTGGTCGTGCCAGCCGATGCCCGCTCCGCTGCGCGCCGCCTCGGCGATGCGGGGCGAGTCGGTGACCGAGCCGAGGGCGATCTGGAAGAAGCCCGGCAGGTAGGCCGGACTCTCGTCGTCCGTCAGGGCCACGGCCTGCTCCGGCGGCAGGGCGTAGCGTCCGCTCTCGGGCTCGTACTCGACGTAGCCGCCGGCCGCCTGCGCGTTCAGCCACTCGCGGACGTAGCGCTCGGCGACGCCGGCGCGAGCCGCGAGCTCGGACGGCGTCAAGGGCCCGGCTCCGGCCATCGCCCGGTAGAGGCCGAGCCTGTCTCCCATGACCACCAGAGCCGTGTTCAAGGTCGCGCCGACCTCGTCGACGGCGCGGAAGACGAACTGCATCAACTTTTCGTGGTCGAGCTCTCGCTGCTCAAGCGCTGCCATCGCTCCTCCCGGATCTGTCGCTGACTCGGCCGACCCTAGGCCCGAAGGCGGCGCTTCGCCTCGGGTGCCCCCCCTGGTCCTGCGCGCGGCCGTTCGTAGAATCGCGCCGGGATGCTCCTCGGCCGGGAACGGGAGCTCGAGGCGCTGGGAAGGCTGCTGGCCACCGCGCGCGCGGGCTCGAGCGCGGTCGTCGCGATCGTCGGCGAGGCCGGAATCGGCAAGTCGAGCCTGCTCGACTGGGCCGCCGAGCAGGCCCGCGACCTGCGGCTCCTGCGAGCGCGAGGCGTGCAGTCCGAGGGGCAGATCCCCTTCGCCGGCCTGCTCGAGTTGCTCCGGCCGGCGCTCGACAGCCTCGGCTCGCTGCCCGCGCCGCAGGCGGCGGCGCTCGAGAGCGCGCTCGCCCTGCGACCGGCTCAGGCCCACGACCGCTTCGCGGTCGGCGCCGCCACGCTCAGCCTGCTCGCCGCCCACGCCGAGGCCGGTCCGGTCGCGGTGCTGGTGGACGACGCGCACTGGCTGGACGGCTCGACCGCCGATGCGCTCCGCTTCGCGCTGCGGCGGCTCGTCGCCGACCCGGTGGCCGCGATCATCGCGGTGCGAGAGGGCGAGCCGTCGCTCCTCGAGGGAACAGACCTTCCGCTGCTACGGCTCGAGGGGCTCGAGCGGGCAGCCGCCGCCGAGCTGCTGCGCAGGCGCGTGCCCGAGGTGGGAGACGAGCTTGCCGCGCGGCTGCACCGCCAGACCGGCGGAAACCCGCTCGCGCTGCTCGAGCTCGCGCGGGCCGAGCCGGCCGAGGTTCCCCTCGACACGCCCGTCGCGGCGGTTTCCAGCGTGGCCTCTGCCTACCTGCGCCGCGTCCGCCGACTCCCCGAACGGACACGGCTGGCCCTGCTCGTGGCGGCCACCTGCGACGGCGACGATCTCGCGCTCGTGGCGCGCGCCGCCGCCGGGCTGGAGGTCGGCGTCGCCGACCTCGCAGCGGCCGAGGCGGACGGCCTCGTCGACCTCGGCGGCGGCAGGATCGCCTTCCCTCACCCCCTGATCCGCTCCGCGGTCTACGGCGGCGCGCCGCCGGAGCTGCGGCGCGCCGCGCACCGGGCCCTCGCCGGGGCGCTCCCCGACCAGGAAGCCGACCGGCGTGCCTGGCACCTCGGGCTCGCCGCCACCGGGCCGGACGCCCCCGCCTCGTCGGCGCTCGCCCAGGCGGGCGAGCGCGCCCGGGAGCGGAGCGCCTACGCGGTCGCCTCGCAGGCGTTCGCCCGGGCGGCCCGGCTGGCGGCCGACGCGCGGCCGCGAGCGCGGCTCGCCTTCGCGGCTGCCGACTCGGCCTGGCTCGCCGGCCTGGGCGAGCGGGCGCTCTCGCTCCTCGACGAGGCAGCCGCCGGCGCCGAGGAGGAGACGCTGCTCGCCGAGATCGGCCACCTGCGAGGGCACATCGCGGTCCGGCAAGGGCCGCTCGAGGAGGCCTGCAGCCTGCTCGCCGGGGCCGCGGAGCTCGCCGCGCGCCACCGTCCCGACTCGGCGGTCGTGATGCTCGCCGAAGCCGCCGAGGGCGCGTTCTTCGCGGGGGACGCGCTCGCCATGCAGACCTATGCCGAGCGGGCGAGCCGCCTCGCAGCCGCCAGCGTCGACGGGCGGGCCACGTTCTTCGCCCGGCTCGCCGCCGGCATGAGCAGCGTGCTTTCTGGCGACGGCGAGCGCGGCGCAGCCCTGATCCGCGAGGCCCACCAGTCGATCGGGCGCTCCGGCGAGCTCGACGACCCGCGGCTCCTGGCCTGGAGCGCCTTCGGCCTGCTCTGGCTGCGCGAGGAGGACGAGGGAGAGGCGCTGCTCGAGCAGGCGCTGGCGGCAGCGCGCGCCCGCTCCGCCGTCGGCGCCTTGCCGCACCTGCTGACGCACATCGGGATCGGCCAGATGGCCGGGGGCCGCTACCTCGAGGCGCAGGTGACGCTCGACGAGGCCGTGCGGCTGGCACGGGAGACCGGCCAGCGAGTGATCCTCGCCGAGGCCCTGGCCCGCCTCGCCTGGCTCGACGCGCGCTGCGGCCGGGTGCAGGCAGCCCGGACGCAGGCGGCCGAGGCCCTCGCCCTCGCCCGCGCTCTCGGCGCCCACGTCTTCGAGGTCTGGACGCTGACGGCCCTGGGAGAGCTCGAGCTCGTCGAGGGCGACGTGCAGGCCGCGCTCGAGCGCTTCGAGCAGGGCCAGTCCGCGCTCGACCGCTTCGCGATCGGCGACCCGGACCTCTCGCCGGCCCCCGAGCGAGTCGAGCTCGAGCTCCGGCTGGGGCGAGAGGAGGCGGCCGCAGCCACGGCGGCCAGGTTCGCCGCGGCGGCAGCGGCCAAGCAGCAGCCGTGGGCGCTCGCCCGCGCCGCCCGCTGCCGCGCCCTGCTCGCGGCCGACGAGGAGTTCGAGCCGCTCTTCGCGGAGGCGCTGGCCCTGCACCGGCGGACGCCGGATCGCTTCGAGCTCTCGCGGACGCAGCTCGCCTACGGGGCACGGTTGCGGCGGGCCGGCCAGCGGGTGCGGGCCCGCGAGCAGCTCCGCGCGGCCCACGCGGCCTTCGAGGATCTCGGCGCCCGTCCGTGGGCGGCGCTCGCCCGCGCCGAGCTCGCGGCGACGGGCGAGACGGCACGCCGGCGCGATCCGGGCACGGCGGACGACCTCACCCCGCAGGAGCTGCAGATCGCCCTCCTGCTCGCGGGCGGCAAGACGACCCGCGAGGCGGCCGCCGCCCTGTTTCTCAGCCCGAAGACGATCGAGTACCACCTCCGCAACGCGTACCGCAAGCTGGGCGTCCACTCGCGAGAGGAGCTGGGCGTCGCCCTGGCCCGGCCGCGCTGAACGCCGCCGCTCAAGATGTCGAATGTCTGTCGAGGTTGTGTAAAGTCGCCGAGTGCCAGGGGACGAGGGCGGCCTTCGGATCGGCGAGTTCTCGCGGCGGGTCGGCGTGAGCCCGGAGCTCCTGCGGGCGTGGGAGCGCCGCTACGGGCTGCTGCGGCCGGTCCGCTCCCAGGGCGGCTTCCGCCTCTACACGAGCGAGGACGCGGAGCGCGTCGCGCGGATGCGACAGGCGCTCGCCGAGGGCTTCTCGGCGGCCGAGGCGGCGCGCCGGGCGCTGCTGCAGCCGCCGTCCGCCGTCGCGGCGCTCGAGGCGAGCCGGGAGCGCCTGCTGGCCGCGGCCGAGGCCTACGACGACGCGGCCGTGCACGCGGTGCTCGACGAGGCGCTGGCCGGCTTCGCCCTCCAGACCGTGCTCCGTGAGCTGATCCTGCCGGCGCTGCGCCGGATCGGCGAGGAGTGGGAGCGCGGCCGGCTCGAGGTCGGCCACGAGCACTTCGCCAGCACGATCGTGCGCGAGCGGCTCCTCTCCCTCGCCCGTCTCTGGGGCCGAGGCGGCGGACCGCTCGCCGTCCTCGCCTGCGCCCCGGGCGAGCGCCACGACATCGGCCTGATCGCCTTCGGCCTGGTGCTCCGCTCGCACGGCTGGCGGATCGTCTTCCTCGGGGCCGACACCCCGCTCGCCACGCTCGAGCGAGCGGTCGAGGAGACGGCGCCGCGGCTCGTGGTCGTGACGAGCACCGATCGGGCGCTGCTGGAAGGGGCCGCGAGCGGGCTGCGGCGGCTCGCCCGCTCGGCGCGGCTCGTCGTCTCCGGCGCCGGCGCCTCGGAGGCTCTCTGTGCCCGCTTGCGCCTCGAGCGCCTCGACGGCGACCTCGTGGCGGCCGCCGAGACGATTAGCCGTGCTGTATAAGATCTGTGCAGTATGTGTCCAGATAGAGGGCGAGAGGCGCGCTCCTTCGAGCACCGGCATGTCGTGCGACGGAGCCGTCCCGAGACCTTCGCCTTCTTCTCTGAGCCGGCGAACCTCTCGCGGCTCACGCCGCGGCTGCTCCGCTTCCGTCTCGTCGAGCGCCCTGCCAGGCTGGAACGAGGCGCCCGTTTCCGCTACCGGGTGGGCCCGCTCGAGTGGGTGGCCGAGATCTCGGACTGGCAGCCGCCGCTGGCCTTCGCGGACGTGCAGGTTCGCGGCCCGTACCGGCTCTGGCGACACCGCCACGAGCTCACGGAGGCCGCGGCGGGCACCGAGGTGCGGGACGTCGTCGAGTACCGGCTGCGCGGCGGCGCCGCGGCCCTCGTCGTCGAGCCGCTCCACCGCTGGCTGCTTCGCCGCCTCTTCGCCTACCGCTCGCGGCGGCTCGACGAGCTCCTCGGATGATCCGAACGGGCGTCGTCCTCTTCACCCGCGACCTGCGGGCGCACGACCACCCGGCGCTCGCCGCAGCCCGCGACGCGTGCCAACGCGTCGTGCCCCTGTTCGTGCTCGACGAGCGGCTGCTCGCCGTCTGCCCGCGCCGGACGGCGCTGCTCCACGCCAGGCTCGAGCAGCTCAGGCAGGCGATCGGTCTCGTCGTCACGGCCGGAGACCCGCTGGAGGAGGTCGCGCGCTTCCAGCCCGACGCTGTCTACCTGAGCCGGGACGTCAGCGCCTACGCCCAGCGCCGCGAGCGCCGGCTGCGAACCCGGTTCGCGGTCCAGGCCGGGCCCGGGATCACCGTCCTGCCGCCGGGTGAGCTCGCCCCGAGCGGGCGCGACCGCTACCGCGTCTTCACCCCCTACTGGCGCGCCTGGCGCGTCCGGCCGCTGCCGGCGCCGGTCGCCTCGGGCCCCCGGCTGCCCGAGCCTCGGGCGCCGCTCTCGGCGTTGCTCCATCTCGGCATCGCCTCGCCGGCCGAGGTCGCCCGCGGGGCGGACGAGGCGTTGCGCCGCAAGCTCTGCTGGCGCGACTTCTTCGCCCAGCTCCTCGCCGCCGAGCCGCAGCTCGAGTGGCGCGACCTCTACCCGGGCCGGCGCCGCTGGCGAGACGACCCGGAGGCGGCCGCGGCGTGGCGGGAGGGACGCACCGGCGTTCCCTTCGTCGACGCCGCGATGCGGCAGCTGCAAGCCGAGGGGTACCTGCCGAACCGCCAGCGGCTCGTGGCCGCGTCGTACCTCACGAAGGAGCTCGGCCTCGACTGGCGCGTCGGCGCCCGCCACTTCCTGGCCCACCTCGTCGACGGCGACGCGGCCTCGAACAGCGGCAACTGGCAATGGGTCGCTGGCACGGGCGCAAACCCGCGGCCGAACCGCCGCTTCGACCCCGAGCGGCAGCGCCGGCTGCACGACCCGGATGGCGCCTACGTGCGGCGCTGGCTGCCCGAGCGCTTCGCGAACCGGTAGTGGGAGACGAGCCACTCGCGGCCGCCGCGGTACCCCCAGAGCCCGGCGCAGGCGAGGAAGAAGACGCGCCACTCAGCGGCGCGGGCGCGGCCCACGAGGCGCTCGACCTCGGCGCGGTTTCGGTCGAGCCGCGCCAGCCATGCCTCGGCGGTGCGCGCGTAGTGCAGCCCCGAGACGCGCCAGTGCGCCTCGAGCTCGAGGTCTCGGTCGAACCGCGGCAGGAGGTCGTCGGAGGGCATCGTCCCGGCCGTGAAGAAGTGCCGCGTCATCCACCCGTCCTCGTAGGCGTAGGCGAGCTGGCGGTGGGAGAAGACATGGCAGAAGAAGCGGCCGTCCGGCTCGAGCCAGGAGGCGATCCGGGCGAGCAGCGCCTCGTAGTTGCGCGCGTGCTCGAGCATCTCGACGGAGAGGATCCGGTCGAAGCGCTCCCCGAGCTCGAGCTGGTTCACGTCGGCTGTCAGCACGCGCACGTTCGGGAGCCGGAGCGACTCGATCCACGCGCCCTGCGCCCGCGAGTTGGAGACGGCCACGATCCGCGACCGCGGGTAGCGCTGCGCGAGCCAGCCGGTGAGCGAGCCCCAGCCACAGCCGAGGTCGAGCAGCGTCATCCCGTCCTCGACCCCGGCGCGCTCGCAGGTGAGCGCGAGCATCGCGTCCTCCGCTGCGGCGAGGGTCTCGACCCCGCTGGGCCAGTAGCAGCAGCTGTACTTCAGGCGCGGCCCGAGGACGAGGCGGAAGAAGTCGGGCGAGACCTCGTAGTGCTGCTCGTTCGCTCGTGCCACCTGCTCGGCGATCGGCGAGCGCCGGAGCCGCTCGACGAACGCCTCCTTCGCCCCGGGCCCGCGCCGCCGCTCGCGCCGCAGCCGGCTGGCGCACGCCAGACGAACGCCCGCGCGCAGGAGCGGGTCGGGCAGGCGACCCGAGGCGATCAGGCGGTCGACGAGCGCCTCGGCGGCCATGGCACGAAGACCGACGTCCGCTGCTGGTAGCGGCGGTAGGCGTCGCCCCGCGATTGCAGCGACGAGGCTTCCGCCGGCGGCACGCCGGTGACGAACAGGACGAGGACGAGGATCAGCGCGGGCGCGAGGAAGCCCAGCCAGCCCCAGGGCGCCGGGAGGGCGACGAGCGCGTACGCCAGCCAGGTCAGCGTCTGGAAGAAGTAGTTCGGATGGCGGCTGTATCGCCAGAGGCCACGGTCGAGCACGCCAGCGCCACCGGCCTTCTTGAACGCCGCGAGCTGGCGATCGGCGACCCACTCGAGCGTGGCGGCGACGACCCAGAGCGCGAGCCCGGCCCACTGCACCGGCGCGAGCGACCCGCGCCGGTCGAAGCTCGCGAGCAGCGCGGGCAGGGAGAGCGCCGCGGCGAGCAGCGCCTGCGCCTGGTAGAAGAGCGCGAAGGTGCGTTGCTCGCGGCCCCGCTCGCGCCAGCGGCGGCGCAGCTCCCGGTAGCGGGAGTCCTCCCCTCGCCCCAGCCGCCGGCGCACGAGCGACGCGACGCGCAGGTTTTCGAGGCCCAGCGGCAGCGCGATCGCCAGCCGTTGCGCGAGCGCGCCCGGGGCGAGGGCGGCGTAGAGCGCCGCGCAGAGCACGAGGGAGGCGCCCCAGCCGGCGTCGACGGCGGTGGCGTCACCCGTCCGCCGCTGCCGCAGGTAGAGGGCGCCGAGCAGGGCCGCCGAGACGCCCCAGCCGAGCAGCCAGAGCTGCCAGCGCTCCCCGATCACGCGGCGGCCACCGCCTGCTCGAGCCGCGCGGTCAGGGCGCGGGCCGAGGCGATCGTCGGGGGACAGGCCTCGACCACGATCGGCTCGCCGACGGCGATCCGGATCCGGGTGCGCCGTGGCAGCGGCCGCGTGCCGGTCAGCCGTACGGGCACGAGCGGCGCACCCGAGGCGAGCGCGAGCCGGGCTGCGCCGCGCTGCCAGCCGCGCTGGCGCTCCGGCTTCGAGCTGCCCTGCGGGAAGATGCCGAGCAGCTCACCCCGCTCCAGCCGTCGCTGGGCTTCCCAGATCGCGCCCCGGTCGCCACGGCCGCGCTCCACCGGAAACGCGTTCAGCGAGCGCAGAAGCGCCGCCAGCGGCCTCAGGCGGAAGAGCTCGGCCTTGGCCAGGTAGTGGATCTCGCGCTCCGTGACGACCCCCAGCACGAAGGGATCCCAGATCGACTCGTGGTTCGCGGCCACGATCGCCGGGCCGCTCGCCGGGATCCGCTCCGCGCCTACCACGTCGATCGAGTACAGGCGCCGAAGGAGCTCCCGCAGGCCGCAGCGGGCGAGCAGGGCGTAGGCGTTCACCCGCGGCTCCCGGCCCGGGCGAGCAGCAGCTGCGCGTCGCGCAGCACCCGCGTGCGGAAGGCGGCCTCGCAGAAGGCGAGGTAGAAGTCCCAGGTGCGCTCGAAGCGCCGGTCGTAGCCGAGCCGGCGCACCTCGTCGAGCCGCTCGCGGAAGCTCGCCCGCCAGCGGCGGAGCGTCTCGGCGTAGTGCTCGCCGATCTCCTCGACCCCGTAGAGGCCGAGGCGCGAGTGGCGCGCGGCGGCGCGGACGAGCGCCTCGAGCGAGGGGATCAGACACCCGGGAAAGACGTAGCGCTCGATCCAGTCCGGGGTGCGGCGGTAGCGGTCCCAGCGCTGCTCGGGCACGAGGATCGTCTGCACGGCGGCCCGGCCGCCCGGCTCCAGCACCCGGTCGAGCGTGGCGAAGAAGGTCCCGAACTGGTCGGCCCCGATCGCCTCGATCATCTCGATCGAGACGACCTTGCCGAACCTGCCCTCCACCGTCCGGTAGTCCTGCTCGAGGATCTCGACCGGCAGGCCGCGGGTTCGCTCGCGCGCGAGAGCGGCCTGCTCGCGCGAGATCGTGATTCCGGTGACGCGGCACCCGTGACGCTCGGCTGCGTAGCGGGCGAAGCCGCCCCAGCCGCAGCCGATCTCCAGCACGTGGTCGCCGGGTCCCAGCTCGAGGAGGCGGCAGAGGCGCGCGTACTTGGCGCGCTGCGCCTCGGCGAGCGTCAGCTCGGGCCGCTCGAAGACGGCGCAGGAGTAGGTCATCGTCTCGTCGAGCATCAGCGCGAACAGCTCGTTGCCGAGGTCGTAGTGGTAGGCGATGTTCCGGCGCGCGCGAGCGAGCCCGTTGCGGCGCCGCAGGCGCGGCCGCAGCTCGAGCAGCCGCCGCAGGCGGGCATGCCGTTCTGCCGCGGCGTCGGCGTTGGCCAGGAGGAGCTCGAAGAGCGCGACGAGGTCGTCCGCTTCCCACTCCCCGGCCGTGTACGACTCGCCAAGGCCGAGCTTGCCGCGGACGGCGACCCGGCGGAAGAAGGCGCGGTCGTGGATCGTGAGGCGCACCGGAGCTCCAGATCCGAAGCGGTGTCGCTCGCCGCCTGGCAGCTCGACCTCGAGCGCGCCGCCCTCGAGGCCGGCGAGGGCCCGCTCGAGCAGGGCGGCGGCCGCCCGCTCGAGCAGGCGGCCGCGGCGGGGGGCGGGCTCCGCCCGCACGCTCACGTCCGCACGCTCCCCTGCCCGGGCACGAACGGCGGCTTGTGGTGGAACGGAACCCGCTTGCGCCAGAGGCGCAGCGCCTCGAAGTGGATGAGGGCGATGACCTGCAGCGGCTGTAGCGGGTAGCGCGCGAGCAGCGTGGCGAGCGAGCGGTTGTCGAGCTCGCGCCGCCGTGCGTGCAGGACGGCGGTCAGGGGCCGCGTCCCGTCGTCGTCGCGGACGTGGATGCGTGCCCAGACCTCGTCGCCGGGCTGCGAGAAGGCGTACTCGTAGCGCTGGTCGAGCCCGAAGAAGGGCGAGACGTGGAGCCGCTTGCGCTGCTCGTAGCGCAGTCCCGGCCCCCGCAGCACCTCGGGCAGCCGCTCGCCGAAGGTGTTGTTCAGCTCCGCGACCATGCAGGCGAGCGAGCCGTCGCCGCGGTAGCACCAGTAGAAGCTGACCGGGTTGAAGACGTAGCCGAGCACCCGCGGTTGCGTCAGGACGAGCACGCGCTCGACCGACGGGTCGTCCACGAGCTCGAGCACGGCCTGCTTCAGGGGGGCGACGCCGTCGAAGTGGTCGCGGTCGCAGAGCGCGACGACGTTCCGCCGGTTGACCGAGAACAACCACAGCCTCCGCTCCAGCTCCGCCAGCTCGTCGAGGTCGAACAGCCAGTAGGAGACGGGGTAGCGGAAGACGTGCCGGACGGGCGCTCGCCGCGCGTGCAGCAGGGTGCCCGTGTAGACGGCCGACCTCACCACTCGACTCCCAGCGCTCGGGCGACGGCGACGCCGCTCGCCAGCCCGTCCTCGTGGAAGCCGTTGCCGAAGTACGCTCCGGCGTAGTGGGTGCGGCCGCCTGCCAGCCGGGGAAGCTCCGCCTGGGCGCGCAGCGTGTCGACCGTGTACAGGGGGTGCTCGTAGACGATTCGCGCCAGGGTGTGCTCCTCGGGCACCGCCTCGTTGAGGGTCACGCAGTAGTCGCGCTCGGCGGCGAGCCCCTGCAGGCGGTTGAGGTGGTAGGTGATCGTCGGGCGGCCCTCGTCGCCCAGCCGGTAGTTCCAGGACGCGCGCGCCCGGCGCGCGCGCGGCAGGAAGGAGGAGTCGGTGTGGAGCACGGCCTCGTTGCGCGTGTAACGGAAGCGGCCCAGCACGCGCCGCTCGGCCGGCGTCGGATCCTCGAGCAGGGCGAGCGCCTGGTCGGCGTGCGTGGCGAGCACCACCCGGTCGAAGCGCTCGACGGCGTCGCCGAGCCGCAGCTCGACCCCGTCCGGCGCGCGGCGCACCGAGCGGACGGCAGACCCGAGCCGCAGCCGCTCGCCGAGCCGGGCGGCGATCGCCTCGACGTAGCGACGGCTGCCCCCGCTGACCGTCCGCCAGCGGAAGCGGCCGAAGCCGAGCATGCCGTGGTTGGCGAAGAAGCGGATGGCGTAGGCGGCGGGCACCTCGAGAGCACGGCTCGGCGCGGTCGACCAGAGGGCGGAGGTGAGGGGGACGAGGAAGTGGCTGCGGAAGCGCTGCGAGTAGCGGTGCTCGTCGAGGTACTCGGCGAGCGACTGCGACTCGTCTTCCGGGCGGGCAGTGCGCAGCCAGCGGCCGATCTCCCAGAGCAAGGCCAGGAAGCCGGGCTTGGCCGCATTTCCGGGCTGCGCGAGCGGACGCCGCCCCGAGTACTCGAGGCCGCAGGCCACGCAACTGACCGAGAAGGACATGTCCGAGGGGTGCGTCTCGACCCCCAGCTCGCGGAAGAGCCGCGCGAGCAGGGGATAGTTGCGCTCGTTGTAGACGAGGAACCCCGTGTCGAGCGGGAGGCCGTCGCGGACGACCGTGTTGGCGTGCCCGCCGGCGCGCCCCTCCTGCTCGAAGACGTGCACCTCGTGCGCCCGCTGCAGCAGGTAGGCGGCGCCGAGCCCCGAGATCCCGCTGCCGACGACGGCGATGCGCATCAACCAGCCTTCGCTTGGGGACGAATCTCGGTTGACCCCCGGCGGCAGCCGCTGCGATAATCTAGACACACCTTGGACGACAACTATACAGCAGCGAAGGGCGTGGCGACCGTCCGGCCGCGCACGAGCAGGATCAGCCAGCTCGTGACCCTGGTGGCGGTCGTCGTCCCCCCGCTCGGCCTCGTCTCGGCGATGGGGCTGCTCTGGGGCGTCGGCTTCCACTGGCTCGATCTGGGGCTCTTCTGCGGCTTCTACGTCCTCTGCGCCTTCGGGACGACGATCGGCTTCCACCGCTACTTCACCCATCGAGGCTTCGAGACCGGCGCCGCGCTGAAGGCGCTGCTGGCCATCCTCGGCTGCATGACGATGCAGGGCCCGCTCACCCAGTGGGTCACCGACCACCGCAAGCACCACGCCCTGTCGGACAAGCCCGGCGACCCGCACTCGCCGCACGTCGGCCACGGGGAGGGGGCGCTCGGCGCGCTGCGCGGCTTCGTGCACGCGCACGTCGGCTGGCTGTTCTCCAACCTGGGCATGGAGCAGGGGCGCGCCTACGGCAAGGACCTCTACGACGACCGCCTGGTGCGGGCGATCGACCGCGCCTACCTGCTCTGGGTGGCGCTGACGCTCGGCCTGCCCTTCGCGATCGGCTTCTGGGTCGGCGGCTCGCTGGAGAGCGGCCTGGAGGGGCTCGTCTGGGGCGGCCTGATCCGCATCTTCGCCTACCAGCACGCGACCTTCAGCGTCAACTCGATCTGCCACATGTTCGGGCGCCAGGACTTCCGCTCCCGCGACGAGGCGCGGAACAACCGCCTGATCGCGCTGCTCGTCTTCGGAGAGGGCTGGCACAACAACCACCACGCCTTCCCCGCCTCGGCCCGGCACGGCCTCGACCGCGGCCAGATCGACGTCTCCTGGTGGGTGATTCGCGGCCTCGAGCGGCTGGGCCTCGTCTGGAACGTCAAGGTGCCGGACGCGGCTCAGCTCGAGCGGCGCCGCCTTCAGAGCGCCGCCAGCTGACGGGCGACCCGCCGCTCCCAGGCCCCGGCGCGGGGCAGGGGGAGCAGCCGGCCGCCGCCGACGCGGAGCGCGATCCCGTGCAGCGCCCCCGGGATCAGCTCGTAGCGACCGGCGGCGCCGAGCGCCCGGGCGCGCTCGAACCCCCGCCGCGAGGAGGCGGGAGAGACGCCCGGGATGCCGGGCAGCCAGCGGTCGAGCGAGCCGTGCAGGACGTCGAGGCGCTTGCCCTGCAGCGGCTCGAGCGAGAGCCGCTCCGGAATCCAGGGGGCGAGCCCGAGCACGCGCTCGACCGAGGGCTCGTCGGCCGCCGAGATCGCCACCGCCCCGCCCATCGAGAAGCCGAGGAGCAGCGTGCGCTCGCCGCCGACCGCCCGCACCGCCGCCCGCGCGTCCTCGACGCACGACTCGAGCCGCCGCCAGGACTTGACGCGGTAGCGCACCTCGGCGAACACGAGCCGGGGGAAGCGAGGCGCGAGCCGCCGCACGAGCCACTCGAGGGAGGCGCTCCAGGTCCCGTCCACCTCGCTCGCCTGCCCGCCGTCGACGCAGACGACGGCCACCGGGCCAGCTCCGCTCAGCCGCATCTCCGCGCCGCTCGCCAGCGAGACGACCTCCTTCGTGGCCACGTCTGTCCCGCTCGGCCGCCGCCGCACGACGGCATCCTACGCCGACCATTTCACGCCTCGTCCCGCCAGGGCCGCGCGCCGAGGCGTGCACGCCGGCGGCGGACCGGTCACACTTCGAGCGACCCGCGGGGAGCGCCAACCTGGTGCGGCCAGCGAGGGCCGCGATCGTGCTCCGGCGCGGGTCTCCCTCTGCGGTGGGGGTGCTGGAGCGATGCCCGGCTGCAGGCGACGGGCTCAGGCGAGCGGCTCGAGCGCGGCCAGCGGCCGTTCCTCCGCCGGCGCAGGCGGCTCGAGAGCGAAGCGCGGCAGCCGCCGGTCGAGCCAGCGCGGGAACCACCAGACGCTCCGCCCGAGCAGCTGCAGCGTGGCCGGGAGCAGGAGGATGCGGATGACGAACGCGTCGCCGAACACGGCTGCCGCCAGGGCGAGGCCGAACATCTCGATCACCCGCTCTCCGCCGCCGACGAAGCTGGCGAAGACCACCACCATCACCGCCGCGGCGGCGGTGATCACCCGGCCGGTGCGGATCAGGCCCTCCCGGAGGGCGCTCGTCGTGTCCGCGCCGTGCGTCCACTCCTCGTGCACCCGGCTGACGAGGAAGACCTCGTAGTCCATCGAGAGGCCGAAGACGATCGCGAAGACCATCACCGGCAGGAAGGCCATGATCGGCCCGCCGGCGATCCCGAACAGCGAGCCGGCCCAGCCGAGCTGGAAGACGGCGACGACGATCCCCAGCGACGCGCCGATGGAGAGCAGGTTCATCACGGCCGCCTGGAGCGGGATCAGCAGGGAACGAAAGACGACGAGCAGCACCAGCGCCGAGAGCACGACGACGACCCCGATGAAGTACGGCAGCCGGGCGCCGAGGACGTGCGAGAAGTCGATCTGGCCGGCGGTCGAGCCGCCGACCCAGGCCACGAGTCCCGTTCGCCGCTCGAGCGGCGGGATGACGAGCCGGCGCAGGCGGCCGACGAGCCGTTCCGTCTGCGCGCTCTGCGGCGAGGTGGTCGGATAGGCGGCGAGCGTGGCCACGGAGCCGCTCGGCGCGAGCCGGGCCGGGCTGACGGCGGCCACTCCCGGCGTCCGCCGCAGCGCGGCCGAGAGCGCGCCGAGCGCGCGCCGGTCATCCGGACGCGGCAGCTCGACCGCGACGAGCAGCGGGCCGTCGAAACCGGGCCCGAAGCCGCGCGCCAGCAGGTCGAACGCCCGCCGTGTCGTCTGGCTGCGCGGATCGGTCCCGGCGTCGGTGTTGCCGAGCTGGAGACGGAGCACCGGCAGGGCGAGGACGACCATCAGGAGCGCGGCCGCGCCGAGCGCGCTCCACGGCCGGCGCTGGATGGCGGCGACCCAGGCGGTCCAGAAGGTGCTGCGGTCGGGCGCCGGCGTGGCGCGGCGGCGGCCGAGGCGCGGCGGCCGGCCGATCCGCTCGCCGAAGAAGGCGAGCAGGGCCGGCAGCAGGGTGAGCGACGCGGCCAGGACGAAGAGCACGGCCAGGGCGGCGGCGATGGCGACGCCGTCGAGCAAGGAGACTCCGAGGGCGACCATTCCGAGCAAGGCGATCACGACGGTGAGACCGGCCACGATCACTGCCCGGCCGGCGGTGTCGAGCGCCTCGCCGATCGCGCCCGCCACCTCGCCGCCGTTGCGCCGGTAGGCCTCGCGGTAGCGGGTGACGACGAACAGGGCGTAGTCGACGCCGACGCCGAGCCCGATCATCAGGGCGAGCTCGCCGGCGAAGTCGGGCATCGAGACGAGCCGGCTGGCGAGACCGATCAGGCCGTAGCCGCTGCCGAGCCCCAGCAGCGCGGTGCCGACTGGGAGCCCCATGGCGAGCAGCGAGCCGAAGCTGAGCAGCAGGACGACGACCGCCGCCCCGACTCCCACCAGGAACGTCGGCCCGACCGAGAAGCCGATCGCCCGCTCGATCGCCGGCCCTTCGAGCTCGACCTGCAGGTCGGAGGTCGCCGCGCCGCGAGCGGTGCCGATCAGCCGCTCGATCGCCGGCCTCGGCAAGACGTTCGCCTTCTCGTCGAAGCCGACGGTCGCGAAGCCGATCGTCCCGTCGCGCGAGATCGCCCGGCCCTGCGTCGCGTACGGGCTGACGACGAAGGCGACGTGCGGCAGCCGCGCCACCGCGGCGAGCACGCGCTCGATCCGCGCCTCGAGCGCCGGCCGGCGCAGCGTCCCGCGCCGGGCGTGGAAGACGATCTCGTCCCGGTCGCCGGCCTGGGAGGGGAAGCCGCGGGCGAGCAGGTTCGCCGCACGCTGCGCCCCCGTGCCGGGGAGCGTGAAGTCGTTGCCGTAGCGGGAGCCGACCGCGCGAGAGCCAGCGAGCGCCGCCACGAGCACGACCAGCCAGAGCGCGACCACGAGCCGGCGATGGTCGGCGCACCAGCGGGCGAGCGTCAGCACGCGAGCAGGGTAGATCGCACGCCCGGCGGCCAGCGTTTGGCCCGCCGGTCCGGGGCGGGGCCGCCTGCCGACGAGCCGCCGCCCCGGACCCTGCCGGCGCCTAGGCGAGCGGCCGGCCGCTCAGCCGCGTGCGAAGACGAGGCCGAGCGCCGTCCCCACCAGGGCGGCGGCGACCGGCGCCATCTTCCACTGCGGCACCCGGTGGTTGAGGATGGCCCGCCTGCGCCCCGCCGACATGATCGAGCCGAGCGAGCCGGCGGAAAAGAGCGAGCAGGCCGAACCGGCCGAGCCGACCGAGAACGCGGAGGCGATCGATCCGACCGAGCCGACCGACAGCACCGAGCCGGCGGAGCCGGCCGAGAGGACCGAGCTGTCCGAGCCGACGGAGAGGATCGAGTTCCGCGAGGCGATGGACAGGAAGGACTTGCTCATGCGCCGGACCTGCCCGGTCGCCGCCCGCCGTAACCCTCCCCCGGCGACGCCGCGAGCGCGGCGCGTTTGCGGGCCCCTCCGGGTGGAGATTCCGCTGCACGACGCTCCTGCGGCGGATCCCGGTCGAGAGCGTCGCCGCCGACCCGAGATGCCCGTGTGCCGATACGAGCTGCGCAAGGGCGACCAGGTCGTCGCGACCGGGCACCTGAGCCGGGAGTACCCGCTCGTGGTCGGGGAGACGATCGAGATCGGAGGCGCCCGGGGCGTCGTCCGCTCGATCGAGCCGCGTCTGCACGAGCACGAGCTGCAGCTCGTCGTCGAGGTGGGTGAGCCGTCCGGGCGCTGAGGGCGGCCGCGCCGCGGAGCTCGCCGCGCGACCGCCCGCGCCGGAGCCTCAGGTGCGGCTGAACGTGCGCTCGCGCTCGAGCGGCGCGTCCTCGATCGCGGGCCGGTCGTGGTAGACGACCGGCCGACGCCCGAGCAACCCGTGCAGCACGCCGCCGAGGTAGACGCAAACCGCCCCGCTGCCGTAGAAGTAGCCGATCCAGAGCAGGCTGGTCAGCCAGGGAGCATGCTGGGTCGCGACGGCGACCGGCCCCGACCAGATCGGATGCAGCGAGGGGCCGACCAGCAGCCAGGTGCCGGCCAGCAGGGCGAGCAGGCCTCCCAGCGAGCTCGGCGGGCCGGCCGGCCGCAGCATCAGCAGCCCGCCGCAGGCGAGCGCGATCCCGGGCCCGAGCAGCAGCTCCCAGTGCACGCTCGAGAACACCCACACGCGTGCCGTGAAGAAGCCGAACCCGAAGTACGGGCCCACGAGCGGAACGAAGAACACCCACGCGCCGAGCAGCAGCACGAGCAGCCCGAGCGGGATGGCGGCCGGCGTCCAGCGCGTCCTCGGTGCGGAGTCGGGCATGGTCATGCGGAGCCTCCTTGTCGCTCTCGCAGGCTGGAACGGCAGACCGCACCGCCCGGATACGCGGGCGCCGCTCGGCTGGAGCGTCCGCCGCTGCGGGACGGCCGCCCGGGCGGAGACGGCCGCGCGGGACTACTCGATCTCGCCGCCGGGCTCCGACTCCCGCCGGCCGGCAGCCGTGATCCGGACGAACTCGGCCCGCTCGCGAAACTCGCGCAGGTCGCGGGCGCCGACGTAGCTGGCGGCGCTGCGCAGCCCTCCGGCCAGCTCGGCGACCACCTCGTCCACCGACTCCTTCAGCGGCGCGACCCGCTCGACGCCCTCGGGCACGTACTGGTCGAGGGCGTCCTCGAGCCCCTCGAGCTCGAGCCGAGCCTCCGCCGCCGAGCGCGAGGCCATTCCCCGGTAGACCTTGTAGCGGCGGCCGTTCCGGACGACGACCCGGCCGGGCGTCTCGCGCGTCCCCGCGAGGAGGCTGCCCACCATCACCGTGTCGGCGCCCGCGGCGATGGCCTTGGCCACGTCCGCCGGCCGGCGGATGCCCCCGTCGGCGATCAGGGCGACGCCGGCCTCGGCGGCCGCACGGCCGCAGTCGAGGACGCACGTCAGCTGCGGCACCCCCGCGCCGGCGACGAGGCGGGTGGTGCAGACGAAGCCGGGGCCGATCCCCGCCTTGACCGCGTCGGCGCCGGCGGCGGCGAGGTCGCGAACGCCGTCGGCGGTGGCGACGTTGCCGGCCACCACGTCGGCGTCGGGCCAGGCGTGCTTCAGCTCCCGCAGCCTCTCGACCGCCTGGTCGGAGTGGCCGTGGGCGATGTCGAGCACGAGCGCGTCGCAGCCCGCGGCGAGCAGCGCTTCCGCCCGCTCGAGGGTGTCGCCGCGCACCCCGACCGCTGCGGCCACGCGCAGCCGTCCGCGCTCGTCGCGCGTCGCCTGCGGGAGGCTGCTGCGCAGGTCGACGTCGCGGAGCGTGATCAGGCCCGCCAGACGCCCGTCGGCGACGAGCGGCAGCTTCTCGACCCGGTGGGCGCGCATCAGGCGCGAGGCCTCGTCGAGGCCGATCCCCGGCGGGGCCGTCACCAGCCGCTCCCGAGGCGTCATCGCCTCGCGCACCAGGCGCTCTCCCGCCTCGGCCCGCACGTCGCGAGCGGTCAGCAGGCCGAGCAGGACGCCGTCGCGGTCGGTGACGACGAGGCCGCCGACGCCGCGCCGCTCCAGCTCGCTCCGCGCCTCGGCCAGCGTCCGCTCGGGCTCGATCGTGTACGGCTCGTCGATCACGTAGTTCAGGAAGCGCTTCACCCGCGCCACCTCGGCCGCCTGCCGGTCGATCGTCAGGAAGCGGTGCACCACGCCGATGCCGCCCAGCCGCGCAAGCGCGATCGCCATCGCCGACTCGGTGATCGTGTCCATGTTCGCCGAGACGATCGGTAGGGCCAGCTCGATCCGGCGCGTGAAGGGCGCCCGGGTCGACACCTCCCGCCGCGAGCGAAGCGACGAGCGGCGCGGCACGAGCAGCACGTCGTCGTACGCGAGACCGAGCCGAAACGCAGCCGCGTCCCGAGCGCTCCTGGAGCGGATCTCCGGGTCGCGCCGCCTCCTCACTCGCCCGCCCCCGCCGTCCGCCACACGCCGGCGTCAGCCGACCTCGGGAACCGGCGCGAGCTCGGACGTCGCCCGCCGGATCTCCTCCAGCGTCCTCGCGCGGTCGCCCGAGCCGGCAGCGGCCAGGCCGGCGAGGAACGTCGCGAGCGGCGCGGCCGTCCGGTCGCCCGTGCCGTGAGCGGCCGCCGCCGCGAGCGCCAGACAGGCGTCGATCTCGCCGTCGGTGAGCGGCGGAACGCCGATCTGGGACGCGAGCCCCTCGACGAGGTCGGAGCGGGTCGCTCCCGCCGCGTGCTCCTTCTCCTCCCCCTGCATCGTCACCCGCGATCGTACGCGACCGCCGCCGCCTCCCTCGGCCCGACGCCGCCGCCTCCCTCGGCCGCCACGCAGACCCGGCGGCCGGCGAACGTGGCGGGTTGCCCCGCCCGGCCTGCCGCGCCCGCCGAGCGGAAGCTGGTAAGACTCGCCGCAGATGGGCAGGCGGACGCCGATCCTGCAGGCGCACGAGTTCTTCCGCCGCGGCGAGTCGAATGCGGAGGGCTGGAGCCAGCTCGTCGGCAAGGACCGCGACTGGGAGACGTTCTACCGCGAGCGCTGGCAGCACGACAAGGTCGTGCGCTCGACGCACGGCGTGAACTGCACCGGCTCGTGCTCCTGGAACGTGTACGTCAAGGACGGCCTGATCACCTGGGAGTCGCAGGCGGTCGACTACCCCTCGACCGGACCGGAGATGCCCGAGTACGAGCCGCGCGGCTGCCCGCGCGGGGCCTCGTTCTCCTGGTACACGTACTCCCCCGTCCGGGTCAAGTTCCCGTACGTGCGCGGCTCGCTGCTCGAGCTCTGGCGCGAGGCGCGAGCCCGGCTCGGCGACCCGGTCGACGCCTGGGCGGCGATCGTCGAGGATCCCGACAAGCGGCGCGCATACGTCTCGCAACGCGGCCGCGGCGGCTTCGTCCGGGCCACCTGGCCGGAAGTCGTCGAGCTGGTGGCGGCCGCCCACGTCTACACGGTCCGCCGTTACGGCCCCGACCGGATCGCCGGCTTCACGCCGATCCCCGCCATGTCCATGGCGTCGTACGCCTCGGGCGCCCGCTTCCTGGCGCTGATCGGCGGCGTGATCCTCTCCTTCTACGACTGGTACTCGGACCTGCCGCCCGCCTCCCCGCAAACCTTCGGCGACCAGACCGACGTGCCCGAGTCGGGCGACTGGTGGAACGCGGACTACCTCGTGATCTGGGGCACGAACCTGCCCACCACCCGCACCCCGGACGCGCACTTCATGGTCGAGGCCCGCTACCGGGGCCAGAAGGTCGTCGTCGTCTCACCCGACTACGCCGAGCACGTCAAGTTCGCCGACCACTGGCTGCCGGCGCGGCCCGGCACGGACGCCGCCCTGGCCATGGGCATGGGCCACGTGATCCTGAAGGAGTTCTGGGTCGAGCGCCGGGTCGAGTACTTCGAGGAGTACGCGGCGCGCTACACGGACCTGCCGCTGCTCGTCACGCTGCGCGAGCAGGACGGCGCCTACGTGCCCGATCGGTTCCTGCGGGCGAGCGACCTCGGAGCCGGCGAGGAGCATGCGGAGTGGAAGCTCGTCGTGCTCGACGGGCGCACCGGCCGGCCAGCCGTCCCGAACGGCTCCGTCGGCCACCGCTACCAGCAGGCGGAGGGCAGCTGGAACCTGCGCCTCGACGGCATCGAGCCGACGCTCAGCCTCTACGACGCCGCCGGCGGCGAGCGC
>Ga0209061_1002561_pt1 | contig 22533 bp, 30 predicted proteins | sample Coa_R1_10_FD_187157 | JGI IMG/M metagenome (GOLD analysis project Ga0209061, IMG submission 187157) | Surface soil microbial communities from Centralia Pennsylvania, which are recovering from an underground coalmine fire - Coalmine... | ecosystem: Environmental > Terrestrial > Soil >...
TACGTGTGATCGAGAGCGACACGCTCACCGAGGGAAAGGAGGCGCCAGCGGAGCTACAGGCCGTCAGCTGATGTAAAGCACACGGTTGACGAGGTGGTCGTCATACACCACTCCGCTGGACTTGACCTCGACCGTCCCAATCCCGAACTAGGCAAGGCTGCCGGCAGTACCGGGAACGACTGGCTGTCGGGACAGGGTACAACTGGTACATGCCAAGAGCACCAAGCACTCGGCCGGCTCGACGGCGACTACGCGAGCTGCCCGGGTTGCTCATCGCTCGGACTCCCTGGTTACGGCGGTGGTATTCGCGGCGGTTGGTTCGGAGCATCGCCAAGGCCCGAAAGAAGGGCAGGAAGCTCCCTCCGCACCTCCTCAGGATCCAGCGGCAGATCAGGCACCTACCGCCGGCCAAGCAAGCTCGCGCCCTTGCCGAGATGCTCGAGGCCGGTTCGATGCGGACTGGAACCAACCGCGCCGTGCGCCGTGCGACCAACCGCCAGGAGCGAAGAAGAGGTAGCGGCAAAGGCATGCGCTCAGGCCCACCACCACTCCGGCACCGGCCCTAAGGCTCACGCCTTTCCCGTCGCTCTCCTGAAACGCGCTCACCAGTCACCAAACCAATCGCTGTGTAAAGCAGCCCCACCGCGGAGAAGAAGCCGGCGCAGACCCTATGGGTGGGTCACTCGATCGACACAACGTCAATCTGGTCTCAGTGGGTGTCTTCGAACACCTGGCCGAGAAGCTTGTTCGCCTCTGGGCCGCCGTCGATGACGTGGTTGACCCTCTTTGTCACCCGCCAACCTGCGGCCGTGCGCCGGAATTCCCAATGGTTCGCCGACACTCGCCAGACGTCGTAGCCCTCAGGGGTATGGCGATAGACCCTTGTGTAGCCAGTCGCTGTCGCCAGATCCCCATTGATGTCAACAATGGGAAAAGCCGGGATGTGAGCCGAGCCTTGCCGAATCAACGACTGATGACCTTCTCCCTGAACCATTGCCGAGATCGCCGCCGGTCCGATGAGATAGGACAAATCCGATTCCAAGATCGCATCCTCGGAGAACAACGCGGCCGCAGCGTCACTGTTGCCGGTGTCGACCGCAGGCCCCCAGCTGCTGATGAGCCGGCGAATCTCCACCTCGTCCTCGAGACGCATGACCCGCTCTTCTAATGCGGAGAGACGGTCCTCAAATCCTCGATCGTCCATGGCACACCTCCCATCTTCAGAGCTCTCGATACGGTCAAGGCATCAGCAACCAGACGCCACCCTTCCGGAAGAGAGGGACGCGCCGTTCGCTTCGTCGGGCATCTACGAAGAACTGCCTTGGTTCAGCATTCCCTTCGCGTCAAGCAGGTGGTGATAGGCCTCGTGAACTGCATTACATGCAAGGCCAGAGATCGTGAAGGTGTAAACACCGTAGGAGCCGCGGTCGTTCGTGACGATACGGGACCATGCTGACGGATCCATGGCTTCGACAACATTGGCCAGCCGCCGGGCCTGTGCCTCAATGTCAGCGGCGAGCATCTCCCGATCGAGGCGGTTGTAGCTCTCCCACTCCTCATCAGGCGGGTTGTGTATCGGGACGACAGGGTTTTCTCGTTCGACCCCAAGGAGCATGCGGTCGGTATACACCTGGAGAATGTTGCGAACGTGCGCGCCGTATTGTATCGGCGAGAACACTCCAAATGCCGGGCTCCTCCGGAGGTAGCCCTCATCGGCCGCCCGCAGGAAGTCACGCCATGCTGTCGCACGCTCTACAGCACATGCTCCGAGCGAAGAGGGAGAAAGTGCGGCCGGATAGTCCCCGCACTGTGGGCACGGTTCGGCTTGGATCCGGTGCCATTGCCAACCCTCACCCAGCTCTCGACGGATTTCCTCCAGTGACCTTGCTCCGGATGAGGAAGAAGAGCTCACGTACGTAGCGTACATCGGATCCATTCAAACTGCAAGATTGAATGGGTATCGAGAGGATTGCACCGTTAATTATGCGCAAAGCATCATCATTTTTTCCTCCAATAGACCTCAATATTGGAGGATTTCACCATCAGAACTACCTGAAGCGCCGGGAGGACGGCGACATCAGATCCACGCTGCGCCAGCGTGTAGCATTGTGCATAATTTTGGTGAAATGGTTTGCCCTAAGGGCCGCAGGTCGGTACTAGTGGTTCCGGGTAGCTTCGATCGGAGGTAATCATGACTGCAGTGATGCGCGGGGTCCGAGTCCTCGAAGTGGCCGAGCACACCTTCGTCCCAGCGGCATCAGCGTTGCTCGCGGACTGGGGAGCCGACGTCATCAAGATCGAGCACGTCGAACGGGGGGACGCCATGCGGGGACTCGCTTCGACCGGTGTCGCAGTCGTTCCGAACGACGTGCATGTGCTCCTGGAGCATTCCAATCGTGGAAAGCGCAGCCTCGGGCTCGATCTTTCTTCGGAGGACGGTCTCAATCTGCTCTACCGTTTAGCGGCGACCGCAGACGTCTTCCTGACGAACAAGCTTCCGAGCGTTCGCGCGAAGTTAAAGATCGACGTCGCAGACATCCGGGCTCACAACCCACGCATCATCTACGTCCGAGGAACCGGCCAGGGTGAGCGCGGACCTGATGCCAACAAGGGATCCTACGACTCGCTCGCCTTCTGGGCGCGTGCCGGTATCGCGATCGGTGCCAAGCGTCCCGAATATGACCTCGTGCCAGTGCCGCCCGCTCCTGGATTTGGAGATTCGATCGGTGCAATGACACTGGCGGGCGGGATCATGGGGGCGCTCTATCACCGCGAACGAACCGGCGAGGCGACGGTTGTCGACGTTTCACTCTTTGGCACCGGTCTCTGGGCAATGGGCCAAGCCATCGCGCTCTCGCTGCTTCTGGGAAGACCTTGGACGCCCCCGCCAGCTGAAGCGCTGTCGTCGAACCCGTTGTCCCGCAACTACGAGACGAAGGATGGCCACGTTCTGGCCTTCACCTGCCTGCAAGCAGGAAAGTACTGGCCTGAGCTCTGTGAGCTCATCGGCCACCCTGAGCTCGCCACCGACCCGCGGTTCGCCGAGCACCAGTCGCTGCTTGCGAACGCTGGCGCGGCAGTCGAGCACCTCAGCGAGATCTTCCGGTCAGCAACGTTGCGGGAATGGAGAGACCGGCTCGCGGGATTTCACGGGCAGTGGACGGTCGTGCAGGACACGCTCGAAGCTGCGGCTGACCCACAGACCATCGCCAACGCATACGTCCAGGAGTGCAAGACAGCTGCTGGAATCCCGTTTCGGCTCGTCGCTGCGCCGGTTCAATTCGACGAAGAATCGGCGGTACCGGGCCGTGCGCCAGAGTTCAACGAGCACGGAGACCAGATCCTCTCCGAGCTCGGCCTCGACTGGGATGCCATTGTGGATCTCAAGGTTCGTGGCGTCGTTGCCTAGCGACGCCCGTCGATCATCGCCCGGCACTCCGCAATGGTGCACGAGGCGTCGATCGAAGAGCTCTCCATTTCTTGCGAAACGCTCCAGAGATCCTGGAAGCGTCCGGTCCAGTCATTCGAACCTGAAAACACTGGCGCCCGATAACGGTCGACGTGTTGGGATTCCTTCGCGGCATTGTGCAAACCGATCCATCACCCCTTCGGGCTTCTCGTCCGGTCTCGGTGGATAATATGGGCTAGCGGGTCGACGGGAACTGATGAAGCTCTGGCGCCTCCGGAATCGACCCCTCGAATACGAGCTGGTCGAAATCTGCTTTTCCCTCTCGAGAAACCAGTTCCAAAAGTGCACCAAAGCCGGTTGAATGGAATGTGTAGAGCGCCGGTGATTTTTCACCGACGAAGCCACAAAGCGTCATCGGCATCCCGAGTCCTTCGAGTCTGGTCGACTCAGCATCGAGATCATCGACCCAGGCCCCGATATGGTGAAGAGAGGTTCCAGGAGGCGCAACGAGGTAGGTACCGGGGCGTTCCTCTATCACCTCGAGGTGGGGGAACTGCTTCGAATAGGCAACACGGAGCGGGATGAGGGCATCCCCCTCTGACCCGCGCAGTGGCAGATGCCCTTCGAATATGGGACTGAACGTATAACCGAAAGCACGGTTGAGCTCTTCGAGCGCACGTTCGAGGTCCGGAACAATGATCCCGAACTCGTACACATCGTCAGGACGAACGGGCATGGAGCACCTCCGGAGGGGGAAATCCACTCAGGACAATGATTGGCTTGAGCAGGCAGGCTTTGTACCGAACGGAAGCTTGAATTTGCCGTTTTGGATGGTTGCCCAGTACCAGCAGTCAACCGGGTTCGCCTTCCCTGCTGCAAAGTGCAGCGGTGGCGCAAGACCATCGAGCGTCGTTCCGTTCAACGCATGCAGACCCCTGACGACTTCAGCTGGAGTCGGCGCGGTGCCTCTAGCGCCCAGGTGGCCGGCCAGAGCGGCTGCTTGAAAGAGCTTTGCCGAGATCCAGGATTGCATTGCTATCTCCCCGTAGGTCGTTGCATGCGATCGGATGCCTTTGGCGTATTTGTTCAGCGCCGCATCCATCTCTTTGACACCCGGCGTGGAGGCAAAGAAGGGCATGTCCGGGACCGCCATGTAGGTACCGCTCCTCAAGCCCGGCGTCGACGCCATGCCCTCGACAAGTGCTTCGGCGTCAAAGGTGTACTTCGGGTCGTACCCCTGAGCAGTGCAGTCTGCAGCGACCTTTTCGACGACCGTCTGTCCATCGATGATAAAGAGCATCTCTGCTCCGGCCTGCTTCGCCGCGAGGCACTGGGCAGCGTAGTTCGGTGCCGTTGCGGAGATCTCGAGGTTTGCGACAACTTCGATGCCCTCAGCCTTCGCGGTCGCGTTGAGGGGAGCGACCGCCTGCTGACACGAAGGCGACTCCGCGCAGTACATCAAGCCCAGCTTCGGTGTCCCCGCCTTCTTCGCGGTCTCGGCAACGGACACAAAAAGTGAATCCGCTGTCTGCCCTTCAGCGTAGAAGTCCGGGTTCGTCGAAAACGGGGTGTCACCGCTGAACATCCCGATCACGGGTATCCCCGCTCGTTGCACGTCGGACGCCCATGCCTCCTGCAGGTCTGTGGCGTCCATGATCGCGACGACATGATCCGAGTGGATGAATGTCTGCACGATCGCGGTCGAGGTCCCGGGGTTTCCCTTGTCGTCAGCATAAATGACGTCGACCCGATGACCGTTGATCCCGCCATTTGCGTTGACAGAATTGGCCCATGCCCTGTACACGGGTTCCACATCGGTGAGATCGGATGAAAATGGACCACTGCATGAACACACAAAGCCAATCTTGATCGGCGATCCCCCAGTTGCCGCCCCGGCCCGCGAAGCCGTCTCCCCGAGCGAGGCCACCGCGGCGCCGCTCACTACCAGGGCCGTTGCAGCCGTCAACAGGGCCCTGAGAGGCCAGCTCCGCCCTCGGTTCTTCGGACCCACCCTTGTCACCGTTCCCCCCTTACTCTCCCGGTCATCACACCGAAGTGCCCATCGACTGCCTTCGCAGGGCTACATCATAAATTATGTCAGGATCAAATCAAGTATGTGAAAGGACGCACCGCGCCGGGTCCCTGCAATCGTTCGTGCCTGTTGCTGGGACAAGCCCGCTGAGCTGCTGCCCTCCCGGCCTCTCGGCCCATGGCGCTGTGGCGATCGACGACTCTTCGCGTAGCTGCTCCTGGATCAAGTTCTCCTGACCCTTGGCAACGGAATCGCGCTGCCTTGCGGCGCGCAGGATGGCGCATCGGGAACGCGACCCTATGAAAGCGCCCCTTCGTCTCGCTGGCCGAACAAGACCTGTGCTGCAAACAGGAACTGCCGCAGGCGACCGACCGTCGAAGACTCTCGATGACATCAGGCTGCCATCGGCGCTCTCTTTACTACCCAGGGCCGGTGCCCTCCATCATGGACCGGAGGCAAGCTGGCCGAAGGCGCCGACTACGATTCTTGATCAGCGGGATTTACCCGCTGATCAAGAAAAGTGCAGAGCCTCGGAGAACCCCTCGACCCGAGGAGGAACCTTGTCGCCCTCTTGGTCAAAGTTCCTCAAATCCTTACCAGCTGAGAAGAGAAGGAACCATGTTCTTTCGCCAGTACGAGTTGGGCTGCCTATCCGTCTTCAGCTACATGATCGGTGATACGACGAGTGGCCGGGCGGTGGTCATCGACCCCCAAAGGGACATCAGCGCGTACCTCGAAGACGCCGCCGCTCAAGACCTGCAAATCGAGCGAATCATCGAGACGCACGTCCATGCCGATTTCGTTTCGGGACATCTTGAGCTCGCGAGAGCTACAGGAGCAACTATCTCCTACGGCGCAGGAGTCGAGCCTGACTTTCCCACCGAGACCCTCGTCGACGGCCAACGCCTCGATCTGGGAGCTGTCGTACTCGAAGTGCGCGCCACACCTGGACATACTCCCGAGTCGATTTCGATCGTGGTCTTCGAGCACCGCGACGATCAGGATCCATGGGGAGTGCTCACCGGGGACACCCTCTTCATCGGCGACGTCGGTCGCCCGGACCTGTTGGTTTCGGCGGGTATTTCAGCCGAGGATTTGGCTCGCAAGCTCTACCACTCTCTTCACGGCCAATTGCTCACCCTCCCTGATGCGACCCGAGTATTCCCTGCACACGGTGCCGGCTCCTCGTGCGGCCGGTCCCTTGCCGCGGCATCAAGCTCAACCATCGGTGAGCAGCGTCGCACCAACTACGCACTCCAGTTGATGACCGAGGAAGCCTTCGTGACCGCCGTCACCACGCACCAACCAGTCGCGCCTCTGTATTTCGAGTTCGCGGCCATCGTCAATCGCAGCGCGCACCCCTTGCTCGAGGACGGCAGCACACGAATTCCTCCGCTTCGTATCGACGAGGTAATCCAGCACCAGCTCCGAGGGGCCGTCGTCGTTGATGGGCGACCTCCCCAGACGTTTGCCTCCGGTCATCTCCGGGGGTCGCTCAACGTGAGCCTTGACGGGCGATTCGCCGAGCACGCCGGAACGGTCATCCGACCGGACAGGCCAATCATCGTGGTCGCAGATGCTGGACGTGAGGTCGAAGCCAAGGTGCGTCTTGCCCGGATCGGCTTCGACGGCGTCATAGGGTACCTGCCAGACATCGATCAGACGCTCGCTGACCAGCCCCATCGTGCGGCACGGGCAGCACGGTTGCCGGTAACCGAGCTCGCTGCGTGGATTGACGCAGATGACGAAGTTCAGGTGCTTGACGTCCGAAATCCCTCTGAGCACGAGGCTGGCACAATTCCTGGCGCGAGCCTCGTGCCACTTCCGCTCCTCCTCAACGCTATACGGGACCTCGATTCGGCGCGTCCGACGGTCCTCGTCTGTGCGACGGGGAACCGCTCATCGATCGCGGCCTCATTGCTGCGAGCAGAGGGGTTCGACGAGGTCGCCGACGTACTTGGCGGTTTCCAGGCATGGACTGCAGCCGATCTTCCGGTGGTGCTGCCACGTCACTGATCCGACCTTGTGAACGCGAGTCTCCTTCTGTCGGTGAAGGCGTTTTATGGCTCCTTGCAACAAGCGAAGCAGATTGACGTAGAGAACCTATTGTCGTGACGGGCCGCTTCTTGTATCACGGCATCGAGTGACTCGAGCAATGCCGTCAAGTAGATCCCACAAAAGCGAAGCACGAGTTCAGGCACCAGCCCGAGCGTAGGAATGGACATTTGGGATCGAACGCCTTACTCGGCTCCCGACGCCAGAGCTCATCAGTGTCCGGAAACCTCAGCACGCTCAGGAGTCGAAGCGTTGGTGAGGATTGCAGTGTCCCAGCGCGCCTCGATACGTGCCAAACGCCAGATGGCAAGGGCGACGGCCCAAGTGGCAACGAAAAGACCGACGATAACGAAGCCGGCGGTATTGATGTTGAAGTTGGCCATCAGCGACCAGAACCTGCCGGTGAAGTTGGCTTCTTGACCCAGCAGCCCGAGAAGCTCCACGGTTCCGATCAGGAAGGCAACGGCGACCGAGAGGCCAGTAATGACGAGGTTGTAGTACACCTTCCGGATCGGGCGCGAGAACGCCCAGCCGTAGGCGAAGTTCATGAAGCATCCGTCCACTGTGTCGAACAAGCTCATTCCTGCAGCAAAGAGAATAGGCAAACTCAAAACGGCCCAAAATGGCAGGCCGCTGCTGACCGCCGTACCGGACAGGACGAGAAGTGCGACCTCGGTCGCGGTATCGAACCCTAGGCCGAAAAGAAGTCCAACGAAATACATCTTCCATGGCCTATCCACACGCCGAGCAAGGGGTCCGAAAAACCGGTTCATGAGGCCACGCTGTTGAAGCTGGCGTTCAAGTTCAGCCTCGTCAAATTGGCCAGTCCGCATGGCGCGGAAAGCCTCGACGATCGAGACGAGGATGACGATGTTGAGAGCAGCGATGAGATAGAGAAAGGTACCCGAGACCGAGGTACCAATGATCCCAGTGACAGTGTGCAGTGTCGAGCTGCCGTTTCTCACCTGGGCATCGAGTGCACGAATCCCGAAGTTCAACAAGACCGCCAGGCTGAACACAATGCTCGAATGGCCGAGCGAGAAGAAGAATCCGACGCTCATCGGGCGCTTGCCCTCGGTCATGAGCTTTCGGGTGGTGTTGTCGATGGCTGCGATGTGATCGGCATCGAAGGCGTGGCGCATTCCCAAGGTAAGGGCCAAGGTGCCGGTCCCTACACCAAACAGGTTCGTTCGCGAGATGTGGTAGTGGTGAGGAACAGCGGCAAAGAGAAGAACGAATCCGAGGACAAACAGCGCAATGACCACTGCCACCATTCCGCCGAGCCTGCTCCATTCCGAGGGTGAGAGGGCTTGGCGGAGAGCACGCACACGAGACGTCACAGGCACCACGGCAGAACAGTTTGCCCTAAATGCAAAACATTCGCAAGAACATTTCGCTGCTGCAGGTTAACGCTTGCAACAAGATCGACGCGCACGTCACTGCTGACGAACTGGTCTGAAACGGCCTTTCGAACAGGTGCGCAGGGGGGCTGTGCGGGGATTCTCGGGCCCAACGAGCCCGAGAATAGGCGTGTGGCTGACGATGGGCAGGCGACGGGGTCCCAGCGTCGCGACGGGTGCCCGTAGGGCGAGGATGAACCGTCTTGATGCGGGGTCGCGGCTGCTACACGCTCAGCAGGTCGTGCACCGGGTGGACCGATCACGGGCTGGGCCATGCACTGGGCAGTCTGGATGGGCTGACTACCAGGCTGACCTATGCGCGTCTCTCGGTGTCCGAGACGATCCTCGGCGGAAGGGGCGGAAGGTAATTCATTTGCGACCTCGATCACCGATGCACCGACGAGGCGGGACCGCCGGCGGGCAATCCCCTGTATCCCGCGCCTCCAACACCTCCATCGGGTTGGCTAAGCGCTTCGGCGGGACGAGGTGTTCTGCGGTATGGCGTGCGCCATGGCCGAGCTGGCTATTGAACGTGCGATAGCACCGTGAGCCACTGGATCAGCGTGAAGAGCTGCCACCAGGTGTGGCTCGCAATAATAAACTATTATCCGCATATCCAGATTATTTTTCGGAGGTAGAGCGAGCTGACAAGGCATGGACGTCCATCGGGTCAAATGATCGTCACCGGCGTCGTCCCCGTCGATCACCGCCACACTGAGCGCTACTTGCATGGGGCGATCACGCGCTCTGACGCCGCAGGCGCCGTCCGATGAGCGCTTCGACTCCGAGTGCGCTGTCTGCCAGCGCCGTGGCCGTCCCGCCGGTCCCTGACGACCCAGCGGGACGAGATTTGCTCGCCCGCTTCTACCGTGCGCTCGGCGACCCGACCCGCTTGGCCCTCCTTGCCTTCTGCGCTGCGGAGGAGCGAACGGGCACTGAGTGCGTGGCTCACACTGCCCTTTCCCAAAGTCGCGTCTCCGCACACCTCGGGTGCTTGGTGAGCTGCGGCCTCCTCGAGGTGCGAAGAGCTGGACGCTTCGCCTACTATCACGTGACCGACCCGCGGGTGGCCGAGTTGGTCGGGCTTGCAGCATCGATGGTCGCCGATCACGCTGCAGGGGTTGCGGCGTGCACGAGGGTCGCGCCCGCTCCGTGAGTATGCGGCAGCCGCCTGATGGCGGGCTCGTTGTCACCCGCATCCGCCGTGCGCACCCCTCTTCAATCTCCAAAGCGTCGAAGACCCGAGGCCCTTGCGCGGCCGAGGCTCCCCCGACGTGGACGTGTACCTCGGAGGCAGTCGATGTGTGCCTCTTCCCGCCCAACCGCAAGCGGATCGCTGCCATTGCTTTGGTGGTAGGCACCCTGCTCGTGGCGATCAACCAAGGCGGCACAATTGCGTCGGGAGACGTGAGCTGGGTCGTGTGGATCCGGGTGGCCCTCGATATACCTCATCCCTGCGTTCGTCTCAACGATGGGCGTGCTCGCAGGGTCACGACGCAACGGCGTGGAGTCTCGTTGGAGCGGACCGTAGGGCGCCATCAAGTTCCCAATACCGCGACGCAGCTACACGCGCGCCACCAGGAACGACAATGGCGACGAGGTGCTCGTCACGTGGGGTCTGAGGACCACTTCGATAGTCGTAAACACCACGTCGATTGAGACATCCAGATGTGAGACCACGTGGGCCCAGTCGTCGCAGGTTCGATGTGCCCTTCTTCTATCGGGTGACCGTCGCCGATCGCGGCATAGTCCTTGCAGCCGAGGCGCGATCCACCACGTCCTAAGTTGGGCGGGCCAGGAATGCGCTGCATCGGCGGGCGTTGCGCCAGTCCAATCATCGCAGGATCAGCAGGGGAGGCCAGGCAGTCGACGGCCCCCGCACGTCCAAAGGCGAGAGCCGGTGCCGGTCTTCGCGGCGTTCATCACAGTCCTGCTTGCGCATCCGCTCCGTCGCCCTGAACCGCTTCGACCTGATAGCCGAGGTCGGCCACTGTTGTGAGGAGGTCCTTCAGCGCAGGGCCGAGATCGAGGTCGATCGACCCTCCTTCGAGGTTCACCTCGACACAGCGCACCCCCGGCCAGGCACCGAGTGCCTCACCCAGGGCGTCCTCGGCGGGGAGGAACGAGCAGCAGCCGCCCCCTACGACGGTCGCCTCCGACAGGCCGGGCACCACCAACCGCACCCGGCCTCCAGGTACCTCGGGGGCACCGGTCGGGTCCGCCCCCGCTACGCCGCGCAGCACGAGAGCTTCTCCACGTCGCGGGTGAAGGTCTGGGCTGCGAGCTTCAGGGCTTCAACCATGGTCAGGTAGGGGTGGAAGGTGGCGGCCAGCTCGGCCGTGGTGATGCCATGGCGAATCGCGAGCACAGCCGTCTGAATCACATCGCCAGCGCCTTCAGCGAGCATAGAGGCGCCCAGCAACCGACCGGTGCCAGCGTCGGCGACGAGCTTTACAAGGCCGGCGGTGTCGTGGTTGACGAGCGCCCGGGGAACCGCCTTCAGCGCGAGGACAGAGGTTTCCACGTCGTAGCCCGCAGCCGCTGCCTGTGCCTCTGTGAGCCCGGCCGATGCGATCTGCGGGGCGGTGAAGGTCACCCGAGGAAGCCCCGTGAAGTCGAGCTTGCGCCGCGCACCCAACAGCGCGTTGTCGACGGCGAGCGCACCCTCGTAGGCCGAGACGTAGACGAACTGGGGTGCCCCGGTCACATCCCCTGCACCAAAGATCCGGGGGTTGGCGGTGCGCAGCTCATCGTCGACGATCAGTGCGCCGCGCCCGTCGAGTGCGACGCCGGCGGCTTCGAGGCCCAGCCCGTCGGTGTTGGGGCGCCTGCCGGTCGCAACGAGAATCTCATCGCAGGCGAGGACGAGCTCGCCCTCCCCGACCGACACGGTGACTTCCACGTGGTCCTTGCCTCGCCGCACTCCGCGCACCTGGGCGCCGGTGTGGATGTCGGCCCCCTGGGCGGCGAGCACCGAGGCCAGGGCCTGAGAGATCTCAGGCTCTTCGAAGGGCGCGATGCGTTCGGCCACGTCGACGAAGGTGACCTCGGCTCCGACGTGGAGGAAGAACTGGCCGAGTTCCAAGCCAACGGCATTCGCCCCGATCACGATGAGGCGCTTTGGCACCTTCGAGAGCTCGAGCGCGCTCGTGGAGGTGAGGTAGCCCACCTCGGCGAGCCCCGGGATGGGAGGTGCGGCTGGCGAGGCACCAGTCGCCACTACGTACGCCCGGGCCCGGATGCTCCGCCCGTCGACCTCGAGAACGTCAGGGTCACGGAAGCGGCCATGGCCGGTGATCACCGCAAAGCCGTAGTCATCGACTAGGTCCGCGTACTTCATCTGACGAAGATCGCCGACCAGCTCGTCCTTCTGCGCCACCAGGGCCTGAAGGTCGACCGGGCCAGAGCTCGTCGATAACCCGGCGAAGGGGTGGTGCGCGGCTGCCCAGGCCAGCTCACCGGCGCGAAGCAGCGCCTTGGAGGGTACGCAACCGACGTTCACGCAGGTCCCTCCCAAGGTGCTGTGTTCGACCAGCGCGACGCTATAGCCGGCCTCGGTGGCCTTGATCCCCGCAGCGAACGCGGCCGAGCCGGCACCCACGACGACGAGGTCGTAGTCGTAGCTCCCGCCGGTGCGCTCGTTCGGGATGCCCGCGTCGAGGAGTCGGAGCGTCCCGGGCCGGTAGCCAGTACCTTCGACCGCCGACCGCAGGGCTTCCTCAGCCACCCCTTCTGGCCAAGAGAAGTGCGCCTCGCCGGTCCGCCAGATGACCGAGACCTCCTGGGCACCCGCGCTCTCCAAGGCGGCGGTCACATGGTGGGCGCAGTCCTCACAGGTCATCCCCCCCACCTCGAGGACGGCCGGTCGAGCATTCATGTCCATGAATTGACTCCTTGTAGTTGACTCCTTGGTCCTTTCAAGGCCTGCGCGGGCCCCACATGCTCCATGTCGAGTCGCCTAGGATATACATCCTAACAGACGGATATGCGTATTCACGGACTGTTAGGTGATCCTGCTAGGAGGCAGTCACCTGGTCGTTCGCGACCAGGGACCCAGAACACCCGCCGTGGCTACACATAGCGAGGCCCGACGCCAGACCTAACACTCTTGGCGACATGCACCGATGACGCCGGACCTCGGCGCAGCTTCAGCTGGCAGTAGTGCAACCTTCGTCAGCACGGGGATCAGCTCGACCGCCGTGCTCGCTCTCGCGGATCAGCTGATCCGGCCTCATGACGGAGCTATCACCGTCGTCTACCGCGACATCGACGTAAGTCGTTCTCTGCCGTGACCCGTAGGCAAAACCCTCCCACCTCCTTGCGGACGCGGCCGACTCCAACCGCGGCTGGCGTCGGCTCGTCATCGGCGAGCCCCAACGGGCCTTCTTGGGCACGCAGTTCCAACTCGTCTTCCCCCTCTTGTGCCATTACGGCATCGAGCTGTGGGTGCCAGAAATAGGCTTCGCTGTCGACCCCGACAGCGAAGCCTACGACCTTGCCATGAGATTGTTCGGGGGCTGTTGAAAGCAGAGCGACGCCGGATTCAGCATCGAACCCGGGCGGCAATCCTTGCGCTCGCGACGGCCGGACGATGGCTCGGTGGTCGACCCAACTACGGCTACCGCGTCATCGACACCTCGCTCCCCCACCCGAACCGTTCGAGGCCCCAGCGGGTACCCGTCTGCGCACGCTCGAACCCGATCCCGACACCGCACCCGTCGTACGGCGAATCTTCGAGATGTTCGACGAAGCGTCGGTTACCGGGGCATCGCCCACAAGCTCGAAGCAGAGGGCATTCCCAGTCCGGGAGAGATCGGTCCTGTCCGCCATCCGCGCTCAGCGGGGGTGTGGGGTGGATCCGCCATCCGAGCGATCCTCACCAACCCACGCTATCTCGGCTGGCAGATCGCCGGATGACAACGTCGCCACGACGAACTTGTCAATGCTCTCGACCCGGCTCTCGGCACGATCTCTCGGCAGCACCGGCAGACGCCGGCAGGGTGGCCCTGGTCCGAGCAGGTCTGCTGGCCCGCCCTTGTTCCCGAGGATTTGTTCGAGCGAGTGAACCTTCGCATCACCAGCACGGACGGGTTTGCAAGACGCCAACCTCGTGGTGAACCCGGCCGGTACTTGCTGGCAGGTGCCATCCGCTGCGGGCACTGCGACAAGTCGATGTTGTGCCACGACGAAGGAAAAACCCTATTCCCGGTGCAGTGCGACGTAACCCGATTACGCCGAGCCGTCGGTTCCCGGGCATCCGCCGACCTACTCAGTGCGCGAGGAACGGATCCTCGCTGTCGTCGACGAGTGGCTGGCCACCATCACGAGTCCCGACCATCTCGACGCGACCATCGAATCCATCATCGCCGCCGATAGGGAGAGCCACACCGAACGACCCCAAGTCGCCAACGCCCGCCTTCAGGTGCAACGCCTTGAAACCGAGCTCGACCGCCTGATCGCCGCCATCCGCGCCGGCATGGACCCAGCCCTCGCTGCTCCTCAGACCGGCGAGATTCAAGGTCGCATCGCGCAAGCCAGGTCGCTCATCGAGCACTCGGAGCGATCCCGCGAGCGCGTCGGACTCCTCACGGAAGACGACGTGCGATCCGTGTTCGGGGAGACGAGAGACCTTGTCCAGCTCGGACGGCAGACCGACCGGATCGATCGGGCCGCGCTCTACCAGGCTCTGAACCTCAGCCTCCCGTACGAAAGAAAAGCTGCGACCGGACAGGACCGAGTTCCTGTCCGGTCGCAGCTTTTGTGGTGGCGGGATTCAGGATCATCGCACGACCGTCGGGTGACGAACCCGACGAAGGCGCTGGTCACCGGATCACGCCCATCTGGTGCATAGGGCAGCTGCCGTACTCAACAACGCGTTGCCCCCCAGTAACGCCCCGAGAAACTCGCCGAGGTGTCACAGGCTTCGTCTTTTTTCGTTCACCGCCTCGGGGCCTCACCCAATCGGGACACTGGTTCCGTGTTCGTACCGGAGCTCGCTCCGAGCTAGCGGTCGGAGAGTCGCCGAGCGTCGACAAGGTCATCGATGATCTGGAAGTCGCCAACGTTCTCGGTGAGGAGCGGCACTCCTTCCACGCGGGCGGTGGCCGCGATGGCAAGGTCGATCTGGCGCCGTCTCGGGTTGCCACCACGACGGGCCACCGCGGCGGCGAGCTGACCCCAGACACGGGCGACGTCGACGGTCACAGGCAGGGGGTCGAACGTCGCCTCGATCGCTGAGAGCCGAGCGATGCGGCGCGCTCGCTCGTCATCGTCGTCAGCGATGAGGACACCGAAGTGCAGCTCGGTGATCGAGACGACGCTGATGGCGGCCTCGACCTCCTCAGGCGGGGGTAGCTCCCCGATGAGCACCGACGTGTCGAGAAGGGCCCTCACGAAGCGAAGGGGTCCACGATGCCGGCTGGCAGTCGCTCGAGGTCGACCTCCAGCCCTCGTGGCGGCTCTGCACGCCAGATAGCGGCGAGTGCAGCACCGCGGACCCACCGGCGGCGGTGCACCGGACCGAGCTCAGCCACGGGACGACCGGCGACGGTCACGGTGATGATCTCGCCGGCCTCGGCCCGACGGAGCACCTCGCCGACGTTGTTCCGCAACTCCTTCTGTGCGATATCGCCCACACCCACCATGGTAGCAGAACTGCTACCATCAGGTGTCCGATCCGCCGGGAGGACGGCCGATCACCACGTGGCCCGAGTTGCCCCTCGCCTCTACTCGCGGCCGAGCCAAGCGGAGAACTCAAGGCGGACGAGGCGGGCAGGGTCGAGGAGGACGTCGATCTCGTCGATCTGCCCGTCGATGACAATGAAGCCATCACCGAGAGGGCCCGGGCTTCCTTCGTAGCGACGGCGCCCGGGGTCCGGTTGTCGAGGACTGGGTGGACGACGGCTCCGGTCTACGGAGAGACCCCAGACGGCGCCGATGAGCCGGATGTTCGAACTCCGATCACAGAAGATTCCGAACACGTCGGTCCTGCGACGGATCTCCCAGTTCAGCCGCTTTTGGGGGTTCGAGCTCCAGGCCTGGCGTCAGGTCTCCCTGGGGAACGACGAAAACGCCAGCAGGTCTTCCTTGGCGTCTTCGAGGTGCGCCGCCCCCTCGGGCAGCTTCGTCTCGAGGGTCTTGACCACCCGGTCGAAGGAGGCGTGGACTTCGGTGGCGTCGGGATGGTCGAGGATGGTTCGCACCAGGGTCGCCACCTGGGGCTGTGACCTTGTTGCCGTCGGCGAGACCGTAGGCGTAGAACACGGTGAGGGCGTTGAGCGCCGACTCGACGCTCGGTATGCCGTCGGTTGTGGCCGTCGTTCGCTCATGGCAGGTAGCCGCCGCCCTCGATGTCGGCGATCAGTCCGACGCGCTCGGGCCGCCAGCCGAGCCGGGCCCTGGTCTGCTCACTCGAGGTCCAGTCGTCCAGGATGACGAACGGCGCCAGGTAGCCGAAGTGGCTGATGGCGTCCTCGTTGCGCACCGAGACCACCGGCAAACCAAGCCCTGCGCCGATGGCCTCGGCGACCTGTCGGACGGGCACGCCCTCATCGGCGACGCCGTGGTAGACGCCCCCGGGCTCCCCTTGCTCAAGAGCGAGGCGGAACAGCACCGCGGCGTCGAGGCGGTGGACCCCGGTCCAGCGGTTCGCCCCGTCAGCGACATAGGCCGAGACGCCCTTTTCCCGGGCGATGGCAAGCAGGCGGGGCACAAAGCCCCGCCGATCGGCCTGGCCGTCGTGCACCGAGGAGGCCAGGCGCACGATGGAGGCGTGCACGCCGCGCTCGACGAGCGCGTGGACCGCCTCCTCCCCCATCACCCGTGGACCCCAAGAAGCCGGATCCTCCTCGGTGGCGATCCGGCCAGAGACGCTCACCAGCGCACTGCCGGAGGTCACGACCAGCGGTCGCTCGGTACCGACGAGGGCGTCACCGAGGACGTCGATGGCCGCCGCGTCCGCCCGGGCAGCGGTGGCGTAGTCGGTGGTGGGCGACACGTTGGTGAAGGCGACGTGGACGACCCCGTCCGCCCCGGCTGCCCCCGCCGCCAAGCTCGCAAGATCCTCCAGCGAGCCGGCGTGCACCTCGACGCCGGCAGCAGTAAGCGACTCGGCCGCGGCCTTGGAGCGGGCGAGGCCCACCACTTCGTGCCCGGCTCCGAGCAGCTCTGAGACGACGGCCGAGCCGACGAAGCCGGTCGCCCCCGTGACGAAGACCTTCATGGCGCACTCCTGTTTTTCTGTTCGCTTCGGCCCGGTGCGGGCCTCGCCGTCGACTGTGGGTAGCCAGCCCTACCACCTTGCGACCGCGCCAACCGCTGCGTCCAAGACCTGTGCCGCACCCCTCAATGCGTCTCGGGCATCACCCCAGCTCACAGCGCCCCGGCACGCGCGCCGCTGAAGCGCGGTGGGTACCGTGGAGGCGTGACCGAGCCGCCCGCTCCCCCGCTCGACCTCGACCTGCGCCTCGTGCGGTACTTCGTCGCCGTCGCCGAGCACCAGCACTTCGGGCGGGCCGCTGCCGCACTGCTCGTCGCGCAGCCGTCGCTCAGTCGGCAGATCCGGCGCCTCGAAGCCCAGCTCGGCGCCCGCCTCTTTGACCGCACCTCGCAGGGCACCACGCTCACCGCCGCGGGCGAGGCCTTGTTGCCCCGAGCCAATGCGCTGTTGCACGCTGCCAGCCAAGCCGTGGCCGCCGCCCGGGCAGCAACGAAGCCCACCCGGATCACCGTCGGCTACACCATGAACCTCATCATCACTCCCGCCGTTCGCAACCTCGAGAACAAGCATCCCGACGCCGAGGTCCACACCGTGTACCTGAACGGGGACGAGCCGCACCAGGCGCTGCTCAGCCACCAGGTGGATGCCGTCGTGACCCGTTTGCCGATGCGCACCGAGGGGCTCGAGGTGACCGCCCTCTACGACGAGCCCCAAGAGGTGCTTGTTTCCTTGGACCACCGCCTGGCAGGCAAGAGGTCGGTCACCCTCGAGGACCTCGAAGGAGAGCCCGTCCCCCGCCTGCGCCATCCCCCAAGAAGCGCGCTGGGGCACCTCGCTCGCCGGCCCGAGGGCGCGCACCTGTCCGAGGAGCCGGTCGTCGACACCGTCGAGGACAAGTTGGAGCTGATCGCGGCTGGCCGCGGCATCGCCATCATCCCGGCCGGTCCCCTGGCGAGCTTCCGACCCGACCTCACCACCATTCCCCTCGACGGCATCGAACCCAGCCACGTCGTGGTCGCCACCCGGACGGGTGACCGCAGCCGCCTCGTCGCCGCCTTTCGCAAGGCTGCATTGGATTGCCTCGTCGGCCCTGCCGAGGCCGGCGCCGTCCCCGCCGGGGACGGCGGGACATGAGCCGTCGCGTGCAGTAACCGGACGAGCAGCTGCGAGTGGCACGAGTCGATCAAAGGTGTCCTCAGCCACCGCTTGCTCGCCCGTGCCCGCCGCTAGAGGGCGGATCCGCTCGGGTGCCACCCACACGCCAAGCGCGATGGCGACAGCTCCGATGGCGGCAGCGGCTACCGCTGGAGCGGCTGAGCCAGGGCCGGCCAGAGCGAGGCCTCCCACGCCGGCGCCAATGGCGGTGCCGACGTAGATCGCCGAACCGTTGAGACCGACGGCGACGAAGGCCAGGGGCGGCACGGTGGCGAAGAGCCGGTGCTGTTGGGGGACGATGGTCAGCCCCACCGAAAGGCCGAGCGCGCCCATAGTCACGACGGCGAGCGGGAGGAAGTGGCGCGTCGCGACAAGCGCCGCAACGGTGACCGTGACGCCGACGGCACCGACCACATAGGTGGTCCTGGCGCCTCGTCGCCGAATGAGATGGGCAACCACGCTGGTGCCGGTCACCTGCCCGCTTCCGTAGGCGAGCATGGCCACGACGATCCAGGTGCCCCCGGTCTGCAAGATGGCCGGCAGGTAGGCGATCACTACGAAGGCCGGTGTCAAGACGGTGACGGTGCCGGCGAGGACGCCGAGGACCCGGCGGTCAGTCAGAGCCCGGGCCCGTCGGCACAGCCCCACTGCTGGCGCATGGGCCGGGGGCAGGACGCGCACCGCGAGCGCCGAGACGAACGCGAGGACGACCAGGACCCACATCGCCGACCGCCACCCCCACATCTGGCCGACCAGGATCCCGAAAGGCAGGCCGGCGACGAGCGCGACCGAGCTGCCGCCGGCCACGATGGCGAGCGACCGGGCTCGGTGGTGATCGTCGCTGAGGATTCCGGCCGTGCTGTAAGCAGTGGCCTGGTATCCGGCGGCGCCGAGGGCAGCGAGGACCCGACCGGCGGCCACGGCGGCGAAGTCGGTGCCGGTGGCCTGGGCGATCATCCCGCAGATGAACACGCTCATCCCTGCGGCGAGCAGGCTGCGGCGGTCCCAACTGCCGGCGAGGGCGGCGATGAGCGGGGAGCCGACCGCGTAGACGAGGGCGAAGAGGGTGGTGAGCTGGCCCACCGTAGAGGCCGCCACGTGCAGCGACCTCGCCACCTGCGGCAGGAGGCCGGATAGTACGAACCCGTCAACGCCGAGGGTGAAGGTCCCCATGGACAGCACGACGAGCTCGGTGCCGCGCAGCGTCGGCCGCCCTACTCCCGAAGGCGTCGTGGCGGGCACAGTCTTGGGCGTTGTGGCCGCGGTCATCACGACGCCTTCTCGACGAAGTGCGCCAGGTCGTCGATCAGCTCCCGATGGGACGGCTCCCAGCCGAGGAGCCGGCGGGTGATCGCGCTCGATGCCGGCGCGTCGGTCGCGACCAGCCCGGCGAGCCAGCCAAAGTGCGCCTCGGCCTGCACAATGGGGACCGCGCCTACCGGCACGTCGCACAGCCCACCGATCCTCGCAGCCAACGCCCGAAGCGAGATACCCTCCTCGCCCACTCCGTGCAGGACGCTCCCTGCCGGCGCCTGCTCAAGGGCGAGCCGGTAGAGCAGGGCGGCATCCTGGCGGTGCACGGCAGGCCATCGCTGCGAGCCGTTGCCGGCATAGCCCGACATGCGCGTGCGCTCGGCAATCTCGACCAGCGCGCCGGCAAAGCCTCGCCGCGCTGCGTCGTGGACCATGGGCGCGAGGCGCACCACCGCCACCCGGACGCCGCGCCCGGCAAGCGCCAGGGCCGCCTTCTCGCTGGGGGCGCGGAGCGCCGCTGGGGCGTCAGGAACCGCCTTGTCGGTCTCGCGACCCACCCGGCCAGGAGAGAGGACCAGGGTGCCCGAGGTGACCACCAGAGGACGACCGCTACCGGCGAGGGCATCACCCAGAGCTTCGACCACCTGGAGATCGGTGTCGGCTGCCAACGTGGCGGGCTCCCCATGGCGGAAGGCCAGGTGGGCCACGCCGTCGGACGCCGCCGCTGCTCGCTGCACGACGTCGAGGTCGGCCAGGGAGCCCTCGACCACACCGGCACCCATGGCCGCAAGTCGGTCGGCCGAGGTGTCGGATCGCGCGAGGCCGACCACCTCGTGTCCCGCCCCCAGCAGCTGAGAGACGACAGCCGAGCCGACGAACCCGGAGGCGCCGGTGACGAACACCCTCACGGCCGCCTCCGGCTCGGTCGTACGAGATTTTGACTGCTCGTTCCATAAAACATGCCCGGGACCCTACGACTTTTAGAACGCTAAGTCAAGAAGTCTGCTAGCGTGGTCCTGTGGCACGAACCGGCCGGCCCCGTTCTTACGATGAGCAGGAAGTCGTCAAACACGCCCGCGATCTGTTCTGGTCGCGGGGCTATCACACCACGTCAGTTCAGGACCTGGTGGAGGACCTCGCACTCCAGCGCGCCAGCCTGTACAACGCTTTCGGGGACAAGCACAGTCTGTATCTGCGGGCCCTGACACTCTACGTCCGGGAGAACTTGGAGAATCTCAAGGCCGCCCTGCGAAGCGGCCCCGTCCTCCCGGCGTTGCGTCGCATTCTCGCGAATCCGGTAGGCGTGACGAATGTCTCGGGACGCCACCCGCCTCGGGGCTGCCTGGTCGGCAACACAACAGCTGAACTCGTCCCCGGTGACGACACCGCCCAGGCGCTGGTAGCCGCAGCCTACGACGGGTTCGTCAAAGTGGTGAGCGATGCGCTGCGTCGCGGTCAGGCGAACGGCGAGGTAGTCACGACGGCCACCCCGGAGGCCCTAGCGTTGCTCTTGCAGATGGTGTTCCAAGGATCAGCGTTGGTGGTGCGGGCCGGCATCGATCGGCGGCGGCTCGACGAAAGCATTGATGCGCTGATCGACTCTCTCCGTCAGCCTGGATGGAGCGCTTCAGGCAGCGCATGATCTTCTTGGTGGTGCGCCCTTCGGCTCGCCGGCGAGCAACCTCGGCGCAAGTGCGGAGTCGACTCGCATGCGGACGATCGTGATGGTCGTCAGCGCCCGGTTGAGGCGTCGGTCGCCGCCGCGGTTGAGGCGGTGGCGGGTGGTGTTGCCGACGACGCTGCGATCGGGCAGGTGCCGGCCAGGAAGGCCGCGGCGTCGGAGCGAACCCGACCAGGGTGCGACCAGGCGATCAGGACGCTGGCGGCGACGACCGCTTCTATTTCGGTCAGTTCCCGGAGCTTCGGGGCAGTATCTTGGAGGAGCTCGGTGATGGAGGCCCGGTTCGCCGCCAGGTCATCGTCGAGGGTCCCGAACACGGCGAGCCAGGCGCACGGCCTCCCGGCGGCATGTCGCGCTGGAGAGGTCTTCGGCCCGGTCGCGCCATGCGGCGATCCCGGAGATCTGTCGTGTGGTGAGGGGCCGGCGAGCGTCGACACCGAGATCGACGGTGCCCACCAGCGCGACCAGCGCGTTGATCGCCCGTGTCCGCTCGGCGGTCATCTGCTCGCGGGCGACGACGAGCACGCGCATCGCAACACGCGTGCGATCTGCACCGAGCGTTCGAGGGGTCCGCAGATCCCAGATCGCAGAGCCGAGCACTGCCCGAGCGATCCGCACAGCGCCGAGCTCGTCGCTGTTGCCCTTGCCTCGGCGATCGGTCGCGGGCATCCGTGCTCCTTCGCAACCGCTCGTGCTGTTGGCGGGAGCTTTGCGGTCAAGATCGGACCGAAAGACCCTGTGTCCTCGATAACGACCAGTGTCGCAGCGCCGGCAGTCCGCCGGTGCATTCACCTCTGAGCCCGCAAGAGCCCTCCGACGCTCGTCGGAAACGTCGCGTTCGCGAGCACAGCGCCGGTCGCGGCGGCAACGACCGCGAACGGATGGGTGGCGGCGTGGGTGTCCACACTGGTGACACACTCGACCTCGTCTGACACGATGGAACTCATCGCGGCAAGCCCTTCTCCGAGGGACGTCGTAATCGGCGTCGACCCATAAGGGTCACCCCGAGGCAGGCCCGGAATTGGCCACGACCGACAGCCACGGGTCGGACAAGCCTCTCATCAAGCCGTCGAGGTGGACGACCAAGTCGACGTCGTCAACCACGCAGCACGGACAGATCCTGGGAAAGGCACCCTCGCGGGGCCAGGCGATTCATGAGTCACGCACCACGCAGCAGACGACGCCACACCCTGTCGTGCCGTCGGTCAAGTCCGGAACGCCATGTAAAAGTGAGCCGAACCTCACGCCGCGTTCGTCTTTTCCCGCGTCCTTTCTCTGCGTTCGATCCCGCGGGTGGAGGATCGAGATCGAGCTCCTTTCTGAGCTGAT
>Ga0209061_1002562_pt1 | contig 22515 bp, 18 predicted proteins | sample Coa_R1_10_FD_187157 | JGI IMG/M metagenome (GOLD analysis project Ga0209061, IMG submission 187157) | Surface soil microbial communities from Centralia Pennsylvania, which are recovering from an underground coalmine fire - Coalmine... | ecosystem: Environmental > Terrestrial > Soil >...
CCAGTATCAGCCACCTCGGCGTGATCATGCTCGGCATGTTTGCCTTCAACGCTCAGGGCGCAGAAGGCTCGGTGCTGCAAATGGTCAATCACGGCATTACCATTACCGCGCTCTTCCTTATCGCCTACTACTTTGAGGAGCGCACGGGGACGCGGCGCCTCAGCGATTTTGGCGGCCTGGCTGTACGTGTGCCGGTGCTGGCGACGGTGGCGCTGATCGCGGCGCTCTCTTCGCTCGGCCTGCCGGGATTGAATAGCTTCGCCGGCGAGTTCCTGTCTCTGCTCGGCGCGTTCCGCAGCAGTACAGTCTTCGGTATACTGGGCACGGCTGTGGTCATTCCGGCGGCATGGTATATGCTGCTCTTCTTCCAGGGTATTACCTGGGGAGCAACCCAGAGAGTCGGTCCCGTAGCAGCGGCGCTGCGCAAGGGCACGCTCGGCGATATGAGCCTGGGCGAGTTCCTGCCCTTGTTGCCGCTGCTGATCCTGATCTTTTATATCGGCTTGCAGCCAGCGCCGTTAACCTCTATACTGGAACCGTCGGTATTCAATGCGCTGCAATCTCTGGGCAATGCATTCATAAAGTAGCAGAGAGGGCAGGGAGGCGCAGCCTCCTTGCCGGGGGCGCGGGGGTATCCCCGAAAAACTTCTTTTCCGCTTTCGAGATGGTTCAAGAGCGGCAGGTCAAGAGGTATCATTCGATGACATTTACATACATAGTTTCCCCCGCTGACTGGGGACGAATCGCGCCAGAACTGGTCCTGATAGGCATGACACTCATCCTCATGCTCGTTGACCTCCTGTTGCCGCACCCGGGAGAGAGGACCAAACACAGCGGCCCGGCTAACTTCGTTGTTCTGCCAGTGCTGGCCCTCATCGGTATCGCGGGGGCGTTCGCGGCAACGATCATCCTGTTTATCGTTGGAGACCAGCACAGGGCATTCAATGAGATGGTTGGCTCCGATTGGGCCTCGCTCTATGCCTATATCATTATCCTGAGCGCCTGCGCGCTCGGCGTGCTCTTCTCGCCGGCCTATCTCAAGCGCCTGGATCTGGTCCATCAGGGCGAATATTACGCGCTGGTGCTCCTTGCCACAACTGGCATGATGCTCATGGCGGCGGCGACGAGCTTCCTGATCGTCTTTGTGGGCCTGGAGATGCTCTCGCTCTCGCTCTACATTCTGTGCGGCTTCGTGGCGCGGCGCAAGGCTTCCCAGGAATCGGGCATGAAATATTTCCTGCTCAGTTCGTTCGCTTCGGCCTTCCTGCTCTACGGCATCGCCCTGCTCTATGGCGCGACAGGAAATACGTCATTTATTGGCGTCGCCCGGATGATCCAGACGATTGCGGGCCATAGCGGCGCCGCAGCGGTGTCGGTCCCGGCACTGCTCATCGTCGCGCTGGGGCTGCTCGCCGTGGGCTTCTCCTTCAAGGTCTCTGCCGTCCCCTTCCAGGCGTGGACGCCAGATGTCTACCAGGGTGCGCCAGGGCCGGTGACGGCCTTCATGTCGATAGGCACGAAGGTGGCGGCACTGGTCGCCTTTGTGCGCGTCTTCGGCTTCGTGCTGGCCCCTTTGCAGTCGCACTGGATGCCGATTGTGTGGGCTATCACTGTGCTGACCATCGTTGGCGGCAATATCATGGCGCTGGTGCAGAGCAACGTGAAGCGCCTGCTGGCCTATTCCAGTATCGCGCATGGAGGCTACCTGCTGATCGGCGTGGTCGTGGGCGGCACGCTCGGCGCTTCGGCCATCCTCTTCTACCTGCTCTGCTATACTTTCCTGAACCTGGGAGCTTTCGGAGTCGTCTCAATGCTGGAGCGCGCGGATAATTCGGGGCTTGAGGCGAGCGACCTGCGCGGCCTCTGGTATCGCCAGCCGGTGCTGGCCGGTTTCCTGGCCTTCTTCCTGCTGTCGCTGGCCGGCTTTCCGCCGATGGCCGGCTTCGCTGCCAAATACTATCTGTTCTACGCCGCGCTGGTCGGCGGTCATCCCGAATTGTTGATTATCGGCGTGCTCGCCAGCGTGCTCGGCATGTACTACTACCTGCGTGTGATCGCGACGATGTTCATGGAGCAGGAAAGGGCGCCCGCCGCGCAGGGGGCTGCGAACACGGCTCCGGCTCCCGCCGGGCGCGCACCTGCAAGGGCCAGCCGAGCCGCAACGGGCGGCCTGCCCTCGGGTGGCGCGGCAACGGCGGTAGCGGTCAAGGCCCCGCCCGCGAAGGTGGCGAAGACACCGGCGCCCGTGGAGCCGGTGGCCGAGAATGTACCAGCGGGAGGACTTGCATCGCTCTCCTGGGCCTCCCTGGTCCTCGCGGCACTCGGCACGCTGGCAATGGGTACGGTACTGCCCTTCTGGCTGGTCAACCTGGCGCAGCAGGCCGCGCGGATGATGCTGATGTAGAGGCGCCCCTCGCGGGCGTCTGGCCTGATGTAGAGGCGCCCCTTGCGGGCGTCTGGCATACCGATTGTGGCTGAAATAACGAGATCGATGAGGAAATTGCAATGGCCGATGTAGAAATCGCTCCGTATGGCTCGTGGAAATCGCCGATCACAACGGATCTGATCGTCTCCGAGTCGATTACACTGGGACAGATCGCGCTCGATGGCGCCGATATCTACTGGATCGAAGGACGGCCCTCCGAGGGCGGGCGCCAGGTGATCGTGCGCCGCGCGGCGGATGGCAAGATCACCGATGTGCTGCCTCCACCCTTCAATGCGCGCACGCGAGTTCACGAGTATGGCGGTGGCAGCTTCGTCGTCAGCGATGGCACAATCTACTTCTCGAACTTCGACGACCAGCGCCTCTATCGCCTGCTGCCCGGCTCCCCTCCCGAAGCGATCACACCGGAGGCCGATATGCGCTACGCCGATGGAGTGATTGATCGCGAGCGCGGCAGCCTGATCTGCGTGCGCGAAGACCACAGCGATAGCGAGCACGAAGCGGTGAATATGCTGGTGAGCATACCACTGACTGGCCCGCATAGCGCGGCTGGCGAGCGTATCCTCGCCTTCGGCAATGATTTCTATTCATCCCCGCGCCTGAGTCCCGACGGCTCGCGCCTGGCCTGGCTGACCTGGAACCATCCTAACATGCCGTGGGATGGCTGTGAGTTGTGGGTGGGCGAACTGGACCCTCATGGCGAGATGGGCTATGCCGAGCGCGTCGCCGGCGGCGTCTCCGAATCGATCTTTCAACCGCTCTGGTCGCCCGATGGCGTGCTCCACTTTGTCTCTGACCGCAGCGGGTGGTGGAACCTCTATCGCTGGCGCTCCGGGCAGGTTGAGCCTCTCTGCCCGATGGAGGCGGAGTTTGGCCTGCCGCAGTGGGTCTTCGATATGTCTACCTATGCCTTCGTCGCGCCTCAACGCATCGTCTGCTGCTACAGCGAAAACGGCGTTGGGAAGCTTGCGAGCCTCGATACGGCTGCGGGTAAGCTGACGCCTATCAATACGCCCTACACGAGTTTTGGGGGCATCCAGGCCGGGGGCGAGCGCGTCGTGTTTCGCGCCGCCTCGGATACAGAAGCGGCCTCCATCGTGCAGCTCGATCTCGGAACGGGAAAGATCGAGACGCTGCGCCGCTCTTCCGCAACCACGATAGATAGCGCTTATATCTCAAAGCCGCAGGTGATCGAGTTCCCAACCGAGCACGGGCTGACAGCGTATGGCTTCTTCTATGCGCCGTGTAATCCCGATTTCCAGGCACCCGCCGGGGAACTGCCCCCGCTGCTGGTCATGATTCACGGCGGCCCGACATCGGCTACTTCGAGTGAGCTTAACCTGCAAAAGCAATTCTGGACGAGCCGGGGTATCGCTGTCCTCGATGTGAACTATGGCGGCAGCACGGGCTATGGCCGCGCCTATCGCGAGCGGCTCAAAGGGCAATGGGGCGTGGTCGATGTGGACGACTGCGTGAACGGCGCGAAATATCTCGTCGAGCACGGCCTGGTGGATGGCAATCGGCTGGCGATCAGGGGTGGCAGCGCCGGTGGCTACACCACCCTCTGCGCGCTGGCGTTCCGTGACACCTTCAAGGCCGGGGCCAGCTACTTCGGCGTGAGCGACGTGGCGCTGCTTGCCAGGGATACCCATAAGTTTGAATCGCGCTACATGGATAGCATGGTCGGTCCGTATCCCGAAAAGGCCGATCTCTATTATCAGCGCTCGGCCATCAACTTTATCGACCGCTTCTCCTGCCCGGTGATCTTCTTCCAGGGACTGGAAGACAAAATTGTGCCGCCCAGCCAGGCCGAAATGATGTTTGAAGCGCTGCGTAAGAAGGGTGTGCCGGTGGCCTATGTACCCTTCGAGGGGGAACAGCACGGCTTCCGCCGCGCCGAAAATATCAAACGCTCGCTGGAGGCCGAACTATACTTCTACTCAAAAGTGTTTGGCTTCCCCCTGGCTGATAAAATCGAGCCGGTGAAAATCGAAAATTTGTAAGGCGGGCAGGTTTTTTACGATGGAATTAAAGATGGGGGCAGGCCCTCATCTTGCATTCTCCCCCCTGTTATGGTAGACTTTTCTCTGTCAGACAACAGGCGACTACTAAAAATAACCGGAGAAAGACACCCGATGCAAAGAGTACAACTCATCTTCTTCCTGCTGAATGCTGTTAGAGCCTCTAACAGCAGACTCTTTGCCGGGTGCGCCCTCTAATACCGGAATTACCGCAATTCCACACAAATCTATGCACCCCGGCTTTCTAACCTTCCTGCACGCTTAGAGTGTGTCTGTTACTCAGAACAGTTGCTCGCGCCTGCGGCGCTCGCCTCTCGTAGTTTGTTTGTGAAAAATGGGCGCAGCCCATTTTTCACAAACAAACTCCAGTTCTGGCACGGCTCCGCCACATAACCGGCTCTATCCGGCGAGCGCCTGCGGCGCTCGCAGGGCAGCAGCTCGGAAGGCAGACACCCTCCTGAATAAAATTGGCATATGAGATGCCGGGAGTATAGTCAATGATTTTCAAGAGCGATAGGCTCAGCCCATATAGCATTTTCCTGATTCTTTCGGGGGCAAGCGCGCTTGCCCTCAATGTAATCTCTATCATCAACGGCGTGTATCTGGTAGAGATCGTCAGGCTCGATCCGCTGCAACTGGTCCTGGTTGGCACGGTGCTGGAAAGCTCCTGCTTTCTCTGTCAGGTGCCAACTGGCGTGGTCGCCGACCTCTACAGCCGCCGCTTCGCGGTTGTCATCGGCTACCTCTTGATGGGCGCCGGCTTTCTGCTTGAAGGTCTGGTGCCTCAATTCGTCGCGGTTCTGCTCTCCCAGGTAATCTGGGGCGTCGGCGCAACCTTTACCGACGGCGCGCAGGAGGCGTGGATTGCCGGGGAGATAGGTGAGGAGCATATCAGTCGCGTTTTCCTGCGTGCCAGCCAGATCGGCCTGATAGCCACACTGGTCGGCATCCCTTTGAGCGTCATACTTGGAAGCGTGCGCCTCAATCTCGCTATCCTGGCGGGCGCGGGCGTGTTTCTGGCGCTCGGCCTCTTCCTGCTGCTCTTTATGCCGGAGCATCATTCCCACCCGGCGACCCGGGAGAATCGTAATTCCTGGAAAGCGCTGGCGGGACAGATGCGCGAGAGCGCGAAGGCGATCAAGAGCAGTCCCATGCTGCTAATTATTCTCTGTATCACGGTCTGTTCCGGCATGGCGAGCGAGGGCTTTGATCGTCTCCAGACGGCGCACTTCATCCAGGATTTCACTTTCCCCCACCTGGGACAACTCAATTCCGTGACCTGGTTTGGCATTATGAGCCTGGTCGGCACCCTGCTGGTGCTGGCCGCGACGGAACTGGTGCAGCGCTATGTTGATATAAATAACATGCGCGCTCTTGTGAGTACGCAGTTTATCCTCAACATGCTCCTGCTGGTGAGCGTTGTGCTGTTTGGCCTCGCGGGAAGCTTTTTCCTGGCGCTCGCGCTGTTCTGGGCGGCCACTGTCTGTCGCAAGACCGCGCTGCCGCTCTACACAACCTGGCTCACGCGCAGCAGCGATCCCAGAATGCGTGCCACGGTGATCTCGATTAGCGGCCAGGCCGACGCCATCGGGCAGATCGCCGGCGGCCCCATCGTGGGCCTCATCGGCAACCTCGTGTCGCTGCGTGCCGCGATAGTAACGACAGGCGCGATCCTCGCGCCCAACGTCTTCTTCTTCGCACGCGCAATGCGGCATAGCAAGATCGTGACCACAGTGCCGGAGGATGAAATAGAAAAGGTATTACAATGATAGAAAATGAAAGGCAGGCAGCGAAACTGCCTGCCTTTCATTTTCTATCGCTTATTCTGTACATACGCCGGGGCTTTGAACAGGGCGACGCTGAGCGTGTAGATCTCGCCATCGGGATCGGCTGGCTCGCTCAAAAAGGCTTCGATGAGTTCGTCAACCTTTTGCTTGTACATCTCAAAACGCTCCGGCGAGAGCCGTGCGCGTGGCACGGAGGTAGTGATCTCAGACTCGGCATCGGTGGCGATGGCATCGGCCAGCTCGTCGCGCACCTGTGTCAGCATTTCAACCGCTACAGATTGACTGCCCGTGATCTCGCGCGACATCTCATAGCAGAAGATACGGGCCGCGCGCGTGTAATACTTCGCCACGACGCCGCGCACCAGGCGTCGCGCCACAATCTGTACCAGCCCGGCCGCTTCGAGTACCTGCAAATGATGCCCAACCGTGCCCGGAGGAACTTTGAGGCGGTCCGCGATCTGCTTGGCCGTCGCCGGTTGATACTGGATGATCGCCAGGATGCGTCTGCGCAGGGGATCGCCCAGAGCCTTGAATTGGTCTGGCGTATTGACAACCAGCTTGAGGGGTAGATCGGGCACGGTCACAGGTACGTCTTCGGGCAGGATAGCGAGGGTATTGGTATCCTGGTAGCTTTGCTGTGTGCTCACTGGCGGCCTCTTTCCCGTCTGATCACGGAAGATAAGGAAAATTTTTCTGGTATGTACGGTAAATATTGCATGTACCATGCATTATAAAAAACGTTCGTAGGTAATGTCAAGGCAATCGCGAAATTTCTTCGGAGGCTTCCCATGCTAAGGCACTGACGCATGGGGCTGCGCAGGCGCGATGTGTGCTCCCAGGAATGGGAAGGCCGTGGAATTCCTTGCTATCCTCTTGCATACAAATCGGCTATGGTGTATTATATAGCGGGTAGCACTCTGGAGGTGCGAGTGCTAAAAACCATATCGCAGGTATCTGTGCGTAGCCGCGCGACGATGGAAGTGAACAACCAGAGATGGGAATGTCCTCCGGTGCATAGCCGTGCGCTTGATCGCGCGTAGAAGCGCTCTCCAGGCCCAAAGAGCGCGATCAAGCGCGCGGCTATGCGGGGAAAGAGTTCCCGCTTTTGATGGTTAATAATCACCAGCGTGCGGCTACGACGAGCTAACTTGCCTGCTTGAAGAAAGTATATACAACACATACGACGAAATCTGGGAGGAAAGACGTATGCCAACAGTGAGTGTGAAACTCCGACCACTTGGGGACCGCGTAGTGGTCAAAGCGCTGGCCCGCGAGACCGTCACCAAAACCGGCATTGTGCTGCCGGATACCGCGAAAGAGAAGCCCCAGGAGGGCGAAGTGCTGGCGGTGGGTCCGGGCAAGGTGCTGGACAATGGCAAGCGGAGCAATATGGAAATCCAGGTCGGGCAGAAAGTGCTCTTTGCTAAATATGCGGGCACCGAGGTCAAGCTCGACGGCGAAGAGTATTTGATCCTCCGCGAAAGCGACATCATGGGCGTTGTTGAATAATATTGTCCTGCTCCCGCCCGGGGAGCAGGCGAAATTCTGTAGATGAGGAGAACGTTTCGTGGCGAAGCGATTGCAATTTAATGAACAGGCGCGCCATTCTCTCAAGCAGGGAATGGATGTGCTGGCTGATGCAGTAAGGGTTACACTTGGGCCGAAGGGCCGCAACGTTGTGCTGGACAAGAAATTCGGCTCGCCAACGATTACCAACGATGGCGTAACCATCGCGCGCGATGTGGAGTTGCCCGATCCCTTTGAGAATATGGGCGCGCAATTACTTAAAGAGGCGGCGACCAGGACCAATGATGTTGCCGGCGATGGCACCACTACCGCAACCGTGCTGGCGCATGCGATTGTCAACGAAGGTCTGAGAAACCTGGCGGCGGGTGCGAATCCTATGATCCTGCGCCGTGGTCTGGAGAAAGGTGCCGAGGCTATCGTCGAGAGCATCAAGTCGATGAGCAAGCCCGTTGAGACACGCGAGGAAATCGCGCAGGTCGCCTCGATCTCTGCCGGAGATCAGGAGATCGGCAACCTGATCGCCGAGGTCATGGAGAAGGTCGGCAAGGATGGCGTGATTACGGTTGAAGAGGGCCGTGGCATCGAGATGGAGAAAGAGTATACCGAGGGCATGGAATTTGATCGCGGGTACATTTCGCCTTACATGACCACGAACCAGGAACATACCGTAGCCGAACTGGATAATCCCTTTATCCTTGTAACCGATAAAAAGATCAGTGCCATCGCCGATATCCTGCCGCTGCTGGAGAGTATGCTGCAAAGCGGTATGAAGGATCTCGTGATTATTGCCGAAGATGTCGATGGTGAGGCGCTGGCGACGCTGGTCGTCAACAAGGTGCGTGGTGCCCTGAACGTGATAGCTGTGAAGGCTCCCGGCTTTGGTGATCGCCGTGAGGCGATGCTGGAGGATATCTCGATCCTGACCGGAGCAACGCTCATCACGGAGAAGAAGGGCCTCAAGCTCGAAAATACGACCTTGCAGGATCTTGGCCGCGCTCGCAAAGTCTCGGCGACCAAAGACAATACCACTATTGTTGAGGGCGCCGGCTCACAGCAGGCTATCCAGGCCCGCATGCAGCAGATCCGCGCTCAGATCGAAGAGACGACCAGCGACTATGACCGCGAGAAGCTTCAGGAGCGCCTGGCGAAGCTGGCCGGAGGCGTGGGCGTTATCAAGGTCGGCGCCGCGACTGAGACCGAGCTGAAAGAAAAGAAACATCGCGTAGAAGATGCGCTTTCCGCCACGCGTGCGGCCATCGAAGAGGGCATCGTTCCCGGCGGTGGCTCCGTACTGATCGCTGCCATCTCTGCGCTTGACAAGGTGCAGGCCGCTCCTGGTGATGAGGCGACAGGCGTCAACATTCTGCGCCGTGCTCTGGAAGAGCCTCTACGCCAGCTTGCCACCAACGCCGGTTACGATGGATCGGTGGTTGTCGCGGGTGTGCGCAGCCAGCCTCGCGGCTACGGCTTCAACGCGCTGACCGGCGAGTACGTTGATATGTTCAAGGCCGGTATCGTCGATCCCGCGAAGGTCACGCGTTCCGCGTTGCAGAACGCGGTCAGCATCGCGGGAATGCTGCTCTCGACAGATACACTTATCAGCGATATTCCAGAGGAGGAGCCAGCCGCGCCTGCCGGTGGTATGCCCGGCGGCATGGGCGGCATGATGTAGTCTCTTGAGGCACTGAGATGCGCTAACGCATCTCAGTGCTCACAGTGGGTAAGGGTGGATGGAGAGGGACGTGGCGCAGCCATGTCCTTCTCCATCCACCCTTATCCATAAGTAATTAAGGAGCCGGCTATGACCGAGACATCCATCCCTGCCGCGACTCGTATTGGACACGTCCATCTCAAGGTCGCCAACCTGGAGCGCGCGATTGGCTTTTATCGCGACTACCTGGGCTTTGACCTGCTCTTCGACTTTGGGACCGCGGCCTTCCTATCCGCCGGTGGCTATCATCATCACATCGGCCTCAACACCTGGGAGAGCAAGGACGGCCAGCCGCCTGCCCCCGGGACAACCGGTCTGTATCATTTCGCTATCAATTATCCCACGCGTAGAGACCTGGCCGTCGCCCTCAAACGCCTGCTCGATCATGGCTGGTCAATCGACGGAGCATCCGATCACGGCACCCACGAGGCCATCTATCTGCACGATCCCGATTTTAACGGGCTTGAGCTTGCCTGGGACCGCGACCCCGGCGAGTGGCCGCGCTTCGATGGCAAGGTTCAATTCAGCCGGAAGCCGCTCGATTTCGCGAGCCTTCTCGCCGAACTTGACGAGCCTGACGCAGCGGCATATCTGCCGCTGCTGTCGCGATATAAGTAACGGGGAAGCCAGAGGGCAATGGAACATTTTCCCACTGACCGGGCCTCCCTTGAACGGGATTGTGAGGTGCAATTCCTGATTGCCAGCGGACCGGGGGGGCAGCATCGCAACAAAGTCGAGAGCGGAGTGCGCCTGATCCATCGTCCAACGGGCCTGACGGTAACAGCGACCGAGCGCCGGTCCCAGCATGCCAACCGTGAGGTCGCTTTTGAACGCATGGCACAGCTCCTTCAAGAGCGGCAGCAGCCGGTGATTCCACGCCGGGCCACGCGGCCCACCGCTGCGAGCCGCCGGCGCCGCCTGCAAGCAAAGCGTCACACCGGTCTCATCAAGCGCCTGCGGACTGGTATTCGCGAGAACTCCGAGTAGTCCGTGTGATCTCCTGGAGAAAGGATGTGTAACCAGCATGGTATTGAGCGATGCCGTCCGGCAGGCTTTAACTTCAGGGCACCTGGCTCATCTGGTGACGCTGGGCAGCGATGGCAGTCCGCACGTCACCCTCGTCTGGGTTGGCCTGGAGGGCGATGAAATTGTCTGTGGTCATCTGGCCTCCTATCAAAAAGTGAAAAATATACAGAGAGATGCGCGCGTCGCGCTTTCGATGGAGACGGGCGGAAAAACCGGGGCATTGGATAATTACCTGGTCATCAATGGGCGTGCCAGGATTACGGAGGGTGGGGCACCCGAATTGCTGAACCGCCTGGCGCAGATCTACATCGGTCCGGGGACGAAATTTATTCCTGATGGTGCGCCGGCCGGGTATATCACCCGCATCACCGTCGAACATATTCATGGGGTTGGCCCCTGGATTGAGGAGAAATCTTGATGAAGGCAGTAGCCGTCACCCGCTTCGGCGGGCCAGAAGTTCTGGAAGTGCTTGACATGCGCGTGCTGGAGCCGGGACCAGGCCAGGTCTTGATCGAGGTGGCCTATGCCGGGGTGAACTATGCCGACCTGATGGCGCGCCGGGGCACCTATCATGCCCGCCCTCTGCCCTTTGTCCCCGGCTACGAAGTCTCGGGAACCGTCCATGCTCTGGGTGAGGGCGTCACCGGCTTACGCGTTGGTCAGCCAGTGGCCGCGTTGACCGTTCAGGGCGGTTATGCTGAGTTTGCCCTCGCCCGGGCGGTGCTGACCTTCCCCCTGGAGAACGTCGCCGGCAAGGTAGACTTGCAACAGGCCGCGGCCTTTCCTACAGTTGCCATCACCGCCTATGATCTGCTCACACGAGCGGGCAGGCTCCAGCGTGGCGAGAGCGTTCTCATCCATGCCGCTTCGGGTGGGATTGGCATGGCAGCGGGGCAGATCGCGCGTGCGCTGGGAGCGCGGCTCGTGCTCGGCACGACCAGTAGCCAGGAGAAAGCCGCCGCCGCGCGCGCCTTTGGCTACGACCAGGTGTTCCTGCTGGATGGCTTTGTCGAGGCAGCCCTGGCTGCGACGGATGGCAAGGGTATCGATATCATCCTGGATGCGCGTGGAGAGCCGACGCGAAGCCAGAGCCTGGGCGTGCTGGCCCCCTTTGGCCGCCTCGTGGTCTTCGGCAATGCCAGCGATAATCCAGAGCAGCCGATTTCGCCTACCCAGCTCTGGACCTCAAACAAGGCGGTGGTGGGCTATAGCATCACTACGCTCTCGCAGACCGCGCCCCACCTGGTCGCCGAGACGGCGCAAAAGGTGGTGGGCCTGCTGGCTTCGGGCGCGCTCACCCTCGCGATTGATGGGGCGCTGCCTCTGGAACAGGCGCCGGAGGCACACCGGCGTATCGAGGCGCGCTCACATGTTGGCAAGCTGCTACTTCAGGTGAAGGGGACATAATCCCGATCATTGAGCTGGCATGATTCGCTGCAAGGTAGCAGAGAGTTGCTGAAGATCGGGAAAGGTAACTGTCTCATTTAAAGGGTGGGACGGAGGAGGTGGGATTCGAACCCACGAGGGCTGTTAACCCTACACGATTTCCAGTCGTGCTCACTAGGCCACTATGAGACTCCTCCAAAAAACGGGGCGGAAGGAGTGGGATTCGAACCCACGAGGGCTATTAACCCTACCGCTTTTCGAGAGCGGCTCAATCGACCACTCTGACATCCTTCCGCCGTGAAGTATACCATATCTCATGCAGTGTGACAAGCGCGTGTGTGGTACACTTAGGAGAGTATCTGATGCTCAGCGTTCTGGCCCGCTCTCGCCGGGCGTTCACGCGGCGAAGCCGCGCAGGGATGTGTAGACCAGGCGCAAAGCGCCTGGTCTACACATTAAACTCCCTGAGGCGAGCGCCGCAGGCGTTCGCAGGTGATGGTGTATTATGATCGAACGTTATTCTCTGCCAGAAATGGCTGCGATATGGTCCGCCGCCCACAAGACCGACACATGGCTGCAAGTCGAACTGCTCGTCTGTGAGGGCTGGGCGCGCGAGGGCGTGATCCCGCAGGAGGCGCTGGAGAAAATCCGCCAGGCCCGCTATAACGCTCAGCGCATGCAGGAGATAGAGCAGGAGACGCATCATGATGTCATCTCCTTCCTGCGCTCCGTCCAGGAACAGCTCGGGCCGGAGGGACGCTTTATCCATCTCGGCCTGACCTCTTCCGATGTGCTCGACACGGGCCTTGCCGTCCAGATCAAAGAGGCGGGCCAGTTCCTCAGCGCGTCCCTGGCCGATCTGATCCTGGCGGTGGCGCAGGGTGCGCAGCAGCACAAATATACGCTGATGGCCGGGCGCACGCACGGTATCCATGCCGAGCCGATGACTTTCGGCCTGAAGCTCGCGCTCTGGGTGGACGAACTGCGGCGCCACCAGCAGCGGCTTGATGCCGCGCTGGAGCAGGTCACAGTCGGCAAAATCTCCGGCGCGGTTGGCACGCATGCTACGGTCCCGCCGCAGATCGAGGAGTTCGTCTGCGCGCAACTGGGCCTGGGCGTCGCACCCATTTCCAATCAGATCGTGCAGCGCGACAGGCATGCCCATTTTGTCACCACGCTGGCTCTGATCGGCAGTTCACTGGAGAAGATGGCGCAGGAGATCCGCCATCTGCAACGTACCGAGGTGAGTGAGGCGTTCGAGCCGTTTGGATCCGGCCAGCAGGGATCGTCGGCGATGCCACATAAGCGCAATCCTGAGCTTTGCGAGCGCATCTGCGGCCTCGCGCGCGTGCTGCGCGGCTTTGCTATGACCGCGATGGAGAATGTGGCTCTCTGGCATGAGCGCGACATCAGCCACTCGTCGGCGGAGCGTATCATCATTCCCGACGCCTGCACGCTGCTGCACTACATGCTGCACATCTTCACGGGTGTAATGCGGGGCTTACAGGTAGACGCCGAGCGTATGCTGGTCAACCTGAATATGACCGGCGGCCTGGTCTTTTCGCAGCGTATTCTGCTGGCGCTCATCGATAGGGGTGTGGGGCGACAGGAGGCGTACAAGATGGTGCAGCGCAACGCGAAAAAGGTCTGGAGCATGGCGAGCAAAGGGCCAATCCAGGGGCCTGCCCTGCTCGAAGCGCTCAGCAGCGATCCCGAGGTCGCGCGCTATCTCACTCCCTCCGAGTTGCGCGAACTGACCAGCACGGATTATTATCTCAAATATATCGACACAGCATTTAGAAGAGTGGGACTATAGGAGTGGCGACTTCTCAGCAGACCAGCAGCGAGCCGGTTATTCTCACCAACAGGCGGCAGCAGCGGTTCTTTCCATTGCTGCTCGCCCTTGCCTGTGGCAGTGAGCTTTTCTACTTGCTGCTGGTAGCGCTCTCGCCGCTGCCACAGCTTCATTTGAGCGGTTCGCCGCTGGCCGGGCAGTGGCCGTGGACGCTTCAGCCATTCCACTGGCTGATGGCGCTCATCGGCCCCTTTGTGGCCGCGCCCTCGCGTCCCGGCCTGCTCCCCTTTCTCCTGCTCGGCGTTACGCTGAGCGCCCTTATAGGCGCCTACGCCTGCGCGATTGTCGCTATCTTGCACGCTCAGAACAGAGCCGAGGAGACGCGCCGCTACCTTCCGTTCCTGCTGCTCGGCGCGCTCGTCTTCGGCCTCACGCTGCTCTTCCAACCGCTGCTCTTTTCTGACGATGTATTCACGTATATTTTCTCGGGGCGCATCCTCGCGGTCTACGGCGCCGATCCTCTGAACACCGCGCCGTTCCAGTTCCCCAACGATCCGTACCTGCGCTGGGTAATCTCCGGGCGCGCCGCCCCCAACATCTACGGTCCACTCTGGCTTCTTATCGCCTCGCTGCTTGTGCGCGTTGGCGCCGGACCAGCGATAACGCTCACGCTCTTCAAAGGCGTGGCCCTTCTCGCCCATCTCGTCAATTGCGTGCTGGTCTGGGCCATCCTCGGCAGAATCGCCCCCGCGCGCCGCCTGCTCGGCACGCTGCTCTACGCCTGGAATCCGCTGGCCTTGATCGAGCTGGCTGGTAGCGGACACAACGAGGGCGTCCTGATCTTTCTGCTGCTGCTGGCAACCTGGCTCTACGTGCTGCGCGTTGATCACGGTAGGGACCCCGCATTCCTGAATGTTAAGAAGCTTTATGGTATCGCTGCGCTGCTGGTTCTCGGCCTGGCTATCAGCACGAACCTGATAGCGCTGCTGCTGGCGCCGCTCTATCTCTGGTTTGATGTGCGCGACGAAGAAAATATCCTGCGCATCTGTCGCGGTTTCTGCTGGCGCGCGCTTATTGTGCTCATTCCGGCGCTGGCGATCTCGCTCCCCTTCTGGCGCGGCGCCTCAACGTTCTTCGCCATCACCTCCGCTATCGATATGGGCCATTTTGTCCACTCCCCGGCGGGCATCCTCGCTGGCCCGATGCGTGCCATATTTCAACTCATAGCGCGCATCGGCCACTTCCCAACCTTCGTGCCGCCTGACACTGCCGCCGATGTCACACTGCGCGCAACCGCCACTGTAATCTTCGTGCTCATTTATACGCGGCTCTTCTCCGAGGTGCGCCTTGCTTCAACCCGGCGCTCCGGCGCATACCATAGCGCGCATGCGGCGCGATTGCCAGAAATTGATGCGCTTTTGGGCTGCTGCGGCATTGCGGTATACTGGTATATGGTACTTGTTTCTGGCTGGTTCTGGCCCTGGTATCTTTTGTGGCTGCTCTGGGTGGTTGTGCTGCGCCGCTTTGACGCCTTTACCGCTGCAATGCTGCTCTTGTCGGGCACGGCGCTCTTTATCTATCCCTTTGTTGGTTTCAGCAGGGGTCCAATCGCCGCGTATCAGACGGCCCTGATCTTCGGGATACCGCTTGCCTATCTTGCCATCGCCGGTATTGTGCAGAAACGCGCGGAAAGGATCACGGTCTCGCATGAGTGACGAAGTAAAACAACGTAAGCTTGAACATGTCAGCATCGCCCTGGAACAAGATATCTCGGCTCCTCAGCGTGCCAGTTGGAACGATATCCGCTTTGTGCACCAGGCGCTGCCGGAAGTGAATCTGGATGAGATCGATACTTCGGTAACATTCCTGGGCCGGCAACTGCGCTATCCCATTGTTATCTCCTCGATGACTGGCGGCCACCCCGATGTCACCTCCATCAACCGCAACCTGGCGCGCGCGGCGGAGCGCTACGGCCTGGCGCTCGGCGTCGGGAGCCAGCGGGCCGCACTGGTGAACGCTGATCTTGCCAGCAGTTATATTGTCACGCGCGAGCACGCCCCCCATGCCTTCCTGATCGCGAATATCGGCGCACCGCAGTTGATCCCCCAGGCTCGCCACGCCCCTTTCACCTCGGAGCAGGTGCAGCGCGCCATCGAGATGATCGGCGCCGACGCTCTGGCTGTGCATATGAATAGCCTGCAAGAGGCAGCGCAGCCCGAAGGGGACCGCCGCGCCGTTGGCGAAGCGGCGGCGCTCACAGCACTTACGGCGCAGGTTGGCGTCCCGGTGATCGCCAAGGAGACGGGAGCCGGCATCTGCCGCGAGCAGGCGCTGCTGCTGCGTGGTTGCGGAGTTGCCGCCATCGATGTTGGCGGAGCCGGTGGCAGCAGCATGCCGGCGATAGAGGCCGCGCGCGCCGGCTCGCGGGGCGATGAGCGTGCGATGAACATTGGCCTGCTCTATCGCGATTGGGGCATCGCCACGCCTATTGCGCTGGTCGAGGCCAGTGCTGCTCACCTCCCGCTTATCTCTACCGGCGGCGTGCGTAGCGGGCTGGATGTTGCCCGCGCTCTGGCGCTGGGTGCGACGCTGGTGGGTATAGGATTCCCCTTCCTCAAGGCGGCCAGCGAAAGCTACGAGAAGGTCTGTGAACTGCTGGAAAGCTTTGTCGCCGAGTTGAAAGTCGCGATGCAACTGAGCGGGGCCGCCAGCGTTGCAGCGCTGCGCGAGGTCGATGTTGTGGTTATGGGGGAGACGCGCGAGTGGCTGTGCCTGCGCGGCTTCGGCAAGGATCTCAGGGCGATGGCGCGACGGCGGCGGCGCGCCTCAAATGGTGGTTAAATCACGTTATTGTGCTCTTCCCCGCTCGCAGCCGCGCGATTGATCGCGCATTGATGCATGCTACGATCTGGACGAGCGCGATCAATCGCGCGGCTGCGTACTAAAAATCTGGCTGAATGCATTATAGCCCCGCCAGATCCTGGGGCGTATTCACATTAATGAAGGATCGCAACTCGGGATCGATCTGGCGCAGTCGCTCCTCCGGGATATAGCGCACCGGCACGACATGCAGCAGGGAGCGGGGGCCGCGCCGTCCCTGGCGCAGCAGTTCCTCGATGACGGGCAGCAGCGTGCGGGGGTAGACCGCCAGTAACACCTGGGGATTATCGGCAACGATGGGAACAAGCGGAGCCTCTTCGAGGGGCTGAGAGAGCAGAAACGAGAGCATTGCGGGCTGTATATACGGCATATCGACGGCTGCCAGCAGCGCATGCGAAGAGTCGATTACGCTCAGGGCGCTGTACAGGCCCATCAGCGGTCCGATGCCGGGCGCGCGGTCCGTGATGATACGCACGCCGGGAAGCGAGAAAGTATCATATTGCGCGCGCTGCGTTTCATCGCGCGCAACCAGCACAACCTCGCTGCACTGCGCACTCAGCAGCCCGGCCAGATGCTCGACAAACGTCGTCTCCCCGCCGCCGCTGCCGGGCAGCGGCAGAAGGGCCTTATTGATGCCCATGCGCCTGCTGCGCCCGCCCGCGAGAATAATGCCCGCGCAGTTAAACACCGGCATCCTCTATCGCGATGCAGCCTTCGTCTTGCGTTTGCTCTTGCTTCTCGGTATATACTGCTTGCGGTTCTGATAGGCAAGGTAGTTGGCCCGCTCCTGCGGATATTTGACCAGCAGGTATCTCAGCCACCAGAGCGCCCATATCACCAGTCCGAGCAGCCAGAGATAGCGCCAGAAGCGCCAGGCAAAGAAGTAGGAGTCCAGGAACACGCGTGAAAAGATCAGCGGCAGCCCGATGAAGCAGATAACGGCGAACCAGCCGAGGTAGCGATCGAGCATATATTTGATCACCGGCTTATTTTTGACAAAACGTTTGCGGCCCTCGACGGAGTAGTAGAAGGCGATAAGGAGACCGGCGCAGCAAAAGATGAGCCAGGGCCACAGGAAATGAAATTTTTCTGGCCCTGAGAGACCGGCATTGGTTCCGGCTGTGTAGGGATCATCAAACAGCCAGTGATATAAGTCGAAATGCATGAGATGCCAACTCCTTTTTCGTGCATCCACCATATGAATTGCAGTTATGATAGCATGGATAGCGCTGCAAGTCCAGAGGACTATCCCCTTGTCGCACGAGGCTCGCCACCTGCTATTATTCATTGAGAGCAACGCAGTTGCGATGTGTGGAGAGAGAAGTGGGGTATGGGGGCCGCGCCCCTGACAACCCTGCTGAGATATAATATGAGGAGCATGTCCACGAACTGAAAGGAGCTTTATATCTTTATGACCTCTACCTCCCCTCGAGGCAGCGATGAGCGGAAAGCTCAGGTACAGGACTACTTCAGCCGCACAGCCGCCAGCTATGTTGTGAGCGCCACGCACAGCGCGGGCCAGGATCTCCAGCGCCTCGTCGAGATCGGCGAATGGGATGGGAGACAGCATGCCCTCGATATCGCTACTGGCGGCGGGCATACAGCGCGAGCTATCGCACCCTATGTCGCGCGCGTAATGGTGACGGATCTCACGCAGCGCATGCTCGAAACGGCGCGCGAATTTCTGCTTTCCCAGGGCATCAATAACGCGGAGTTCCAGGTAGCCGACGCCGAGCACCTGCCATTCGCCGATGCCAGCTTTGACCGCGTTACCTGCCGCCTGGCCGCCCATCACTTTCCCGATGTCGCCAGGGCGGTCCGCGAAGCGGCACGCGTCTTGAAGCCCGGCGGCCTCTTCCTGCTCAGCGATAGCACGGCTCCGAGCGATCCCGAACTCGACGCCTTCGACAATAAATTCGAGAAGTGGCGCGATCCCTCGCATGGCCGCGCCTGCACATTGGCCGAGTGGGAGAACTTCTTTGCGCAGGCGGGATTAACTATCGAGTTTAAGGAAGTGACACAGAAGACGCTCAATTACGACGACTGGACGGCTCGCGCTCAGATGCCAGCCGAAGAGAAGGCCCGCCTGGAGCGCTTCATTCTGGAGAGCGACGAGCGTGCCCACGACTACTTCGCGATCAAGACGCGCGCGGACGGCCATCTTGAGAGCTTTAATATAGACAATACTCTACTCAAGGGTCGTAAAGCATAGTAAGGGAGCAATGAAATGAGACGAATAGCAATACTGGCAGAAGGCTCCTTCGAGTGGCACTATGGCAAGACGGCCACGGGCGTCATCCGCTATGGTAAAGATCCCGTTGTTGCTGTGATCGATAGTACCAGGGCTGGTCAGGATGTTGCGCAGGCGCTGGACGCTCCGTTTGGTGCGGGCATTCCCATTGTGCGCGATATTCATGAGGCTTTGAGCTACCAGCCAGATACGCTGCTGATCGGCATCGCTCCTATGGGCGGCGCTCTGCCGGAGGCGTGGCGCTGGCAATTGCTCGCGGCTATCGAGGCCGGCCTCGATCTTATCAGCGGCCTGCACTTCTTTCTATCCGACGATGAGGAGATACGCAGTGCAGCCATCAAACGCGGCGTGAGCATCTGGGATGTGCGCCGCCCGCCCGACAAAAGGCGCGTCGCTCAGTTTCTCCCCCATCGGCCTGGCAGCCATACGATACTGATGGTTGGCTCGGATTGCGCTACCGGCAAAAAGTCTACAGCCCTGGAACTGGACGAGGAGGCGCGCCGCCGTGGACTCAACAGCGGCTTCATGGCAACGGGGCAGACGGGCATCATGATCTCCGGCAACGGGCTGCCCGTGGACCATATCATCAGCGACTTCGTGGCCGGTCTGGTCGAAGAGATGGTGCTCGACTTTGCCAACCGGCACGATTGGGTTTTCGTGGAGGGCCAGGGCGCGCTCAACCATCCAGGCTACTCGCCTGTAACACTCGGGCTGATCCACGGATCCGCTCCTGATGCCATGATCTTCTGTCATAAGGCCGGCGCGAAGACCATCGAGGGCTACGAGCAGTGCCCGCTGCCCTCGCTGTCACGCCTCATTCAGATCAACGAGGAGGCTATGAGCTGGATACGGCCTGACCGCAGCAGCAGGGTCGTCGGCCTCGCTCTTATCACGCATGGCCTGGGCGAAGGCGAGGCGCGCGACGAGTTGAAGCGCGCCGAGGACGAGACCGGGCTTCCCGCCACCGACGTAATGCGTTTCGGACCGGGCATATTAATGGACGCGCTTATCAAACACTTCGCCTCATGAGCCAGGATTGTTTCGTAGGAGCACTGCGATGAGGTGTAACACCCGGAATCGGTAACGAAATCTGGCATGTGCGGGTGGGTGTGCATTGGCCGCCACCAGGGCGGCCCACGAACGTATGCCCTTGCCGAGCTATTCATCATCGCGCCGCTACGCGCGTGTTAAATGCCCGACTCATGAGCCGGGCAAGGCGTAGATAGCCAGATTCTTGAAGAGCACGCTGGTGCCCTGGTCGGCGACCAGGCCAATAATCCCGGAGGGATAATTGTCGCTTGAGATGCCGCCCTGCCTTGTGCCATCGATATATAAAGAGAAGGTATTGCCCTGGACAACGATATCCAGCGTCGAGAATCCCCCGCTTTTGAGCGCGGTTCCCTGCGACTGGAAAAGCGTCGTGCTCTGGCCGGTGGTATCGTCATAGATGTTGCCCTGCCAGAAGCCCGACGGCTGCACCAGGAAGGCGAACGAACCCTGGTGGTTCGCGCCCGGCTGCGTGCGGAAGAAGATGCCAAATGGCCCTTGCGCGGAGGCATTTTCCTGCACCTGTACCTGCAAGATGTAATCGTTGGGGATGGCCCCGCCATCCGGCAAATTGTGCAGAAAGACGCCTCCGATATGACCTGCTCCGCTATCGAGCAGCGTAGTGGCATTGCTGCCACAGTTGAGTTGAGCGTAGGAATCGGTTTTCCATAAGTTCTTTTGCGCATCACAGGCCGGCAGTGCAGTGCTGTAGAGCAATTTTCCCGCAGGTACAAGCGGCTGCGGCGCGGGAGCATGCGCCTGAGCGGTTGGGGAGGCGGAAGGATGTGTTGTGGCGGCGGCGCCGGGAGGTTGCTGCTTCTGTGACGAATTCTGGCTCGTGCTCCCGGAGTTCGATCCTGTTTGCGAACCACCGGGCAGCCAGTGGAAATAGAGTGCCGATCCGCCAAGCAGCAGCGCCAGGATCACGATGCCGCTCACAATTGATAGCGCCAGCGGCAAACCCTGGCGCTGGCGGGCCGGAGGCGCGCCCACCGGGGGCATTGCCTGTTCGCTCCGCTGTTCTTTCGATGCTGGCGCGGGGGATTTACGCTCGATACGAGCCTCCACCGTTGGAGCGTTATGGACCTCCGGCGTCGCGGAGGGAACAGGCGTGGCCGTGGCGGCGGCCTCTATCGTCGGCTCCTCGTGGAAAGCGGGCGGCGTTTCCATGTCTTCCGTCTCGGAAGGAGCGCTCTGGACCTGCGGAGATGGTTCAGGCGTTATAATGGTCTCGCTATCCATGAGCGTAACCAGCTCCATTGCGCCTTTCTCTGCCTCTTTAACCTCAGACGCGTCCTTGTGGCGCAGTGCATAGGCGTTGAAGGCTGTGCGTAACACCTGGGCGAGCGCGCCGGCGCTGGCATAGCGGGCTTCGGGCTTTTTCGCCAGCGCCTTCATCACCACCTTCTCTACAACATCGGGGATATCGGAGTTGGCCCGGGTGAGAGGAGGAGGCGGCTCCATAGCGTGCTTGAGGGCTACGGCAACCGGTGTGGGACCGGAGAATGGTACGTGCCCGGCAAGCATCTCGTAAAGAACGACGCCCAGCGAGTAGACATCCGAGCGCTGATCTATCGGGCCGCCCGCCGCCTGCTCCGGCGAGAAATATTCCGGCGTGCCGATAACCGTTCCTGTGGTGGTCAGGGTTGGCAGCGCCTGTGGTGTGTGCTGATCCGTCGTGGGAGATGTCTCGACCACTTTAGCAATGCCGAAATCGGTTAAGAGCAGACGGCCATCGGCATGCAGTAGAATGTTGCCGGGCTTGAGATCGCGGTGAATGATGCCGCGTGCGTGAGCGTAGTCGAGCGCGCTGGCCGTTTGAGCGATGATCGGTATTGTCTCGGCGAGCGGCAAGCGCCCGCGCTTTCTCAGCACTTCGCGCAGCGTGCCGCCGGTAATATAAGGCATCACGAGATAGGCCAGTCGCTCCTCCTCGCCATACTCATAAATCGGCATAATGTTGATGTGGTCGAGTGCAGCAATGGCATCAGCTTCGCGGCGGAATCTGATCAGAAATTCTTTATAAAGATCTTCATGCGCGAGCAGGTCGGGCATAAGTACTTTCACTGCTACTATGCGGTGCGGGCGTTCCTGCTGCGCCAGGTAAACTGCCCCCATGCCGCCGCGTCCGAGTAGACGCTGGAGCGTGCATGTGCCAAGAGTCCGCCCTACAAGCTGATTACTATCGATTAACATGCGTTAATCTCCCTGGAAAATAACTCTTTATACCGATAGATAAATTAGTCCATCTCCCAACTTTTATGATTGAAAGAGTCTGGTTCCAATAATGACTCATAAATATAGTATTGTCAATATTTTCAACCTGTTTTCAGGGCTATTTAATTCTCCCCGCCCCACGCCCGAAAGGAAGAGTCTGGGCGGGGACACCCCGCGCCCCGCAAGGGCGCGGCCGCCCCCTTGACCCCCGCTTCTGGCGAGCATTACATAGCCCTGACCTGTTTTGAGCGAGCCTGATCCTCGCCGGGCGTTCGCGCGGCGAAGCCGCGCCAAAAAGGGAGTGCTGGAAATCAGGCTCATGCTTATGAAGGATGCTTGACAGGCTATGCCAAAATAGGGTGATAGAGAAAGAAATATGCCTGGAAAGAGAACGCGAAGCCTATGCTGCACATCAACGCCCGAC
>Ga0209061_1002563_pt1 | contig 22456 bp, 22 predicted proteins | sample Coa_R1_10_FD_187157 | JGI IMG/M metagenome (GOLD analysis project Ga0209061, IMG submission 187157) | Surface soil microbial communities from Centralia Pennsylvania, which are recovering from an underground coalmine fire - Coalmine... | ecosystem: Environmental > Terrestrial > Soil >...
TAGCCATCTGTCCTGGCCCGGCGATGCAGATTCGACACCGCAGCAGAGCCATGACAACGTTGCTTCGTGCCTGGCAGATATGGCACGGGCAACCGATCTGCTAGAAAGGACTTTTTGGTGACTCTTCCACAAGCTGAGCCGTTTAAAACATCTCGTATTGATTTATGGAAAGCTAACTTACGTATTTATCTCCGTATCATAGCGCTCCTTCGGCCCCACTGGCTGACGACACTTGGTGCAATTGTCAGCCTGGGCCTCTCCACTGCTTTTGCCTTGATCGTGCCCTGGTTGCTTGGCTGGGTGATCAATGCCGGCCTCGCGCATGGGCAATTCGGCACGCTGCTGCTGGCTACGGGCGCGATTTTGCTGGCCAGTTCGCTGCGCGGCCTGTTTGCCTACGGGCAGGGCTACCTCGGTCAATCGCTCTCGAATCTGGTCGCCTACGATCTGCGTAACATGCTCTACGACCACCTGCAAATTCTCGACTTCTCGTTTCACGACGAGGCCGAGACCGGGCAGTTGATGTCGCGGCTGACCGTGGATATCGAGGCAGTGCGCAACTTCGTTCCCATGGGCCTCTTGCGCGCGCTCCTGGCAGTCGTATACTTCGCCGCGATCACCATCATTCTCTTCACCATCGACTGGCAACTGGCGCTAGTAACCATGATCTGCATACCGCTCCTCCTGACGCTGGCAACTCAGGTTGCTCGCCGCCTGCGCCCTTTGTGGCAACGCGTACAGAACGAGACAGGTGTGCTAGGCACGATTATGCAGGAGAGCCTGAGCGGCGTGCGTGTCGTCAAGGCTTTTGTGCGCGAGGAGTTTGAGATAAACAAATACGAGGTCAAGAACCGTGAATTGCGCGAACTCAACATGAGTGCGATGCGCATGTCGGCCTGGAACCAGCCTTTGATGGTCCTGGTGCTCAATATCATCACAGTGCTGATTGTGTGGGTTGGTGGAGTTGCGGTCATTGGCAATCGCATTAACCTGGGCGTGCTGGTCGCGGTGACGCAGTACATTCTTCTGCTCGCTACCCCCGTGCGCACTCTGGGCTTTGTCGTTACCTGGTTCTTGCGCGGCCTCTCCGGAGGCGTGCGTATCTTCGGCATAATGGACACGCAGCCCTCGATTACCGACGCGCCCAACGCTGTAGCCCTCCAGAAAGCACGAGGCGAAGTACGCTACGAGCATGTCAATTTCGCCTATAGCAACGGGCGCGAGGTGCTGCACGACATCAACATCGATGCCAAACCCGGCCAGCTCATCGCCATTTTGGGCGCGACCGGCAGTGGCAAAAGCACGATCCTGCACCTGCTGCCTCGCTTCTACGATACAACCAGTGGGCGCGTGCTGGTGGATGGATACGATGTGCGCGATCTGACTCTGCTTTCGCTGCGCCGGAATATCGGCCTGGTGTTGCAGGATGTCTTTCTCTTCAATGCAACCCTGCGCGACAACATTGCGTTCGGGGTTGAGCATGCAACCGACGAAGAGATTATCGCGGCCGCCAGAATCGCGCGCGTGCATGATTTCGCTCTCGACCTGCCCGACGGCTACGATACCTGGGTGGGAGAACGCGGTGTGACGCTCTCCGGTGGCCAGAAGCAGCGCGTAGCTATCGCGCGCACGCTGCTGCTCGATCCCCAGATCCTGATCCTGGATGATTCGACTTCGAGCGTGGATATGGAGACCGAGTATCTCATTCAGCAAGCGCTGGACGCGGTGATGAAAGGCCGCACAAGCTTTGTGGTAGCCTCACGCCTACGAACTATCAAGAATGCTGACCAGATCCTGGTGCTGGATAAGGGGCGCATTGTCGAGCGTGGCACACACGACGAACTGCTCGCGCTGAACGGTCTCTATACCCGGCTCTACGATCTGCAACTGCGTGAGCAGGAGGAATTCGAGAACCGTCAGCTTGCCACCTCAAGCGAGCAAAGGCTTGAGGAATTTGAAAAACAGCAGATCAACACGCCGACGGGCACACATGGGAGATCATGAGATGAAACTGGAAGTCAACTCTCTTCAGCGCAAACACTGGCGTGAGAATACTCTGGAGATGGCCGACGAAGATCTTGAGAGCGGCTTTGACTGGGCTACAACGAAAAAATTCATTCCCTATGTCGCCCGCTATAAGAAATGGACGCTAGTCAGTATCGCTTTGATGCTCGTGTATACAGGACTCAACGTAGCCAACCCATTCCTGATCGGCGTGGCCATTGACCAGTTTATCAGCCAGAACAATTTAGAGGGCCTGGCGCTGCTGAGCGTGGTGCTCATTGTCGTTAACGTGGTAATGTGGCAGGCACAGTACTGGCAGGTCTGGACTATGTCATGGGCTGGTCAACAGATTCTCTATCACCTCAGTTCCGATATGTTTACTCATCTGGAAAGCCTCTCACTCAGTTTTTATGATAAAACACAGGTGGGGCGTGTGATGTCGCGTCTGCAAAGCGATATCGATGTCCTGGAGCAAATGTTGAGTTCTGGCCTGCTCTCGATGCTCGGCTCGCTTGTGGCGCTGGTCGGAATCGTTGGGGCTATGCTGGTGATGGATGTGCCACTGGCGCTGCTCTCGTTCACGGTTCTGCCGATCATGTTCATCATCGCCGCCTTCTGGCAGCGACACGCCCAGCGCTCCTTCCGCCGCACGCGAGCCGCGATTTCCTGGGTCAACGCTACGCTACAGGAAAATATCTCCGGTATGCGCGTGATCCAGAGCCTGGCCCGCGAGAGCCGCAATCGTAGCGAGTTCGACGAGCTCAATGCCTATAACCGCGAGACCAATCAGCAGGCCAGCCGCATCGCCGCTCTGATTCTGCCGCTGGTCGAGGTAGTAGCAGCCATGGCAATTGCGATTACCGTGCTCTACGGCGGCTGGCTGGTCTCAAAAGGGCAGCTTGAGGTTGGCGTGCTGGTGGCCTTCACACTTTATATCAACCGCTTCTTCGATCCTATCCGCGACATCAGCCAGCAGTACTCGCAGCTACAGCGCGCAGGTGTGGCTGCCGAACGAATCTTCCAGATTCTGGGCATGCCGGTAGAGATCGTCGATAAGCCGGGCGCAGAGCAGCTTCCACAGGTCAAAGGCGAGGTTGAGTTCCGCGATGTGACCTTTGGCTACAGCCGCGATTTGCCGGTACTGCGCCACCTCAACCTGCGCATTCAGGCAGGGCAGACCGTAGCGATTGTTGGTCCAACCGGCGCGGGCAAGACCACGATTGCCGGGCTGATCGCGCGTTTCTACGACATCCAGGAAGGTGCAGTCTACATCGATGGTCACGATGTGCGTGAGGTCACACAGGCTTCCTTGCGCAGCCAGATCGGCATTGTCCTGCAGGAGCCATTCCTGTTCACCGGCACTATTCGCGATAACATTCGTTACGGTCGCCTCGACGCGACTGACGCGGAAGTTGAGGAAGCGGCCCGCGCGGTGGGCGCGCACGGACTGATCGCGCAGCTTCCTGAAGGCTACGAGACGCCCATTCGCGAGCGAGGGCGCAACCTCAGCGTAGGTCAGCGCCAGCTCATCTCGTTTGCCCGCGCTCTGCTGGCCGACCCGCGCATCCTGATCCTGGACGAGGCTACCGCGAATATCGACACCTTCACCGAACTGCTGGTACAGCAGGGATTGCGCCGCCTGCTACACGGGCGCACGGCCATCGTCATCGCGCACCGGCTCTCAACCATCAAAAACGCCGATTGCATCGTTGTGCTGCAGAAAGGCAAAATCATCGAGCAGGGCACGCACGCCGAACTGCTTGAGCAAGAGGGAGCCTACGCCTCCCTCTACGCCATGGGCTTCCGGCACACTTCACAAGAGGCAGAGGCTTCGTAGAAAGAATAGATTCAGTTTGGAAGGCAGCACCACTAACGGTATACAACTGGCGTTAGTGGTGCTCATCAAACAGCTCATGTAGTATTACGAAAGCACAAAGAGATGCATATTTTTCATAAAAAATTATACATACTTTACATATCCTCTAACAGAAATGAGTTCATTATCTTATGATAGGCATCAAGCATGCATTATAGAAGCATCCAATTTCTTTAGCTAAACAGCAACATATACTTAAAAGAGAAGGAGGGAGTACGAACATGATCAAAATAATGCTTGTGGATGAGCACCGGCTCGTCATAGAAGGCATCAAGCAACTTCTGGAAACCTATCCCGAATTTGAAATAATAGCAATCAGCCAGGATGGCATTACGGCTCTCAACCAACTAAAGGAACAGCTACCTGACATTGTCTTAACAGAGCTGCATCTGCCGCGCATGGGAGGCATTGAGATGTGCAAAACAATTGCAAGGAACTACCGGCAAGTGAAGGTAATCATTTTGACCTCCTGGGAAGCAGACATTTATGCAAATGAGGCGTTCCGAGCAGGCGCTAAAAGTTATCTAAGTAAGACGATTACTCCACAGGAACTTGTGGCCGCAATCCATACAGTATACGAGGCGGGTGTGCTGATCCCTTCGCATATAGCACATCACATCCTTCGCACCGCCACCCACAAAGTGACACCAGAGGCCGAACCACTCTACCACCTGACTCCCAAAGAGCGAGAAATTCTCTCATTGGTCGTGGAAGGCCGTAGCACGAGCGACATCGCCAGCTTTTTCTTCATCAGTCCCAAAACGATTCGCAATCATCTGAGCCATATCTATGAAAAGCTAGGAACAAAGGACCGCTTGCAGACGGTCTTGTATTTGAAGCAATTGTACTCGACCAGTAGCCCGAAATCCTCAGTTTCAGCAATGTAATGTACAAATTACATTTTGTGCATTACATATCTTTCTCTCTTCGCAACTCCCTACAAACATGCTCCGGCCAGCCCCCAAGGGCAGTAATGCGCGCCGGAATGGTACGGACCAGGGGAGCGCGCAGAGCAAGCCGAGCAATGGGCGGCAGCTGAAATGGCTGTCTGGCATTGAGCGTGGCCACGATCTGCCGCTGGATCAAGCCTACCCAGGACTGTACCAGACGAGTGCGCCACTCGCGGTCGCGCTGGATAGCAGCCAGATCTCCGACTTGCAAGCGATTTTGTTGAAGAGGCAGGCTGAGCCTGTTTGCTGCCGCGACCGCATCCTGAATAGCCAGGTTGATCCCCACAGATCCAATTGGTGACATCGCGTGAGCGGCATCGCCTATCAGCAATAGTCCGGGACGATACCACCGTTTCAGACGATTCGCTTCAATCGATAAAAGCGAGAGCTGTCTCCAGTCTCGCAGATACGCCACGCGATTAGCCATCCAGGGTACGCAGCAGGCAATAGAATGCTGCAAAGCCTCGATGCCAGATCCGCGCACCTGCTGGTAAGTCCCTTTGCCAATAGCACAGCCAACCTGCCATTTCTCGCCGCGATCAAGTAAAACGAGAAAAAGGCCAGGCCCAAAGTAAAGTTCGACAGCCTCCGCTTGAGGATCATCCTGATAGCGAGGAAGATGAAACCAGAGGAAATCTAATGGCGGTGAGAGCCTGACAGGTGTCATACCCGCAAGGCGGCGCGTCCAGGAGAAACGGCCATCGGCTCCCACGGTAAGCATCGCTCTCACCTCAGTCACCCCATTCGGGCCTCGATAGCGTACCCCATGAATACTCCCATTTTCCTCAATGAGCTGCTCCACACGAGCACTCATGACCAACCGAAAGTTTGCATACCGCCGGGCTTCAGAGGCCAGAAACTCAAGGAATTGCTCCTGGGGCAGTTTCATAACATAGGGATATGACGTTCTCAGGTGGCGAAAATCGTCGAAGAGAATCGGGCCGGTGCTGGTATGAAACTGTACATAATGCGCCTTCGTGTGAGAAAACTGGAGCAATCGATTTGCCAGCCCAAGCTCGCCAAGAACTTCTAAAACAGCCGGGTGAAGAGTATCACCGCGAAAATCACGCGCAAAATTCTTATGAGCTTCCAGTAACATGACGGATATTCCCTGGCGAGCCAGCAGCAGGGCCAGAAATGCCCCGGCAGGCCCACCACCGACAATACAACACGTTGTCTGACACATTCTAGATATTCTCATTATTTGTGGTCTATCACCTGTTCCACCGTTTATCTTCAAATTATCCACTAACAACTTCCCTTCCCAATATCTTTATCTTCTCATGCCAGAAGCAGGCACACTCTTTAGAGACATTGTACACACAAGATATATGGGCAAAAGTAAACATAGAGCCGTGATACATGCCCATAGAAAAGAGAGCATAGGAGCGATACACTTCTTTATGAGAGCAAGCTGATTACAAACACCAACAGCCGCAGTCAGACAAACTTTCTCGCTTTACAGAGCTGCTGATTGCCAAGATTATTCGAGGAAAGGAAAAACCGATGCGCCTCCTGCAAACCGCTTTGCGCTGGATGGGATTCACCATAGCAGGACTGCTGGGTCTCTGGATAACGTTTCAGCTTTATTTACGCATCAGGAGAAGATTGCAGCCGGGACCGATCCCTGTACATCTGGCACATGTCCTCCGCTCACCACTTCGGAGCAAGCTGTTCGGTACTTCCGAGCAGATTATAGAGCATGCAGGCGTGACCCCAGGTATGCGCGTGCTAGAGATTGGTCCAGGTCCGGGCTACTTCACAGTGCCTCTGGCCCGCCGTGTCGCCGACCAGGGGCAGCGAGGCAGCGTCACCTGTCTGGAGCTTCAACCGGAGATGATAGCGATGCTTCGCCAATCCCTGAGTGCGGAGCAGATCACCAATGTAGAGATCCTGCAAGGCGACGCACAAGAGCTTTCCCTCCCACCAGAAAGCTTTGACATGGTCTTCCTTGTCACAGTAATCGGTGAAGTGCCAGATGTCCAGACCCTCTTTCACAAATGCGCGCAGGTTCTCAAACCAGGGGGTATCCTCGCCGTCACAGAGCAAGTTAATGATCCTGACTTCCGCCTACCGGGGTTTGTCAGAAAACTGGCCCTGGCTGCCGGTCTGGAGGAAGCTGGCCTGGTAGGCTTCCCCTGGTGGGCTTATACCGCCCGCTATCGTAAGCCAGCGGTGGTGCCGAGCCTCGAACATACCACATAGCTCGTTCTCAGTTCCATCTCTTTGAAAACACAAAGAGGCAGATCGCCTATCTCTAGAAAGGATTATAAGATGCCCACAGCAAAAGAACAGAACGCCATCCTGGTTCGCCAGTTTTTTGAAGATGTCTTTACTAAGGGAAACCGCGCGCTCGCTGAGCAGATTCTCGCGCCCGATTTCGTCTATTACGGTCCTGATAAAGGTATTCATGGCATCGACAACTTCTTCCACATCGTCAATACCATGCGAGATACTTTGAAGGTTCAATTCACCCCAGAAGTAATTATTGTTGAAGATGAGAAAACTGCTGCCAGTCTCACTACAATACAGGGAATACACGAAAAGGAGTTCAGGGGCTTCGCTCCCAAAGGAGCGGAATTCTCATTATCGCGCATAGATAACTTCCTGATGGCAAATGGCAAAATCAAGGAAGTGCGCGCTACGTTTGAGCACCAGTTGATGTTCCAGATCCTTGCAGAAGGACGAAAAGAGGACCACAGCTACCGTCTTGCGCCTGCGGCGCTCGCTTCTTAATCGATGGAGTGTGGAACATGCAAAAAGCGCATGTTCCACACTCCATCGATTAACCAAGAGAGGAAGTGATCAACGTGACTGTGATCCACGACGAACAACTGGATCAAGCGCAAAAACCTCAGCATGTACAGTGCTGTATCGCGGGATGCGGGCCGGCGGGCGCTATGCTTGGGTTTTTGCTCGCGCGCCAGGGTATTGAAGTGCTCGTCCTTGAAAAGCATGCGGACTTTCTACGCGATTTTCGCGGCGATACTATCCATCCTTCTACCCTGCAAATCATGGAAGAGCTAGAGCTTGTTGATCAGCTGTTGCAAATACCGCATAGCAAAGCCTCCAGCTTCCAGGTACACACCTCGAAAGGGCCACTCTTCTCAATAGATTTCGGTCGTCTGAAAACCCGCTGGCCCTACGTCGTCTACTTGCCGCAATGGGATTTCCTCTCCTTCCTCACTCAGCAGGCCAGGCGTTTCCCTGGCTTCCACCTGCTTATGGAAGCAGAGGCCCAGGAAATTATTGAGGAAGCAGGTCAGGTACGTGGTATTCGCTACCATACGAGCGATGGCTGGCACAGCGTGTACGCCCCTTTGAGCGTTGCTGCCGACGGGCGCTCATCGCAACTACGCGAGCAGGCAAAGCTGATGCCAGTAGAAATGGCTCCGCCTATGGATGTCCTCTGGTTCCGGCTCTCGCGTGATAGAGCCGATCCGACAGGTACATTTTTTAGCCTGAGTGGAGGACATATCATTGGTTTGATCAATCGTGATCGGTACTGGCAAATTGCCTACGCGATTCCGAAAGGAAGCAGGCAACAAGTCTACGGAGGGGGACTGGAACAGCTCAAGCAATCGCTTCAGAACGTGGCCCCCCGGCTCGCTACGCGTTTCGACGAATTGCAGACCTGGGAACAGGTGAAGCTACTGGCCGTGCAGGTGAATCGATTGCAGCGCTGGTACCGGCCTGGTCTGCTCTGTATCGGGGACGCGGCTCACGCAATGTCGCCCATTGGAGGGGTCGGCATCAATCTGGCAATCCAGGATGCGGTCGTTGCGGCTAATGAACTGATCGAACCGCTCAAAAGCGGAAACCTGCGCGTGCATCACCTCGCGGCAATCCAGCGCCAGCGCATGTGGCCAACACGCCTCACTCAGATGCTTCAGTCTACTATCCAGCAACGCGTGACCCGCCCCGCGCTCCAATCGGAGCAAGCGCCTCGGCTCCCTCTGCCGGTCCGCATGTCCTCCCAGCTTCCAGGCTTGCGCGACCTTCCCGCTCACCTCATCTGTCTTGGAGCAAAGCCAGTCCACGTAAAAAACTGTACCTAGCTTAAAAGCCGGCCTGGAGCCAGGTTTTATCAGCCATGGCAGCCTGCACATTTTTGATATAATCTATCGCGCCCTGATCGTACCAGCCACCGCTAAACCAGCGACCGAGGCATCCCCAGATATCGCCTGCATGATAACGTGGATAGCCCGGCAGTGGAGTGTCGCTATTTAAATAGGTTGTCCACCCCTCATAGCACGCTCGAATAATGCCGTACACGTATTCTGCATTAAAAGCGGTATCGTCACGGCTCATCGGCCAGGCGCTCTGAAAATACGTATATTTAATCTGCAAAATGCCATAGCTCTGATAACAGCTCTGCCCATTCCAGGTGCCAGGCGGGCAGAGGCTCTGATCGGTTGTAGAGTCGCCCTCGTTGCTCTGCCGCCAGTATGACTCTACCACGGCCTCGGCGCGCACAAGATCAGGATCAACGCCCCACTTGCAAGCCACCCACTGCAAAATTTCGTCCGTCGTGCCGGTAAAATTCCCCGTGATCTGTCTGCGCAAGCTATCCGCCTGGCTGCTCTGACCCATCGCCGGTCCCCAGGGTGCTAGCGCGGCAATCTGTTGGGCTGTGGGTACACGATGATTGGCCTGGTAGTTCTCCGGGCGTGGCTCAAAAGATGAGTCTTTCACACGCGCTGCGCACTGCGCCTCGGTTGGCAGGGTTGATCCCGGCCCCAGAACGGCGGGCGCGTTGCCGGAAACAAGGGTGGGCCTGAGTGCAGGCGTTGCCGTCGGAGGAAAGGTGGGTTGGGGCACCAGGCTCACAGACCGTCCATTCCCCGAAGAGGCCGAAGGGGTAGTAACGCCCGCTGAGGATTTACCAGGCTGCCCATTTGCCGTACCACATCCCGCCAGGAACGTCATGGAGATCGAAAACAACCAGATAACCAGCACAAACCACCGGTTACGCTGAGAAAAACCAGCAAGAGACGTATCTTTGTTCATACACATACCACCTGCGCTAAATAAAGAAACACAAACAGAGAGAGATACACTACACAGAAACGCTTAGCTCGCGAAATCTTCTGTCAGCCAGACATATCCGCGAGAATCAATATAGATGCCAATGCCAATGCGATGATACGATGTGTTCAAGAGATTCAGGCGATGCCCATCATCAGGAGGCTGCTCATCGAGCATATCCTTTTCGAGGCCCTGCACTGCTGCCCAGGCAGTCGGATCAGGAGAACTATAGCCTACGTTCTCCCCGCAGCTCGTCCATGAAATGCCTTCGTTGCTCACTCGCTGGCAGGGAGCCGGCTCGCCAGGGCACTGATGGCTCAACCCACAGCTGGTGCTGCCCATCGTCACGCTATGCGCGTAAGCACCTGCCGACATGACACTGCTAAGCACATACGCATACAACCCCTGGGCTGCCCGATCTTGATTAATCAGTTGAAGAAGCTGTTGCTCCAATTGGCTCGTGATAGATGAACTGCCGCCCGGAGTCTGTGTGGGCTGTCCTATAACAGGCGCTGTAGGAAGTGCAGGAGGCGTGGGATTTGTTGCAATCTGGGCAGGTAGAGAGATAGAAATCCCGGAACCACTCCTGGTCGCGGTCGGCTTTGCCGTATGCATAACCTGCTGGCTTTGATTTCGATTCGCAGTCTCGCAAGCCGTCAGAATTAGTAGTAATAGCAAGGCTAACCAAAACCGGTGTCTCCCGCCCATACCTATTGCGCTCCTTTATCCCCAGGATGATATGATGTACATCATCCCGCAGTTTAGCATAGAGATGAGCTACATATAGATCATCGTCCATAAATTAGTACCTTCGGGAGAAAAACTGGTTAAGATTTCGCTGCTCGATTAATCAGGGAGACTTTACTTCTTTATCTCTATACAAGGGAACCAGGAAAACATTGGGCACGTATACACACGTGGAGAGTTCAATGTAACAGCCAGGCAGCCAGGAACAGTTGCTCTGCGGACAAAGGAGACAGGTATGGCAAAACCTAAAAATATACGGGGAAACTTTCGCTGCTCTTTCTGTGGCAAAGATCAGCGCCAGACTGAGCGATTCATTGCCGGGCCCGGAGGCGTGTATATTTGCAACGGCTGTATCGATCTCTGCCGAGAAATCCTCGAGGAAGAAGCGCGTACTCTTCCACAACGAGAGCTGCCTCGTGCGTCTGGTGAGCAGAAAATAAGCCAGAAGGAAAGAGCAGACTTCATAGCGGAAAAAGTCAGCCGCTCCCGACTCTCGGATCATGGCAAGTGTGTCACCTGCCATGACCTCGCTACAGGCGAAGTTTCTGGACGTCAGGGCATTATCTATGAGAACGATGTCTACAAAGTGACCCTGGAAATCCGCCCGCGTATGCCCGGACATACCATTGTGGTCTACAAACCTCACCGTAAGGATATCTGTGACCTCACAGACAAAGAGATCGGACCACTTTTCCAACTATGTGCCCAGGTAAGCAGGGCACTCAAACAGGCATTAGGCGCGAAGCAGGTGTACCTCGATACGATGTGCGATGACCCGATCAATCATCTGCATATCCAGCTTCTTCCGCGCTACGCAGGTGAAACAATTGGCTCCACGCGTTTTGTCCTACCGCGCGCTCCTGTAATCGATGCTGAGAAGACTGCCCAACAGATTCGCGAGGCCCTGCTGGCTATCCTCAGTGAATAAGAAGCATTCGCTCTCCTATGCTGGTTGCAAGATTGGCAATATTGGCCTGATCTCGAAGTGCAGCAGTTTGTGTGCTCGGCGAATGGCCTCCTCAACCACCTCGGGAGTCTCGCCACGCGCGAAGATAAAGCCGAGATAGCTGGCACCTTCGGGCAAGGGGACCAGGGAATAGTTCACTTTCGCGGTAATCTCGATACCGGTGATGAGCGGCACCTGCCGGGCCTCCTCCACGCCCTGAACACCCTTGAGCAGCCCGGCACCCGGTATTGGGATCATCATAACGCCGGCAGCCTGCTTCTCACGCTCGATTGCAGTTACTTCTTCGCCGATGGCATGGCGAAGGATCAGTTCTTCCAGGCACATGCCGGAGCCAAATTCCAGGATGGTCGAGCAGAGGCCACCTATCGAGCGCCCGGCGATCTCAAGCATCCAGGGTCCGCGTTCGTTCACGCGCAGCTCAGCATGTACCGGCCCTTCGCGCAGCCCAAGCGAGGCGGACGCGACGGCCACGCAGCGCGCGATCTCCTCCTGCGTCTGCTCCGATAGGCGCGAAGGAGTCACATAGATCGTCTCCTCAAAAAATGGGCCATCCAATGGATCAGGCTTATCAAATAGCGCGAGCATCTTCAATTCCCCATGAGTCAGCAGACCCTCCAGGGCTACCTCGAAGCCGGGGATAAAATCCTCGACCAGGATAGAGGTGCTCTCTTCCGCATTACCTTCGCTCAGCAGGAGACGTTTCAAGCGCGTGAAGGCAGCGACAAATTCAGTGGGATCATTGGCCCGGATCACGCCGCGACTGCCAGAGAGGCGCAACGGCTTGACCACACAAGGATAGCCAACCCGCGCGGCAATCTGGCGCGGGTCCTCGCTTAACAGAAACGGGCGGAAAATCGGGCAGGGTGCGCCACCACGCGACATGAGTGTGCGCATCAGCAACTTATCGCGCGCGGCCTCGGCGGCCTGGGGAGAATTATGCGGCAGGCCCAGCGCGGCGCAGGCTCGTGCAGCCAGCTCGCTTGCGCTATCATCGACCGAGAGAATCGCCGCCAGCGGATGTTCCTGGGCGTATTCCAGTATAGTATGTAAGGCCCCATCCGGGTCGTTAAAATCCAGGCCCAGTGGGACATGCCAGTAATCAGAAAGCGTTTCGGGCAAATCGATGCCCACTACTACCTCCAGTTGAAGAGCACGGGCCGCACTTAAAAAAGCCCCGGCCCGGTAGGTCGCTGGCGACATTAAAAGCAAAACGCGGCTGGATGCCTGTTGTCTCATCGTCAATCTCTATTTTTCTTTCTCAGGATTCATTTGGGATTATTTTGGATAAACATCGAGCTACTCTATTCTAGCAAATGAGTGATCGCCTTGAAAGATCGTCGTCTGACCTTCAAAGTGGCCGCCGATCAAACACCGAAAACGACGAATGTAATAGCAGCTTTTTTACCATCTGGAACAATGCAACAGATTACAGGAGCACAATTGCCTTAACCTTCCTTCATCAAAATGGGAAAAGCGTGTATGTTTGCTCATAATTTAAGTGTCTATACTGGCGCATGTTTTATATATACAAATTTATCTGTTGCAAATGTGCGTACACTATAAATAGGTTCCTTTAAAGAGGAACATAGGATCATATCTGAAGATACCAGGCTCAAAGGAAAAGAGCAACCTACAGTAAACGGTAGAGGGAAGTCGAAGTGAGTGGGAAAAATGCGTACCAATCTGTAATCTATACATATGCAAGAAGCAAATACAACGCACTTCTGAGATACTCAGCACTCTTCTCAACTTGGCCGGCAAGACCGGCGTTAACCGCGACCGGATTACCCTACGCATCCAGCGATCTCCTTACGCATGAATCGCACGTGTGGGGGTGGCTCTTACCTCTCACATGATCCGTGTGTGGGAGATCAGATCCACCCTGAATTGAGGGATCAATACGCTTATAACAAGGGATATTTCATTGCTATAAGCCAAGTAACTACATTGTTCATGAATATGAACAAAGAAAGGGAACTTTCACATGAAATTTGATGCTGTACGTGCATGGAAAGACGATACCTATCGTCAGAGCCTGAGCAATGAGCAATTGTCTAAGCTGCCCGCCAACCCCGCGGGTGAACTGGAACTGAGTGAGACCGACCTGGCCTCCGTCTCTGGAGGATATGGACGCGTCTACAACCGCTCGGAATCCCTAACGATCACGCGTGAGGACTTCCATTCATACGCGCTCATCTGTGATGTCAACATTTTCTCAGTGCAGACGAACGTGCTCTCCGACCTCCTCAGCGCTACCAGTCCGATCGCTCAGGTCTGCGTCAGCCACGATTAATCTTACAAATTTCCTGCCCGGCCCGCTCAGACGTTGAGCCAGGCAGGCACAATGAAGGGATAGTAAGTATCGGGATACATACCCGAATAATAAGCAATACTTATAATTTGCTGCGAACTGCCCGGTGAGTAAGCGGGCAGTTCGCAGCAAGAGATAAAGCCCAAACAATGAAAGGAAACTTCCACGTGAAACTCGATATTGTACGTGCATGGAAAGACGAGGCATATCGTCAGGGCCTCAACGAAGAGCAATTGCGTGTACTGCCCGCCAACCCCGCGGGCGAACTGGAACTGACCGACACCCAGCTAGCGTCTGTCATCGGTGGCAGTGGCGGTGGCGGTGGTTATGGAGACGGCCCCACCCACCCGAATGTATGCACGCGTAGCAGCGTCAGCAAAAGCTGCTGCCCTGTCACTGTCACACAGACCAGTTCTGCCTCTGTTACAGATGAGCAACTCCACTCATACGCGCTCGTCTGTGATGTGAACGTTTTCTCCGTCCAGGTCAATGTACTCTCTAATATTCTGAGCAGCGCGAGTCCAATAGCTCAGGCTTGTTCTAGCTACGACTAATCATTCGTTTGCTCGATCAGGCTTGTAGCATGCTTCTATAACTATAGCGCAGGGACATAAGTGACTATTGACCACCTATGCCCCTGCTGCTTTTACTCCCGCCTCCACTCGCCCAGCAGGCAACCGGTAAAGGTCGATCCTGAACAGGGGAACGTAATAACATGATATGATATGGTTGTTACACTACCTGTGCAAACGCGGACAAGAATGGGAGAAGGAGACTGCTGCATATGCCGATGTTGCCAACTGACGAGTTCATCACGATCCACAACCTGCGCTTCCATTATCGTCGCTGGATGTCGGCAGCATCTGGAGCGCAACGGCATCCTCTGCTCCTGCTGCATGGACTGGCCTCGGCCCTGCGCATTTGGGATCTGGTAGCCCCTCTGCTGGCCGAACACGGGCATGAAGTCGTCACGCTCGATCAGCGCGGACACGGAGAAAGCGCAAAACCGAACGATGGCTACGATTTCGCCACGATTGTTAGAGATGATGCAGCTATCGTGCATGAACTGGGTTTGAAACGATTCGGGATTGTTGGCCATTCGTGGGGCGCGTCCGTGGCGTTGGAGTACGCCGCTACGTATCCCGATGAGATCTCTGCCCTGCTGCTGGTAGATGGGGCGAGCGGGCAGTTATCCGCCCGCTCAGGCTGGTCACGTGAGATCGCCATCGAGCGGCTGGCCCCGCCGCGCTTTGCCGGAACATCGCGTGCGGCTTTCGTGGAACGCATCAAGCAGGGACCGCTTGGCCGACAATGGTCCGAACAGCTAGAGGATATTCTCCTGAACATCGTAGAACTGCGCCCCGACAATACTGTGGCCCCGCGACTCGCCTTTGAGAACCACCTGCAAATCATCGGCTCCATGTGGGATCAGCCAACGTATGAGCTCTATTCACGCGTACACTGTCCGATAACCCTGATCGTCGCTGAGCCGCCAGTGATCAGCGAAGCTCAGGTGGATTTTTTCAACCAGCGTCGCGCTGGTCTGGAACAGATCCAGCACCTGTGCCCGGACATCAACATCGTGCATATGCGCGATACCATCCATGATATCCCGCTCCACCGCCCGCGAGAACTCGCGGAACTCATCGACCGCGCCACAAGCTCTATAGAATAAACATATGGCCATATCGGGACTAACCATTAAGTCATATCCCTCCCAACTTGATTTGGTCTCGCGCCGCCTGTAGCCTTGCTCGAGAGGCAACGCATAGCTTGCCTCGTATGGTAGAATAGAAGTATAAAGCCTTGGCCGTTGAAGAGGGAAAAAAATCGGGGTGCCTTTTTCCTCTCCAGTCGTCGAGGATTTCTTTTTTGAAATCGCAGCGATCTTTTACCAGATCTTTATTCCTAGATAGGAAACTTTCGTAAAAGTGATCGAAATGAAGCAAGAAACGTATCGCCGGTCCGAGTTTCATCAAGGTGAACTGGTCACCTGGCACAAATACCAGGGAGCGAAATGTATCCCCATTCCCGGTGTAGTCGTGCGCCAGGAGGCAGAAAGCGTGCTCATTCGAACCTGCACTGACGGACTGATCAAGGAGTTGCTGGTACGTCCTGAACAACTCGCACTGCGCTAACTATCATACAAGAAAACTTGTCACACAGACGAGAAGAAGAGCATGTGGTAGCCCAGGTTGCTATATGCTCCTCTTCTCTCCTTTCCAAGCGTGTGTCTCCTTTCCATACTACATGCTCGCTCGCATCTGCGCCATTCAGTTGATTTCTATGAGGTTAGAAGGAAATATGAGAAGTGCATTTCCCATACCTCATAGAAATCCTCTCAGCATTTTTGAATCATTTCGCTTACTGCACAATGCGCGGATAGAGTACAGCGCCAATCGCCACCAGCACAATCGTCACACCGAGCAGGACGGCGAAATCGACGATCAGACTACTATAATCTGTCGTGTTCGTCAGCATCAATGTACGTAGCGCATCGACGGCGTAGGTCAGCGGATTGACTTCGGCTATGGCCTGGAGCCAGCCTGGCATGATTTTGACCGGGTAGATCGCGCTACTGGCAAAGAACAACGGCATGGTCAGCACCTGGCCAATGCCCATCACGCGGTCACGCGTCTTGAGCAAACAGGCAATGATCAGTGAGAAGGTGGAAAAGCAGCAGGCTCCAAGCACCACCAGGACAAACACGCCCAGAATGCTCAAGGGACTCGCCTGCATGCGTACGCCCAGGGCAAGAGCAAGCAGGTAGATTACAATGGCCTGCGGTAGCGCGCGAATGCCTGAAGCCAGTCCTTTTCCTATGACCAGCGAAACACGCGGCGTGGGACTGGCCAGAAATTTATGGATCACGCCCAGGTCGCGCTCCCAGATAATTGCGATGCCAGCAAAGATCGAGATGAAGAGCACGCTCTGCGCCAGGACACCCGGTGCCAGATAGTCCAGATAGCTGACTCCATTGGGCGTAGGAATGGCGCGAATGTGGGTGAAGGTCTCGCCAAAAACCACCAGCCAGAGTACCGGCTGCACAGCGCGCGTGATCAGATCGGTGAAGTCATGCCGGATCTTGCGCGCCTCCCATTCACCAATGGTCCATGCCTTACGCACAAAATCAAGCAGAGAGTTCCGGTATGGCAAAGGCAATGCTTCACCCGTAGCATCAGCCAAGCCGGCGGGCCGTTCGTCTCGCTCTTGAAGTTTCACGGTAGCTTCCTCCAGATTCCAGGGCATCGCCTGCGTAATAGACGAAGACATCATTCAGATTTGTATTCTCCCCGCCCACGCTAGCTTTGAGTTCAGCCGGGGTGCCGATGGCAACGATCTTGCCTCGGTGCATAATGCCAATCCTTGTGCAAAGGCTATCGGCCTCTTCCATCGAGTGAGTCGTAAGCAAAATGGTCATCTCACCCTCGGTCTTTAGCCCGATTAAATGATCCCAGATAGCCTGGCGCGCGACCGGATCAAGTCCGACCGTCGGCTCATCCAGGAACAGCACGTGGGGATTGTGCAGAAGAGATTGCCCTACTTCTAGGCGACGAATCATGCCGCCGGAATAGTTGCGCACCAGCTGCCTGCCAGCATCCAGCAGACCTACATAGTCCAGCACCTCGTTTATCCGCTCCTTGCGTATGCCGCGCGGGAGACCGTAGAGCTTGGCAAAAATCAACAGATTTTCGTAGCCGGTCAGGTTCCCATCGGCGGAAAGCGCCTGCGGAACATAGCCGATACTGTGACGTACCGCAGTTGTCTGGTGGACGATATCAAAGCCGTTCACCCTGGCCCCGCCAGAAGTTGGGGCCAAAAGTGTGGTGAGCATCTTGATCGTCGTGCTTTTGCCCGCGCCATTCGGCCCAAGCAGGCCAAAGACTTCTCCCTTTTCGACCTCAAAACTGATATCATCGACGGCGCGATGCTCGCCAAAGCGCTTGACGAGATGATTTACTTCAATGATTGCTGTCATGCTTCCTCTCTTCGCTCAGGCCCTGGGCCTCCGCAGCCGCCAGCAGCCGTTCAATCATACACTGCAACTCCTCCTGCTCGCGCCGGTCCAGCACGTCCAGCCATCCCGCCAACGCCTCGCGTTTCTGCTGGCGCAGCGCGTCAAACTGGGCGCGGCCCTCCTCCGTAAGCGCGACCATGACAACGCGTTCATCGTCATGCTGACGCACCCGCGTAAGCAGGCCGGCCCTCTCTAAACGCTTGCACGCCACTGTGACCGAGCCGGTAGTGATTTCCAGAGCCTGGGCCAGTTCCCCTATACTCAGCGGCTCCGTCTGTCGCAGGTGGCGCAGCAGCCAGTATTGCTGTGGTGTCATACCGGAGCCTTGCCTGAGACGCAGGAGACGCGAGAACGTGAACAGGTCGTCCATCAGGCGCTCCGATGCCATAGCCCCTCCCTTTTATGATCAAACATTTTGATGCTCAAATATATTATACATACTTACCCAGGGAAAATGCAAGAGGGAAGTTAAGAATAACACTCGTCTTCTATTATGGCTGCTTTATCCGCGCCTGCAACTGTCACTTTTTTCGCATGGATGCGTTTGCGTGCCCATTCTGCCGGTCTCGATCAGAGGATTACACATTCCGCAACCATTCTCCCACCCCCTCCACATACGCTTGTGGCTGATCATAACGGATGCAATGTCCGGTATTGGGGATATGCAGCTCGCGGGCGAGGGGCTGCGCGGCCAGAATCTGTGCGGCCAGTTCCGGCGTGATCAAGGCGCCACGGGCGGGATCGCCTGTCACCAGCAGCAAGGGACAGCGAATAGCAGCCAGGATCTCCATGGACGGGCGTTCGCCGACGATAGGCGCGGAACCGGCGGATAGGATGGACGCATTGAGCTGGCCTTTCGAGACAGCCCACTGCTCTACAGTGATCTCCGACCAACCGGTATTTTTCCGACAGATGGCCTTACGCTCCTCTAGACTCTGCGCCCGCACCTCAAGCAGCCAACCATGACGCTGCTGCACCCCTTCCTGTGAATTCGTCGACTGCTCGCGTGGTACAAACAGCGCCGCATCCTCCAGCATGACGGATTGCACCAGCTCCGGTCGTTCGCTGGCCATCACCGCTGCCACGCCAGCTCCCATCGAATGCCCGCCCAGATGCACTGGACCCAGATTCAACGCATGGATGAGCGCCGCCGCATCCTCCACCATAGCCTGCCGCCCATAGTTCCCGCTCGCCGAGCCGCTGGAGAGCCCATGCCCGCGTGCATCGGGCAAAATGATATCAAAGTTGCTCTCCCATGCCCGTGCCACCTCGCTCCAACATAGCCCATTATCGCTGAAGCCGTGCAACAACACCAGCGGGGGCTTCTCTCCTGCGCCTGTACGGTAATAATGAATACAAACACCATCAAGCTGTAGATCGCCTTCAGACCAGATTGACACGAGTTTCCTCCTTATATTATGTTAAACTAAAGCCAGGCCCTCTTTTAGAGTGAGCATAAACGAGTCTTATTTCTTCCCCCATACAACCTGCCCAAATCCAATCGCGCAAAAATCTTCCTGCGTCATCTCTTGCAACGCTCGTTCATAGAGAGAGTCAAGCTCCTCTTGAGTAGCCAGGCCACAGGCTATGATAAAAGGTTGCATCAACCTGAACGCAGTCTGAAAATTCTCATATCTCATATATGAAATCGGTAAGGCTCTATTCCCAGAAACGCCTGCCTTAGCAAGAAAGTCGCAGTTTTTCCTGGCTTCTGTGCTCAACGTCTGTTATAAACTCAACAACTTTGTGGTATACTAGAGTCAGGGAACACGCATGTTCACCTTTGCGAAAGGATTTTACCGGCTGCATGGCAAATTCAACCAAGCAATTTGACGCGATCATCATCGGAGCGGGCCACAATGGCCTCGTGGCCGCCGGATATCTGGCACGAGCTGGCAAGAAAGTGATAGTGCTGGAGCAACGCGACCGCGTTGGTGGCGCATGCACCCTGGAGGAGCCATTCCCCGGCTTTACGATGTCACCGTGCGCGTATGTCGTGAGCCTCCTCCGCCCAGAGATTATTCGCGATCTGGAGTTACACCGCTACGGCTTCGACGCCTACGTCAAAGACCCTCAGATGTTTGTGCCGTTCCAGGACGGCAACTATCTCTTCTTCCGTGCCAGCACCGAAAAGACGGTTGAAGGTATTCGCAAGCTCTCCGCGCACGATGCTGAAGCCTATCCCAAATTCCTGCGGTTCTTCGAGCGAGCCTCCGAGATACTCAACCCCATCTTACTTGAAGAGCCACCATCGATTGCCGACCTGGCAGGGCGTTTTCGAGGCGAGGATGAAGAGATTTATAGATGGCTCATGTTCGGCAGCCTGTACGATATGTTAGCAGATTATTTTGAGTCCGACTATATGCGCGCGGCCTGGGCAGGTCAGGGGGTAATCGGGAGCTTTATCGGGCCGAAGACCCCCGGATCTGTGTATGTGGCATGGCATCATATGTTTGGCGAAGTGAACGGACAGCAAGGCATGTGGGGCTACGTGCGCGGTGGCATGGGCAGAATCAGCTTCGCCATGGCGGCCTCAGCGGAGGCACACGGCGCGCTTATCCGCACGAATGCGCGCGTGGCGAAAATCCTGATTCACGATGGCAGGGCTGAGGGGGTGCGGCTGGAAAACGGTGAGGAGTATCGGGCGACGGCCGTGCTCTCCAACGCCGAACCTAAACGCACGTTTCTGCAATTCTGCGCCGATGCCAATCTCGATAAGGATTTTCTTAAACGTATTGCGCGATTTAAATCAGAGAGCGGCGTAATCAAGCTGAATATTGCGCTCAAAGAGTTGCCCAGCTTCTCCTGCCTACCCGGCACCGCACCAGGCTTACAGCATGTCGGCTCCTGCGACATTACGCCCACGCCCAACTGGGTGCAGGAGGCTTACGAGGACGCGGCGCGCGGCGAGCTTTCGCGCAAACCCTATATCGAGGCGTATATGCAGTCGGCGACTGATCCCAGTGTGGCACCGCAGGGCTATCATACCATCTCGATGTTTTGCCAGTACGCGCCCTATCATCTCAAGGGCCGCGAGTGGTCTGAAGCAATCAAGAACGAAATGGCCGACCGCATCATCGCCACAATGACTGAGTTTGCGCCCAACTTTGCCGACGCTATCCTGCATCGCCAGGTGCTCAGCCCCGTAGATATCGAGCAGCGCTACGGCCTGCCCAACGGCAACATCTTCCAGGGTGAGATCACCCCGGACCAACTTTTCTCGCTGCGGCCCGCTCCCGAATGTGCGCATTACCGCACACCTGTCGCGGGCCTCTACCTCTGCGGCTCTGGTTCGCATCCAGGCGGCGGTGTAATGGGCGCACCGGGGCATAACGCAGCGAGGGCTTTGTTGAAGGATTGGAGCGCTCAATGACAAAGAAAGGCCAGTTCGATGCATACTGAAAGAATACGGTACAGAATTCGCGATCTGGAGACGGGCCAGTATGTCGCACTCATTGACGCTGACGGCACGCTGCATGACGAGGGCGACCCACAGGCCATAGCAACATTGAAGGAGCTTTTGCAGCGAGAGCTTATCGTGCGAGACAGGCAGCTCAGGTTCGGAGGCGAGGACGAACCGGAGGGATACGAGATCTTCCCCGAAGAGAGTATGTGCTACATTGGCATGATTACCCTCCGTCCGGGCGATCCGCAGTATCTCGCCGCCTTCCTCTCCTGCCTGCCCTCCATCAGTCATTATGAAGCACAGGCAGCTCAGGAATAAGCATGTCGACAAGCTACTGAGTCTCTGGCACGAATACACCTGCCTGAGAGAGGATCCATATGCAGATCAATATCGCAGTTGTTCAGTTTGAAATCGAGCAGTTCGCCGCCGAGAAGAATCTCGCGAAGGCTGAGCGCTTCATCCAGGATGCGGTCGCGCAACACGCTCACATTATCGTCTTCCCTGAAGACTTTGTGCTGGGACCGCTCAATGGGCGCGCAGACCTGGCAGATTTCGATAAACGTTATGTCAAATATTTCCAAGAACTGGCCGAGCAGTACGACATAGATATCGTGCCCGGCTCGATTATCGAGGGCGAGCAGAGCGGCCTGTACAATACCGCCTACTATATCGACCATACTGGCGCGATCCTGGGCCGCTATCGCAAGGTCAATCTCTGGCTGCCAGAGCGCAGTTATATCGATCCTGGCAAGAGTGCGGTCGTGTGCTCAACGCGCTTCGGCAAGATCGGGCTGGCTATCTGCTGGGACCTGGCTTTTCCCGAACTCTTCCGCGCGATGGTCGAGGAAGGCGCGGAAATCGTGCTCTGCCCCAGCTACTGGTGCTACGAGGATGCCGGGATCGGCATGCAACATGACCCCAACTCTGAAATTATCTTCGTCGACGCACTCTGCACCGCGCGGGCCTTTGAGCAGGAAATTATCCTGGTCTACGCCAACGCTGCTGGCATGCTCGATCTGGAAGACGATCATGGCACGCTGATCGGTCATTCGCAGGTGACAGTACCGTTCAAAGGCGTACTGCAGCGCTGCGAGCACAACCACGAAGCGATGTTCGTGCAATCCGTGGATACTGCCATTCTGGCCGATG
>Ga0209061_1002564_pt1 | contig 22429 bp, 19 predicted proteins | sample Coa_R1_10_FD_187157 | JGI IMG/M metagenome (GOLD analysis project Ga0209061, IMG submission 187157) | Surface soil microbial communities from Centralia Pennsylvania, which are recovering from an underground coalmine fire - Coalmine... | ecosystem: Environmental > Terrestrial > Soil >...
CTGGCGGGCCAGCTCGACCGCGCGCTGACGGAACTCCGGGGGGTGTGGTGCGGGCATGAGGACATCCTTCCAGATGGCCGAGGCCACCTCAGGTCAGGTGTCCGGACTACGGGGGCAAGCTCACGATCCCGACGGTCACCTGATCGAGGTGGGGCAAACCACTGACCCACAGGGCGACTGGTCACCCGCTCACTGGCCATCGAGTACAAGCGGAGGGGAGTCCGGGTGAGGAGGTTCCGGCCGTGACCACCGCGGTCATCGGCACTGGAGGGATCGGATCGGTCATCGCCCGCCGCCTCGCCTCGGGCGGGGAGACCCTGCTGCTCTCGAGCACCGACAAGGAATCGGCACGAACACTGGCGGCACAGATCGGCCCGGCCGCAGTCGTCGCCGCCGACAACCACGACGCGTTGCAGGGCGCCGGTGACGTCGTCCTCGCGCTGCGGTTTACCGCGCTGAAGGCCGTCATAGACGAGATCGCCGACTCGCTAGCCGACAAGCTCGTGGTCGTTCCGAGCAACCCGCTCAGCACCGACGCGCAAGGTAACGTCACACGTATCCTGCCGGAAGGGCAATCCTCTGGGAAGGTCGTGGCCGGGTGGTTGCCGGCGGGGGCCCACTTGGCCATGGCGTTTGGAACCCTGTCGGCCGATCTCTTCGAGTCCTCCAGCAACCGGTCGCCGGAGCCGGCGGTCCTGTTCTACGTGACCGACGACGACCGTGCGGGCCAGGAAGTCCAGCGGCTGATCCGGGCGGCCGGCTTCGAGCCGGTCAAGGCCGGCACGCTCGAGCAGTCGGGCCGACTCGAGGTAGGAGGCGACCTTCACGATCTCGTAATCGGCCCAGCAGAGGCGCGTTCTCTGGCGGACGGAACCGTAAGGTGAGCTGATGGTGACCTCGGGGCAGCGAGCCGACGGTCTGCTGTCGGTCAACGTCGGAATGCCCCAGGACGTGACCTGGCATGGTCGGACGGTGCACACGGCGGTATGGAAGAAGCCGGTCGACGGCCCGCGGATGGCGCGCCGGCTCAATATCGACGGTGACGCGCAGGGTGACCTGGCCGGGCACGGCGGCGAGCAGAGGGCGGTGTTCGTCTACCAGATCGAGTCCTACCAGTACTGGCAGGACCAGTTGGGCCGGAGTGACTTCTCCTACGGGCAGTTCGGAGAGAACTTCACCGTGCAGGGACTAGCCGACGACCAGGTGTGCATCGGCGATCAGTACCGGATTGGCGGCGCGGTTTTCGAGGTCACCCAGCCGCGGGTCACCTGCTTCCGAGTGGGGATCCGGATGGACGATCCGCAGATGCCCGCGCTGCTGGTTTCCCATCACCGCCCAGGGTTCTATTTCCGCGTGCTGACCGAGGGAACGGTGGAGGCCGGGCAGGAGATCGTCAAGCTGGCCTCCGGCCCGGAGGGCATGACAGTCGCGGAGACGGACGCCCTGCTGTACCTGCCCGGGCATCCCCGGCAGCAGCTGCTGCGGGCGCTGCGCATCCCGGCTCTCAGCCCCGGGTGGAAAGCCTCATTCCAGGAAATGCTCGACCAGCCCGGAGATGCCAGCGGCAATGCGGGCCTGGCCGAGGAGAGCCCGCCGCCGGCCTGGCCGGGGTTCCGGCCGTTTAAAGTGACCGGAATCAGCCGGGAGAGCGACACGGTGATCTCCCTGAACCTGGCCGACCCGAAGGGCGGAAGCGTCCCAGCCGCCCTGCCCGGACAATACCTGACCCTGCGCCTGCACCTCGACCCCGCCGGGCGACCACTGCTGCGCAGCTACTCGCTGTCGGGCCCCCCGGGTGCCCGCGGCTACCACATCAGCGTCAAGCGGGAGGAACACGGCGCCGGAAGCCAGTTCCTGCACACCCGGGTGCGGAAGGGCGACCAGCTGGAGGTCGCAGCGCCGCGCGGCACCTTCACGCTGCGCCCGGGCCAGACGCCGGTCCTGCTGATCAGCGCGGGCGTCGGCGCGACACCGGTCATGGCCATGCTGCACGCGCTGGCCGCCGCCCGGTCCACCCGGGACATCTGGTGGCTGCAGAGCGCGCGCAGCCGCGCTGATGAGCCGTTCGCGGCCGAATCCCGGGCCCTGCTGGCCGCGCTTCCCAGCGCGCACCGGCACATCTGCTACAGCAGCCCGGGCCCTGATGACGTCCTGGGGCGCGACTACCAAACGGCGGGACACCTGTCGGCACCGGTCCTGGCCGCACTGAGCCTGCCGCGCGACGCCGACGCCTACCTCTGCGGCCCCACGTCCTTCATGGCCGATATATCCGCTGCCCTGACCGCAGGTGGCATCCAGGCGGCCCGCATCCGCACCGAGGTCTTCGGCCCCGGACCCTCGCAGACACCGGGCATCGCGCCCGCATCCGCCCGACGGCCGCACCCGCCCGCCGGCCAGCCAGGCAACGGCCCCTCGGTCTCCTTCGCCCGCAGCGACCTGACCGCGTCCTGGGATCCCGGCTACGCTAGCCTGCTCGAGTTCGCCGAAGCCTGCGACGTGCCAGTCCGCTGGTCATGCCGCACCGGAGTATGCCACACCTGCGAGACCACCCTCATATCAGGAAAAGTCCGCTATTCTCCCAACCCGGTCGAAGACCCCGCCGACGGCAGCGCACTCATCTGCTGCTCCCAGCCGCAAGACGACCTGGTCCTCGACCTGTGACCACGCCGCGGTCGCAGATACTCCAGCATGCCTCCGTTGGACTGGTGTTTTCTCCTAGGCCGGGGCAGGGCAAGTTCGGCGTTCGACTGCGCGGTAGTCGTGCGCTGCGGCATCTTGAGGACTCGTGCCGCTACGATTTGCCTACCTTGTGGTGCTGCAGGTGTTCGGCCGGCTTGCGCTGCAGGACGGTCGTTAACCTCCGGCATTCAACAACCTGGGGTTTTAGCGTTCAGCGGCCCTTTCCAGGGCTGTGACCTGGGGTTTCGTGTATTGCAGGTTCGGAGAGGGCTGCACCTTCCGGGTGCGGAGCGGTCCAGCGGGCGGGAGCGATGCTGTGTTCACAGGCGAAGAGCGCCCTGGTTCTGGGAGATTACGCGGTAACGACACCGTTGTAATTTCCAGAGACCGGAGCGCTCTTCGCGATGAATGATACGTCCTGGGACCATGGGCTGGAGGTCACCGCTGACGGGAAAGGGCTGGTCGGGCACGCGGGCGGGATGCTGCTGCGCAAGCTCGCCGACCGGTGCGGCCTGACTGCGTCACTGGAGGGCGCGCTGGCGCAGAAGGGAACGTTCCCGCAGCTCAGCCGGGGGACGGTGCTGGTCTCTACGGCGATCGCGATCGCGATGGGCGCCACCGCGATCGCGGATATCGCGGTGCTGGGGCAGCTCGCCCCGGTGCTCGGGGCGGCGCCGTCCGCGTCCACGGCCCGCCGCGTCCTGGCCCTTGCCTCGGATCAGGCGCTGGTGAGGATCGCGCAGGCCAGGGCGAGAATCCGTAAGCACGTCTGGGCGCTCATCGGGGAAACGCCGGGCGGGTTCCCGTGGCTGGAGATCGCGGGCAAGACGCTCACGGGGTGGCTGTTCATCGATATGGACGGCACCCTGGTCACGGCGCACTCGGAGAAGGAGAACGCGGCCCCGACCTGGAAGAAGGGCTTCGGGTTCCACCCGCTCGCGGCGTGGTGCATGAACACCCGCGAGTGCCTGGACATGCTGCTGCGCCCCGGCAACGCCGGGTCGAACACCTTCACTGATCATAAGGAGGTGCTGGGCCGGGCGCTGAGCCAGGTCCCGGCCGCGTTCCGGCGCAGGGTCATCGTCCGGATCGACGGGGCCGGCGCCAGCCACGACCTCGTGGAATACCTGCTCACACTGTCATCTGCACGCAAGGCGCTGCTGTTCACCTGCGGCTGGATGATCGCTGAAAGCGACGAGGCCGCGATCAGGGCGGTCCCCCGCGAGGCGTGGAAGCCCGGCGTCCGCCAGGACGGCACGATCGAGGACGACAAGGACGTCGCCGAGATCACCGGGCTGATGAGCCGGGCGGACAACTGGCCGCAGGGCCTGCGGTTCATCGCCCGCCGGGTCAAGCCGTCACGCCGCCACAAGAAGAACATGACCGCCTATGAGAAAAAGACCGGCTGGAAATACTCCATCACCTGCACGAACGTGCCGGACACCGGGATCGGCGGCGTCCCGGGCAGCCACCATCCCCAGTTCATCGACGTCATGCACCGCGACCACGCCACCGCCGGGACCGACGGCGTCCGCACCGCGAAAGCGATGGGGCTGCGGAACCTGCCATCGAAGACCTGGCAGGTCAACAAGGGGTGGGTCCTGGCCGCGAACCTCGCCGCCGACCTCACCGCATGGGCGAGGCTCCTCGGCCTCCATGACCAGGGAGAACTCCGCGACGCCGAACCGGACACACTCCGCTACCGTCTCTGGCACATCCCCGCCCGCCTCGTCCGCCACGCCCGCAAGCGGATCCTCAAGATCAGCCCGGACTGGCCCTGGAAAGACGCCTTCATCACCTGCTGGAACCGGCTGTGCGCCCTCCCCGCACCCGGCTGACCAGCGAAAACCATCCCTACGACACGGAAGGAGACGCGTTCCGGCCAGGTGGAAGCCGGTGCCGACCCGGGCACGCCGGGCGGCACCCCACGCCACCAGCCGGAAACGAAACGGACATGAAGCTCAAAAACCGGCCCCAGCACGAACAGTAACCAAGCCCATCGAGCCTGACTCATTGAGGCTGGTGGACGTTCGCCACTGTCCGCGTGCGGAACAAACCCCTGAAGGCACCTTTCAAGTGGCTCCTAGAGCGCCAGACCGCACATGGATGCATAGCTGAGATCGAGTTCTACAAGTGGGACTCCACCGCCCCCTTAGAATGCACGGCCGTTGGAGCAATTCACCGGAACCGCTCAGCCTTGTCCCGTCCTCCCTTACCACGTCACCGCCGGCACCAACCGCAGGATCTTTTCTGCTTTCAGGTCCGCCTGTGACCGGAGCCCCCTTCACTCCTGTCCACCCCCCAGTTTCCGGAGGAACTGCACCGACATTCGTCACCGGCCAAGGCACCCCAGCCCTGCCGGCACCTCTGAGTTCCTTGGCCAGCGGCAACGCGGCGAGGGGGGATGAAGAATTCAAGGTAGTTTACGATCCTAGCCGGGACCCTGGACACTACGATGTCACGCCGGAAGGCGATGGCGAGGAAATCGCAGTAGCAATCCTCCACGGCGAACAGATGTTCGCCTTCTGCGCGGAATCTTACAACTATCCAAACTGGGGAAATCCCGCCTGGCAGCTTGAGCCTGGCGGGACGTACAAAATTGTCGTACGCGTCCATGGGCCTGGAGTCAAGAAGAAGCGCCAATTCAAGCTCGGATACCTTACCGGAAATCCTTCCGAGTTCCGCCCCCAAATCCTCAAGAAAGGAGATTGGAATGATTGACGGCTCCGGCCGCTGAAAATTGACTGGGAAGACACCGATACCCTGCTCTCGCACGTGCACTCAATGGGGACGGAACCTCCGCCAGGCAGAGCGTTGGGCCGCCTGTGAGCGGGAGGGGCGCGTCGAGCAGCTCGTCGCCGACGATTCACCCGGGGTCGGGCCATGCTCTAGAACGACGGCGCCGACCCGATCTGGCCTGTGCTGCCCTTGACGCCTCGGGCTTCTGGCCTTTTGAGTCGCCTTTACGGCACGGGAGGCTCTAGCCTTCGAGCACGGCTTGCCGCATTGGCCCCGAAGAAGCGGCTCGATGTCGGTCAGCGAGAGGCCGCCATCCCCTACGCCGAGCGTCAGCCGATCCAGTCCCTGTTCGACTACGGGTCTGCCACCCATCCTGACCCGGTACTCCTGGCACCGCCTGGACCCGTGAGCACGCCATGCTCGCGCTCGCCAACGCGACCGCCGTGGCCCAGCGCCTCTTCTCAGCCATCACCGGATAACCCGGAGGGTGCAGCGCGAATACCCGTTGCGGTACTAGCGCGCTGGCGCTTCATCGTCGATGAGTTCCCTGCCATCGTTAACTGTTCGCGCCGGCTCCCCACGCCGGAGATAATTACATGACTGGCATTCCCAGGTTGCTGGGTGCCAAGAGGGCGCGTTTCCGCTGGGGGCGCGGGGTGCTCGTCAGCGAGGTTGCGTGGGAGTTTTCGAGGCGTTCCAGCGCCGGGCGGTCAGCCTGGACGGGGCCAGCGGGCCTGCTGCTCTCGCGGCAGCGGTCGGTGGCCTGCGGGAGCTTGAGGCCGAGGTGTCCTCGGCCGACATGACTGCCGCCGAGCGCAGGTCGCTGACGTTCACGTTGTCGTCGGTGATGATCAACCTGGCCTCGGATGCGGGCAGCGTCGAGGACCTGCGGGCGGGCGTGGCGTGGGCCACGCGGCTGCTCCACGACGGTGAAGCGCCCGCCGCCCTCGTTGCGCAGGCCGGGTACAACCGGGCGAACGGCCTGGCGGGGATATTCACAGCCGAGGAGGCCGGCAACCGTGAGCCTGGCGCCGCCGGCTGGCCCGGCCCCGCGTACCGGCTGGCGCACCTGGACGGGCTGCGCGAGCCGCGGATGCTCTACCGCAGGACCGGGGCCGACCTGCTCGCGCCGGCGGAGACGCGCGGGATGGCGCTGTGCAACCTCGGCAACCTCCTGGATGACTCGGGGCGCTGGGCCGAGGCGTACGCCGCCTACGCGGACGCGCTGGAGGCCGACCCGACGAACGGCAACGCGGCCGGCAACATCGCCGAGCTGCTGCGCCGGCGCCTGGGACGCCGGGTTGACCAGCGGGGGCACCTGGCTGCCGTCTACGACAAGTACGCGGCGATGGCCAAGTCGCTACGAGAGCGGACTGTCGAAGTCGCCGGCGCCGCTGCCGCCGGCCGGTGGGACGCCCTCGAACCGACCGGGAGCCGGGGCCACCTGCGGCATGACGGCGACCGGCTCGACCCCTACCAGTGCTGGATCGTGCGGCACCGGCTCGCCCTGGTGGCGTCGGTCGAGGGCCTCGGCTCGGACTCGCGGCAGTGGGACACCGCATCCGTGTCCGCCGTCGCGTCGTCGGCCGGCGAGCGGGTCCCCGGCATCTTCGGCGCGCTGAACGTGCTCAAGGCCGAGTTCCTGGTTGCCCGCCGCCTGGCCTTCCAGGGGCAGGGCATGCACGCCGAATCGCCGGCGTGCCAGCACCCTGGTGACCCGGGCCTGTACACCGACACGCTGGACGGCTCGCTCTACGGCGAGGCGCCTGCCCTCCTGCTGCTGGCGCACCGGTCGGCGCTGGACGTGCTGGACAAGATCGCCGTCACCGCCAACGAGCACTTCGGCTCCGGGCTGGTCCCCGCGCGGGTCGAGTACTCCCGCTACTGGCACGATTCCCGCACCGGGCAGATCCGCCCGCAGCTGGGGCCGGGCGGCGAGGGGATGCGCTGCCTGCTGGCGCTGGCCGAGCTCGCCGGGGACCTGACCGAAGACGGCATGTACCCGAACGCCCGGCTTCTGCGCAATGCAGGGACCCACCGGCTCGTGCACGCGACCACGGGCGAGCCGACCGGCCCCACCCAGGACACCTTCAGCACCGTCAACATGCCCGAGCTCCAGACTGCGGCCATCGAGGCGCTCCAGGTGTCCCGGGCGGCGTACCTGTACTTCGTAGACCTCATCGACAGCCAGCTCAGCACATCACAAGGAGCCGCGGGCACGTGCCGGCTACCGAACCAGCGATGATGGAGGCTGGCCCCCGTGCCCGCGCGTGACGTTCCGCCTGAGCTGGGCGAGGCGCTGAGCTGGCGGGAGCTGTGGCGCTCGCGCGGTTTCGCGCTGCGCGAGCTTGCCCCCTGACTCCGAGTTCTCCTCACGCGCAGCCGACCGCGGGCTGCACCTCGGCATCGGGCAGGCCCCGCTTGAGGAACTTGACGTCCAGGGCGTGCTGCAGCCGGTCGCCTTCGCGGCAGGCGGCAACCCCCACGAGTGGGCTGACGTGGCACCATTCGAACCGCGGATGACGTTCCGGGAGGAGCAGCCCGCCAGGGAGTGGCAAGCCTACGCGTGGGACAACCACGGCCGCCCGCACACCTCAGCGCTGTACTCGCCGTGGCAACTGCTGTACCTCGACAACGTGGCAGACAAGCCGGTCGCCCGCGTCGGCCTTGACATGCTGCGGGCTCCCGCCGAGCAGCGGGACAAGGTGCTCGGCACCTGGCGCGACCTGCTGGAAGCAGAGGAAGCCAGATGGCAGGCACTCGACAGCGCATGGCGCCCGCTGATGAAGGTCCTGGTCCGCCTGCAGAACCGCTACCTCCCGGAGTTCACCGGTCAGACGCGGATGCTGTACGACACCGCGCAGAAGACCCTGGTCGACCCGTGGCCGGAAATTCTCAGCAGCTTCGACGCGCAGGCTGCGGCTTCCGAGCTGGGCGTGTCGGCCGCGCAGCTGTCCAAGGTGTACTGGTTCCTGGTGGAGCGCGGCATCGACCGCGAGCCGCGTGACGGCCTGGAGCTACTGCGCCGGGCACGGCCCCGTTCAGCGCAGAAGCACGTGCAGGGGCTTCCCCGCCGAGGCCAGGAGCTGTTCGACGCGGCGCAGCTTCTCTGGCTCTTCCTGCGGGACCTGACCGGCAACCCTCCCGGGCGTAACCCCCTGTGGCGGATGGACGGCCGGCAACGGGAGCGGGCCGTCTACTACGACCTCGGCCCGGCCGCCCCGACCACGCGCGAGCAGCTCCGTGCTGAGCTGGCGCACATTGGCCTGTACCCGCACGCGGTCCACCTGGTCGGCGAAGGCGGCAGCGAGAAGGACATCGTGCACCAGCTCGCGGAGGGCCTGCTCGGCTCGCAGCTCGCGGAAGAGATCGGGTTCACCGACCTGGGCGGCAGCGGGTCGGCCAGCCGCCTGCCCACCATGGTGGCGGGCTTCACCACCTATGCCCAGCGCACCGTCGTCATCGTCGACAGCGAGGGAAAGATGGCGGAGTACGTCAAGGCCCTCGTCCGCTCCGGCCAGCTCCCCGAGGACGACATCCTGAACTTCGCGGAGAACCTCGAGGACTCTAACTTCTCGATCGCGGAGATGATCAAGGTCCTGACTGACCTCGCCGCCAGCCCGGCGGACGGACGGCCCGCGGTCACACTTCAGCTGCCGGTCGACGACGTGCTCAAGGCGCACGAGGCACGATCCCGCAAGGCCGGAGAGCAGCCGGGACGGGCCGGGACCCTACTCAAGCTCGCCCAGGATCCGAAATACGGAGGGCCTGTCACGGTCTCCAAGCCCGATTTCGCGCGGGCACTGGCAGACCAGATGCTGGCCGACCTAGACGCAGCGGAAGGCGACCAGCAGGCAACGCAGTCCGTGCTCCAGAACCGGCCGCTGCTCGCCTTCGTACTCGACCGGATCGTGCCCGTTGTCACGAGCCGGTATCGCCCGTAAAGGCAGCGCCTGCGCTCGTCGCAGCTGCTTAACCAGGCGCCCTGTACCGCGCGTCCTTCCAGGGCGCGCCTGCCCCGGTCCCGGTTAGGCTGCCCTGTACCTGACGACCGCCGGGGACTCGCCGACGGGGACGATCGTTACGTCGTCATGATCATCGTGACGGGTGACGCTTCCTGGGTCGACTCGCGCGGCCGGCAGATGGATCTGCTCGTATCCGAGGCTCGCCTCGGCTTCACCGACGACGAGCTTCATCTCCCGGTACAGCAGCGCCTGGAAGATGTCCCCCGGCACTGCCGTACCAGGATGAACGTGGATGCTGAACCCTTCCCACGGCACGGTGACGACGGCACCGCGGATGAGGTCTGCGGCATGCAGGATCGCGCGAGCCTGGGGCATGGTCAGCTTCGCGAAGTCCGGGACGGTGATCTGGGCTGTCGTGTGGTCCTGGAGCACGGCCAGCGCCTCGATGACATCAGCAATGATCCCTATGCCCTCGATCGAGTTGGCTTCCCCGGGCAGCGGATCAGGCCGGTGAGTTACCGGGCCGTACGGCGCGGCGAACCGCAGCCCGTTAGGGTGCCGGAACTCCCGCACCAGCCGCACGCCCGGAAGCATCAGGCCGGGAGGCTTGCCGGTGAGGTCGCCCAGGTGCACCGTGTGGCTCACGGTCTGTGCGTCGAAGTCGACGAGCATCTCGAAGGAGAACGCGCCGTGCTGCTCGGTGCCGTGAGCGCGCTTGCCTGTTCCGGACGGCCCGGTGGTGGGCGGCTGCATGTGCATGAGCGTCTCGGCGATGACCGCGCCGGACGGGTCGGTGATCTGCAGCCTGATGTCGTATTCCGCCTCGGGGGGGGGCCTGTCGGGGCCTCGATCCGGACGCTGCCGCCAGCGACGGTGCCGCCCAGTCCCCCGGGCAGGGCGATCTCGGCGTCGGTTGTCCCCGTAGGGGCGGTGAAAGGCGTGCCGTACTTGTCGAACGCCTCAAGGTCGCGTTCCAGGTCACTGCCGGGCTCGGCCGTGATGCGGATGCTGAGCGGCACCGGCCGCTCGACCAGCGACTCCGCGCAGCGGGCGAGGACCTTGATCGTCACCCAGCGCTTCCCGTCGCCTTCCTGGACCGCAGCGACGAGGCCGGGCTGGTCGGCCACCTCCGGGCGGACAGTGTCAACCGAGTAGTCATAGGCGAAGTGCGGGTCGTGCTCGTTCAGCGCATCGTGCAGCGCTGCGAGGGTCCGCACTGCCTCCGTCGGCTCCAGTGCGCCTGCCTTCTCGCCGGCGCCGGCCTGGGGACCGGCCCGCATGACGGTGCGCAGCACGGTGGTGAGTGATTCGAGGGCTGCCTGCAGCCGGTCCTTGCCGTCGCGCAGGTAGTAGTCGATAACCGACGGGTAGTCGGCGGCGAGGCCCTCCAGGAAGTCCAGGCCCCGCCACTGGGCCAGCAGGCCGTGCCCCGTGGTGAAGCCCTCCAGCCACTGGAGGTTCTCGTTCGTCGGGTTGAGCGGCATCGTCAGGTACCACTCGGCCACCCGCAGCCCGCGCACCGACGCATAATCCATCAGGCGACGGAACGAGCGCTCAGCCTGAGCCTTCTGCCCCGGCTTCAGGTTAGCCTTGAACGATTTCACCTGGTACACGGCCACTGTGCCGGCGTTATCGAGCGGCACCAGGATGTCGATGCCGCCGTCGCCGCGCGACGGCCGGAGCCGGACAGCCGCAGGGTTCTCCCGGCACAGCAAGATGGCGACCACCTGCTCGATGTCGCCAGGCTCGATCCGGGTCCACTCCACTCGTGCCACACGGCCATTCTGCTACCAGCGGGCAGGCAAGGGGCAGTTTGACGCCGCCGATGTCTTCCGCCCAGACCATTCCGCCGCAGACTTGAGTACATCGCGGTATCGCTCAACCCTGCTGCCGGTTCCGGCAATACGGTTGGAACATGGATAAGGAGCCAGGGAAGCTGCCCGGTGCTGCCGACGAGGCGCTGGGACGGCTGCTGTCCCGGGAGGACCGGATCAGCGACCTGATCGCATTCCTGGCGGCGCTCGACCCGGAGCCATTCGTGGCAGCGCTCGGCCTACCGCTACAGCGGGCACGGGTCCGGAGGGAAGTACGGCTTGACGGCCAGGCCGGCAACGCGGACCTTGTCGTCAGCGGCGAGGCTGGCCCTGTTGCCCTGCTGGAGGTCAAGGCCAGCGCTGCGCAGCACGGTGACCAGTTCGAGCGCTACGACGCGTGGGCGAAAGCCCGTACGCCGCCAGCCCGGTGCTACCTGGTCGCCCTGGACGGTGAGTCACTTGGCGCCCCCGACGGCTGGGCAACCGAGCCGAGCCTTGCGCAACTGATGCGGTCCTGGCAGGACAGCAGCAACCCGCACGCGGCATGGCTCGCCTCCGCTTCCGCCGGCGTCTTCGAAGGCTGGACCACGCAAGCTGACGGAAAGCTCGGGTCCGCCGCCGGGCCGATCGTCGGGGACCTCCTGGCGAGAAGGATGGCATCCGCACTCCTCAGCGGCGGTAACGTTCCCGGGATCCTCACGCGAGCCACCAGGCAGTCAGTCGGCGGTGCGGCGATGGTCCTGGCCTGGCTCCCCTGGCCCGGCCAGCCTCCCCACCCCAGCGCCTGGCTGTGCGCCGACTTCCGGTCCACGGCCCGGGACTGCCCCGCGGCACCGTGGATGCTGCGCCTGGGAGTCGAAGCCGGAACCAGCGACCAGGTCCCTGCCGCCCAGGCAAGGGTAACCGCGCACGACCTGGCCGTGCTGATCCTCGACATGCTCACCTGCACAGCGGTGCAGCAGGCACTCCAGCAGGCGGGCGAGGAGGACCTGGCGGCCTGCCTTCGCCCCCGAAGCGGAACACGCGACGGGCTCCGCAAGACGCCGGACGCGCACCGGCTCGGCGAGTGGCGGGCGAACGCCGCCCGGCCCGGTGCCGCCGCCCGGCACCCGGTCCTGTACCAGGACAATCTCGATGACGGCGGCTACCGGCTGGCCAGCCTGATCGACGTTGACGTCGCCAGCCTGGACAGGCATCAGCTAGCCCGGCTCATGCTAGCTGCCCTCGGCCACATGCAGGCCAAGGTGCTTCACGGTGCGGGCGAACCGCCGGCAGCGGCCGGCACGAAGGTGGACAGCGCCGGCTAGAACCCCAGCTGCCAGCTGACGCTCAGCCGGTTGCGCTCGCTGTACCAGCGGGAAGGCGACGCGTGGGCGGCCACAGCCGGGTCGGCCGACCCGGCCGCATGATTTCCCACCCTTGCGGCGGTCGCGCCCGCGTGGAGGCCGTCGGCCGTTCTACGGTGACCTCGGGCCGGTTCGGCCGGTTTGGGCCGGGACCTTCAGCGGCGCCGTCGGTCACGCGGTTGCGCGGTTGCGCGGCGGTCGCCGGATATCAGCCGCCTTGAAGGCCCATGAGGCTATGATCGAGGCACGGACGGGCGTTGCGGTCGAGCCGCGGGGCTACCGGTTATCTCCTTCTTACTTCCTTCATCCGCTGGGGATCCGGCATGCCTTCCGTGCTGTCGTCTGCCGGCGGTGCGTGTTCTGGAGACATCTATGACCAGTTACAGCGTCCTGCGCTCGGCTCGGCGCGCGATCGTCATTGCCACCTGGCCGGGAGCGTGGTCCGACCACAGCGCCAACATCACCGCCTTGGCCGACGGCGAGCAGGCCGCCTATCTCGCCTCGGCCCTCACCCGGATCTCGGAGGATGCCTGGGACGCCGCCGCGTTCCTGGACGCCTCTCCCGCGCTGGAACTCGGCATCAGCGTGCTCATCGAGCAGTTGCGCGGCCCGGCCGACAAGATCGAGCCGATAACCATCCTGGGCGACGGCTACCGGCATGCTGACCAGTGGAGCTTCACCGACGCGGCGGAAGCGCTGGCGTCCGATGCGCCGGCAGCGCTGAGCGCCCTGACCCGCCCCCAGCGGCTCACCGTAGCCGACGAACTCGCCGCCGACGCCGCTGAGCGCGTCAGCGTGGCCCAGGTCCTGGGCTCCGGCAATGACCCGACGTCCGGGAAGTCACGGGCGTGGCAGATATGCGAGGTCACCAGGTCCCTGCGCAACGGCCAGGTCGGGCCGCTCCCGGAAGTGGCTGCCGGCTTGCTGGTCCGCTCGTGGGGGCCAGACCTCGGCCCGGCCGAGCGATGGGCAGCCCGCGACCGGCTGGTGCGCATCGAGCAGCTCGTCGTGGCGTGCAAAGCACACGGCGGGCGGGCCGGGACTCAGGATGATCCCCTTCTAGCTCACCTGGTCGTCCCCCGTCCAGGCGGGGACGAAGACGACGAGGTCATCTACGTGAGCGCGCACCACGGGCTCCGCAACTCGTGGGGCACCAGCCCGGACGCAGCGATGATTGTGACCAGCTACCGCGGCAAGCCGACCCAGCAGGCCGATCTCGGCGAACTCGATCCACGCGACGACGAAGGGTTCGCCCGCGTTCTCGGTCCGTGGACCCGGCGAGTGCCGTTCTGGGCCGGCAGTCAGTCCACTAGGTAGTGGGCTTCGATGTAGGCGACGGTCGAGTCGTAGGGCTCGCCGACCGGCTTCAGCATGTACCGGCGGAAGACCGCTGCGGTGGCGCGGCGGACACCTCGGCTGCGGGCGTCGGCGTTGTCCCAGGGGCGGGCAAGGGTACGGGTGACGACCTGGTCGATTTCCTCGGCCAGGTTGGTGCGCCTGAGGTGGCGGGGCCGTCTGGTTTGCGCGTGATGGGCTGACGGGGCAGCATCAGCGGTGTTTCCCACCGCCGCTGTGACACGGAGTGCCCGCTGATGCTGCCGTCTTCGATGCTACCGATGCCCGCGACCTGGAATAATCTGCTGGGCGAGCTGGCGCCGGCGTTCCGGCGCCGCTCCACGCACAAGTTGTTCGTGCTGCTGGCGTGCGGGATGATCCTGGCCGGGCGGCGCACGGTGGTGGCGATGGCGGCGGCGGCCGGGATCGCGGATCAGTTCCGGCGGGCGTGCTGGTTCTTCTCCGGCGCGGCCTGGGACATCGATGACCTGGGCCTGGCGGTGGCCCGGCTGATCGTGACGTGCCTGGTCCCGGCGGGCGCGCCGGTCACGGTGACGGTGGACGGCACCTTCTTTAAGCGGTGGGGACGCACGGTGGCCGAGGCCCGGTGGGCTTATGACGGTGCGGCCCAGGGCGGGAAGAAGATCGCCTACGGCAACACGTGGGTGATCGCGGCGATCGTGGTCAAGCTGCCGTTTTGCTCCTCGCCGGCCGCGCTGCCGGTGCTGTTGCGGCTGTGGCGCGGCAAGGGCACCGCCAGCCAGGCGGAACTGGCCGGGCAGCTGCTATCCCTGCTGGCAGGCGCCTTCCCCGGACGCCAGGTCCACGGGGTCGGGGACGCCGCCTTCCACGGCGAGCCGCTGAAGGTGGCCGGGGCGACCTGGACCACCCGGCTGCCGGCCAGCGCGGTGCTGTACGGGCCGAAGCCGCCGCGCACCGGCAAGCGCGGCCGGCCCCGCCTCAAGGGCGCCCGGCCGGGCAAGCCCGCCCAGATCGCCGCCGCCGCGGCCTGGCAGCAGGTGAGGGTCACCTGCTACGGCGCCGCCGCCACCATGCAGGCATCGGCCATGGACGCGCTGTGGCACGGCAGCTTCGGCACCGCCCCCGGCCGCCTGGTCCTGGTCCGGCAGCCCGGCTCGGCACGGCTCTATGACCTGGCGATCTTCACCCTCGACACCGCTGCCTCCCCGGCGCAGCTGATCGAACGGTATTCCTGGCGGTGGCCGATCGAGCCGTCGAACGCGGCCGGGAAACAGATCATGGGCGTCGGGGACGCGTGCAACCGGGTCGCCGCCGCGGTCCAGCGGACCGTCCCGTCCGGGTTCTTGGTGCAGTCCCTGCTCATCGTGTGGTACGCCCGCTACGCCTACGAGCCCGCTGACGTCGAACGGCGCCGCGCGCTGTGCCCGTGGTATGTCACCAAGACCGAGCCCAGCACCGCCGACATGCTCACCCGGCTCCGCCGCGAGTTCCTCACCGCCCGGTTTTCCGCCATCCGGCCAGGCCAGGCACCACCCGGACAAATCCCCGGCGACGCCTGGACCTGCGACACCCTCGCCGCATAACTCGGAAAGACGAGTGGCGTGCTTCCCGTTACGAATGTGCGGCCATGTAGGCGATGACCTTGTCAGCGTCCGCGCTGGCGGCGTAGAGGTCTGAGTATGGGTCGTCGTCGGCCACCCGCCACAGCCCATTTCTCTTGTCCCAGAAGGCCGACCACTGAGGGTGGCTCTCGAGGAAGGCGGCTATCCGCGCGGCATCGCGGTGATCGGGAAGTCTGGTCATGTGCTCCCGCCTTATCCCGGAGGGGCTTTCCCTGCCGGGTTTCGTCGGAGGGTGGCCGTCTGGGCTGGTTCCGGCCGCCGCCTGGCGGCCGCGATGGCGGCGCGCAGGGCCTCTGGCTCTGTCAGCGACCCTTCTGCATGTTTCCGCAGTTCACCTGCTAGTTCTCATACGTATCGAGCCGTATTCATCCGGGGCGTGATGTTTCCACGATTGAACGGCTGGCGGAATATCAACGTGTTATAGCAACGTGTGATTGACTAGCCGCATCGCCTTCCGTCCGCGCAGGGCGACCCATGGGAACGGGACGCGCGTCATGGCCGAACCAGAGCATGTGCTCCGCGAGAAGCTGGCCGCTGTTTTCGCACGTCAGGACTTCTATGAGGCGTGCAGGCGGCGCGACGCCGGCGCGATGATCCGCATCCTGAACGACAACGGGGTGACCCAGGGCCAGGTTGCGGCCAGGACCGGGCTTGCGCAGAGCACGCTGAGCAACTACAAGCGGGGCGTGAACAGCGCCAGGTTCGCGTCTACCTTTGAGACGCTGGCGGGCGGCCTGGGCATGCCGCTGCCGCTGCGCCAGGCGCTGGGCCTGTCCGGGGAGGCTTCCCCGGCCGGCTCGCGGCCGGCCGCTGGCCCGGTTGCAGGGCTCCCGGCCGACACGTTCGACCTGCAACTGCTCGCGGAGGCGATGGGGAGGAACGGGACGCCGGTGAACCGCCGCGACCTGCTCGCGCTGACGGCGCAGCTCACCGCTGGCGCGGTTGCCGCGCACGGCGAGGTCTGGGAGCGTCTCGCTTATGCCCTGGCCAGGCCGGGCACGGTAGACGAGGCAGTGGTGCGGGAGCTGGAGGCGCGGTCGGCCGGCTTTTACCTGCTGGAGGAGATCGTTCCGGCGCAGGCGGTGCTCAAGGTGCTGACAGCGCACCTGCGGGAGGTCAGCACGCTGCTCAGCGGGACCGCCAGTGACCCGGGCGACGAGCTGCGCCTGCGCCTGGTCGTGGCGGCGGGGGAGAGCAGCCTGCTGGCGGGCTGGTCGGCGAGCGCGCTGGGCGACGGCACCGCGGCCAGGGGTTTCTATGACACCGCCATCACCGCGGCCGGCGAGGCCCGCGACCCGGCGATCACGGCGTGCGCCCTGGCGTACCGGAGCTATATCCCCAGTGCCAGGGGCGCGAACGGCCGCGCGCGGGTGCTGCTGGCGCAGGCTCTGGAGAACCTTCCGGACCAGGCCGCCTCGCCGGCGACGACCGCGTGGGTCGCGGCGCGCCACGCGGAGGAAAGCGCGCTTGTCGGCGACAAGCCGCAGGCGCTGAAATCCTGGCGCCGGGCCGAGGAGGCGTTCGCCGTCGCCGACCCGGACGAGGACCGCCCGTGGGCGCGGTTCCTCAACCGGGACAGGTTCGACACCTTCCGTGTCGCCACCTACCTGAAGGTCGGTAAGTTCGATGAGGCCCAGCAGGTCGCCGCTGACCTGCTCGCCCGGCTGGCCCCGGCCGAGGGAAAACGGGCTGCGGTGATCCGGGAGAACATCGCTGCCGCGCATCTGGCCCGCGGGTCCGTCGCCGAGGCCGCGCAGGTCGCCCGAAGCGGCCTGGCGATCGTGCGGGAGACGGAATTCGCGATGTGGCTGCCGAGATTCGAGGACATCGCCAGGGGAATGCTGCGCTGGCAGCGCCAGCCGCAGGTCCGCGCATTTCTCGAGGAGTTCGCCATGACCAAGCGCCAGTTCGCCCCGTCCTCGCGGTGATCCGGGCGTGCACCGCAGCCGCCTGTGCCATTTCGTCATCGATGTCGCGGACCTTGATCAGGGCGCCTGGTTCTGGTCCGCGGCGCTTGACGCTGCCGAAGAACCCCTGCCGGAGGAAAGCCGCCGCATCTACCGCCGGCTCCGCCTCCCGGACTCTGAGGTACGGATTCTCCTGCAGCAGACCAGCGATGAGAAAATCGCCAAGGAACGAATGCACCTGGACTTGGAGGCCGACGATATCGAGGCCGAAGTCCGCCGCCTGGAGACGCTCGGCGCCACGCGCTGGGATCACCAGGCAGAACGCGGATTCGAGTTCTGGGTCCTGCGCGACCCGTGGGGCAACGAATTCTGCGTGCTCCAGCCGGAGTTCCCCGAGCTGCTGGCCCGCCGGGAACCGTGGGACCGCGAAGACGCGGGCCGGTGAACAGGCCAGCCGCCGCCGGCCCGCTACCAGCTGACAGCCGCCGGGACTGCCCGGTGCCGGGCAGGAGTTCAGCGCTTGCCGGGACCGGCCGGCGGCTTGCCCGCGCCGGCGTCCGGCTTGGCCACGTAGGTGCCTCGCGCCGGAACGGTGTAGACCAGTCCTTCCTCCCGCAGGGCGGCGACCGCGCGCCTGGCCGTGGAACGCGCGACCTCGTACGTCTCGACAAGCTCACTCTCGGTAGGGATCCGGGTGTCCGGCGGGTACTTGCCGGACAAGATCCCGCGCTTGATGATGGCTGCTATCTGCCGGTAGGGCGGCACCGGGCCGACAGGGTCGATCCGCTGGGCTGGCACATGATCAACTTTAGATGTGGCCGACCGTAGTCATCCGAGGTCATCCGGTGTTATACGTATCGATACAAGCTGACACGTCTGCTGGCAGCCGCCGCCCGAAGTCCGCCCGAGGCCGCGGGCCCGGTGCTCCAGCGCGCCGCGGGGGAGCGCCGGCCTGGCGAGGCACCCGGGCGGCTGCCGTCCCGCCGCCGGGTAACCGGAGCGGGCCCCGGGGCAGGCGGGACCGGGCGCGGCAGCTCCGCCTGCCCCGCGGTCCCGGCGGAGGAAAATTTTCTTTCCGGGGTTCCGCCGCGCCCATTATCACGTCACCATATAGCACCTTGTGATTCTCCGAGGTAATGCGCTTGCCGTGTGCGCGCTCCGCTGATCACGCTCATAGCGGCATGTTATCGAATCCCGCTATATAACACCGTGCCATGCCACGGCACTATTGGCTGCTCCCTTGATGCCGCTTACCGTCGTCTCCGCACGGTTTCCCGCATCGTGAAGGGAGTGATCCCGGTGGCATACGCCAGCCCCGGAAACCATCACGCAGGCTCGCGCCGTCCAGGCCCGGCCGCAGCCATCCCGGCCGGCCGGAAAAGCAACCGCACGACAGGCGCATGACGCAATGGCAGTCACCATCACGTTTGCCGCAGTCGCCGCTTTCCTTTCCGGCGCGGTAATCGGCGTCCTGGCCATTCTCGCCGCCGGGATCCGCAGCGGTGAGCACGCCAGGAGCCTCACCAGCGGTCCCCGCACCGGCACCGAAGCGGTAATCCGCCGGCTGCTCGGCGTCGCCGTCCGCACTGGCGGAGCCGATCACGGCGAAGAACGTGAACGCTGACCAGCTCATGCCCGCGACGCCGGTCGTCCCGATTCCTCTCCGAAAGCGATCTGATATGACCGTCCCGATCCCGCTCACCACGCTCCCCGCCGCCGCTACCAGCCGTGACATCACCGGCCACCCCTCTGCGCCTGGCGCCCTTGTCATGGTGTCCCGCCCGGCCGGCCCGGCACTCGCCACCCACGCTGGCCATGGCAGCCAGCCCAGCCCCCCCGGATCGCCCACGGACAGGTCCGGGCTGTGGCTGCGCAACGCCGCGGCCGGGCTGGTCGTGCTGGCGGCGGCCGCGGCGGTGGTGAGCTTCACCGCGCAGTACCGGCTGGCCGAGGCGGCCCGCCGCCTGCCGGCGGCCGCCGCGCTGGAGGCCGCGATCCCCGACGCCGCCGCCTTGGTGTTCGGCTGCCTGGGCGTCGCGCTGGCCCTGCACGGCCGCCGGGCGCTGCGGGCCCGGGCGCTGAACCTGGCCGCGGCCGGGACCAGCGTGTTCATGAACGCGGTCGCCGCCGCCCCCGGCTGGCGCAACCTGGTCATCTGGGCCATGCCGCCGGCCGCTTACGCCCTGGCCAGCGACACGCTGATCGGCGTGGTCCGCGCCTGGGCGCTGGCCCGCCACCGGCACCTGGACGCCGCGCTGGCCGGCGAGGAGGCGACCCCGCTGGCCGTGCTCGGCGGGCTGGTGCTGTGGCTGCTGCGGCTGGTGCTGGCCCCGGCCTCCACCGTGTCCGGGTTCCGCGCCTGGGTGACCGAGCAGTGCCCGGTCGCGCCCGGCCGCCGGGCCGCCCGCCCCGTCCCGCAAGCCCCGCCCGTCCGCGCGGGCCGGGGCAGGGGGACGGTGCCGCGGAAGGCGACCAAGACCGCCCGCTTCCTGGACCTGGTCACCGAACGGCACGGGCCGCTGGCTTCGATCCCGCTGCACGCCACCGCGCAGATCGCCGCAGCCGTGGCCCCGCGGGCCGGCCTGCACCCCGGCGCCGCCCGGGCCGCGCTGCGCAAGGCGGTGCTGGCCGCGCAGGACGGAGGGCCCCGGTGATGATCAGGTACGCCATCGCCCTCGCCGTGGTGCTCGTCCTGGCTGCGTTTGCCGCGTGGGCGTTCCTGCCCGCCCGGTACCTGCCCGGCAACCGGGCCCGGCACCTGCGGATCCGGCTGCACCTGCGGCTGCACCCCGGCAAGGGCTTCGCCCACGCGGTCAGCCTGCACCTGCGCTGGGGCCGCGTCGCGGCGCTGCGCCGCTCGGCCCGGATCCGCCCGTCGCTGCCGCTGTGGTGCCGGGTCGTCGGCCCCGGCCAGCAGTCGGTGTTCCTGGGCCGGGCGCAGTACCGGCACGGGCTGCGCGTCCCGCTGGAGGAGCACCTGCTGGTGCTGGCCCCGCCGCGCACCTACAAGACCGCGTTCCTGGCCGACGTCATCCTGCGGTATCCCGGCCCGGTCCTCGCCACCAGCACCAAGCCTGACCTGTACGCGCTGACCGCGGCGGTGCGCGCCGGCGTCGGCCCGGTGCACGTGTTCAACCCGCAGCGCACCGGCGGCGTCGGGTCCACGTTCTGCTGGGACCCGGTGGCCGGCTGCCAGGACCCGGCCACGGCGATCCGCCGCGCGGACGCGTTCGCGTTCGCCGTGTCGCACAAGGGCGTGGAGGACGCCACGTTCTGGTCGGCCAAGGCCTCCGATTACCTGCGCGGCTACTTCCATGCCGCCGCGCTGGCCCGCTACGACCTGCGCGCGGTCGCCGCCTGGGTGGCCGGCGCCAGCCCGGACGTGCCCGAGCGGATCCTGGCCGCGGCCGGCGCCCGGCAGTGGGCGCACACCCTGGCCGAGCTCCGCTCCGAGGCGCACAAGACCGCCGCCACCGTGCGGATGGTGATGTCCCGGGCGCTGGCGTTCCTGGCCGACCCCGCCCTGGCCGAAAGCGTGCTGCCCGGCCCCGGCGGCGGGTTCAGCATCCCGGCGTTCCTGTCCGGCCGCGGCACCGTGTACCTGATCGCCGAGGCCGTCTCCGAGGACGCCCCGGTCGCCCCGCTGTTCGCCGCCATGGCATCGGAGATCCACTGGACCGCCGCGCAGGCCGGGCAGGCCTCGCCGTCCGGGCGGCTGGACCCGCCGCTGCTGATGGGCCTGGACGAGGTGACCCAGATCTGCCCGGTGCCGCTGCCGTTCTGGCTGGCCGACTCCGGCGGCAAGGGCATCCAGGTCTGCGCCGTGGTGCACGGCGAGGCCCAGCTGGCCGCCCGCTGGGGCGACCACGGCCGGCAGGTCGTGCTGGACACCTGCTCGGTGAAGGTGTTCCTGCCCGGCATCACCGATGTCACCACGCTGGAGGCGGCTGCCAAGTTGTGCGGGCAGGCCTCCTGGAAGGTCCGCGGCCAGGACCACGTCACCCGGCACGAGGTGGCCACCCCGGACATGATCCGCCAGCTGCCCGCCGGGTTCGCCCTGGTCATCCGCGGCGGCTGCGCCCCCGTCATCGCCCGGCTGCCGCGGGCCTGGCGCAACCTGGCCTACCGCCGCGCCCGCCGCCCCGGCCGCGCCCCGCGGGACGCCGCCGGGTTCCCCGCGGCCGGCGGACAGCCACAGCCGGACGTCCCCGACTACGTGCCCGCCGAGTGGCTGCCCGGCGATGGCACCTCGTTCCCGTGGAGCTGACCGTGACCGGCACCGACCCGATCCCCGCCATCGTGGACCAGCTCGCCGCGCACGCCGAGCAGCTCACCCGGCTGGATGCCCGCGAGGCCGGGCATCACGCCATGGCCAGCGCCCGGCTCGCCGAGCTCACCGACCTGGCCGCCGCCATCGGCCGCACAGTTCAGGAGCATGCGTCCGCCCTCGGCCAGCTCACCGCGCCCAGCCAGGCCGGCCCGCACGACGACAGTTACCGCCCAGCACCGGTACCTGCATGGTGGAAGCTCACTGCTGACGACCGCCACGAGCCGGTCACCCGGCTGCGGGCCTGGGTGGAGCAGGTGTACCGGCCCGGCTACGGGCACCTGGCCGCGGGCCTCGGTCCCTGCTGGCCCGCCCACGACCTGTGCCTGTACGGGCTGGACATCCTGGCCGAGCTGTGGTCCGCGCTGTACCTGCAACCCCGCCGCAGCACCGGGCTGCTGTCCGCCCAGGCCGAGTACCAGGCCCGCATCCTGCCCGCCCTGGCCGCCCAGCTGATGACCGAGACATCCAGCTGCGGCCACGCCCGAAGCCGCGTGTCGGCCTGCGGCCAGCCCTGGAGCATGCCATGACCAGCCCGCGGCTCCGCCAGGCCCTGACGTATGCGGCCCGCGGCTGGCCAGTGTTCTGAGGTGCTCCAGAGTTTCCGGACAGGGGATCCCATAGGATTCTCACCGGAAAGGAACGGGATCAAGTGCCAGGGATATCGAAACGCTACACTCCTGAGTTCAAGGAGCAGGCCGTCAAGATGGTGG